>Ga0187861_10005257_pt1 | contig 10459 bp, 6 predicted proteins | sample June2016WEW_10_1_3_FD_132986 | JGI IMG/M metagenome (GOLD analysis project Ga0187861, IMG submission 132986) | Peatland microbial communities from SPRUCE experiment site at the Marcell Experimental Forest, Minnesota, USA - June2016WEW_10_100 | ecosystem: Environmental > Terrestrial > Soil >...
AGGGTGAGGGGTGCTGTTCCCTCTCCCCTTGCGGGAGAGGGCAGGGTGAGGGGTGCTGTTCCCTCTCCCCTTGCGGGAGAGGGCAGGGTGAGGGGTGCTGTTCCCTCTCCCCTTGCGGGAGAGGGCGGGGTGAGGGGGGCTTCGCGCTCCGCCAGCAGCCTCACAATCTGCCCTTCGCCACCGGGTTGAGTGGTGACTATGTTCAAGTAGACCGGGTCTGGTATCAGCGGCATGTGGCTCATCCTAGCGCCAAGACGACTTTTTGCCACAGAGGACACGGAGGACGCAGAGAACATTTTTTTCGAGCCTTTCTGCAAGTCCTTAAAAGTCTGGCGAAACTGACCAAGCTGCTTATCCGCTGTTTTCCGATTGCGCCCAAGGTCCACCAGGGATAGGAGGGGGGGCGTGAAAGGAGGATGGTATGGGTCCAGTAGACATTATCAAGGTGCTTAAAGCGATGAACCCCGAACAGATTGGAAGTGTGATTTCCCTGCTTGTGATAGCCGTTGGCGGGACGTGGGCTGTGGCCGCTTACTTCTTTAGACATAGCCTGTCTACGAAAGACGATCTTATAAAGTTGCGCGAAGCAGAGATACAACAGCTCAAAGAGCAGCGTGATAAGCCAGTGGAGCAGATGCGTATTTCTCTTCGCAATGTCGTCAACTTCTTTGACCCTAACCTTGTCGGTAATGACATGACGCTCTCTGAGCGTTTTAAGGATGTTAGTCTTACACCCGAAGAAAAGAAGATGTTGACAGAGGCATGGACCGCCTGCCAGTGGCCAATGGTTGAAGGTGGCTTAAAAACGCACGACGAACTAGTCCACTAGCCATAGTTCCCAGCGGACAACGCCGGATAAGCAACTTGATCAAAATTGACCGTTGCTGACCAATACAGGGAGCTTTCTGACCGGAACAAGGAAAGTATTGACCACCCTAGTCTACCCGGCCAGATCGTTTTTCCTGCAACAATCGGATAACCATGCAAAGGATATAGGGGGGCCTGTCAAGTAACTACAACCATCTCCTCTGGTCAGAAGTCCCCCCGTGCTTTGTCCGGTGGAGCCGGTGGACGCACAGGCTTATCTGGAGCAGTCAGCAGTTCCAGGGTGTTGTTAATGACCTGCGTTACCTGCTCATCTTTCTCATTGGCGGCTGCCTGTTTTATGGCGGCGAGCACGGTCTCATTCTTCTTGAGGCTCGACACCCCCTGGGCGGCAGCAGCGCGAACTTCAGGCGTTGGGGCGCTTAGCCGCCCCAGGACTGCGGCTAGGAGTTCGGGCTTATCCTGATAGTATTCTGCCGCCATGAAGATGGCTTTAGAAACCAGCTCTATTGCCTCCCGTTTACCCAGGACTTCCTTTTCCTCCAGCGGCGCGAAGAGCGCCTTAATTGCGTCTGCGGTGCCAATGGAGATCAACCCCGTCAGGACAGCCCTGGCCAAGCGGTCATCCGGCCAAGGTTTGAGTGCGGCAGCAAGGAAAGAGACGGCTTCTGGGGCTTCGGCAGCCGCAATGCCTTCGGCAAGAACATCACGGATTTCATCGTCATCTTCGACTGCATAGGCGTTTAACAATGCCTTTGTTGGCTCAATCCCCGGCATCCGGCCAATGGCTTTCGCACATGCTGCGTCCAACGCACAGTCTGTGCCATCGCCAAGCGCCGCAAACAGGACAGGCATCGCTTCAACATTCTTGAGCCGTGCCCATGCTTCGGAAACGGCATTCTGGAATTTCTTGTCATCGGTCAGGCGCACGGCAGTCAAGACCGCCGACACGGCCACACTGGTTCCGTTCGTAGCAAGCGCGTGCAGTCCTGCGCGCCTTGACAGCATCGGCTTTTCTTCATCGAGCGCGATGTCCAGCAACGCACCGCGTGCTTCGTTGGCCGCAAGCCGTTGGCAGGATGCGCTCAACACATCGTCCTTCCCGTTCTTGAGGGCCTCTATAGCCGCATTGAGATCATTCTCAAACTCCGGTGGTGGTGTGATGCGCCACAGCGCCGCCAATGCTGAAGCGTCGTAAGAAGGAGGTTGAGGCAGTTGTTCAGTGTCAGCAGGTTGTGCCTGCTGCGCGCCAGCTTTGCCCGGAGCAGAAGACCCTCGGTGGTTCACCACCTTGCCCTGCCAGGTTTCGTAGCCCAAAGACTCCCATGTTTCTTCGGCGACTCTCCGCACCCAGGTATTTTCATCTGTCAAGTACGGCTGGGTTTCCTTCAACAAAGCCTCTTTGCGGCCCGCTTTGACAAGGAGGCACGCATTAACCTTGCCCAGCGGCGTCTGCGGCTCCATGAACCGGTGAAGCAGTTCCCGAGAACGGGTGTCTGGCATCCGGGCAAAGTGTTCAGCGCACAGAGTGAACAACCACTGCGTTTCTGGTTTCTGCTCAAGCAGCCTTACCATGTTTCTCTCGGCCACGCCTGCGAACGCGGCTTCATCTTGCGCCTTGGCACGGAGCATCTTTATGGCCTTGGCCGCCTCACTCGTCACCTTGTAATCGCCTGAGGCAGTGGCCTCAAAAAGGAACGCCTGATCCTCAGCAAAGGGCTGTTCGGCCCTCCCGGCAACAGCGGCTATGCGCGCAAGGGTTTCCTTTCTTGCGTCTTTCCTTGGGTCTGCGTGTTGTCTCGCATCCTGCGCTTGGATGAAGGCGTCCACATCCTTCTGCAAGAGCCGTAGTAGGGCCGTCCCGGAGCGCACAATCTTGTAGGGAGTTTGTGGCCTGTTGACGGCGGCAAACAGGAATTGGTGGGCAAGGATTCTGACCTCCAACGGCATGTCCGCAAAATGCGCACCAGTAAACGAGACCAACGCTGGCAGCGCCTCCGTCCGCTTATGCGCGGCTTCTGGCACTTCCTTCCCTTGGGGTGACAGACTCAAAGCGTATCCGAGAATCAGGCTTGCCCCTATCCGATCCTCAAATGCCAATGCCTCATCGCGGAGCCGTTGCACGCCCCATGCAGCCAACTGGTCGAAATCGTCAGTGAGGCAACACAACGCCCCAAACACCGCTGTCACATCACTCTTATGTGCGGAGGAGTGGCTGAGGGCGGCAACCAAGTCCCGCTGAGTCAATGATTGTGCGCGTAGGCGCACAGCATCCGCAGTATTGCGTCCAGCGGCTCTGTCAGACATGTGCAACGACGTCGCAAGCAGCCTGACCTCAAGCCAATTGCATTTCAATTGGCGCGGTTCATCTACAAACGCGGAAAATGCCTTCGCCACTGTGTCGTTGGCATCCAGGGATAGAGCCGCGCAGATTTCTTCGATGTTGTGCCTGAACGCGGCGCTGTTTGTGTACCCCTGTGACAAGTCCTCTGTTGCTGCGGCGATCTCAGTGCCCAAGGCTTGCATTAGAAAGGGGATGCGCGTCTCCAGCGGCCACACGGATACCCTTCGTACAATCGCGGCGCGAACATCGGATTCCGGTTTTGGTGCCGCCAAACGTCGCGGCTCATTGGTATAGAGATCGAGCAGGAGCCTGCGGGACTTGTTATTAACCCCGATGGTAGATTCAACTGCCGCCAGCCTTCTTGCGGGATCGGAACCCGTATTGAGCGGGGTCTGTTCCTCTGCCTTCCCGGCAATTGCCAATGAGGCAAGAAACCACCAACACACGCAACCAGCCATGCCACGCGCTGGCATATAGGGATCGTCCTTCTTGCTACCAACCAGAGAAAAAACCAACCAGGTAGTCCCAGCTTGATTTGATGGATATTGCGGTTATTGCCTGTTGGCGTGCATATTCCGAGAAGTAAACCACGTTGCCGTCTGTATCATAGAAAGTATAACAGGGTGCGCCCATTGGCGAGTTCCGGCTACCGTACTGGTATCCCTCCGGCGCTAAGCTCTGGAGAAAGCCAACAAGCCAATCATCCGCCTGGCCCTTTGCCGTATAGTTATTGCCAGCCTGTTCGTAGTAAAGATCATGCAAACGGAAACCTCCTGCATCCATTGTGTCAACGCCGGTTAGGTTCCAGTTTATGGGAGGGTTACTCGCAGTCGATGTGCCAGCGCTCCAGTTGGGTCCTCCCCAATAGCCATAGCGCCAGTTAATGGGATTGGGATCCTCCAACCACGTGACTTGATAGGGATCGTATGGTCTCCATAAGGAGCACATGACGAACTGGGTATACGGTGTTGGGTAGGAGTAGTAGTAAGTTGGCCGTTTGATCGGGGCCGGTTTCTTCTTGGCCCGTTCACCCGGCGATCCATGCAGTAAACTCGGTTTGACCTTTCCTGATTCTGTCCCCGAGCATTGTGGCGTTGCAAGAGCAGCCAGCATTACTGCGAGAACCCAGAGAATTCTCTGCATGTTCTTGGCCTCCATCAGTAGGTCAGCCCTGCGTGCGCCGGCACTTGCCTGCCGACGCAAGAGAGAACAACCCATTAGGAGCTGAGTTTACATCCGGCCTCATTTTTTTCAAGCAATTCCAGAAGAAAATGGGGCATGTTCAACCGCAGTTACACTTTTCCTGCAACCTATCAGTCCAATCCAGCATCTAACACTCGTCCTGGGCAGAACTTACAGTGGTTCGGATTGCGTCAACGCCCCAGAACTGTTGCCCAAGAATACTCGCGCTTTTGCGTGCAGCGGCTTGAAGAAGTGGCCTTTTTGGAATACGATCACTGTGGGAACGGCCATTCTACTCTAAGCAAAGCCAAGTCCTTCTTGCTTGGGGAGGCCCAGTTTCGGAGGCGGGATTATGCGCTCATTTCGTTTAGTCTGCCTTGCACTTCTTGTCGTTTTCGTGCCTCGCGCCCAAGCAGAGAATGTCATAACCACGGTTGCGGGCAATGGGCTAGTGGGATTCCCCACCGATGGAACCACCGCTTCTTCCGGGCCATTGTTTTTCATGAGCGGAATGGCTGTGGATACGGCAGGCAACGTTTTCATCGCCCAGGCGCAGATTAGCCGCGTGGATGCAGCAACAGGAATCATCACTGCGATAGCCGGCAAGGAGCACGAGGTTGGTTTCTCAGGTGATGGTGGCCTGGCTACCTCTGCGAGCTTCTCGCTGGGTTCGTTTAACAACTGCCTGGCGTTAGACAAGCAGGGGAACCTCTACATTGCTGACGACGGGAACCATCGCGTGCGGAAAGTTGACGCCATTACAGGTATCATTACCACCATAGCCGGAAATGGGTCGTCCGGCACCTCCACTGATGGCATTTTAGCCACGTCCGCCTCATTGAACCAAATGGGTGGGATAACAGTGGATGCGGCTGGCAATGTGTACATAGCGGAGATGCTCAAACCGAGAGTGCGGAAAGTTGACGCGGCCACCGGGATCATAACAACTGTGGCTGGAAACGGGGTCGCGGGGACGAGTGGTGACGGGGGGGCGGCAACGGCTGCGTCACTAGATTTTGCCGCGTTCATCACCAGCGTTGGGATTTGCGTGGATTCCAACGGCAATGTCTATATCGGTGAACAAGCCAGTATCAGGAAAGTGGACGGCGCTTCTGGAACCATAAGCACGGTCCTTGACTATAACCGGGTTGGCCTTTTCGATGTTACCGGACTTGCCCTCGATTCGGCTGGAAACCTGCTGATAGCGGACTACTGGAACGCACGCATTCGCAAGGTGAACCTTGCCACTCTTTCCATAACAACTGTGGCTGGAGGAGGCACAGTCTGGAATGATGGCTGTGCTGCAACCTCGGCACTCATACTGTCGGCTGACGGCGTTGCTGCGGACGGTTTTGGTAACGTCTATTTGGCGGATCACACGGACTATCGCGTGCGGAAGATCGGGCCAGGCAGCATTACGGACTTTTCCGATTCAGACGGGGATGGGTTCTCAAACAGCATCGAGATAGCCGCGGGTTCGTCACCCACTGATCCATATTCAACGCCTATATCTGGGGCAGAGGCTATGGCGGGTCCATTGTTTATTGACAGCGCCAGCCTAAAGCTGGATTTTCTCCACAATGGCAGGGATGAAATAGACCTCAAGGGTGCCTTCTACCCGTGGGATGATGTCACTACAGCGGGCTTGAAGGTAGTCGTTGACTTCGGCGGAATAACTAAAGCGTTTACGCTGGACAAAAAGGGCAACTCACCACGGACGATGAAGGACAAACTGACTTTCAAGTACAACAGCAAGACCGGCGAGTTGAAGTATACTGCAAAGTTTGTCGCAGGTAATTTCAAAACGGCTCTGGCTGACAAGGGCTTTGTTAATAACACCTCAAAGAGCGTCACAAAGCCTCTGCCCGTCATCGTGCTCTATGGCAACAACATTATTGCGTGCACGGTTGCGATTACGTACCGCAAAGGCCGCGGCAAGGGATGACCTGGACATCTGGGGCGCGTAGCAACGTGCGGGGCATGAGGGGACTGGCAACAGAGGAGGAGAGTCGCATGCATACAATCGACCTGACGTTCAGGCGGGCTGGAGACTGGACGCTGGAGGAACTAATGGATGGCATTGGCGTTTATTGCCTATGGTCTGGCAACGCGAAAGAGCGTCCTTCATACCTTGGCGAAGGGGACGTTCTGAAGCGCATTGTGACCGATCACATGAGGGACAGCAACAAAGTAGGACGGACGGTTTTCGACGGGTTCATCGCTATTCGCGGCTACAAGCCCGATGCCCAGGCCAAGGAAGACTGCCAGATCGCTGAAGCCCTGTTGCTTTTCGTCGCAGAAAGGACTGATAGGGCGCCGACCCACAATAAGAACCTCGGTCTCCAGACAAAGGTCGAGGAAATGATGCGCAAACACCCGACCTTGCGATTGACCGTCAGGGGTTGCGATCCGTTGCGTCCGCCGGGATGCCAACCAATCGACAAAAAGGGTTTTACGGTCCATCAGCGCGGAAACGAGTTGTGTTTCGACTGTGATTGGCGTAAACGTTGAGCACGCAGTAGGCACTTGGTGGGGGATCGTGGGACATAGCCGCGTTTCATTGCGGGTGTCGCGATGACCGAGGCCCTGTCCCGCTGCCTGTTTACTTTGGCACGGCACTTGCTTTTTCTTTGCTGTTGTCGTCCAAATCTAGTTTGGACCATGGCTCTTTGACAATTGAAGATCTTACCGGCACATCAACGGGTTGCTCTTATAGGGACATAACAGGGGCATGTGTTTTGTTAAATATATTCCAGTAAAGGCTTTGACTAAGTAGCCTATCCAACAAACAACCCGTAATCCAAGACCCCAAATCCCGGGCTTGGGCGGGCCACTTTGGCTCGGTGGGGAAACCCTGGTGCCTGGATGAATTTGCGCACGCGGAGACGCGGAGACACAGGGACGCGGCGAACTGAGTCAGTTGAAACCACTCCCTTGGTAAAGCTCCTCAGACCTTACGCAAAAGGCTTGCGAACTCTGTGCAGAAACCGATCAATCATCATACAAAACGTTTCAAAAATGACCGCCTACCATACCAGTGCTTCTATCATAACATCTTAGCCATAGGGCATTTATCGCAATTTGACATGATCGAACCCCCCCTCGCCTTGGTCACTTCTGCCCCTCCAGCCGCTTCAGAAGCTCCAGCGCGCCTGCGTGGGTTTTGTTGCTGCGCAAGGCACGCTCCGCCGCCGCTCGCGCTTCGGCCGGCTTGCCTGCGTTGAACTGCACCGTGGCCAAAGCGTAGGAGAAGTCCGCGTTGTGGGGTTCCAGCGCCTCGGCGCGCTGGAGGGCCTGCACGGCTTCGGCCGGGTCACCCAAGTGGGAAGCGGCCAGGCCCAGGTTGTACCACGCGCGCGCCAAACGCGGGTCCAGCGCCACGGCTTCCCGGAAGGTCTTGCAGGCGCGCTGAGTGTCTCCGGCCTCCCCCAAGGCCAGCCCCAGATCGAAGCGTAGCGCCGCGTTGCGCGGCTCGGTCCGGCACGCGCTATCCAGTTGGCGCACCGCCTCCTCACAGTCTCCGGTCAAACTCAGGGCCGTGGCGTAGGTCTGGCGGAGCGGCGCCGAGCGGCCGTCCCAGGAGATCGCGCGGCGGAGCAGAGGCAAGGCGGCGGCGGCTTGGCCGCGATCCAGGTTGAAGACCGCGGCTTGCAGCAGCCCGGCGGGCTGGTCCGCGCTCTGTCCGAGGAAGTTGCACAGATCCTGTCCGGCAGGGGAGTCCAACGCTACTGCCGCGTGCAGCGCCCAGGCCGCTTCCACGCGCACCAAGCGGACTGGGTCGGCCAGCAGTCTGGCGAGGGCCGCGCCGGCGGCCGGCTCCGCTGCGCACGCGCCCAACGCGCGGGCCGACACCGCACGCACCAGCGGCTCGGGGTGCTGGGTGAGCTCCAGCAGGGCGTCCCGCGCTTCCTCTTGCGGGCAGAAGGCGCCGAGCAAGCCCGCCGCCACCGCCTTCCAGTAGGGCTGCGTCTCCTCGCGCGCCAGTTTGGCCAGGCCGCCGAGAGCGCCTGCCGCGCCGGCGCGCGCCCTGGCCAGGCAACGCGCTCGCCTCTGCGTATGGCGATCGAGCTTCTGGCCGTACCATTGAGTGGCGTAGTCAATGTTCCACGCCAGCCCTTTGTCGGCGTGGCAGCGCGAGCACGCATTGGGGATGTTATGCTCTTTGGTCAGCAGTGGGTCGGGAATGGTCAGGCCATGATCGCGCCGCAGGTGGCGCTGCATGTAAGCGGTCTGAGGCATGTGGCAGTCCACGCAGAAGCTGCCCGGGGTGCCGGGCTTATGATGGCCGTGCTGGTCCGGGTCAATTTTCCCGCCGTGGCACTGCAAACACAGGAAATTGCCGGAGGCCCGCACTTTGCCGCTGTGCGGGTCGTGGCAGTGCATGCAGCGCACACCCAGCCCGTGCATGCGGCTGCCGAGAAACGAAGCGTACTCGAAGTCCTCATCGTGGACCTGGCCGTCGGGATAGTAGATGTCCGTTTCATCCGGTATGGCGGGCGAGAAATGGTCCAGGAAATCGTCGCCCGGCTGGAACGCGCCGGTGAGCTCGGAGCGCCGCGAGTGGCAGGAGCCGCAGACGGAGAGCCACGTATCGCCATAGAAGCGCCGCAGGAAGGGATCATGCGGGCGCGGCCGGCTTTGCGCGTGCGCCTGCTGCCAGGCCGCGTGCTGCGCCAAAGGGCCGTGGCAGGCCTCGCAGCCGACGCCGCGCTCAGCCAAGTCTGTCTCGTAGGTGTCGAACGCAGGCTTGTAATTCTTGCGGACGCTGGTGTTGTGGCACGCGGCACACATCGAGTTCCAGGTCATGCCCCGGCCTGTCCAGTGCCCCCACTCGCCCGGCTGCCGGTCTTCCGTGCCGAAGACGTCGAACCACTCGTTCTTCGCCGCGTCCACCGCCAGCTCGGCTACCTGATACCGCCCGCCAGGCTCGGCGATCAGGAACTGGCGCAGCGGCTGCACGCCGATGACCCGCTCCACCACGCGCGGCTTGAGCGCGCCATCAAGGCCGGCGGTGACGAGTTTCATGCGCCCCGCCTCATACTGCGCCCTGGACATCTGCGAGGCGTGTTTGATCTCGCGCGGCGGAGCGAAAGCGGCTTTGTCGAGCGCCTCATCCGCCGGGCGCTCAGCCAAGGCGTGGTGCGAAGTTCTCCAGGACTCGAACGCCTGCGCATGGCATTCGCGGCAGTTTGGCGAACCCGCGCAAGCTTGGGGATTTTGGATTTTGGATTTGGGATTTTGGATTGGGCTCAGGGTGCGCCACGCCAGCGCCAGAGCACACAGCACGGACAACACGCCAGCGGCGAGGAGAAGGGATTTTCGATTTTCGATTTTCAATTGGCCCCCGGCCGCCAGAGGTGTATCCGCGCAACCATCCAAAAGCGCAAACTGAAAATCGGGATTCCGGGGACACGATCCCGATTTCCAAAAGGCCGGAAATCGGGTCATGTCCCCGGAATCCTACCGCCGCCAGTGCTGGCTCAGATACTGGAAGTAGAACAAGCCGTTGTCCACGGGCACATTGCTGGGGATGTGGTTGCCCACGGCGAACATGAAGCCGGGACATTTGCGGGCCAGCGGCAGCGTGGCGTCAATCTCGGCCTGGATGTCCGCCTGGGTGCCGAAGGTCATGGTCCGGCAATCCACCTTGCTCGAAGCGATGACATGCGTGCCGCCATAGCGCTCCACGGCCTTGTCCACCGAAGTCATGGGTTCAAAGATGAAGCCGTCGGCGCCGGCCGCGGCGATGTCGTCAATAAACACCGTCCAGTTGCCGTCGGAACAGAAGAGCACCTTGATGCCGGCGTCTTTCAAGACCTTCCAGAGCGCTTTGAAGCGCGGGAAAATCACCCCGCGGTAGTAATCCGGGTGCATGAACGGCCCCTGGCTCCAGACCATGTCATCGTGGCAGATGAAGGTTTTGATGGAGGTCTTGGCCCAGGCCTTGAAGTGATGCAGGCTGAGCTGAAAAATCGAATCCAGCACCCGTTCGAACTTGTTCTTTTCCGCGGCCCCCAGGAGCAGCATCTCCCAGCCGAAAGCCTCGATCGCCCCCGAGACCACGGTCTTGTAGTAGCCGCCGGTAAAGACCTGGTTCGGGTGGGCGGC
>Ga0187861_10005260_pt1 | contig 10454 bp, 8 predicted proteins | sample June2016WEW_10_1_3_FD_132986 | JGI IMG/M metagenome (GOLD analysis project Ga0187861, IMG submission 132986) | Peatland microbial communities from SPRUCE experiment site at the Marcell Experimental Forest, Minnesota, USA - June2016WEW_10_100 | ecosystem: Environmental > Terrestrial > Soil >...
GGCCAATGTCAATATAAATATTTTATTTACATGGGAACATTTTGTCGCTCACAATTACTCTTAAGTTCTGCATAATCAAGAGCTTGATCGAGAATCTAGGCCAACTTGTCAGAGGAACTTCGGCCTAGCGCAACTGGTTAAGCGCCGGCTGCTACCGGAATCGTACCGCACGGCGACGCTGGCCACGCTGCGCTGGAAGGTGTATCACCTGGCCGGCAAGCTAGTCCGGCACGCGCGCGGACTGATTCTGCAGATCAAAGCCGACACGGAGAAATGGCTGCTGCTGCAATCGGCGCGCCTGCAATGCGTGCTGCTGCGGAGCTGAGCGGGAGGGAAGGATGAAATAAAACCCGGAGAGGCAGAGACGGCGGCGGTGTCGTCCAAAATACGCGAAATCGAGAGGCGATAGCTGGCATGAGGACAAAAAGACTGCCCAAAGCACTCGCGGCCCACCCGGAGGCGTACCGGGTCTCCCTGAATGACCCTTTCAAGCCTTTTCAACTTGTGTCAGCACCCCAACCGCGATCCTTGAAATGTAGGGAATCACTTGCCAAGACATTGCTTCTAGAGTAGAGTTCATCTGATTCCCGCCTGGCGGAGCGCGTCAGCGATTGCGCGTTACTATTTATCGCAATCGGCACGTCGCGATCCAGCGAAAGGAACGAGAATGCCCCTACTAACTTCAGATGATATCTCGAAGTTGGCGCGCCGCGTTTTGCTACACCACGGTCTATCGGAGCACGATGCCGGCGTTGTCGCCGCCACAATCCTGGACGCGGAACTCACTGGCAGAACATCACACGGTCTGGTGCATCTTCCCAGACTCGTGGACGTGCTGAAAACCTCCAAGGGCGACAGTCTGCGGGTCGAAATAGATACCGACACCAATGCGCTCATCGACGGCGGCAGCAGCTTAGGGCCGGTGGTGGCCAACTTCGCAATGGAGGTTGGATTATCCAAAGTTGCGAAGAGAGGCTTTGCCATTGTGGGTGCCCATACCAAGGATCCCTTCCTCCACGCCTCTATGTATACTCGAATGGCCGCAGACCGAGGCTATGTTTCGCTTGTGTTGAGTAATTCGAAGTCGCGGATACCTCCCTACGGGTCTATGACACCAGTTTTTGGAGTGAACCCTCTCTCGGTCGGCTTCCCGTGTAAGCCCTACCCGATAATCGTCGATTTTGCCGTTTCGCGCATTACGGTCTCTGATGTAAATGAGGCTGCGCGGTCCGGTGAGCGGTTGCCCGAGGGCGTTGCGATAGATTCTGAAGGCCAGCCGACGTCTGATCCCACACAAGCACTTGGCGGGGCGCTCCTTCCGGTCGATGATCAAAAGGGAGCAGCACTGGCTTTGGTGGTCGAACTCCTTGCGGGTCCGCTCGTGAACGCTAAGGCTGGTGCACGGATCAAGCGCGGGCGCGGATTCTTGTTCCTCCTGATCGATCCGTCGATCTTCGTGTCCGCAACACAATTCGAAGATGACATGCGGTCAATCATAGATGAGATAAAGGCCTCGCATCCTCTGCCTGGCGTCGATGAGGTATTTTATCCTGGCGAGCAGAGCGCTCGCAGGAGAGAGCTAGCGCTGCGTGAGGGCGTAGAAGTACGTGTCGAGACACTGGATGCTATAGACAAGCTCCTGGCCTGAGCGGCCTCGCATCCGTATGGTGACAGAACTGAGCTTCGATCAAGACGAAGTGGCATGCGGAAGTACTCTGCGTCACCTGCTGCCGCTGTTCGTTGATTCCGGCGAGATCGCCTTTGACGATGCCCTTGCACCAAGTCTCAATAGCGTCGTGCTTTGCCGCGTCATAGAGGTCCCAGCGCAGGGAGCCACTACTCCTCCTTTCAGGTCCAACTACATCGAAAGAGTCTACTTTCGAAATGGCTGTCACACTTTCGCCAGCGAAGAGGTTCGCGTAGGGCAGTTAGTTTTGGCGGTTACAGGATGTCGCTATTCCGAGCTATCCTTCATCGGAGGCTTTTACAACCCAGCCACCCAAGCGTTGAATCCCCCACTTCTGCCCGGCCAGATAGCTGTGAACCTTGGTGCTCTCAATCTAGTTGGTCACCTGAATTACTCGTACGGGACGGAGAATCCCATACAAGTGCGTGTTCTCGGAACGCTTCGAGAACCGGCGGATCTCCGTGGGGCTATCAAGCCCAGCTTTACGTCGTCTGGATGCGGGACGCGGTCTGGGACCGTAGTCCTGGTACTTGGGTCTGGCATGGAAACCGGCAAGACAACATGCGCGCTAGCCCTTGCCGACGCTATGCGAGGGGCTGGGAGACGCGTGTCCTTCGAAAAGAAGACGGGCGGGCCCTTCTGCAAGGACTGGATCAACGTCTGTGAGGCTGGGGGAAACTTTGGCCCGGTTGGAACCAGCGTTTCAATTAATCTGACCACAACTGCTGGTGGCGACTTCCTCGACGCTTGCGGCATTCCCTCATCCCACTCGACGCTGTCATTTGAATCATTTGCCCGGAACTCTGCGGAATACACATGCCAGCTTCTCAGGAGTACAGGGTCTGAGTGCCATATCATCGAACTTGCCGGTAACATTCTTCAGGAGCCAAACCTTGCGGTTCTGCACGAGTTGAGTGTTGACAACTTGGTCGACTGGATCGTTCTCGCGGCGAGCCGTGGCTACGACACTACCGTTTACAGTCTTTCATTCTTGCGACGGATCTTTCCCCGCATCGGCGTGATCGTGTCCGGGCCGATGGCGAACGACGATTGGAACGCAGGAATTCGTGATGAGCTGAAGAGGCGTGTGGGGGTGCTAGTGATCCCCTGCGCAACTCGCAGCCCCTCGGGACGCTACAAGCCCAACGGCTCCGAACTTGCTCGGTTGATTCGTGAAGGAGGCGACAGTGGAACATATGCTTTGGAGCAAGCTGATCTGTTTGAGCGGCAACATTGACTTGGCGGTTCTAACCTGCGGAAGTGCTGTTGGCTTCATGAGTATGTTGTTCGCAGTACTAGCCATCCTTAGTGCCTACTCCTCTGCGGCCATCGAGGGTTCAAGCGAGGGCGGCGGCGAAGGGATCTCGGACGGTGATCTGAAAAGGGCCACAATGAAGTTCAGGCGTGAGGCAGTCGCCGTGAGGCTGAGCAGCTTGACGGGAAAGATACGCTCTTTAATCGTCGCGTTCCTCGTGTCCTCTGGTGCAGCGTTTGTCTGGACAATCTTAATCGCTGCCGGTGCGGGCGGGCCGACAACGAGCGTCGCGGCGGTGATAAGCATATGCATCTTTGTAGCATGCTGGCTATTCTTTGGCGCGACAGTCTTTGGGCTTGAACTGGCCGATCTGACGGCACCAACAAAGCGTAGCTCCTGATGGAGTGTGATGGAATCGATCCGAGCTACATATTCGGCGAGCACAAATCTACCGCTTGATGAGTTTGCCGAGCGCATGGCAGTGGCCCAGACGATAGGGCTGAAAGAGCTGGATCTGGATCAGCTCGAATTCCCTGAGGAAACTCGGCGCGAAGTTAAGGCGTGTATTGCTAACGCGAGCTGGCGACCAACAGGAGCGCGCCAAAAGAAAGGCGAAGCGCCCGCGGCAGAAGCTGGCCCTCCGCAGGTCTTCGAGCTTGACTATCCGATTGGTGTATTCGACCGAACTGGAGGATTAGGACAACTGCTCGCGGTTGTGGCAGGACAGCTCACGGCGTACGTAGACGCTCTCCGTTTGCGACTAATTGATCTTGATTTACCACGGACTATTCTGAAGCGATTCAGGGGCCCCCGATTTGGAAACGTCGGGATTAGGAGACAGCTCGGAAGAAATGCTGATCGCGGACCACTGCTCGGCGTTATCATGCGACCCAACCTGGGACTCCGGCCGGCACAATATGCCGACATCGCGTTCGAGATCGCGGCAGGCGGTGCGGACTTCATAAAGGATGACGAGAAGTTCAGCAATCCTGCCTACTGTCCGTACGAAGAGCGGGTTCCCCTGGTTCTTGAGAAACTGGCAGCGGCCAAGAAAGTCTCCGGTCGACAGACCCTATACATCGTCAACGCTACCGCAAGGGCGAATGAGATTCCTCGGACAATACGCAAGCTGAAGAAGATGGGTGCTGGGGCAATTCTTCTGCCCGGATTCTGTGTCGGTCTGGCCTTAGTCGAGGGCATTGTGCGAACGGGCTTTGGACTGCCCATTTACTGCCACCGTGCTGGATACGCAACCTTGGCAAGGTCATCCGACTTCGGGATTGACACATTCGTGCTTACGAAGTTGTTGCGCCTCGCCGGCGCCGACATGTTCTCGGTAGGGATGATCGGTGGAGTCAACGCAGCTAATCAGCAGGATGTGCGAATGCACTACCGTGCGGCTACCTGCGAGTGGGGGAAGATCATGAGCTCTCTTCCGATTTCGACTGCTGGAATGCATCCGGGTACCGTGCCACATAACCTTCGGGTGTACGGTCCCGACATTGCTCTCTTTGGAGGCGCCGGCGTGCACGGCCATCCCGAGGGAACACGCGCCGGAGTTGTCGCTATGCGCCAAGCGATCGACGCGGCCTTGCAAGGTGAGCGGCTTGTGGTAGCCCAGCAAAACAAGAGGGAGCTGCGTTCTGCACTTGGGAAGTGGGGAGAGCTGGACGCGGGCGAAGATGTTCCCAGACGAATCGAGTGAGTAACCGTGGAGAGTACTGAAGCGTTATGGCACCCTACAATGAACAGGGTGTGACATCCGTTGAGTTCAAAATCACATATCGCTGCAACCTGAACTGTATTTTCTGCGACTTTGGTGATCGTAGTCGGCAGGCCTCACTGGACGTTGCTGCTGTGGCAGCGAACTTGGCACACCTCCAGCGCCAGTATCGGATTGCAGAAGCCGTAGTTTCAGGAGGCGAGCCTACTATCGCCCCCGACTTCCTGAAGATCCTGCATTATCTGAGATCGCAGGGTCTTTCGACGTATCTCCACACTAACGCTGTCAAGCTAGCTGACCACCGGTTCGCTGAACTATGCTTGCCGCTCGTGGATCGCGTCATGGTGGGATACCACGCGCACACACCGACGCTACACAAAATACTCTGCCGCAGCGGGAGTCTCAGGGACGTGGAGGAGGGCATTCGGAATATTGTCGCGTCAGGCAAGCCCACGCGAGCAAACATGGTTCTCACTCCGCAAATCGCATCGCATACCGCCGAGATGATAGCAGCGGTCGACGCCCTTGGAGTTCGGAGGGCCGTCGTGACGTTCCCCTTCGCGATTGGACGCTCTCACGCCAACTTCGCAGGGACGGTTCCATCTGACTTTGGGACTGTTAGCGCGGCAGTCGAGTCGGCAATGAACGAGGCTAGCCGGCGCGGAATCGCCCTTAGCATCCAGGGGCTCCCATGGTGCCTGCTGGGGCAGTACGCGCAGTTTGTAGATCCCTGGCAAGACAGGCTATTCGTTGACCCTGAGCATCAACTGGACCAGGCATTGTGGCTTTTTGAGGATGTGATTGGACGGGTATATCCGCCACCCTGCGCGCTGTGCCAAAACAGTGCCGTGTGCCACGGCGTTTCCCGGGACCTAATCGCCCGGGGCTGGGTTGCGTTTCTTCGGCCTGAGAAGGTATAGCACGATTATGGAACTCTCATCTGCTTCGTGGTGCTATCCGAAGATCGAGCAACGCGCTGACGAAATGGTTGAATTCGTTTCTGCGCTTTGCCGGATACCAGCCGTCTCTCCGCTCAGCGGTGGGTGCGGCGAAGTGGAACGTGCTGACTTTGTGTTGACCCGAGCGGCTGAATTCAAGCCGTCGGAGGTTCGAGTACTCACTGTCGCGGATGAGGCGGTTCCTGGAGGGTGCCGGAAGAATCTCGTCCTAAGATGGTCAGGTGCCGGGACTGAGGGTAGGAGGATCGTGTTCCTGCTCCATCTGGACACGGTCGGTGCGGGCGACCGCAGCGCGTGGAGCACTGACCCGTTTACGCCTGTGAGGATTGGGGATCGCCTCTACGGTTTAGGCGTAGAAGACAACGCGCAAGACATTGCGTCAGTATTGTATGGGGTTCGCACCGCGCGGGAGTCGGGCGCTGCCTTCCCATGTGAGGTGGTTGCTGTGCTGCTCGCCGGAGAGGAAGAAGGGAGTGCCAAGGGCGTCCGGCACCTCATCAAGGAGAAATGCTTTTTCCGGCAGTCCGATATGATTGTCGTTCCTGATGGTGGCACTCCCGTGGGTGATGTCATTGAGGTCTGCGAGAAGGGCAGATTGCTTGTGAAATTGACGTCTTTCGGCAGCCAACATCATTCCGCACGGGCGAGGTCAAAGGACAGCGCCGGGGAGACATGTGCGAGGGCGGCAGTGCGGTTGCTGGATGTGTTGAGAAGTACGTCCAACGGGGTAGATCCTCTTTTTTGTCCGCCATCGTCGACGTTTCATGTCACACGACACGAAACGACCGATTGCAGTGTCAACACGGTTTCAGGGCGCGAGACGGTTTTCCTAGATTGTCGTTTGATACCTTCTGAGCCAGCGGACAAGATCCTCGCAGCCATTCAGCACGAAATTAGCAGCCTTTGCACAGACCTGGGAGTGCACATTGAGGCGACGACAGTTCGGAACGAGCCTGCGACAGCAAATCCAGACGGAAATCCAGCCGTGCTCCAGCTGCTCGACTGCTCGATACGCCAAGTTCTTGGAGTGCAGCCGCACCTTCGGGGCTCAGGTAGCGGCAGTGTTGCGGCGTTCTTGCGGCTAGCGGGCTTCAACGCCGTCGTGTGGTGCAGGAAGCATCAAATGGCACACATGCCTAACGAGTACATCGATGTCGCAAACCTAGTTGCGGATGCGAAGGTTTTCGCGACAGTCGTCCTGACAGCGCCCATATGCTGAACCAAGAAGTTCTGCTAATCTATCCGCCGTCGTGGATTCGAGTTCAGCCTCAACCGCCGCTCGGAATATCCACGATCGCCGCTGCGTTACGTGCACTGGGGATAGTGGCGCACCAAGTGGATCTGGAGGTGGCCTCTTATCTGGACAACAAGATGTTCGAGAGCCCAGATGACAAGTCTGATTTGGGCGCGCTCTCGGACCTTGCCAGGGTTGACGACTGGGTAATGGATCATGCAGCTGAAGGCACGATTGAGCACTCAGCCGTTCTAATGGCTGACCGATACAGGCTGGATGGATTTGGTTACTACGGCTTCTCCGCCATGAGTCACCGGCAATTTGCCAGTGCCGTGGCTCTGGCGCATATTTGCAAGGATAGAAACCCTGGGTGCTACGTTGGCATTGGTGGGCAATTCGCAATCGCAAACGCGGTGGGGATTTCGACGCGTTATCCGGTGTTTGACCACGTGTTTGCCGACTCGGACTACCTGTCTGCTGCCGAAGTAATAGCTGCAGCAATGAAGGGACTTGCCGGTCGGTCCAATTCAGCGCCAGAGCGCGTCATCAGAGCAGTAAAAGAAGTTCCGATTGAGCAGATGCCTGTTCCGGTCGTCGAGGAGTCTGCGCTTGATTTGTACGAACGGGCGCAGAGGGCAATTTACGGGCTTACGTCAGACACGCCGATACTGAAGTATCTGGTTATGACCGGGTGTCCCTTCCGCTGTGTTTACTGCAGTCGGCACGAACTTGAGCCGTACGCGCTCAAGAGCGCAGAGAAGGTGGGACGCGAACTGGCCGAAATGAAATGCCAATACGACTCTCGGCTGTTCAGTCTTGAGGCAAACGAGATCAATCCATCCTGGCGGTGGCTGGATGCATTGGTTGGCCATCTGGAGCGTAAACGACTTGGACTAGAGTGGTACGGTTATGCTGTGCCTCGTGGTTTCACGCCGGAGAGAGCAGCGCTCTTGCGCGAGAGCGGGTGCCGTGTTCTGCGATTCGGCGTCGAGTCGGGAAGCTCTCGACTTTTACGGACCATGAATAAGCGCTTTTCGCCGGACGATGTTGACCGAGCGATTCGCACGTGTGCCGAGGCGGGCATTTGGAGCCACGTGAACCTAATAGTGGGATTCCCTGGAGAGACAGACGACGATATTCGGCTCACACTTGATCTTATCGAAAGGCTTGGCGAATGGATTGACAGTGCGCGGATAAACCCCTTCTATCTGCATTCTGCGACCGAACTGTATCGTGAGTACGCGCGGGGAGGCATGTTGCGCAAGATGGACGATCTGGATGTCGTGAGGTGGGAGCATGACGATTCCGAAACGTGGGACCGAACGGCCGATTTGCTTGCGGAGCGAGTTGGCCGGATCTTCGAGGCCCTCCACGGCAAGGGCATAGGGTTTACAGGCGGCTGCATGGACTTGTTGTTGCACTCCCTGGTTAGGCTCGGTGAGAAGCAGCGAGTCAAGGCCAGATTGCGGGACGATTACGCCTACATGTTTACGAGCCTCCCGACGCCCGCGATTCTCTGGAGGTTGTACTATCCCCACTCTGCGGACTGCCCGTATTCCGATTCCTGGCGTGACCACGCGGGTCGTTGGGGCGGTGTGAAGGATAGGATCTTGATATAAATCTTGGCTGGCGGTGCCCGCCGTGGCTGTCGGCGCATGATGCACCCAGTTGAGAAGATGGGGTTGCTCCAGCTACAGAAGCATTTATAGGTGAAGCATTTGATCTGTGTAAGTCATTGAAAACATCGGTGGGGTCGGCCAGATTCGAACTGGCGAACCCCCGCGCCCAAGGCAGGCTACCAGTTCATCTTCACCGTTCGGTCGCGGGTGGAACGCCAAGACGGCGAGGAATACCTGTTTGATATATACACCTTGGTCGATTTGCCTGACGGAACTCTGGATGAAAAGCTCGCCCAAGCCGCCTGCCGAGCATATAGTCGTGAAGATGGGCTCTCCGCGATGGCCGCGACTGCTTTGAACGAGCTAGAAGCACTCGGCCTTGATGAAGCTCTCAAAATGGCTAGCCGGGAAGCGGCCCCTTGATTCCTTTTTCTTCCCCATAAACTTTTGTGCGAGGGCCGGGAAGTTGAAGCATAAGGGCGGGAGTTTCTCAGGGCTGAATACCTGCTGAAGAACGCGGCGACAGAGCGGAGTTGGTGCAAAGGGAATTTGATTTTCCGCTGCGGCCATTCCCTAAAGCGGAAGAGTTTCCGCTGGTATTCCACGGTCGCACGGAGCTTGATCGCTAAGCCGCTCTATGGGGTCAGAGGCGATCCCTACCGCCGGACCCTTGCCCCTTGGCTCGATCCCCTTTGCAAATCGCTACTGGCAGGACAGTTGCGGTCCCAATTCACGATTGGGCATGAAAAGTCAGCACGTCAGAAAACGGACCTTTTGATCACACCGCACGATAACTATTGATAACAGCCCTTCCCACCAGCAATCATGCAAACTCCCCGGATACGGGGTTCGAGGAAATAGCTCCCCGTTAGTCGCCCAGCGATTGCTGATCGATTCGGTCTGGACGGTTCTGATGGCGCACCCGGAAGTGCCACGAGGGCGGAGTATGGATGAGGGTTGGAGCGCCGGCACAAATGCAGTCACATGCCGGCACTCCAGTGTGAGGTGGTAGTTGGGGCGGAGGTGAGAAGGAAGGTTGGCGTGCGGAGGAAGGAAGCTTTCCGTCAACGGGCTGTGCCGTGGAGGGCGGACGCAATGAGTTCAGTGGCTGCTTGCAGCTTTGGGCTATCGGCTTCTGTCATGCGGCCGACGTCGCCGTACTTGAAGGCGCCGCCGCTTGCCCATTCGACCACTTCGGCGATGGCCTGCTTCTTGGTCGTGGCCACACGGCGCGCCACTGTCAGGAACTCATTGCGGAGCTGGTTGAACGCGGAACCTGCCGCTGATCCATTGCCGTTGCTGTGCGCAGGAGGCGAGGCAGCCCCCTCGGCGGGTGGCGTGGCAGATCTATTCCCGCCATTCGGGGTCGCGTTGTTTGCAGGGAATGAAGGCTTCGCCATCAGCTTTGACGCCGTGGCCCCTTCCACCGGTGGCTTGACAGATGCGTTCCCGCCTTTCGCGGCAGAACTGCTTTCGGGAGGCAAAGGCTTCGTCGTCGGCTGCGGCGCAGTTACGGCGGGAATCGTATCGGACGGAGACCCTGCCATGGCGCCTTCCCCGACCGAGGTGCCATTTGCCGAAGCCGTATAGAACTCCGTTGCGACCTCCGGCGCCTGCTCTTGCTCGTCCTCAACGACCTCAAAGACCTTGCCGCCTGACCCGAGCAGCTTGCGAGTCTCAGCAAACAGCCGAGCGTTCTCCGTCAGATTAGCGATGAGTTTCCGCATGTCGTCGCCTTCGACCTCGAGACTTAGCGCCCAGATGGAGGAAGTTTTCTTCCTCTTCTCTTTGCGGTCGAAGTACGTGGCCTCCTCCGGGCGAACCGTCAGCTTGGCTGTGATGCCCGCCAAGCGGCCACCCGTGAAGGTCTGGATCTCTTGCAAGGCGGAATGGATCTGGCGGATGGATCGGTACGAGCACGTGTGGATGCGGCAGACACTCCCCAGTCGCGGGAAGTCCGCCAGCACGAAGCGCAGA
>Ga0187861_10005281_pt1 | contig 10422 bp, 14 predicted proteins | sample June2016WEW_10_1_3_FD_132986 | JGI IMG/M metagenome (GOLD analysis project Ga0187861, IMG submission 132986) | Peatland microbial communities from SPRUCE experiment site at the Marcell Experimental Forest, Minnesota, USA - June2016WEW_10_100 | ecosystem: Environmental > Terrestrial > Soil >...
AAGCAATAAATATTCTTATGCCATACAGTTCATCTGATAACGAAAATATAAAAACTGCCACAAATACTATTATAGAATCATATCGAAGTCTTATTGATAATTACAACCTGTCTCTTAATAACTTGGAAGAACTTACTAACGCATTAAACAGCAACGACCAGAATATTGAAATGGGTAAATATTCAAGACAGGCAAGTGAGATAACTGCAAAAGTTGAATACATTTCTGAAACTTTATTCAAAGCAAATACATTTGTCGCATATTGTTTAATAGACACAATACCTGATAAGAATAATCACCTTAGCTATTTAATAGTTACTTCTAATGAAAGACAAAATTTAGTAAAAGAATTAGAATCGTTTTTTGGCAAATCACTTCAATCAAAACAAGAAAATACAAAATATACGGTTGCTAGTGCAATCATATTAAAACGACTATTAACTGATGAGCATAAGAGCAAAGACGAAAGAATTAAATACGATAAATGAAATCTTTATATCAACTTAAATAGAGGTCAGGAGATTTTAACGTAGGAAGGAAATAGCACATGAGATTTAGTATGCAAACAATCTGGTTTATAGTATTCTTGGTCATTCTGCCGCTGGAAATATCTTCCGCTCAATTCCCGGAATCTGTAGTCTGTCAATTTGAAAGAATAGCAACCGCAGAATTAGATTCGAGCGGCAACATTATAACCGGTAGTGAAACAAGCTCAGGTGAGTTGGTCATCTCAAATCTCAATTCGGACTCACCTCTTGGTTCAGGTGATATTGGCACGGTAAAATTGCAAGTCCTCCGAAAATCCAAGACCACTATTTGGCTTGCCGAGATGAATGCCAATGAAGTTGCATCTCTTACTACTCTGTTTTTCAAAACCGGCATTGTCATGTACACGAAGCACGAAACACTCCATACGCTTTTGGATGGGGACAAGCCATTCGGGTTTGTAGAGATTGGTAGGTTTAGAATTATAAAATAGGTTTTTGTTAATTGAATATTCTAACGCGTTTATTCTAACAAACGCTCAAGTTTACCGAATGAGCGTAGTTACGTTAAGCGTGGGGCGTAAAAATATTGTGAAACTTGAAATCATATTTCATAGAACTATTGGATTTGGAAGGTATCGTTGCTGCAGCTTAGTTGCCATAGTTAGGAAACACCTAATATAAAAGGGAGTGCAGAAATGAAAAATATTGTTGATTCATACATACGACGCACAAGTAGAAATATGTTGATTATTTATTTTATCGTGACTTCTTTAATCGGCATTATATTTGTGGCTTTATATTTTAGTAATCAAGTGATATTCTGGATACTAACTCCACTACTCTTGTTTTTACTATGGAAGCTTTTTAATTCCATTTATTGGTTAATTCAACCATCTTCCCACCCAGCCTATAAATCTCTTGAGAGATATGGAATTCCATTTGAGGTTGCAGGTCAAATTGAAAACGAATATCGTAATAAGAATAGTTTAGTTAGATTTCCAGGTAGCATTATGACCGAAAATTGGTTTTTTGTTATTAATATATTTGATTTCGACCTAATTCATTTGGACGATATGTTATGGATTTATAAAGAAGTTACCAAACACTCTGTCAATGCCATTCCATCAGGTACTACGTATAGACTTGCCATAGTCACTCGCTCTAGCAAAAAAATAGTAATTGATTCATCAAAAAATAATGTAAACAATATATTGCAAGCATTGTGCGAAAGACTTCCATGGATACAAGCAGGTTATTCTGACGAATTGAAGGAATCGTTCAAGAATGAACCGGCGCTGTTAATTGCTCAAATTGATTCAAGACGAAAAGAAATGCTTCGACAATTTAACAATTCAATAAAACGATAGAGAATAGATTGCCATATTTAAAGGTATGCCCTAACAATGCGCTCAAGCTAACCTAATGAACTTGGGAACGTTAGGCATGGCTTGCATAGATTTTTTGCAGATATAAAAGTGAAGTGAGTGAACTTGGTTCGTGTAGTGTAATATGATAATTCACGTTGTTGCACTTTAACAAATATCCGTTGGTACGAGTGTATAAGGAGTATAGTCATGAAATATATAATACCAACATTAATCATTTTATTATTCTCTGGATGCGACAAAAATAACGATTATGAACTTTTCAAATCTGATGGAGGAAAGATTTATCGCATTGATAAAGTAACCGGAGATGTTGCTGTAATTGAAGGAAATCATCTCATTGCTCTTAAAGAACAGTCTGACATTCCCATATCAAGATTAAAACATTGGCCTAATTATTATATCCCTTCTCTTGATAGTATTTATTTTACGCTTAATACTACTTGGCGCGATGGCCGAATGCATTATATACTTTCAACTTCAGCATACAAAGGTAGATTAAAATCTGTTTTTGAGAATTTGACTCTTTATTCCTCATATCATTTAACTTTTGCACTCTTAGATTCAGGTGATTTTAACTTGCTCGAAGTACCAATATCTCTTTCAAGTATGACCCGAATTGTTAGTGAAAACGGTGAGCCTATTTATGTGACCATAAATAATTCTATTGAATGCCCCATTGAGACATATTTGGCACTTAAAAATTGGTCTTGTACTTGGAATTTCTAATATTTCCGTTATAATTATTTATGCGTTTTTATCTGACAAATATTATTTACTTGGTTTGCTAATGAAGAATAATATACAATACCTACAGAAAGTTAAAAATGAATTACAAGTATCGCACTCCCTTAGCCTCCTAAAGTTGCGATACTCTGTAACACCCCACCGAAGCTCTGGCGTCTGGTAGTGCGCCAGAGAATCACTATTTAAACGGAATAATTTAATTGCCATTTTTATTTCTGATGCCCATAAACTAATAAGTGAGGGATATTTCGGATGAATAACGAGAAAGCTACTAATCTAAGTTCCAACGTTCTCTATCATTTCACTAATAGCATTGATAATATTATTAATATTTTAGAAAATAATTTTATTCCACGTTATTGTCCTGAACTTGTAATAGATTTTCCAACTGAATATTCAGATGCACTACCATTAATTTTGCCACAACAAATTTATCCAATGGTGTCTTTTTGCGATATACCACTTGCATTAATTAGAGGACATCTTAAGCATTATGGTAATTATGGAATCGGTTTAACCAAAGAATGGGGAATAAGAAATTATATTTCACCTGTTCTATATTACCATTATAAATCTGTATTAAGATTCACTTCTTATCAAATTGAATTGTTGACTGATTTTGTACGAAAAGACATGAAAGACCTTCAATCCCATTCTATCTCTGGTATTAGATTATTTATGAAACCATATAGAACATATGAGTGTAGAAAACTTTCCCCAAAAGACCTTAAAGACGCTGAAGACCTAAAAGAATTATTTATTGTAGATGGAAATGGAAAAATTATTCGTAGATATGAAAATAAAGATGAAAATGAATTAAGTAACAATCATTCAATATGGAGATTAAAAAAAATATTGTTCTATGATGAGCGAGAATGGAGATATATCGGCGCATTACCTAACAAAAGTGAAAAAGATAGTTTTGCTACATATCAAGATTATATAAGTAATTATGAAAAATTGCCAAAACCGGATACATTAAAATTTATACCTGATGATATAAAATTTCTAATTGTAAATAAAGAATGCGAAATACGATTACTAAGAAATGCTATTACTCAATTAAGACCGTATAAAAATTCAGAATCAGATAAAGATAAAATGATAAATCTTCCGATTCTTTCTTCGGAAAGTATATGTGAAAATATTTCTATCTGAATATGTATTACAAAACTACTTGTATAGTCGTTCCACCTAAAAAGCGAAAGTGATTATACCTCACAAAGTTCTGGCGCTTAAATTCGCTCGTTAACAAATGAAGCGGTTATTCCTATACCTAAAAAGCCAATTGACAAAGAATGGAACAATCCTTATTATATTCTAACGCCGTCTCCCCGACGGCGTATAGTTAGCCTCCCTATAGCTCTGACGTCTGGTAGTGCGTCAGGGCTATTTATTATTTTTTGTCTATATGAAACCAGAATTGTTTTCCATTATCTATAAAACAAGGCATGCACGGTGCAATAGACCTCTTGCATTATCTGACTACCGGATTAAAAACAATAAAGATTTAAAGAAGATACAGAAAGAATCAAAACCGCTTAGTTTGTTTTGTTCTAACTGTATGGAAGATGTTGAACCAACTTTAGTGGATGTGTTTTTAACAGAAGGACTTTCAGTAAGACCATTTGTAGAGAATCTACCTATTGAAATGTTTAATGAAACAAAACTGTAATTAGATGAGTCTATAGTATATACTGAATTCGTTAATTACTTGGGCTTATTTATTCAATTTCAAGGTTTCTAGTCCAAGAGATTTTGTAAATTATGCCGATAATAAATACAGAAGCAGATAGTTGACATTTTTACAAGATATTTTATTAACTTAGATAAGCCATGCATCTCCATTCTGAAATTGATTTCCCATTTGATTGGTCTAAAGGCATTGCCATGCTGCGTTATCTTTTAAAAAATGTAGGTGGCTCCTGCAACTATATGGCCATTTTAAAACTTGCTTTTTTCGCAGATAGATACCATATAAGAAATCACGCTCGGCCTATTTCAATGGACGACTATTTTGCTTTTCCATTTGGTCCAAGTGGTAGTTCATTGATGGACATAATGCGTATGCCAGAAGCTGTGTCCATCAGTGACACAGGAATTAAATCGGGAAGAAATTATACCGTTCAATTGGACAACACTAAAATCAATCGTTCTCTGTTTTCAAATACAGATATTGAAGCAATGGATTTTTCTTTGGAGCACTTTGCTCCATTTATTCGTAAAGGTGATTTTGTTCTATCAGAAATAAGCCACGCATACCCAGAGTGGAATCAGTACAAAGAACTCTTTGCGAGTAAGAGAACAAGACGAGAACGAATTGCGTATGAAGATTTCCTAAAGAATGTCGATGAATCACATCCATTACTTCTTAAACATAAATTTACAAATCCATATACTCCACTATCAGAAGATGAGCAATCCGAAATCATTGAAGAAATGATTGAGTATTCATCTCAGTTGGTATGAGCTTAAATGTTGGGGACGTTTTTTCATTACGCAATTTTGGCTTTTCCGGAACAGACCCACATTATCACATAGTTCTCTTTAAAACGCCGACCAATCAAATCATTACTTGTTACACGACTTCTAATCAAGCCTCAACATATAAATCCTGCCGTAGAGATGAAGAAGATTTGGAATCTCATTGCGAACCAATGACCTATGTAGTTGTTGAACCTGACGATTGTCCAGAAGTTATTACCAATACTTCATATATTAGCGCCAATAAAATTCAAATGAAATCAGAAGAAGACTATGAAAAAGGCGTTGAATTTGAATTGATTGCAGGTTGTAAAATGAATCCTCGCATCATAAAACAAGTTTTAGAGGGGATACCTTACAGCGGTACAGTTCCTGAAATAATAAAGCGTACTATTAAATAGTGTTTACCGCCACTGATTGGCCTTTACCGGAATTGTCTAAAGAAAAACGGATTACTCTTTCTTCCTTGCCTTCAACGCTTTAATCTGATTTTGCAAACTTCTATTTTTTCCCTGTTCGATGGAAATCCTATCCTTCAGGTGCTGTATCTGGTTGTCCTTCGTTTCAATTTCTGTCTCTGAATTCATTTCCTCTTCAATTTTTCTCTGAGCAATCGGATTATATTTCTGAATTCCATTCATTAGAAATTTGTTGATTTTATCTACGTGCTTAAATGACTGTCCGCTTTGAAGCACTCTAAAACAGCTTTTACTTTTGTAGCTGAAAACATCGTATAGCATCATTCCTTTACTGTAAAAAAATATAAGTGAATGGACGATTGTAGACGGTGACACTTCTATTACTATGACAGACATTTTTCGATTCTGTGTATATGATACTCCAAAATTGACTTGTCTGGCATCTGAGAATCCACTGCCCAAAAGTTTCAATACTGAATCAAGGACATCTTTATTCGTTGTAAAATAATTCATAGCATTCTCCTTATTTACTATAAATATCAGACAAGCTTTTTTCTCAAGGCAAAAACCGGGCTCGGTATGAAAATGACCGTGGTCAACTTATTTTATTCATCTTACTTTTTCGCTTTACAGAGAAATTAGCCCACCACCCCCTCTTTCAGAATCACTCAAATCAAGTGTATACTGGCAGAGCTGTAACCGAACTTTTGACAAATTTGTCAAAGGTTGTAGCTGTCTTTTCAAGACATGTTACTCCTCTCCGTCTTAGTATTCATTAATACTGAATCGAAATAGGTGGCCGAAGTATGACTCAATTGACCATCTAAAACTACTCAGAGCGTGGTTCTAAGCGACTTTATTGTCGGTAACTGTGGAATCCAGATGGTCACCCCCAAAAACACGTTTCCAAGAAGGTTAAGTCAAATAGTCGGTTCTTACTTGTCTACACTACAAGTGATAACCGTGGTTTTTAGACGGAATTTCATGGTGCTGTAGAGTAATGCTGTAGAGTAAGCCTGCAATAAATACATTCTACTTAGACAAACTACTCATTGATAATTAGAATTGTGTTAAACATACAATGAATCCACAAATTTTATACAACTTGGATGGTATCTATCCTCGAAGCAGTCCGTGAATAATAAGGAGTATTTGAATTTGACATGGTCGTTATGAGCATTATTCCTTTAAAATAATATCTGCGACACACACGATTTCTATCCAAACACGACACTTCGTGCGAAACTGAACATTCATCATTATCTTTCGGCTGCACATCCACTATCGTGGTCGGCTGTGCCTATAGACATAGATATCCCCATCAGCGAATACAAACCCGCAGGGCAAAATACGCTTTTTGTATTTTGCGCAAGGTGTATAGAAAAGTTTTTCTTTGTTCAGCTGTAACTTCGTTCCGAACTGGAAAGCGTTCGGGTTTCTTTTAATTGTTTGATTCAAACTATTCACAGCCGACCACGAAGTGACGTCTGCGCTTTTTGCAGACGCAATGTGCTCACTTGCAAAAGTGAACGTGGAAAACCATTAGAGTATTTCTACTCTCAGATATTCTATATGATTGTGTGTATCCGTAGTTCACAATTCGGTTTCAATTTCGTTTGAGTCTGTCTGACTAGATTAGTCCGTAATTGAAAATCAGCGAGTCCTTGATATTGTTTGTTTTAACTAATAACTGGCTGATGTGTTGTTCTGTTCAATTCATAGATGAAAGGATTTAATGTTCAATGTTCACTGGAAAATAAAAAAAACTCAAAATCTTTTATTTTCTTGACGGAAAACGGCTGATTTTGAGTTTATCTTTTTTCGTGTATTACTACACTCAATTTCTTATACCGTAGTCCGTCAGTCTGTGTATAAGTATATTTCAAAAGCGGATTAATACAATTTATTTTCAACTATTTTCGTCCATCCCCGCCATCTACCGCAAACCGACTTACGACCTTACTATCATTACAGGTAATACAGGTCATAAAATCGTATCAATTAACGTTTTTCTGCTTCCTTACTCAAAATAATCCACTTTATTTTATAAACGTGCTAAAAGTGCCGTCTTTATTGGCATTTAGCAATCGGTAATCTTTACAATCGGATAGCATTTTTACCGTTTGGCTCCTCACGGATATATTTATGTCTATACAGTCAATAGGACTGTCAAAAACAATCACAATACACAGAAAGAAACGACTATGAAAAAACCAAGTGAAATAAACGATGAAATGTTAGATGTCTATAATTTTACTAAAAATTATGATATAAATGAATTAAGACACTTTTTACACAGTGATAGTTATGAGTGTATCACAGATACACTCTTTTCGTATTGTTGTCCAGAAGAAAAATTGTCTAGAGATGAATTATTAGTAAGTGTAATTGTAGCAAATAATATAGTATTGAAAATTAGAAATATTATAGACCAAGAAGATACGATTGCACGTGAATTTATCCAACAAATGAAGAAAGAGAGTTAATACTATGAACGAAAATACAATCACAACATCTTCCGATGTTTTCATATGTTGTTCCAATGAACCTTCTGATGTTGAACAATATCTTGTATCATTAGAACGATATAAACGATATAAGAAAGAACTGAGAAAAAAGAAACGTGAAGAGCGAGCTGCGTTTTATAAGAAAATCGGCTTCACTGACAATACGTATTTAGTTAAAAAACGTAGGTCAAAATAGAACAATCAGAGAACCGAAATTCACAGTTTCGGTTCTCATAATTATTCCAACATTAATGAAGAAATGGAGTTAATAATATGTTAAAGAAAATACGAAATTTAGAACCAACTGTGTTCTATGAATATAGATATAAACTAAAAACAATTAAAGAAGATAAAATAATTGGAGAGATTATAATAATACCACACAACGATAAATGGCTTATGTTAATCATATCAGATGACCTTACTATTATAGAACATAAATACCACATAGAATATGTCAACAATTTCAATGAAGCATTTAATAAAATATATTATCTGAGTCATAAGTATAATGTTCCAATCTATTCTTGTAGTTAATAAATAAACAATAGAGAACCGAAATTCACAGTTTCGGTTCTCATGTTTTATAAAAGTAAGATGACATATCATTGAATTGATGAGGTTATTTTGTTACAATATATTATGCCAAGGTTATGTTCAGATGACAGATACAAAATCCTACCAACAAACACTATTCAGACCGAATTACATTCTATTATTGATGTTAAAAATCATACTGATAGAATAGAATCCAATCTTAATTTAAAGCATCTGCAGGTAGCTGTATACTTGTTTCCAAATTACTATCTATTTAAAAAGAGGAAAGTACATATAAGAATATATGTAAAAAGGAATATATCATATTACCCAGTATATAATGGTGATGTGAAAGATGAAAAGTATATCCTTCTAAATCCCAGACGAAACAATTGGTTTTTATTATTTATACGGAATGTTTCACCCACAATTTTCTCCAAAAAAAGCATTTCGGACTTTTTACCTTCATTTATTTCAGATACAGACCCCGCGTTCCTGTAAGTCTTTATTTTTCAACACAAACATCATACTTGACTACTCCCGAGTTCTAATGTTTATTGGTTTATGAACATTAAGAATGACATAGTTTTCATACTGAATAATACTACATAGTATTCATTCTCAATCCGTCCGCTTTATCACTGAATTGTAAATAAAAAGTGCATTTGCACACATCCAAAAGCTACGCTCATTTTATAAGATTCGTAACAATCAGTGCATCACCTGTTCTTTGACATATAGTAAGTGAATACACGATAACAGAGTGTAGTGACGTCCCGTAAGACGAGAACAAAATCTAGTAAGTGTATTGAAATCTGTAAGCACTGAATATAGACGTGATGCGATAAAATGATATCAAGAAATAAATAACGATATCCAAAACACACTAATTGAAAGAATACTGAAAATGAATAATCATACTAACATTAAAGATGAATTAATTTCCAACTGTCAATCATTGTATCCATTCATTGTCATGATAATTGATAAATATAAATCAGAAGATTTGATAACAAGGGGCGATACAGGTTTGATAGCATTAGAAATTGTGAATTTTGTTGCTGATACAAAACCTACCATCAAACTAGATAAATTGGATTCTGTTAGTACTACCTTGCTTTACCTGTGCACAATGTTGCTTGCAGATAAGTTCCAATTATACCCTGTAAGAAAAGAAACAGAAAATGAAATAAAATATGATAAAATCATAACTGAAATAATAAGTATGATAAGCGAGATTTACGGTATCCCAGTTGACACACTTCACAACTGTATGTTTAGTGAAGTTGCTGAAATTCTTAATTGAAACTTGATTCATAAAATAACTAACAATATCAAAAACATAATAGAAAGGTTACAAACATGATAAATCCACATGTCAAAGTACGTAGATTCATTCTTAAACCATCATATACCTGGAAAGGTGACAAACGGTCAGCAACGGTATTAATCACACAACAAGCAGGAACCATTTTCTTTGTGTCAACAGTAGTCTGCATTGATGAAAAGGGCGTGCTTAGCATTTTTACCTATGCTGGAAAGACTTTTGATGGAGTCTTGAAAAGTGCCATCTCTACAATGAAACATAGATGGTTTACAACTGACGAATTCGGTTTTAATTCATCTAAAACCATTGATGCAACAGAGTTGCAACGATAAATAACAATCACATTCAGTATCCACTCGGTGAAAACCTGGGTGGGTACTGATAATATCTAAGAAAGGATAATAATATGACACAAGAAGAAAGAAACAATTTGCAGGTTGGAGATTATATCATGTATAAAGATGATATAATAACCGTTGAACAAGTCATTCATATTAAAGATGAGACAGAAATAGATACGCAAGTGAA
>Ga0187861_10005282_pt1 | contig 10421 bp, 5 predicted proteins | sample June2016WEW_10_1_3_FD_132986 | JGI IMG/M metagenome (GOLD analysis project Ga0187861, IMG submission 132986) | Peatland microbial communities from SPRUCE experiment site at the Marcell Experimental Forest, Minnesota, USA - June2016WEW_10_100 | ecosystem: Environmental > Terrestrial > Soil >...
CCACCATTCTGCCGCAATTGCAAAAATGCCGTTCACAAGAAGATGTCCAGCATTTATTACATCAAGAGTTTATTAAGTGGTTCGGTACACAAACCGCTGGACAAGCCGAAAAGTATGCACAACCGGCAAAAGACATATGGGAACTGTGGCGGAAACATATTGTATCACCAAACCTTGAATAATATGGATCAAGGCAGTTCTTCAACATCGGCTAGATCGCGCATTCGGCCGGTGGCCCGCTTATTGATTTTTAGATGTTCAAGGTTAATGAGGTTGATATTGATGCCTTCGTAAACAAAGTCTACTTTTTTAGCGTAACATTCAGAAAACGTGATGCCCGAGATACTCATGACGACATCTATGCGTACCGGATCGATGCCTATCTCAATTACCTTTTTTTCATTTAGAAATGAGGCTGAGGAGATGCTTTTCGGAGAAAAACCGAAACGGTGAAAAACACGGACAAGACGTTCGGCATTTTCGGGATTTATAGCCACCCAGATATCCATATCTTTTGTCGCCCGAGGATAGCCGTGAAAACCGACAGCATATCCGCCGACCAAAAGATATTCAACCTTCTCCTCGTTCAACAACTTTAAGAAGTCTTTGAAGTCTGGCGCTAGTTGAATCGTAGCCATAATTAATTATTTTCAAAAGCTCCATGGCCGACCAACGCTCCTCCGGCGGCTTTGTAACCCAGTATTCCCAGTCTTTCGGCTCCTTGCCGAGTTCATACACATGAATGACCGTACGGTCTATTCTTAGATCATCAAGTGGATTGCCCATAATAAGCATTATACCATTTTCCCAAGTACTTTTCGAGGCCGGTTATTGCAGTGCCAAGAAAAAATTATCCGTCGCGGGGGTCTGACCGCGACGGGTTAGATTGAATCGGCGACTGGAATATGGTCTCTTAAAAGGACGCTTCCGGCAAGAGGCGGCCTTATACGAGTTCTTTTTTGGCGCCAATCAGCGTTCGCAAACGCTCGGCTAAAAGCGCGGCGTCGAACGGCTTCTTGAACGTCTCGTTTATGCTCGAACGATCGAAGCTTGTGGAGCTGCCGTCGTCGGGCAATAGGGCAATCAGAATCACTTCCGAAAACTCGCCGTTGCGCCGCAGATTTTGGCAAATCTGCAACGATTCGGTGCGGCCGATCGAAAAATCGACAATAATACAGTCCGGGTGGAAGCTCTCGGCTTGGATCCCGGCGTCGAATCCGCTCGCTGCCACAGCCACTTTGAACGATCGGTCTAGGGGAAGTTCTCGCTTCAGATTCTCGATCAATACCTGGTCCTGGGCGACGATCAGCACTTTCGCCATTGCTTCGTCTTCCAGGTCTCCCAGGGGCATTCCATGTTCCTTAAGGAACTTGATCAGGTACTCTCGAGGAATGCGTCGGTCTTGTGATCCGGGGATGCGGTACCCCTTCAGCCGGCCCGAGTCGAACCATTTACTGACGGTGCGCGGGGCCACCTTACAAATTTTGGCGACCTGACCAGTGGTGAAGACCTTCATCGCAGGCTCTCCGATTTATATTATTCACATTGGTTTGGGTTTGATCCCGAAAGGACGTTTCATCCCTTCGAGATTGTTTAGCCCCTTTACCCGCGGTCTGCTCCACCTGGCGTTCCTTGCTTTATCGACCGCATACTCGCAGCCGATTGTCCGCTTGTCCGCAGGCATCTGGGTCGGGGCTTTCCGTAATTCGCTTTCTTGGCTCTGGTTCAGTTCCTTCTGACCCCTGCCGTAATTACTACATCGGCAACCGGGGCATCCGGAAGCCAGAGAAAATCCGTAAAATAGAGAAGGTGCGTTCTAACCAACCTATTTCGATTCCCTCTAACTCCTGACATAGTTTCCCGGCGAACTACTGCAAAAAGGGGCGTGACTAGAAAACAGACCACCCTGGAGAGTATTCGGTGGACTGTTATCACATGGTCTTCTAGGCAGGTTCCCCCCTGCGGCCTGTATCCGCGACAAAACTAATACAATTATTCTATCGCGAAACAAGCCTTCCGAAATTGTTCTTCGAATCTAAACAGGGGTGGACTTTAAAGTCTTTCTCCGGTCTTAACGATTCAACCGATCGTACCGCTCTTAACGGAAGTGGCGACCGCCCTAAAATTCTAGATTTCAAAATAGACAAGTAGTTTTAAGGAATAATACGGAAGTATGGATAAGTTGGGAAATACAGATTGTATAGATAGACATGCTAATTTTAGTCAACTTCTAATGTCATTAGCATACACCTTACCCGCCTTTTCGCAGAGACTTGATAAACGTCTTCAGATCAGCCGGCAAAGGCGACTCAAAATGCATCGTTTTCCCGGAAATGGGATGCTGAAACGTCAGTTCCACTGCACATAGGGCCAATCGCGGGGCCCCGCTTGTGTCTTTAAGCGGCTGTCGGAACAACGGTTGCAAGTAAATCTTTTCGCCGCAAAGCGGATGACCGATCTCGGCCAGGTGGATGCGGATTTGATGCGTACGGCCCGTCTCGGGCCGACATTCCACGAGGGTATAATTGCCTAATTTCTCTATCGGTCTTACGTGGGTAATGGAAAGTTTGCCGGCTTTGGGCAAGGTAGTGCTGCCGCGGATGCCATCGCCACGGTCGCGAACCAAGTGGGATTCGATGGTCTGCTCTTTCACGTGGCCGTGTACTATGGCCAAATAGCGCCGCTTAGTGGCGTGCTTGCGGAATTGGTGCTCCAGATGTTTTTGAGCGGCAGGGGTTCGGACAAAAACCATCAGGCCGCTAGTATCGCGATCCAGGCGATGCACCGCCCGAACGATCGGCAATTTGCTTTTCGCCCGCCGGCCTTCCTGCCTGGCGATCACGGCCGGCAGCATTTCATCGAGCGTCGGCTGGAGTTGTTTTCTCCGTTTTGGCCAGTTTTTTTCTTCTTTGTGCCGCGTGGAAGTGATCCCGGCAGGTTTTTCAACAACTACCACATGAGCGTCGAGGTAAACAATGCGAATATCAGCCTCGTCGGGCGGCGCGGCCATAGGCCGCGGCAGGATTTTCACCGCGTCCTGCAATTTCAGCCGCCTGGCCGGATCGACGCAAAGATTCCCGCTAAGCATCACCCGCCGCGACTCGATCAGCTTGCGCACCTGCGACCACGATTGATTCGGCAGCCACACCCTTAGTGCCGCCCCAACAGTTTCCCCCACTTGCCGCGGCAGAACGCGGAAAATTATTTCATCACTTGTATGTTTAGATTTAGTCACTATTGAAACGGATTTTCCGCTTTGCTCGGTGTATCGCCGGCGTGTTCGGCGACGTATTTTTTGTCGGCGGGGGAAAGTTTTTCAATGACAACGCGGACCGTTTTCCCGTCTTTTTTCTGGAGTACGACATTGCCGTCTTGCTGCGAAAGCATGACCGCTTCCACTGAAAATGTGCCGCTGGCGTCGTGCCATGTTCGCAGTCCAGCCGAACTTTCCGCCGGCGTGGAACTAGCCGAATCGGCCGGCTTGGCTTTCGCACCTTCCGACACGGCTGTATCTGGTTCGGATTCCAATCGCAGTTCGATGGCGGAGATGGCTTTTGATGCCTCCCTCGGCGCATTACCGGCAAGTTTTAAAGACATGTCTCGCAAAGCCTGCAAACTCTTTTTTCCGCCGATTTCTTGCAAGACCAAACATGATTCGGCGCGGACCCACATGTCCCGATCATTCAGGCAGTCGATTGTCGCGTCTTCGGCGATCGGGCCCATGGCTTTAAGGGCCTTTGACGCTTCCCGGCGACTGTTTTGCCGGTACATTTGCGCGGCCACGGCCTCGGCGGCTTTAGCCGATTTCAAATTTCCAAGGGCTTCGATCGCGGGGTTGCGCAGAAAAACGTTTTCCGACTGGCTGGCCTTGATTAGCGCGTTTTCGGCCTCGGGCGTGGCCCAAACCACGAGCGCCTTGACCGCCGATTGTTGAACCCCTTCGTCCGAATTACGCAGTAATATGGCAAGGGCTTTGGAAATATCCGCGGGATGATCATCCACAGGCGCTTTGGCAAGGCGATCGGCCGCGGTTTTAATGCGATTGGTGTCGGTGGATTTCAGTTCTCTCAGCAAACGCCCCCGTTCGCCGGGGTCAAAGTTTTTCGGTTCCGCGGCTTTTGCCGCCGCCGCCCGGGCTTCCTCGGCCTTTTTTTTCTGCTCCGCCAATTCCTCGGGCGAGAGCAAACGATACGTCAAAGCGATGGGGTACTTTCGGATCACGTTCTTCTCGTTTTCCCGACATTCATATTTCATCGAAAACGACTTAATGACTCCTTCGGTCAAGTCGAAAGTGAATTGTCCTTCTCCGGTCATCTCAAAACGGTTGGGGTTATCCGCTACCGGGCTAGCGAGCAAGGAGTATTTTTTGGAAATTTCAATCGCGTCTTTATCGTTTTTTAAAACCGCATAATTGATTTGTTCCTTGGCCGTGGTATGTTTGCCTTCGGCCATGCGAGTTCCGCCGAACGCAAATCGGGGAAAGGGCCCGCCGGAATCCCGTTCCACAATCTCGACTTCCTTTTGCTTTTCCCAACTCGACTTGGCCTCGACCGGAAATTCTTCGATCACCAGCAATTCCATATCACCCAATAAATAGGGAAGGGGCGTCAATTCCCGGGAAACGATCTTTTCACCTTGCCGATTGAATGTTATCCCCTCCTGGAATCCAGGTCCCCTAAAACCCCTTGGCCCCATCAGACCCAATGGACCTCTTGGTATGATAATTTCGTTTGCATGAGGTTTAATCTGAACAGGCAACGTTCCCGATGGTTTAAGCACGAATTCCTTTTCTTTAGCCGAAGTGACGGTGTAAGTTAAAACGCCTTCGCGAACCTCGTCGTACTTTTCCGCTTCCGCTTGGATTTTCACTTGGAAGGCATATTGCTTGCCGGCCGCGAAACCGTAACGCAAAAGCGGAACATTATCCTCCGCCCAAAGTAGGTCGCTTGCCGCGAAAATAAGAGGAATTGCGGAAATAATATGGTACAGACGCAATCCATACATGGTAGAACCTCCGCCTAAAAGTTAAAAAACTTATTGGAGATATTTAGGGACTCTAACAATACTCCCCTCGCCCGCTCGCGGGAGAGGGGCCGGGGGTGAGGGTGGCTGGGTATTGTTAGAATCCCTAAAAGATAATTTTACGATTTTTACCTATCCCCTGCAAGATAGGGTGCGGTTTACGAGTAGAGATAAAACTGAAAAGATATATGTAAGTCGGTAACTGACATTAACCTGCGCGACAAATAAGACCTGTTCTTCTGCTGTCCACAACAAGCGTAATTTTGCTCCCAGTCAAAAAACAAGACGCCCGCTATATGCAACAATGTTTTTAAACAAGGGCCCATGCCAAGTGCACTGTATTACTAAAATTGCCCTTTTGTCGCTTCTTGATGTTTTCTAAATCACCATTCCAAAACCAATCAGCGCGCCAATCCTCGTGCAATGTTTGTTGTAAAGCCGTATCTCGTGCCGACGTAATGGAAATAATAGACTGCGGGAAGAAAGATTTCTGTCCTGGAACGCTATCAAAAACAAGCGATGTGTTCGATTGTTTTTCGTGTTCTGAACCAGGCGATTTGACGGGAGCATCGTTTGACAATGAGTTCGTGCCGGCAGTTGGAAATAAAACCTCTTGTTCCGGTTGGCTGAAAAGGAAGTCGCAGATTTTAGCACTCGACTCCCGGCTTGGCAGTATTTCGACAGGCTTGGCCGATAAAGACAGATTGAGTGCGACGGGTGCGGAGGAAGCGGGGGTCGTATCGATGGTCTCGGCCGGCAAAGGTTGGTCATAAACAACGGGTGCGGGAGCCAGGGCCGTATCGATGGTCTCGGCCGACAAAGGTTGGTCAATTACGACTGGTCTGAGAGCCATGGCCGGATCAAGAGAACTAGTGTCTAAAGAAATGGGATCCGTCTTTATGTTATTTACCGAGGTATTTGTAATAACGTCAACGTCGTTAATAGTTTCTTTAGATTCTGGACCGGAAGAAATCGGGCTAATCGTCATCGTGCCGCAGTCACCGATGGTCAATGTATCGGTGACTATCGAATCTGCCGTAAGTGTAGCGTTCCCTTGCACTACGACTTTTGTAGTAGGCAGGCCGTTTGCACCGATTTGGCCCGTGTGAAGTTGCCCCCCCAGCACCATGGTATCGCCGCTGTAGGTGTTTGTGCCGGTCAAGGTCAACACGCCGCCGCCGGTTTTGGTGATACCGCCCGTGCCACTAATATTCCCCTCGATTAACATGGTTTGTGCAATTTCGATGGTCAGAGTTACATTGTTCAATTCGATGCCCGCCGACACTTGGAACGAATTGCCCGTAAGATTATATCCCGCCCCGGCGAAGGTAATCGAACCGAAGATGGTCCCATTGGTAAAGTCGTTGTAGACACTGTGTGGCTCAGGAGGGATTAATGCTGGAAATATCAGATTGTCTCCTGCCACCGGCGCTACATCGTCAACCCAGTTTTCCTTGGTCTTCCATAGATTATTTGCCGTGCTGCCGCCGTCCCAGGTGCGAGTTATAGTCGTAATCGTATACGTGTAGGATGGCGAGGTACTGCCGACAAAGTTGCTGTCACCGCTGTAGATGGCCACGACGGAATGGCTCCCGACGGCAAGAGTCGAGGTGCTGTACGTGGCCGCTCCACCAATTAGTGTCACCGGGAAACCAACATTGCTTTCATCGATTTGAAACTGCACGGTGCCGGTTTCACCGCTCCCGCTGGTTGGCGTTACCGTCGACGTGAAAGTTACCGAATGGCCGTAGGGTGAGGAATCGTTGCTTGAGGTTACATCCGTGGTTGTTGTGGCCTTAGCGATGACCTGGTTGAGGGTTGGTGAGATGCTGCCGGTAAAGTTACTGTCGCCGCCGTAGATGGCCGCGACGGAATGGCTGCCAGCGGCAAGCATCGAGGTGCTGTACGTGACCGTGCCGCCGCTGAGGCTCACCGTGCCCAGCACCGTGGCCCCATCCTCGAAGGTCACGGTGCCGGTGGGCGTACCCATCCCGGAAACAATGGTGCTCACCCTGGCGGTGAAGGCGACCGCCTGGCCGTAGACAGAACCGGAGGGGTGGTCTGTGGATACAACGGTCGTGACTTGCCACCGGAGAACAGGATAGCTTACGCCTGTATTTATAGTCCAAATCGAACTAAAGTCCCAAGCGGGTGATCCGGCGGTGTATACGCCGTGGCTCGGATTGGTGAAGACGTGCTTGTCGGATTCATTATAAGTAAGGCTGGCTCCGGAATCGCTGCTCGCCCCCGTCCACCAGCCGCAGTTCGAAATTGTTCCATAATAATTCCACCCGACAAATCCCCCTACGTAATGCCTACCGGAAACGCTCCCTGTGTTATAAGAGTTGGTGATGGTGCCCGCCACATTACTACCGGCCACTCCTCCTACAAAACCATTATTGGGATCGCCATCGGTTTGAGAAACACTCCCGGTGTTATAAGAGTTGGAGATGGGGCCGCCATTCCAGTCAACCAACCCTCCTGAGTTATAACCGGAAATATTCCCGATGTTATAGCAGTTAGAGATGGTGGCGTAATTAAACCATCCGACCAATCCTCCTGCCTCACCACCGGAAATATTCCCGCTGTTGTAGCAGTTGGAGATTCTGCCGGTACCGTAAGTGCGCCCAGCCAATCCACCTGCTCTACTACCGGAAATATTCCCGGTGTTATAGCAGTTTAAGATAATACCGCTATCCAGCCCGACCAATCCTCCTTCGTTGCTACCACCGGAAACGCTCCCTGTATTATAGCAGTTGATGATGTTGCCGTAATTATAACCGGAAATGCTTCCTGTGTAATTATCGATGTCACGGTTACCAGGACCGGTGATGGAGCAGTTGATCAGGCCGAGATTTTTAATAGTAAGATAATTGTAGCCGAACAGCCCTACATAAGTCTGGGAAGGGTCGCTGATATTGATGTAGAGATTTGAGATGGTGTTGCCGTTTCCGTCTAATGAGCCCATGAACATACCGCTCGAACCGCCGATCGGAGAAAATCCTTGCCCCTCGTTCCAGTTGATGGTGGTTGAGGCGTCGATGTTATTGTTCAACTTGAAACTGGCATTCGGATTCCAATAATCTTCCATTGCCTCCAAACCGTAAACATCATATATTAATATTGGGTTATCGGTTGTGCCTATGCCGGTGTTACGAGAAAACCCTCCGGGAGATGAAGCATTAAAATCCTGGGAAACATAAAAACTCTGGCCTACAGAGAAGGGTAAATTCGGCGGGGAAATAAACCATCCTGAAGACTGTGAATAGTTCCCTGTTATAGCAAGGGAGCGTTGCTGATAGATTGTGCCTGTGTAACCATTATTTAAGGTAATGTCCGCGATCGTGCCGCTAAAACCGGTGTCAATGTATGAATTTTTAACGCTTGTGCCGTCAAAGATTACCCAATCTGTCGGTTGAGGGACTGCATCGGTATCCCAGTTAGCCGCTTCAGACCAATTGTCAGTAGTTCCCGCGCCGGTCCAAACAACGGTTGGCACGTATGTGAACTGGTCGGCCGACGACGTTGCTGAACTGCCGCCGGCCGTTACAACCGTCACGTCCGCCATTCCCGCCGTGCCCGCCGGACTCGTGGCCACGATCTGCGTGGGCGTGTCGATGGTAATGATCGCCGGGGTGCTGCCGAAATCCACTTCGGTCGCGTCGGCCAGATTCGTTCCGGTGATCATCACCGAGGTGCCGCCGGTCGCGGGGCCTGACGAGGGAGCGATAGCGGTGACGACGGGGCTAGGGGGTAGGCCCTGCCCGAACACGTAGGCCGCCCCCTGGTGGCTGTTGGCGCCGACCGTTGCATATCGCGCTCCGACCACCACCGTGTTGCCGCTGATCGAAACCGAGTTCCCGAACACGTCCTGCGCCGCGCCATCGGACGCGGTGCGCTTGGCGGTCTGGGTCATGTTCGCCCAACCGGAGCCGGGCTCAGTGAACAAGTAGGCCGCCCCCTGGTATTGGTTGGCGCCGACGTAGGAATGGTCCGATCCGACCACCACCGTGTCGCCGCTGATCGAAACCGACGAGCCGAATTCGTCCGAGCCATCTGACGCGGTGAGCTTGGCAGTCTGGGTCATGTTCGCCCAACCGGAGCCGGGCTCAGTGAACACATAAGCCGCCCCCTGGCTGTTGGCATAACACGCTCCAACCACCACCGTGTCGCCGCTGATCGAAACCGACGAGCCGAACTCGTTGCTCTGCGCGCCATCGGACGCGGTGAGCTTGGCGGTCTCGGTCATGCTGCCCCAACCGGAGCCAGACTCAGTGAACACGTAGGCCGCCCCCTGGTTGCTGTTGGTGCCGATTGTGGCCCGGTCCGCTCCGACCACCACCGTGTCGCTGTCGCCGCTGATCGAAACCGAGTTGCCGAAATAATCGCCCGCCGCGCTATCGGACGCAGTGATCTTGGCAGTCTGAGTCATGTCCGCCCAACCGGAGATGGGCTCAGTGAACATGTAGGCCGCCCCCTGCTGGCTGTTGCGGCCATTCGCTCCGACCACCACCGTGTTGCCTTCGCCGCTTATCGAAACCGATTCGCCGAAATAGTACGCCGCGCCATCGGACGCGGTGAGCTTGGCGGTCTGGGTCATGTTCGCCCAACCGGAGGTAGGCTCAGTGAACACGTAGGCCCCCTGGTAACTGCCGACCACCACCGTGTCGCCGCTGATCGAAACCGACATGCCGAAATAGTCGCCCGCCCTTCCATCGGACGCGATGAGCTTGGCGATCTGGGTCATGTTCGCCCAACCGGAGCCGGGCTCTGTGAACACGTAGGCCGCCCCTTGGCCGCTGTTGGCGTCGGATGCTCCGACCACCACCGTATTGCCGCTGATCGAAACCGACGAGCCGAAAGCGTCGGATGCCGCGCCATCGGACGCGGTGAGCTTGGCATCCTGCACGAACGGATCGATGGTGATCAGGCCCTGGGCCCCGGCATAGTTGACGTGGATCAACAGGTCCTGACGGACCCCCTCGGCCCGCACTTCCAGCCAGGCCGGCAACGTCTTCCCCGTGGCGTCGCAGGCCACCAGCCCGGTGTACGAGAGCGCGGCTGAGCCATCCGGCCGGCTGAGCACCAGTCCATCCCCGGCCGCGTTGACCGTGCCCCTCAGGTCGCCACCCAAGGCCAACTCCACCGTCACCGACCCTGTGGCATCGGACTGCGGCAGCGGAGCCACGGTAAAGCCCTGCTCCAATCCGCCCGGGCCGTTGACGTACCACTCGTCGATCGCGCCGTAGTTGACGTCCACTCGATTGCCTGTTGTCGAGGTTTGAGCGGTTGCCACCGGTTGCACCGCGCCGCCATAGCCGAGTCCTACGAGCGACATATCCCAGGTGTTCGACCCGGCGGAGACTTGCAAGGCCCCCGACTGCAATTGGGCGGTGAAG
>Ga0187861_10005286_pt1 | contig 10415 bp, 10 predicted proteins | sample June2016WEW_10_1_3_FD_132986 | JGI IMG/M metagenome (GOLD analysis project Ga0187861, IMG submission 132986) | Peatland microbial communities from SPRUCE experiment site at the Marcell Experimental Forest, Minnesota, USA - June2016WEW_10_100 | ecosystem: Environmental > Terrestrial > Soil >...
AGTTTTTCAGGAGCGACGGCGGAGTCTTCCCAACCTTCCCAGTTGAGCGGTTCGCCGGGCACATGCGAAGTGACACCCAGGCTCGATTCACGAACGTCCCACACACGCTTGGCTTGCTGCTTGTCGGTATAGAGGCGCATGTTAGGAGGATTCGGATCGCGGCCCAGCGCCTGCATCAGGCCGCGGGCGTGGGATTCGGCTTCCGGCGCCGTTTCCGCGCCGAACTCGACCATCAGCCAGCCGCCGCCTTCGGGCAGGAGTGCGAGGCCTTCGGAGTTGATCCCTTTCGCTCGCGTGTAGCCGACGAGAAGATCGTCGAAGCCTTCGAGGCCGATGGGCTTGTGCGCCATGATTTCGGGAACATGGTCGGCGCACTGATAGATGTCGCGATAGGCGACGACCAGCAGCACGCGCTCGGGAGGACTCTCGACCAGCCGGCACGTCGCTTCGAGAATTGTGACGCAGGTGCCTTCGGAACCTACGAGCGCGCGTGCAATGTGGAAGCCATTCTCGGGCAGAAGATAGTTCAGGTTGTAGCCGGAGACGCGGCGCGGGATGTTGGGAAAGCGCTGACGGACGAGATCGCCGTAGGTGACAGCGATGGTTTGCAGCTTGGTGTAGATTTCGGCGCGGCATCCGCCTTGCTGAAGAATGCGTTCGAGTTCCGTGCTCGACGTGGCACCGACTTTCATGCGAGCGCCGTCGTAAGTGAGGATTTCGAGTTCTTCGATGTTGTCGTCGGTCTTGCCCGCCATGACGGAATGCACGCCACAGGAGTTGTTGCCGATCATGCCGCCGAGGGTGCAGCGATCATGCGTGGCGGGATCGGGCGCGAAGGTGAGATGGTGTTTTTCGGCAGCTGCGCGGAGATGGTCCAGCACAACTCCGGGCTGTACGCGGGCGATGCGGCGGGGAGGGTCAATTTCGAGAATCCTCGCCATGTATTTGGAAAAATCGAGGATGACAGCGACGTTGCAGCACTGCCCGGCGAGAGATGTGCCACCGCCGCGGCAGAGCAGCGGCGCGCCGAACTCACGGCAGAGCGCGACCGTGGCCAGAACATCGTCGTTATCGCGAGGGAGTACAACGCCGATAGGGACCTGACGGTAGTTGGAGCCGTCGGTCGAGTGGAGAGCGCGGCTGCCGCGGTCGAAGCGAACTTCTCCGCTAATCTGAGCTCGCAGAGCCTCGGCCAGGCCTGAAGCGTCTACTTGCGCGGACTTGGCGGCCTGTGCGAGTTCTGCAAATCTGTCTCCCATGCGGCTGGGCTTTCTTCAATTCGATGATCAGTTCAACGATTGGTTCGAAGATCAGTTCGAAGACGAATTTGCCGCGTCTGACTTACGGGTCACATTGGTGATCTGGATCTTCGTCTTATCGCCCTCGGCTTCAATGTTGATGGTAACCATGCTTTTGTGATCGTTGGAGATGATGGTGCACCGGCCTGCGTCGGAGGTGGTGACCATGGCGTTGGGGAACTTCGATTTGTAGAAGCTGGCGACTTTGTCCACGGAGTCAGTGCTTTCGGAGCTTAGCGACGCCGTATGAACTCCACCAAAGGTTGCCGAGGCGGCCCCGTCTTTCATCACCTGTGCTCCGGGATAGACGTCTACGCCCAAATTGCGCGCGGCCTCGGCTGGATCTTTCGTGGTTTCGACGCTGCCGAACGGGGTTTCCACCTTCACGTTGTTTCCTTCCTGGTGTACGTGCGAGTGGCGCGCGACCCGCGAAACGAAAAGTGCGAGCGAGCCGATACCAAGGATTCCCAGGAGGACGACTACGACGACCACGATCAGTATGACTTTAAGCGCGCCGCCGCCCTCAGCAGGTCTGGCTGGAGGGGCGGGAGGTGCTGGAATCGCAGGACCAGAGGTGGCGGAAGGAGCGACACCCGGAGCCGGGGATGAAGCGACTATTGCCGCGCCACACTTGCTACAGAACCGGGCTCCGGGAACGATACTAGTGCCACAAGAATTACAGAAGGCCATAGCTTACCTCGTGCCGATCAACGAATGAAGCGGTCGGCGCGAGTATAACGCAGATTGGGCGAGAAACAGAGGGTGATTGAGCATGGGGAGTGATGCGGGTCAGCAAGGAAGCGAGCCAAACGCGCGATCATTGGGTCGCAAAGAACGCGAGCCTTCGGCTTCGCTCAGGGCAGGCTCCTTCGCGCGGCTCGCCCAGATTCCCTCGACAAGCTCGGGACAGGCTCTTCGCTGCGCAAAAGCGCTTGCTCAGGATGACAATCAAGGCCTAGCTCCACAACCGCGTCGCATAGTCAGACATGGTGAGTCCCAACAGCAGTAGCAGGAAGAACAGGGCCGCGATCACGACCAGCTTGGTGAGTTTCTCGCTGGCGTGCCAGACGTGCATAAAGAAGAGGGCGACCAAAGTTGCTTTGATGGTGGCGATGCCGAGCGCGACAGCGGCGTTATAGGGCGCCAAATCCAGCGTCGCGGCGTATACGGTGAGACCTGTGCCGGCGAGCAGCGCGATCCAGACGGCGAAATAGCCTTTCAAAGGCGACGACGTTGCTGATGAGTGTGCAGACATGCAAGCCTCACGGGTGCCGATCGATCAGGTAGAGCAAAGGAAACAGGTAAATCCAGACGATATCGACGAAGTGCCAATAGAGGCCGCCGATCTCGACCGGAGTGTTCCACTCCGGAGTGAAACGTCCCTTCCAAGCCATCATAAAGAGCCAGAGGAAAATGCCCAGACCGACAATCATGTGTAGCGCATGCAGGCCCGTCATCACGAAATAGAGAGAGAAAAACATCTGTGCATGGCGCGGATTGGCGTACTCCCCGGGATGTCCTGGGATCTCGACATGATCAAAACTGAACGACGCGCCCGGGACGTGATGCTCTTCGAACTTGTCTTTGTACTCGACCGCCTTGATACCAAGGAAGGCAAGACCGAGAAGCATGGTAAGCGCGAGGCTGCCAATCAGGAGCGTTCGACGGGCTGTTTGTGCGGCCCACACGGCAAGAACCACGGTCAAACTGCTGCAGATGAGCACCGCAGTATTAGTGGCGCCGAGGCCCATATTGATAGATTTGCTGGCGGCAGCGAAGTCTCCGAAGTACCAGCGGCGGTAAACCAGGTAGGCGCAGAATAGGCCGCCAAAAAACATGACTTCGGTGCCGAGGAAGACCCACATTCCAAGGCTGGCGGCATCGCGCTGCTGCTGCGGCTCGGCGAAGTGGTGCAAGAGCTCCGGACGATGCTCCTCTTCGTGGTGAAGGCCGATTACGGTACTATCGGGCAACGGGGACCTCCTCGCTGTGGGGTGCGTCCAACTCCTCGTAGTTGTAGGCTTCCCAGGTCACGACGGGTTCTTCGTCGAAGTTGAAGGTCGGCGGCGGGGAGGCTGTTTTCCACTCGAGTCCAGCTGCATTCCACGGATTGTCGGAGGCCGGCTTGCCGTAGCGCATGGACCAGAGGAAATAAACCATGGGCAGCAAATATCCGACGCCGAGGACGGTGGCACCGGCAGTCGACAGCACGTTCAACACCTGAAACTCCGGCATGTGGCTGTAATCGTAATAGCGGCGCGGCATGCCCATGTAGCCGAGCACGAACTGCGGGAAGAAGGTGAGGTTGAAGCCGATGAAAACGATCAGTGCGGCGAGGCGCGCCCAGCCCTCGGGATAGAGGCGTCCGGAGATTTTGGGCCACCAGAAATGCATTCCTCCGAGATAGCCCATGACCGCGCCTCCGACCATGATGTAGTGGAAGTGGGCCACGACGAAATAGGTGTCGGTGACGTGTACGTTGATGCCGAGAGCTGACAGGAATAGCCCGGTGAGGCCGCCGATAGTGAAGAGTCCGAGGAAGCCAAAGGCGTAGAGCATGGGCGCATCGTAATGGATGGAGCCCTTGTACAGAGTGGCCGTCCAGTTGAAGACTTTGATGGCTGAGGGCAATGCGACGGCATAGCTCAAGAAGGAAAATACCAGAGCAGAGTAGACGGAGATTCCGGCTACGAACATGTGATGAGCCCAGACGAGAAAACCGAAGACAGCGATGGCAATCGACGAGAACGCGACGAAATGATAGCCGAAGATGCGCTTGCGCGAGAAGCAGGCGATGATCTCGGTGACCACTCCCATCGACGGGAGAATCATGATGTAAACGGCGGGATGGGAATAGAACCAGAACAGGTGCTGGAAGAGAAGCGGATCACCACCGAGTTTGGGATCGAAGATGCCGAGATGGAGAGCGCGTTCCGCGGCCACCAGCACGATGGTGACGGCGACAACCGGCGTGCCCAGAAGTTGAATGATGCTGGTGGCATAGTGCGCCCAGATGAACAGAGGCAGGCGCGACCAAGTCATCCCCGGAGCACGCATGCGATGGATGGTGACCACGAAGTTCAGGCCGGTAAGGATGGAAGAAAATCCGGCGACGAAGATAGCGAGTCCGGCCTCGACGATTTTTGTATTGGTGAAGGATGTGCTGAACGGAGCGTAGAAGGTCCAACCGGTATCGACACCGCCGGTCAGCATGCAGTGCAACATCATCACGCCGCCGATGATGTAGAGATACCAGCTCAGCAGATTGATGCGGGGGAATGCGAGATCCTTGGCGCCAATCATCAAGGGGACAAGGAAGTTGCCGAGCACGGCCGGAATGGAAGGAATCAGGAAGAAGAAGATCATGACCATGCCGTGCATGGTGAAGAGTTTGTTGTAGGTGTCGGCCTGGACGAGGTCGCCCGCGGGAGTGAGCAACTCGAGGCGGATCAGCAGCGCGAAGAAGCCCCCGATGAAGAAAAAGAACGTGATGGAGATCAGATAAAGAAGTGCAATGCGCTTGTGGTCGGTGGTGAGGAGCCAGGACCACACTCCGTACTCCTTGTTCAGATAATTTTCGCGTTCAGCGGGTTGAGGTATCGCGGTAGCCATACTCATTGCACCTGACTTCTATTGGGTTGGGCATTCGGTTGAGCCTGCGCTTTTACGTCGGCCTGAGCTTGGATCTGATTGGGGTCGCGCGGCGTGGCGAAACTGGCGTCGGTTTTCGCGCCGGCAGCCGGCTTGGCCGCAGAGATCGACTTGATGTAAGCGACCAAGGCATTGACTTGCTCTTCGCTGACCAGTCCCTGAAACGTGGGCATGATCGGCTGGAATCCTTTAACGCGCTTCGCTCCCGGATCGAGGATGCATTCGCGGAGATAGTTTTCGTCGGCGGTGACGGTGCGGCCGTCTTCGAGTCGAACCGGCTTGCCGAAAACGCCCTGCAGGTTCGGGCCGCGTCCCTGAGTGTCAGTACGATGGCAGGTAACGCAGCCGAGTTCGGCGAAAATTTTCTCTCCGGTCGCAGAGAGCGGACCGGTGGAACCGCCATTCATCCACGCCTCATACTGCGCTGGTTCCTGGACTATGATCGAGCCCACCATGCCGGAGTGCTGCGTGCCGCAATATTCCGCGCAGAACAGATGATAGACGCCGGGTTTGGTGGCGCGGAACCATTCCACGGTGTAACGGCCGGGCAGCACGTCCTGCTTGATGCGGAAAGCGGGAATATAAAAACTGTGGATCACGTCCTGCGAGGTCATGATTAGTTTGACGTCGCGTCCCACAGGAACGTGCAGTTCGTTGATCTCGCGCTGACCTTCGGCGTGCTCCACCTTCCACATCCATTGTTTTGCCACCACATAAACTTCGGTCGCATCTGCTGGGGGGGTACGCTCTTTGAAGTAGACCACGGCGCCCCAGGCGAAAATCACCATGAAGATGGCGAATGGAATCGCACTCCAAGTAATTTCCAGAGCGGTGGAACCTTCGATCTGTTCGGCGCGGACGCCGGGGCGGTGACGGAACCGGGCGGCAAAAAAGATCACAACGACGAAAACCAGCAGGGCCATCATGCCAGTGACAATGAGCAGGAAAATGTAGAGAGCATCCACGTGGGGTGCCAAGGTGGATGCCTGCTGCGGCCATAATGGAAAATTATTGAGCATACCGTGTCTTTGTTGCCGTCTTCTTGGTTACCGAGCGATCCAGCCGCCACAAGATGAAAATTAAACCGCCGAGCAGGAGAATGGTCGCGGCCGCCGCCAAGCGCAGAATGTTCGCCACCATCGCCCCGTACTTCCCGGTCTCGGGATTATAGTGATAGCAGTAGAGCAGAACTGCATCGACGGCGTTGCCGATCTTGCCCTGGGACGCTTCCACGAGGCCCATGCGCAAATCCTTGGGCGGAAAATCCACACCATAGAAGTAGCGCGAGATGCGGCCTTGTGGTGTAAGCACCATGATGGCCGTGGCGTGCGCATACTGATTGCTCTTGGCATCGTACTGATACTGAAAGCCGACGGTTTTCGTTAGCGCGTTGATGGAGTCCGGCTGGCCGGTGAGGAAATGCCAGCCTGCCGCGGCATTGGCGCGGCCGTAGAGCTTGACGTAGTCGATCTTCTTGGCCGCAGCCATCTCGGGGGTTTCGCGTGGATCGAAGCTCACGGTGACCACGTCAAATTCGTTGCCGACGTTAAACTTTACCAGGCGCATGGCGCTGGCAAGTCCGGCCAGAGCTTCGCCGCATAGCATGGTGCAGTTGTAATAAACGAGGTTGAGGATCAAAGGCTTGTGGCCGAAGTAGTCTCCCAGCTTCACGGTCTTGCCGGTGTCGTCGCGGAAGATGAGATCGGGCGGCACCTGCGCGTCCAGATGTTGCTCGATGCCGACATTCTCGAGCCGCGGCGGCCGCGTGTTCGCCGGAGGAGACGTGACGCCGCTATTGATCTGCGCGCCGGCGGAAGCCGTCAGCAGCGAAAGTGACAAAATGCACGCTGCGGAAATCGAATTAATTTTCTTACAGCTCATTTCTTTTCACCCTGAGTGACGGCTCCGATTTTGGCGGTTGCCGTCTTGGTTGTTCCTGTGTTGGCGGTGGTGTCTTCGCCGGCCGCGCCCTGCGGGCGCACCGGCAGACCTCGCTGCACTAACAAATCCATAGCACGTTCGATGGGAATGCGAACTGTTCCGGCTTTCTCGTCGACCCAGCCGTAGCTGTAGAGTGTCTTCTCTTCCGCCGTCTTGATCCCGTTCAACTGACCACGCTCGTCTTCTTCCAGCTTCGGGCTGGGGAATACAGCCTGCGGATAACCAGGAGGGACGTGCCGCGTATCCTCTGGAACATTGGTGACCAGGGGATTGACCGCCGGCTGCGAAGCTTTTTCGCGGCGGTCGAGATAGGCATAGAGGCCCCGGAGGCCGAACATGCAGACAACGGTCACCACAACCAAGGTCCCCAGAAAATAGATAATAGCGGCGGCCTTCAGGTCCTGGTGCTCGAAGCTCCCGTGGTCCGTCGTGTTGTCGCGTTTGATCTCGTCACTCATATTTCGTTGCGTATCGTTTACTCATGTGCAGGCTGCAGAACTTCATGGGCATCCGGGTCATAGGCCGGCAGCAGCGGCAGCGAAGCCAGGTTACGGAAAAAATACCAAAGCCAGATTCCTCCGATGGCGATGGGCACAATCACATCAGCCACGGTCACGGTTAAAATCTTGGAAAAATTAGGTTCGATGATCCAAAAGAGGTCGACGTAGCGCATCAGCAGCAACAGGACCGCAACCCAGACCAGCTTTCGAATATTGCGCTTGAAGGGACGTGAGAGCAACATTGCGAAAGGAATGGCGAAGTGAAACAGCACCAGGGTCAGTCCAATCGAGCCCCATCCACCACTTAACCGCTTGAGATAGAAAGTGATCTCGGCGGGAAGGTTGCCCGCCCAGATGATGAGCCACTGCGAGAAAGAGAAGTACGCCCAGACCATGATGAACGTGAGCATCCACTTGCCGTGGTCATGGACGAATTCGGGCTTGAGCATTTCCGACATCGGCTTGTAGTTAAAGAGGATGCGTTCGACGACCACCGCGAAGCACATCGCGGAGAGCACTTCCCCGATGAGAATGATCAGGCCAAAGATGGTCGAAATCCAACTGGGATCGAGCGACATGATCCAGTCGATGGCGGCGAAAGAGATGGTGAATGCGTAAAGGATGAGCCCAGGCCCGGCGACGGCTTTGAAACGCTGGCTGTTGTCTGGAGCACCGGCGTGGTCGGTTTGCTTCGACCACTTCGACAGCAGGAACGAGAGCAGATTCCAAACCGCGAAATAGAATACGGCGCGAATGATGAAGCCGTTGACAGTGAGGTAGGTTTGCGTGATCTGTTCCAGGTGTTCGCGGAGATGCTTGTCTTCTATGTTGCCGAGTGGCTGCGCCCAAATGTAGAGCCGGTGAATCCCAAGGATGACGGGAATGAACAGAATCGCGAGCAATGGCAGCGTGCGCATGGCCGCGCCCAGGATGCGGCGAATCACCGTGCCCCAGCCGCCTCCGGTTAGGTGGCGGATCATTAGAATCGCCATGGAACCGAGGGCGACGCCCAGCCAGCACATAAAGCCCAGCAGGTAGGCGCGATAAAACTCGTCGGGGCGGGTGAAGGCCAAAGCCGCTGCGGCCACGGCGAAGATGACGCCGATGACGAGCGAGCGCTGCGAGATTTTTCTTACGACTTCCGGCGCCGTTAAATCGAGATGTGGATGAGTCGCGGCGCTCATTTCTGGTCCTCTGATTTTGAACTGGCCTCAGGCGCCATCACGGGAAGGGTCGCTCCTGAGCCCGGGTCTCCGAGGAACGTTGGAGGCTCCGACGGCACGTTCTGTCCGGCGGGCACGTCCGCCTTCGTTGCGTTTTGACTCAACTGCAGCGCGCGGATATAAGCCACGATGTTCCAGCGGTCGCGCGGGGGAATCTGAGAAGAGTAGTCGAGCATAATGCCGAAGCCGTTGGTGATCACGTCGTAAAAATAACCCAGCGGCGCTTTCTGCAGGCGCGCGGTGTGATACGAGGGAGGTTTGCGCGAGAACCCGCGGGAGGGGATAAATCCATTGCCATCCCCGAGAGGCGAATGACAGGGAGAGCAATAAATATTGAAGCGTTCGCGGCCGCGCTCTAGAACCTCTTTGGTCACAGGAAACGGCATGTAGTCGCCGGGGTTGGGGCCGATTTTCCCGGTATAGAGATAGGTATCTTCATGCAACTGGCCCCGCGCTACCGTACCTTCCAGTAGCGGACGGGCACCGCGCTGGTCAGGAAAAAAATCGCTCTTGGCGAGCGGATTCAGTCGAGGCTGAACATGCATGTCGAGGCGGCAGCCGGAGAGAACAGCGATTGCTGCCAGCAGACCTGCGATAGAAATTTGGCGGAGGCACAACATTCTAGCTGGGCACCTCCGAGATCGAACGCGGAGCCAAACCTTCCAGGAAGTTGCGCGTACCGGCAGGATCGTACTTGGGATCGGAAGAAAATACGATCAGGAAGAAGCGATCTTTCGACGCCAGCGCAAAGCGTGGCACGTTGAACACGGGATGATAGGGCATGGGCAGGCCGTTGAGTGCGAGCATGCCGAAGACGGCAGAAATTCCGGCAAACAGAATCGTCATCTCGAATGTGATCACGATGAAGGCGGGCCAAGAATGAGGAGGCTTGCCGCCGACGTTGAGGGGATAGTCAACGGCGGACATCCAGTACTGCATCAGGTAGCCGGCGAGGCCGCCGACGATGCCGCCAATCAGCACGACCAGAGGGACTTCGTCGTGGTGAAAGCCAATCTCCTCGGCCAGGCCTTCGATCGGAAACGGGCTGTAGGCATCGAGCTTCTGATAGCCAGCTCCGTGCGTGCGTTTGGCGGCGTCAATCAAGGCCTGAGCCGAATCAAACTCCGCCATCATGCCGTAGATGCGCTCGCGCTTCATTATTCTTTGACCTCCGCTTCCGGCAGGAGGGTGCGCATTTCAAAGATTGAGATCATGGGCAGAAGGCGTACGAACAAGAAAATCGCCGCGAGGAACATGCCGATGGTGCCGATGTAGGTCATCCAGTCCCAGCGCGTGGGGTAGTACATGCCCCACGATGACGTGAGGAAGTCGCGGTGCAGGCTGACCACGACGATGACGAAGCGTTCCAGCCACATGCCCACCAGGATCACGCCGGAAACCAGGAACAGAGCAACCGGACTGGTGCGCAGCTTGCGGATCCACAGCACCTGCGGAATAAAGATGTTGCAGATCAGCAAAGACCAGTACGGGATAGCGTAGGGTCCGTGGAGGCGGTTCCACAACGTGAATGCGTCATAGCGGTCGCCGCTGTACCAGCCCATAAAAGCCTCGATGCCATAGCCGTAGGCCACGATCAACCCCGTCGCCAACATCACTTTCGCGGAGTTCTGCAGATGGCGTTCGGTGATGAAATCTTCCAGGCCGTAAATCTTGCGGATGGGGATGGCCAGCATGAGGACCATGGCAAATCCCGAATAAATGGCGCCGGCGACAAAGTACGGAGGGAAGATGGTTGTATGCCAGCCCGGGACAATGCCGATGGCGAAATCAAAACTCACGAC
>Ga0187861_10005287_pt1 | contig 10415 bp, 12 predicted proteins | sample June2016WEW_10_1_3_FD_132986 | JGI IMG/M metagenome (GOLD analysis project Ga0187861, IMG submission 132986) | Peatland microbial communities from SPRUCE experiment site at the Marcell Experimental Forest, Minnesota, USA - June2016WEW_10_100 | ecosystem: Environmental > Terrestrial > Soil >...
GCTCTCTTCATATCCCACATAGCCCGGAGGCGCTCCGATCAGCCTCGAAACGGTATGCCGTTCCTGGTATTCCGACATATCGATCCGCACCATGCTGTTCTCGTTGTTGAACAGGAATTCTGCCAGGGCTTTTGCCAGTTCGGTCTTTCCGACACCGGTCGTCCCGAGGAAGATGAACGAACCGATCGGACGTTTTGTGTCCTGCAGCCCGGCACGGCTCCGTCGGATTGCATTGGAAACTGCTTCGATGGCCTCATCCTGGCCTACGACACGCTTGTGGAGTTCAGCCTCGAGGCTCAGCAGTTTCTGTTTCTCGCTCTGCAGCATCCTGCTCACCGGAATGCCGGTCCAGCGCGAGACCACCTCGGCAATCTCCTCAGCCCCGATTTCCTCGTTCACCATCGCGGAGTCCTTCTGCAGCACGGTCAGTTTTTCCTTCAGGTCCTCCATGCTCTTTTCGATCTGCGGGATACGACCATAGCGGATCTCTGCCACCTTGCCGAGGTCGCCGCTGCGGTTGGCACGTTCGGCCTCGGATTTCAGGTTCTCGACCTCAGTTTTTTTCGACTGGATCTGTTCAACAAGATCTTTCTCCGATTGCCACTTTACCTTCAGACGGTTTCGTTCCTCGGTCAGGTTCCCGATCTCCTCGTTCAAAGACTTCAGTTTTCCCTGGTCCTTCTCCCGTTTGATGGCCTCACGTTCGATCTCCAGCTGGTGGATCCTGCGTTCAATCGTTTCCAGTGCTTCCGGTTTCGAGTTGATCTCGAGGCGGAGTTTTGATGCAGCCTCGTCGATCAGGTCGATCGCCTTGTCGGGAAGGAAACGGTCGGAGATATAGCGTTGCGAAAGTTCAACGGCGGCGATGATCGCCTCATCCTTGATCCGTACATGGTGATGGGTTTCGTATTTCTCTTTAATGCCGCGAAGGATTGAGATGGCATCCAGCGTATCCGGCTCATTGACCATCACCGGCTGGAAACGCCGCTCGAGCGCTTTGTCCTTCTCGAAATATTTCTGGTATTCCTTCAGGGTCGTTGCGCCAATGACATGCAGTTCTCCCCGTGAAAGCGCGGGTTTGAGGATATTGGCGGCGTCCATGGCGCCCTCGCCACCGCCGGCCCCGACCAGGGTATGGATCTCGTCAATGAACAGGATGATCTCCCCTTCAGCGGATATCACTTCCTTGATCACGCTTTTCAGCCGTTCCTCGAATTCTCCCTTGAATTTTGCCCCGGCAATCAGGGCTCCCATATCGAGGGAATAGATCTGCTTGGTCTTCAGGTTATCCGGCACATCCCCGTCAATGATCCGGTGAGCGAGACCTTCGGCGATCGCAGTCTTCCCCACGCCGGGTTCCCCGATGAGGATCGGGTTGTTCTTCGTCCTCCGGGAAAGAATCTGCAGCACCCTGCGGATCTCTTCGTCCCGGCCGATAACCGGGTCGAGTTTCCCGGTGCGGGCAAGATCATTCAGGTTCCGGGCATATTTTTCCAGGGATTCATAGGTCTCTTCGGCGTCCTGGCTGTTCACTGTCGTTCCTTTCCGCAACTGGCTGATGGCGGTTTTCAGGTCTTTCTCTGTGACCCCGTTCTCCTTCAGCAGCCGTGATGTGCTGTCGTTCACTGAAAAAATTCCCAGGAGAAGAATCTCCAGTGAGACAAATCCATCCTTGAATTCCTGGGAAAGTGCGGTGGCTTTGTCCAAGGCTTTTATAGCATTATTTGAAAAGCGTTGGTCCCCGCCACTGACTTTAGGGTAAGAATCGATGATCCGGTCGAGCGCAAGTGTGAAATTATCAATGTTCACATTCAGTTTCTTCAGGAGGTTAGGAATGACATGTTCGTCAACCAGAAGCATCCCCTTCAGGAGATGCGAGGTCTCGATGGCCTGGTTCTGTTTTGCCGTTGCAATTTCCGTTGCTTTAGCTACAGCTTCCTGGGATTTGATGGTGAAATTGTTGAAATTCATGATGGTGGTTGTCCGTTCTTTGTTGTTCGTAATTCACTATACGCTATGCGTAATAGCGCTTTTTCTTGTCAAATAGTTTGTTAATACGGCAGGTCAGCAGACCTGGTGTAGGAAAAGAGTCATCAGACTTTTCGACTTCTGACAGGTTCGAAGACCCTTCGGGTCTTCTCGTTTCTCGGGTCTGATGATCCTCGAAATTTCGAAGATTTTCAGGGAAATCTTCTCTTCCTCGATCCGGACGTTGATTCAGACAGAAGTTACGAGCATGGGGGGAGGTCCCGTGCCCATCATGCGACCTCCACGGAGAACCAATACCCAGAGATTTCTCTGTCTTGATACAGCACTACCCTCAGACAGGATGGGGGGCTGGTGCCGGGTCTTCACATCCGAAAATTTTATTACCACCATGCGGGTAAGGAATCCCGTATGACAATCTACGTGATGCTCGGGAACCTGAAAAGTGCTGCGTTTGAAAAATTTAACAGCATTGAAGATCGGGACAAGAAAGCGGCAAAGGTTGTCGAATCGCTGGGGGGGAAAATGATCTCCCTGTATTACACGTTCGGCCGGTACGACTTTGTGGTGATCATCGATATGCCTTCCAAGGAGAACATGGTGAAATTCCTGTCGATTATCGCGAAGTTCGGGACCGTCCGGACCCAGACGTTAGAGACCATTCCCGCTGAAATGTTCTATAAGATAACAAAAGAGGTCTGAACGGCCGGTCAGGAAAGACCCGCCTGCAGACGCTAAAAACCACCGTACCGGATCCCAATGGACAGAACTATGACGCCAGACGATGCACCCCCAAAGAATCATCCCGCAACGAACCGTTCCCTGAAACGAAACCAGCATGATGGCGAGCAAACACAAAAGAGGCCATCCCGCAAAAAAACCGGGTCAGCCGCGCCTGTCACACGTCCTGAATGCCTCCTCATTGACGGGAAGGGGTCCTGTCCGGAGTGGGAGGCACTTCTTGTGCAGTACCCGATGATCGACTCGGTGCAACGGGAGGATTTCCCGGAGCATGGTGCCAGTTTTGCCTACCTGGCGCATTTCTACCGCACCGCTCATACTGCAGAAGAAAGTTCCCGTGCGCAGGAGGAGTTCGAGGATTTCTTCAGGGCGATTGGGTACACATACGATTACTCAGGGAATTTCGAATCCCGCTGGTTTGAGGGTATTGGCATCCACATCAGGTAAGGTGTGGGACGCTAAACGTGGACAAAAAAGGAACCGGGCCGGATACTTTTCCGGCCTGCGATTTTTTTAGAGAGAAATTTTGAAAATTTTTTGTGGGATTTTTATTTTAATTTTTTTTCGCGTCAGATCGGAGCCTTCGGATCTTTTTTGCGGCCGGGCGTATCCTTTCACCCTCCCAGCCGGAAAGAACCAGGAGGGAAGTGGTAGAAATACTCCTCATACATCTCGGAGACATCGGTGTCATCGGGAGGTGAATAGGGTTTTGGTGCGTACCCGAGAATCTTACGGATATCCTGCCGGACAAAAAAAGAGCGGCGGGAAACGATGGCACGCTGGTCCTTTACCCGAACGGGAAGCCGGTGGATATGGTGATGGCAGAGATGGCAGACCACGAGGATCCGTGTTGAGGGATCCCGCACCATCTCCCGGTACAGGCGCCGGGAGATCCGGTGGATCTCGAGGAACGGGAGTGCGAAGTATTCAGAGCAGAGTTCACAGCTCCCCTCAACGGCAAGTTTGAGCTTTCTTTCCTGCACCGCGGTCAGTCCGGGGTATTCAGCCACCTGCATGATGCATCACGACCCGGGGGTCCATCCACTACAGACACATTCTCGTCCCAACAATAGAATTTTTCGATCGTAGCAAGCATGAGACGTAGAAAACATGAGAGCCGGTATCCGGCAGCGAGCCTGCGGGCAAAGGGGTGCGTCTTCGTTTGCCCGATCACCGAAAAAAAAGCGGATCTGATATGAAACAAACCGGAGTGTAGTAAGAGCAAACGAACGAAAGCGAGGATGCGCGATTCCACAGAATCTCTCATTATCAGTGAGGGGAGGATCAGGTTTTTCCTTTACCTGAGAGAACAGGCACCGAAATCTTTAATTTCTTGAACTCAATTCTCACATGGGAGTGATCTGTATGACGGTACCTAAAAAATCTGCCATTGAATTCCCGAGCGTGCTCGATCAGGCCTACAAGGAATCCAGACGTCACCTGAAAGTAGGCGACATCATGAGCCGCAAGGTCATCACGACAACTCCTGAGACCACGATGATTCAGGCAGCAAAGATGATGGGTGAAAAGCACATCGGGAGCCTTATTGTCGTAAAATACAAAACACCTGTTGCTATTGTGACGGAGCGGGACCTGCTCTCCAAGGTTCTTGCATGCAATCTGGACCTGAAAAAAACGCTGGTCGGGCAGGTCATGTCGTATCCGCTCATCAGGATATGTCCGACGTTCAAGATCAGGGAGGCGGCACGGACCATGATCAATAAGAAAGGGCGACTGGTTGTGTATGTATGTGGCAAGCTTGCCGGGATTATTACCGCATCCGACCTGATCCGCGACATGCCCGAAGCTCCGGAGACCTCGCTGATTGTCGATGATTTTATGACAACGGAGATTGTCAGCGTCAATGAAGATGAAACCGTTCGCTCCGCAGCTGAAATTATGGGGAAAAACCGGGTCGGCAGCGTGATTGTCACCCTTGATGGAAAGCCATTGGGGATATTTACCGAACGGGACCTCCTCTCAACATTCATGGTTCATTCACGATCGCTTGATACTCCGGTCGGTGAAGCATGTTCCGGACTCATGACAACAGCTCCTGCCGGTATCAGTATCCATGAAGCAGCAAAGATAATGGCTGCACAGCATGTCCGGCGGCTTCCTATTATGAAAAAGAAGCACATTGCCGGGATAATCACCGCACGGGACCTGGTAGAAGCATATGCAAAGTAATCATTTTGCTTAAAATACCCGTCCTTTTTTTGTCCGGTACTGTTCCAATCGTGCGGTACCATCTCTCAATTTTCTTGAGATGCGCGATCTCTCGCTCTAAAACTTAGTATGTATTTTTTCCATTACTCCCTGTGAGCCAAAAGCGGGAACCGTGAGATGAAGGGCAGGAATTGTTCCACAAAAAGATGTATCTGCAAAAAGACTCCAGGAGAATATAACCATGGCGGAAAAACCAAAGTGTGCACTGTGTGGGAAGGACGCAATCGGGTTCCAGTCAATCGGGTGCTCTTATCTCAATGTCTGCGAGGGCCATGCCGACAGCCATATCCTTGCCCTCATACCCGGTGAAAAACAATCGTTTGGTGAATGTTTCTTCTTCGAACGGTTCGGTGCGACCGATACATGATCATTTCCCTGCATGATGATGGTTGCAGTTCCCCCGCGACCCGGAATAATTGTGAATGACAGAGATCGTTTTTGTGCTCCTGAGGGTTTAACCGGATATTCGCCAGGCGGTGATCGTGAGAGGGGATCTGCCCAGCTTCAGTGATGTGAGGGGGCCGGGCCATGCTCAGGTTTTTCCCGGCCCCGTGCCCTGGACGGGGGTGTGGCCCGGAGGGATCACCGTAATCAGTTATCTTCTACGCCTTGGAAAAGAACTGCCCGTATTCTCATGACTTCTGGTAATTTTGACCACTATATTATTAATCTGTCATGCACGATACTACCGTGGTTTGTGTATGGGTCTCAGACAGTGGTTTATTCCTCCCGACCGGGAATTTTTCGATCTGCTCGAACAACAGGCGGCCATCGTTACCCAGGCAGGACACCAGCTTGTTGACCTCACCAAGGATTTCACCAAAGTCAAGGAGAAGCGTCATGCGATCGAACTCCTTGAGCACAAGGGTGACGACCTGACCCATGCAATCTTTGAACGGTTAAACCGTTCCGGGAATCCCCCGCTTGCGGCCACGGAGATATCCGCGCTCACATCCTCTCTCGATGAAGTTCTTGATTATATCGACGGATCAGTCGAGAAGATGCTCTATTATGGCATCGAATCACCGGATGTCTCTATCATCGAGCTGGCAAAGCTGATACACTTGTCAGCTGTCGAGATCGAAGGGGCGGTCAAATGCATCCGTTCGATCAGGGATCCCAATTATATCAGGGAACGCTGTATTGAGATAAACCGGCTCGAAAATCTCGCAGATGATGTCCTCGCTGAGGCAATCACCAACCTCTTCCGCACGAATGATCCCATGACCGTGATCAAGCTGAAAGATATTTATGAATCGCTCGAGATCGCCACCGATAAATGCGAGGATGTGGCCGATGTACTGTCGGATATCGCATTCCGGCATTCGACATTATAATTTTGGATGCTTTCCAAAAAGATTGTTTTTAATTTAATACGGTTTTTTGTCCATCCCGATTTTTTTAAGAGTTTCAAAGCACGTGCCGGATTATTTGATCTCGATCCGTTTCCCGGTCACCATGTAATGGACGTTCTCTGCCATTTTACAGGCATGGTCTCCTGACCGTTCGAGATACCGTGCGACCATGATATAATAGGTTCCCCGGGTAATCGTCTTCGGGTTCTCCATCATAAAGGTGAGCGTCTCCCGGAATACCGAATGCCACAGCGAATCAACGGTATCGTCACGCCGGGAAAAATCTTTGATTGGCTCGATACTGTCAGCTTCAAAGGCATGGATCGCATCATCGATCATACCGGTCACCAGTACTGCCATATGCATTATCGGGAGAGGCTGTACAAACTCAGGCTGGCCCTTGACATGCTTGACCATGTTCGCGATATCCTTGCCGTATCTCCCGATCCGTTCGGCTGAAGAAAGGATCTTGAGCATGCAGGCGATCTCCCGCATATCCTTTGCCATCGGCTGGTACAGGGCAATCAGCTGGTATGTCCGTTCCTCGAGCTCGATCATGGTCTCCTGGACATGTTTTTTGCGGGATGCAACCTCCTTTGCTGCTTCGGTATCTTCCGTTGTCAGCGCCTTCAGGGCGTCGCACATCATGTTCCTGGCAAAGCGGGCCAGATCCAGCATATCTTTTTTCAATGTGTTCAGTTCTGTATGAAATTTCTCTGACATCTTTGCTCCACCTACCCAAACCGCCCGGTGATATAATTTTCCGTAAGGTCTTCATCCGGGTTCTCGAAGATATGATCGGTCTGCCCGAACTCCACGAGCTTCCCCAGATACATAAACCCGGTAAAATTACTCACCCGTGCTGCCTGCTGCATATTGTGCGTGACGATGATAACCGAATAGTCCTGTTTCAGAATATCGATCAGCTTCTCGATCTTGGCTGTCGCTATTGGGTCGAGTGCAGAGCAGGGCTCGTCCATAAGGATGACCTCCGGCTCCACCGCAAGCGTGCGTGCAATACAGAGACGCTGCTGCTGGCCACCAGAGAGGCCGAGCGCCGGGCTGTGCAGCCGGTCCCTGACCTCGTCCCAGAGCGCCGCATCGCGAAGACTTTTCTTTACAATCCTGTCAAGTTCTGCTGGGTCCCTGATCCCGTGGACACGGGGGCCGTACGCGACGTTCTCGTACACCGATTTCGGGAACGGGTTCGGCTTCTGGAATACCATGCCGACCCTCTTCCTGAGCTGCACGACATCCGTTCCCGGTTCGTGAATATTCCGGCCGGAGACCATAATTTTGCCCGTGATCTTCACGATGCCAATCAGGTCTTTAACCGGTTGAAACAGCGGAGCAGCGTGGATTTGCCGCAGCCGGAGGGGCCGATCAGGGCGGTGACCCGGTTCCTTGCAACACTCATGGAGATTGACTGGAGGGCATGAGTTTCGCTATACCAGAGGTTCAGGTCATGAGTTGTGATGATCGGTCCTTCGGTCATGGTACTCCCCCTCTGTAACACAACAGATTGTTGCTGATGAAAATACTGCGGCCGGCAGCATAAAAAAGTATCCGATATCATCCTTTCCGGCGGAAATGGCAGGAGTGCTGACGGGAAAAAAGCGGGTCCTCCGCTTCCGGTGGGGGCCAGACCGGTAGCGTGGGCTGGCCGGTGCGGTGGGGGCACCCCCCGGCTGGCTGGATCGGACTGCAGCCAGCAAAAACCGGAAAAATCAACAAGAAGCCTATTATTTATCATCGCACTATCCACTCATTATGATGAAAACAGGCACGACTATTGTGGAGGATACGGAAGAGAACCGGCAGATCTGCAGGAAGACCTGCCGGGCATGCCCGACCTACAAACATAATTCCCTTGAACGATATCAGCCCGACACACTCTTCTGCGCACGCGGAACATCCCAGGTCCCGTCAAAGAAAGGGGGAGAATGCTTCTGCCCGGCCTGCGAGCTCTTCGCGAAGCACAGTCTCGTCATCGGGCACTTCTGTGTCAAGGATTAGATGATTTTTTTATCCTGCTGATTATCCGCGGAGTGGCCAGAGGAATGCAGCTGGTGCCCTCGGCCGTTGTGGAGGGGGCTCTCTCCCCCCCCGCGATTGCCAAAGGGGCACGGGACTCTGCAAGGAGTGGCAGTCAGGAAAAACAATTCCAATCCTTTTTCCCCAGACCCCGTCAAGAGAGAATTATCATGAACCGAGAGGAAGAGATCCGGTCTGCTGTTTTTTATGCGCTGATCGTGATCGCGACATGCATCGCATTCGGGGCAATGTTCGTTGTTATCCATGAATATATTCACAGCACCACCGCGTATCTCATGGGACATATGCAGAGTCCCCTCGACATCGTGTGGGGGAACCTGGTGACCCTTGACGGATGGGACGAAGGAGTCTCGTATTCCACCATGTTTGCTGCGGGGCAGGGTGTCGATGCAGCGATCATTGCGGTAATGCCGCTCATCCTTCATACTGTTGTCGTCATCGGGGGACTCTGGCTCCTCCTGTCCGGTGCACTGGTCCGGAAAAAGTGGTTGTTTCATATCACCTTCTGGCTCGTCATCGTCAACCTCATGGAACTGGTTGCCTATATGCCGGTGAGGGCATTTTCCCTGCATGGCGACATCGGGAACATCAACCACGGCCTCTCGCTCTCCCCATGGCTGCTCTTTCTTGTCCTGACTCCCCTGATCCTTCTCGGGCTGTATTACCTGTACGGGCGAGTGCTGCCCCGGATGTATGTTATTGTTGACGGGGGATCGCACCTGGTACAGTACGTGATCCTCATCTTTTCCGCGTTCTACCTCTTCCTATTCCGGGGGAGCATCCATAATGCACTCAGTTTCTCTCCCGGCATGGAGTGGTTGACAGGGCTCTTTGGGTATGCGGCATTCATTGTAGTCCTGTATTTCTGCAGGCCGGGCATGCCAGGGGTCATTGAGGCAGAGAAGAAGTTTACGGAAGGGATGAACCGGGGGGAATAAGAACTGGGCCTTCCGGCACAGTGCGGGCATGTACCAGAATCATTTTTCCTGTACAATTTTCCCGTGGGACTTTCCTGAAAACAGGTTTGCCGGAGCCGGGTACTGGCCGGCTCCCACTTTGAAGAATTCTTCCGAATTCTTCTCATTGTCGAGGTTTTGACAAACCTCTTCAAGCATGAAGGTGCAGCCGTGGGCCGGCGATCGTGTGGCGTTTGGCACCCGCCGGTGATCGCGAAGCGGATAGACCGGGTGCTGGAGAAATGGGAAACCTCCATAAAAAGATCTATTATCCATTATCGCACACTTTTTTTATCATGTTCAGTTCAGACAAACCCGTTGTAGAGAATACCGAAGAGAACCGGCAGATCTGCAGGAAGTACTGCACGATATGCCAGAACTACAAGCGTCATTCCCTCGAAAAATACCAGCCCACTGAACTCTTCTGCGGGTGCGGGGGGTCATCGGTCCTGTCAATGAAAGAGATCGGCTGCTTCTGTCCGGCCTGCGAGCTCTTCACGAAACACCATCTCCGCGGAGGATATTACTGCGTCAAGCACTAGACTTTTTTTATCCTTCTGATTATTCCCGGGGCGTTACCGGGACCCCCCGGTTTTGCCATCGTGATGCGCAATGTCCGTTTCTTACGTGCCGCTGCACCGTGATGCGGAAGAATGTTTTTTCTGTATATATCCCGGATACCAGACCGTGAAGATGATGCCGGCGATAAGGACAAGGTACGTGAGCGGCGAGGTAATCCACCCTGCAGAGTGCGGGAATGCGAACGTGAGATAACTCAGGATGAGGTTGATCACAAAGATGCTGCCCCAGACACCCGTCATCAGGACGTTTACCCGGATAAAAACCGGGTTCTCCCAGAGCGTCCGGTCCACCATCTCCCGGGCATATTGCAGCGTGAAGGGTATTTTCGCAAGGATCGATCCGAAGGTGACTGCTGCGAGTGCCGCATAGATCAGCATTCCCATAACGGGGAGTATCCCGGTCATGCCCAGGGCCCCGACAGCGACGAGCAGGGAGCCGAACAGCACCAGGGTTGCCCAGGTCAGGATCCTGCCTTTCCTGAGATCTGCATAACCGGCAATGACGGTGACGA
>Ga0187861_10005290_pt1 | contig 10407 bp, 9 predicted proteins | sample June2016WEW_10_1_3_FD_132986 | JGI IMG/M metagenome (GOLD analysis project Ga0187861, IMG submission 132986) | Peatland microbial communities from SPRUCE experiment site at the Marcell Experimental Forest, Minnesota, USA - June2016WEW_10_100 | ecosystem: Environmental > Terrestrial > Soil >...
CGCTTTCAGGAGGCGTATCGCCTCGGGGAGCAGACGGGTTCCTGGGGGGACCCCCGCATCCATTGGCGTGTCTACGTGCTGTGCTGGGCGGCCGATAAAGCGAGCCGACTGGAGGGCGACTTTGTCGAATGCGGAGTGAACCGAGGCGGCTACTCGCGCGCCGTGATGCACTTCGTCGATTTTCCCAGGCTCGGCAAGACTTTCTATCTGCTCGACACGTTTCGTGGACTCGAGGACAAGTTGATTTCTGATGCCGAGCGGAAGCGGGGAATCCCCCAAAAATTCAGCTATTATGAGGAGTGCTACGAGGCAGTCTGCAAGACTTTCGAGGGCTTCCGGACCGTCATCGTGCGAGGTGTGGTCCCTGAGACTCTGCCCTCGGTGAAAGCGGCGAAGGTATGTTACCTCTCCATCGACATGAACTGCGCGGCCCCGGAGATTGCCGCCGCGGAATACTTCTGGGACAAGTTGGTCCCTGGCGCCGTGATAGTTCTGGATGACTACGGCTGGAAGATACATTACGAGCAGAAGGAGAAGTTTGATCGCTTCGCTGCCCGGAAGGGCGTGCGGGTGCTTGCGTTGCCTACCGGCCAAGGTCTGATCTTTAAGCCATAAGCTCTGGGCGTGCGAGCACTTCCTTTCGTGGCGAGCCCGGTCCGAAGGGTTCGAGGTCGAATTCGGTTGCCGCTCCGCATACCAGCACAAACGCCGAGAGGCTAATCGGAAACCGTCTAGCTGGGTTGTTAATCTTTACTGCAAGAAACGGGGTGCTGTTTGAATTCTCTCGGTAACCATTTGAGAGTAACGTTTCTTTCGCATTCCAGCGATGTACATGGCGCGGAGAGGGCCTTGCTTGAGTTGCTGGAGGGAATGCAGTCTAGAAAAGTGGACTGTGCTGTGCTCTTGCCGCATCACGGCCCACTGGCTAACCAATTACTCGTGCGCAAGATTCCGTTTGCTGTGATTCCTTTTAAACATTGGACTGACACTCGCTTCGGTTGGAAACGGCCTTTCCGCGACATCGTGACTCTGGGTGTGCTGCCGTGGGTTACACTTAGACTTCGCGAATGGCAACCTGATTTGGTTCTTACGAATACAGCTACTGTGCCCGTAGGAGCGCTTGCTGCCTGGATCCTGAGGAAGCCGCACGTCTGGTTTATTCACGAATTTGTACATCCAGAGCACGGAATTACTTTCGACCTAGGCATTCAACGAGCGACGCGCATCATGAGCCGTCTTTCCCGAGTTATCATCGCCAATTCGAAGGCGGTTGAAGCGTACTACTCGCACTACATACAGCGCGGAAAGCTACGAACAATCTATCAAGCTGTAGCAATGCCGCGGCAAACGGCTTATACAGACGAGTGCATTCTTCGAGAAGATAAACCACTAAAACTCGTAATCGTAGGTGCCATTCAGCCGGGGAAGGGCCAAATCGACGCCGTTAAGGCCGTAGCAGAGTTGAAAAAACGAGGCATAAATGTTGTGCTCACTTTAGTCGGGAGCGGGAAACCAGCCGATCTGAGAGGTCTCCGGACGGCCATTTCCAACCTTCATATCGAAGACAGGACTCAGTTTACCGGATTCGTTGATAATCCTGGCTCTATTGTGCAAGCTTCCGACGTATTGCTAATGTGTTCAAGGTGGGAAGGTTTTGGACGGGTAACGGTTGAGGCCATGAAGATCGGAAAACCGGTCATAGGAGCCAGATCGGGGGCCACACCCGAATTAGTGAAGGAAGGCTTCAACGGCATGTTGTATGCACCGGGAGATCCCGATGACTTGGCTGAGAAGATCAAGTTCATGGCAACAAACCGTGAAAGCGCTAAGCGTATGGGCCATAGTGGACAACAATGGGCCATAGAGCGATTTTCTGTGGAAAGATACACAGACGAGGTTTTGAAGGTGTTGCGTCAAGTGCTTCAACCACAGGGAGAGGATTAAAGCCAGCGAGGCCCAAGCGCGGAAAGTTCCGATTTATTCCCCACGGTGCAATGACAAACCTTCAGGCGCTCTCTGCACTGAAGCGGGCTAGGCGCGTATCGTGCGACCCGGGTCCACCTTGTATACTGAAAAGCCGGAGGTTTTCAATACATCAGGTCGGTCGAAATGCGAGCGCCTTGAAGGAGGCTCGGCAGGGGCTTTCAAGGCCCTCGGAGGAGGTTGGGGAGAGAGCATGCGGCTCGTAGTCCGGACGCGTGCCACTTCGTAGGACGTGGTCCGGCGAGCCCGGCTGACTCTTTACGGCTCCGGGGCCGGCATCCTGGGCACGGCTCTGAACGACGTCAACGTCAGCGACGAGGGCCCGGGCTACGGCCCGTACCATTATGGGTACGGGTACGGCCTCCAGGACGGAGCTTCAGGCGGCACGACTACTGAATAGTTGGGCCCGGGTTATTGAACTCCAGGAAAGGTCTCTTGATGAGTCAGTTCGAAAAGCTCAAGAGTTTCGTCATACCCGAACAAAAAACAGTCAGCCAGAAGATTGTTCGCAACGTGCTCTTCTCTGGGTTGCGGGCAGCGTTGGTCTGGCCCATCCCTTTGATTCTCATCCCGTACATTCTCAGCAAAATAAGTGTGGCCGACTATGGCATTTGGGCGTTGTTCCTTGCGATCATCAGCCTGACCGCACTCAGTGATTTGGGCTTGGCGGGCACACTCACCAAGCACGTTGCCGAACACCACGCTCGCAGAGATAACATGGCCCTTAATCACCTTATCGATACAGGTCTGATGCTTTATATTCTGATTGCGGTGCTTCTGGCAGGTGCACTGTGCATCGCATCGGGTTTCCTCATCCCGCTCTTTTTTCGTCAGCCATTGCTCCCCCGCGCTCGGCTTCAGTTGCTTTGGTATCTATCTGCATGCATTGCTGCAATCAACATCCTGACAATACCCTTCTACTCTATTGTCAACGGGCTCCAGCGCATGGATCTCAGCAACATCCTCTCTTCGTTAAGTGTTTTCTGCGGAGCCGCCCTCACGGTTGTTTTCCTGTCGCAGGGGTGGGGCCTGGAGGGGTTGGTCCTGGCGAACCTGATTACGCCACTGATGGTCCTCGTCTGCTACATTTGGATCGTGCACAGACTTCTTCCGGAGTTGAAGCTTAACCCGTTAGGCTGTGAGCGCGGAGAGGTTAAGCAGATATTCAGCTTCGGCCTTCAGATGTACCTCACGCAGATTGCCGTCACCGTTCACACGCAAATTGACAAGCTCTACCTCGCTCTGTTCACGGGCGTTGCAGCAGCGGGTTTCTACAATATTGCGGGGGACACAGCTTGGAAGCTCCGGAGTGTTCCAGGAATGCTTTTGAATCCCATCATGGCTGCCGCTGCCGAATTGGATGCCCAACGGGCTCAGGAAAAGCTTCGCGAACTTTACTTCCGTTCGCACAAGTACATGGCTCTGTTCGGGCTTCCCCTTGTGGTATTTGTTGTGGTCTTTTCAAAGCCACTGGTTGATCTCTGGTTGGGGCCTAAACTGGCGGTTGTTGCCTACCCCTTGGCTGTGCTTTTGGCCATTGATTTTTTTAACCTGACGAGTGGTCCTGGTTACTTGATCTTCATCGGCAGGGGCGTGCTTCGCCCCGGCGTCTATTCGGCCTTTATCGGCGTGTTGGTAAACCTCGTGCTCAGCTTGGTTCTGGTTTACTTCTATGGGCTTATCGGCGCTGTCTGGGGCACGACAATCGCAGTCTTTGTCGGCACAGTCTACTTCGTGTATCTTTTCCACGACCGGACAGGTTACCCGCTTCGGGAGACGGTCCGGAGAGCGTACTTGAAACCTTTCCTCTGCTCGGTTGCATCTGCGGGAGTTGTGCTGGCACTGGCCGGACATTCGACCCGGGGCTGGCCGGGCATGCTTCTGAAGGCGGCGATCTTTGCTATACTCTACTTCACGAGCGTCGCGCTCAACAGGTTCTTTGATCAGTTCGACCTTGCAAAGGCTGAAAGTGTTATCCCGGCCATGCGCTTTGCACGCAGGATAATCCCAGTTGCTCAGACGAGCCTCTCTGTGCGGTCTTAATATGCGGACCCCCAATGACGAAGAGACGTATTACAGGTCGGCAGTGTGTGCCGTAATTGTTACGTACAACATTGGGTTTGAGATTCATACGTGCGTTAATTCTATTCGCAATCAAGTAAGTGAAGTCGTTATTGTCGACAACGGTTCTGGCCCGGAAACGCGTCTCGAACTGGAAAAGCTTTCGAATCGGTCGTTGGCAACTGTTTTTCTCAATGCGCAGAACAAGGGCATCGGATGCGCTTTAAATCAGGGTGTTCGGTACGGGCTGGAAAGGGGCTACCGTTGGTTCCTTACTTTGGATCACGACAGCGAAGCAACTCCCGGGATGGTTGCCAAGCTGCTTAATGGCTGGCGGGCGGCGGAAGCTCGAGGCGCCAAAGTCGGAATCGTAGCAGCCAACCCTTTCGACAAAAGGTCACACACGTATTATCTTGGCGGCTATCAGTCTAGGGAAACCGACGTGGTCGTAGAACTCCCAAACGTTATGTCGTCTGGAAGCCTCATTGGAAAGACGGCGTTTGAGATCGTTGGTTTCCAAAATGAAGAGCTGTTTCTTTACTACGTCGACGACGATTTTTGTGTCCGTTTGCGTCGCGCAGGTTTGGGAGTGTTCTTGTGTCCATCAGCTATACTGTTACACCAGGAGGCGCACAGAGCCTGGCGGAATTTCCTGGGTCGGAAAGTGGTTTATAACAATTATGGGAAAGAGGCATGCTATTACATTTCGAGAAACGCCTGTTACATGCTGCGTAAGCTGTGGGAATATAAGGAGCGCCGATATTTCTACCGCGTTGCGACAAGACTTGCGAAAGATGCCGTCAAAGTGGTGCTTTATGACGAACAACCGATTCAAAAATTGTCTTTCGTGATAAGGGGAATTCGCGACGGAATTCGGGGAAGGTACGGTCAATTGGGGATGTGAACTTAGTTAGAGATCTCCGGGTAGGTCGCACTGGGAGGCAGCACGGCCGGTGAAGGAGAACGGCAGGTTTGACGAGGACTTCAAGGGGTACCAAGTTCTTTGATCAGTTCGACCTTGCAAAGGCCGAAAGTGTTATCCCGGCCATGCGCTTTGCACGGAGGATAATCCCCCTTGCTTAATTGGGCGGTTCGATATTTTCCCATTTTGCGTGTCTTAGAAATGCAAGTCCGCGACGGCGGGCCAGTGCTTGAAATTGGTTCCGGCTCCTTCGGACTTGCGCGCTTCTATCACGGGCGCGTTGTCGGGTGCGATGTGAATTTCCCTTACGTGCCTGAAAAGAACATGCTCCCCGTCCGATGCTGCGGAACACGGTTGCCTTTTGCTGATTCAAGCTTCGAGGCCGTCGTGGCCTCTGATATGTTGGAGCATGTCCCTCCTGATTTGAGGTTAGAGGTCATCAACGAAGCGCTGCGCGTCACGCGAAAGCTGGCGGTTTTTGCGTTCCCATGCGGCAACGACGCCCACGCCCTGGATGAGAGGTTTTTGAACTCCCTCCGAAGGCGCAACATGCCGCCACCATCCTGGCTGGAAGAGCACATGCAGTATCTATTTCCCGAGCAGGATTTGTTCCGGGGGTTCGGGGACGGCTGGAAGGTGGAGAGCTTTGGTAATGAGTATCTCCGCTTTCACGACTGGGTTAACAAGCGTGAGATGTCGTGCGCCTGGAATCTATTGTTCCGAGCCTGCTTGCGGCTTGCCCCTGGCTTGGTTGAGGCCGGACTCCGTTGGATAAACCGAGCGCCGTTTTATCGGATGATCTTTGTGCTAAGTCGCCAGACCTCTCAAGGAGTTGGGAACAATGGCCGGACCTGAACTGAGCGTGGTTATCCCAACCTATAACCGCAAGGAGATCCTTTTGAAGGCCCTTGCGGCCTATCAGCAGCAGTCTTCCTCAGCAGAGATAGTGGAGATTCTGGTTTTGGACGACGGATCAACAGACGGGACAGCGGAAGCAGTCGCGGAGTTCTCCCAAAGAGCGGTGAATCACATCCGGTACTTCCGGTTGACTCATCGCGGCCAGGCTGCGGCAAGGAATCATGGAATTCGAGAGGCGAGGGGAAAGCTACTCCTGCTTGGCGACGACGACATCGTCCCCGGCCCGCATCTGGTGGCAGAGCACCTCGCGTGGCATGAAAAGTATCCGGAACCTTTTGTGGCTGTCCTGGGTTTGGTGGAGTGCGCGCCAGAGGTCAAGCCCACCCCCTTTATGGAGTGGTTGGCTAAGGACGGGGTGCTGTTTGGCTACGGGCATCTGAGCCCCGGGGAAAGTGCAGACTTCCGCTACTTTTACTCCTGCAATCTTAGCCTGAAGACGGCTTTTGTTCGCAAGAATGGCATGTTCGAGGAAGATTTCAAAGGGTACGGTTTCGAGGATATAGAGCTGGGTTACAGGCTGCAAAAGCGAGGTCTGCGGCTGCTTTACAATCGTGCGGCTGTTGGATACCACCACAAGTTTATATCATTTGCGGATGCTTGCCGGCGGGCGAAGGTGGTGGCTGCGGCACTCAAGCTCTTTGAGAACAAGGGAGCTGGGATGGTCTTTGCGCTGATGGAGGCCCAGGAAAGGACCGGGCTGGCAGGCCGATTGAAGAGGCTTTCCGTTCGCACGCTGGTTCCTTTCTTGTCGCCGATAAAGCCCCTGCTCGACTCGCAGCTCAGGTTGCCGAGGATCCTCTATCGTGCCTTCTATTCTTACTACGCCGTCTACCCCGCAGCCCTGCAGGCGGGGGTGGAGGAAGACAGTGCTGGAGAATGACCGGCCTTTGGGATTCGGGTTGCCAATGAAATGAGAATCGTCGATTGCGAGTGTTACCGTGACCAGAAACCCCGGTGGCAGGCTCTCAGAACATATGGAGGCACTGCTTCACCAGACTCGCCCGTTGAATGAGATCATAATAATCGACAACGCCTCAACCGACGGGACCGTCGATGCTCTGCGGCGCTGTTGCCCTCAGGTAACATTGCTGCCGTTGCACACAAATACTGGTCTGGGTGCGGCATATGCTAGCTCGCTTACCTACGCGGTAGGCAGGAAGCACGATTGGATCTGGCTGTTCGATCAGGACAGTGTTCCGGCCCCGCAGCTCTACAGGAACTGCTGAACGCGTTAACATCGATTTGCGAATGAGGCTTTTACGATATGGCACTTGTTTGGCAACACTAGTATCCTGTCACACTTAATTTTTGACAGTTGCCCGCACCGCTCTTGTAGGGCCGGGGCTTGCCCCGGCCTCGTGAGGTACACGCATGCACGCGGGATCGGATGAGGCCGGGGCAAGCCCCGGCCCTACAAACGGTGGAGCGATACCATTGTCAACAATAGAGTGTTACATGACACTAGCAGGGTTCGTGGACGGGCTGGCCGCCAACCTAAGCAAACGAACCGTGTCGGAGCTGCGAAGGCGGTAACCGATGAAGAAATCAAAACCCTAATCCGTTGATTTGACCGTCAACTCCCTGCAGGAAAGGTGCAGAAATTGTTTTCGCAGCCTCCACGTCTTGCGGTCGTCATTCTAAATTACAACGGGTACGAGGACACGATTGCTTGCATCGAGAGCGTTTGCTCGGGTGCGCCCAGGAGTTACGGGGTTATTGTAGTCGACAACCTGTCACTGGACGATTCGGTGGCGGAACTCAAACGATGGATGCAGAACTACTTGCCACCCCTGACCGAGAGTTCGTGGGGCGGGATGTTGAAGACGTGTACCATGAACGACAGGCAAGCAGGCGCAAGGCCGGGGATAACATTATTGGAAGCACGGAATAACAGCGGCTTTTCAGGCGGAAACAATTTGGGTATTCGATATGCTCTGGAACTGGGAGCAACCTGGATATTGTTACTGAACAACGATACTATTGTTGGGTCCGATTCCTTGGAGCGCCTGGTCAAGGGAGCGGAGGGCGCAGGCGCGCACTTAGCAGGTTGCACCGTCTACGAGTACGCCGACCCCTCCAAAGCCTGGTATCTCGGCGGTAAGTTCGGTTGGTGGGGAGACAAGGATCTCAAGTACATGCGGAAGGGTGCTACGGAAGCTCAGGGAACAATTGAAACGGACTGGATCACAGGCTGTTGCATGCTGGTAAGAAGGGAAGTCTTCGAGCGAATAGGGTTGCTCGACGAGAACAGCTTTTTATATTGCGAGGACGCCGATTTCTGCCGCCGGGCCGCAAGGGTTGGATTTCATCGTATACTGGTGCTTGGGTCAAAAATCTACCACAAGGTGGGGAGGTCAACGGGAGTGGGATCGGCCCTCGCTCATTACCATTCCACACGCAGTCGTGTCTATTTCCACGGGAAGCATTATTCGCTTCCTGCTCATGCAAGCTTCTTATTCATATTCTCCCTTAGCCGGTGGTTCAAGGGCTGTTGTTGGTTGCTTCAGGGACGACCCGACCTCGCCAGGGCTACGTTACGCGGGCTTTGGGATGGGATGCTAGGGAAGGTAAAGGCAAGTTGCCCCTAGGCGCCGGCGCCCAAGAACAGCTTACTTTGTGCGCTGCGGAGGATAGGGAAGGGAAGATAAGCGAGATGCTGACGCTTGACTTGATTATGCTGGTGGGTTGCACGGGGTGGACGCTGTGGCAATACAGGCGCACCAAGATACTGCTTACCCCCAGCAATGCCTTCATGGTCAGCGCCATCATCCTGCAGGCGTTCGTCGCCTATCCCTTGGCCCTGAGTCCGGAGTCCCTTCTAGCCATCGCGCAGTCCGGCCACGGGTTGCACATGCAATGGGCGGCAGACGAGCTCCTCCAAGTGATATGCGCGGGAACAATCTGCCTGATGCTGGGGCATTGGGCTGCCCCGCGCCTGTTCCCGCGCCTCGGCGGCAAGCGGCACGAGCTGCCCCGCTCACCGCGCGTTTCCCTGAGCCAACTCACCCTGGGAGCTTGCGTCGTCTGCCTTGTCGGGGTCGCCAGCGTGTGGATTTTCTTAATCAAAGAAGGGATGATTCCTTTCCTGAGCTCAGCAGAGCATTCCCGTGAAGTTCTCGAAATGGGCCATCCCCTCCGATACATTTATACCGGCGGTTTCACCCTGGCTAATACTGGGGCTGTGTTTCTAATGGGCGGCTTGTTCCTCGGGAAGATAACACGGCAATATCGGCCGCTGTGCTTCTTTGCAATTACGGCGCTCACAATTACGAATCTTTGTACGGCGTCTCGGAGCAATTTGCTCGCCCCGTTCGTTACCGCTGGGCTGATCTACTTCTCCCTAAAGAATACTAAGCTGACCCCGTTTCGCGCCTCGATCTTGGCTGTTCTCCTGCTCTGCTGCGCCAGCGCTCTCCAGCTTATCCGCGCCCACATAGGCATCTCATTAGCAGGCTTATGGTACGAGGTAATTCACGGGAACACCTTCTTCGCTAATTTCCGCGATTCTAGTTACGTACTGATGGACTTCGAGGCGTATCGCTATCCCCTATTTCACGGCAAGACAATTCTCGCCGGCCTGCTGGGGTTCGTACCCAGCAGCGTTCTGCCCTTCCGCCAGCAATACGCGTGGGGTTCCGTGACCCTGAACATCGTAAGCATCACCAGCCCATTGCACTTCGGACTGGGCCAAGTGTTGTTTGCGGACTGGTATATCAACTTCGGGACTGCGGGTGTAGCGCTGGAAGGATTGGTGATCGGCGTCGCGCTGAGATGGCTTGACGTTCGATTGCTTCAGATAAGGTGCCCGCCAAAAGGCGCGGTGTCGGATCAGTATTTCCAACTGTTCGGGCTCTGGTTCCGTTGGGGAATATTGGGATGCCTCTGCGCCAGCGCCAGTGTGATGCTCGTGTACCCGCAGTTGCTGGCATACATGTTGATTCTGGCTGTCGCCTATGGTGCGCGCCAGATCTTCGGCGTGCGCCCCGGGGTTGGAGGAGGCATGTTGCGGCAGGCCGGCAGGAGCGCAACTCTGGAACATCCACGCATTTAGCGGGCCCGCAAGTTTCGGCATGGAGGCAGAATGGGATTGTACCCCTTGAAGATAGCTCTCTTTCTTTCACTGTTGGTAACGACGCTCTGCAATATTCCTTGTCAATTATCGGGTTCTCCCGCGGAATCCGATCCGGCGGGCAAGGCAGCCCGCGCCGCCCCGGATGCTGCCTGCACGGGCGACCGCAAGGTGTATTGGGCAAGCGACTTTGAGGGAAAGGACATGGCGGAAAGGATTAACCACGCCATTGCCGCTGCCGCGCCAGGATCCACCGTCATGGCTCCTGGTGGATCATTCACTCATACCTCGCCCATAAGGATCGACAAGACGATTCGTCTCGAGGGAGCCGGAAGCGCCGAAACCACGTTCGTGTCTACCAGCTTGGCAAGCGACCAGATCGAAATTGTAAAGGGCGGCGACTACTCCACCGTTGCCAATTTAGGCTTGTACACTCAAGGCAACTTGGCCCCCA
>Ga0187861_10005300_pt1 | contig 10394 bp, 8 predicted proteins | sample June2016WEW_10_1_3_FD_132986 | JGI IMG/M metagenome (GOLD analysis project Ga0187861, IMG submission 132986) | Peatland microbial communities from SPRUCE experiment site at the Marcell Experimental Forest, Minnesota, USA - June2016WEW_10_100 | ecosystem: Environmental > Terrestrial > Soil >...
CGGAGGGCAAGTCAAATTCGGGGGCGGGGGGCCGGGGGCCGGGGGCGGGGGGCCGGGGGCCAGGGGTCGGGGGGCCAGGGGCCGGGGGCCAGGATGCCGACGGGCAAACCTAAATGAAGAGATCGGCGGACACGCGGAACATCTGAGCGAGCATTTTCGCCCGTTCTTTACTGATGCCACGCTTGCCCCTAAGAACCTCTGAAGTTATCCCCTTCGAGCCGAAGACCGCCCAAAGATCACGCGGCCTCATCCCGCGAGCCCGCATCAGCTCGCGCAGCACCTCCGCTGGCTGTGCCTCGCCGATCCGATAAGCGCTGCGTTCAAAGTCGGAGATGAGCTTGGAAAGCAATTCCACGAACCGCCGCTCGTCATTGCCGAGGTGCTCTTCGCCTTTCGAGAGAATCTCCGAAAGAGTCTTGAGTGCCCGCTGGTTCTCTTCTTCGGTCTTGATGACCGACGGCTCATACTCCAGCAGCAGCTCGCTATATGACTTTTCAGCAACCGCAGCCATTTTTCCACCCTCCCCGGTCGTACTCGGCGTGCGTCAGCACCGATAGGACCTCAAGTATGCCTACCGCGTAATGGATCTTGGCGATCAACCGATAGCGGTTATGGCGGATGTTGAACACGACGCACTGTCCAACGGAATCAGCGTTCGGGAACTGGCACCGGACGTCCAAGAAACGCTCCCATTTGACACTCTCGCAGATCTTACGCCATGCGGACAACGACCGTAGAGCAGATCTATCGCCATGGAACCTCAGCAGGTTCGCCGTTCCAACTATGGTCAAGTGCGGCGCACCACCGTAGACATGTTCTCATTTTGAGAACCTCTTGTCAATAGGACAGGATGAACGGACAACCACCCTCCTACTGCGACAGTTCGCGCATGAGCCACGCCCGCGCGAGTTTCCAGTCGCGCATAACACTTTCCGGGGAGATTTTCAGCACTTCGGCGGTTTCCTCCACGCTCAGGCCGCCGAAAAAGCGCAGTTCCACCACTTTGGCCTTGCGGGCATCGAATCGCGCCAGCGATTCAAGCGCCTCGTCCAGATCCACCAGCCTGCTGTCCGGTTGGGGCAGGGCGTCGATGGACTCGTTCAGATCCAGGCGCACCGCCCCGCCTCCGCGTTTGCCCGACCCGCGGGCGCGGGCCGCATCCACCAGGATGCGCCGCATCATCTGGGCGGAGATGGCGAAGAAATGGGCGCGGTCCTGCCAGCGCACGCCGGTGACATCCACCAGGCGCAGGAAGGCCTCGTTGACCAGGGCGGTGGCTTGCAGGGTGTTCCCTGGTTTTTCTCGCTGCATGTAGCGCCTGGCCATGCGGCGCAGCTCGGCGTAGACCAGCGGCGTCAACTGGTCGAGCGCAGCGTGGTCGCCGCCGCCCCAAGCTCGCAGTAAGCGCGTGACTTCCGCGGTTTGAGAATCCATCCGAAAGAATTATAGCCCCGGTTTGCAGTTTTCTCCTTCGCTTTCCGCTTAGCGGGCGGAGGTGAAGGAGATGAAAAGGGCTTGGATGGTGGCGGTGGCGATGACGGCGGCGATGGCGGCCCAGGCGGGATCGCACAAGCCACAGGCGGACGCGCTGGTGACGGTCTTCACGTACGACCGGGTCGGCGTCCCGGGGGCCGTCATGGCGCGGGCCCAGCGCCTGGCGACTTTGGCATTCGCTGCGGTGGGCGTAGAAGTCAAATGGGTGAAGGGCAAGCGGCTCGGAGAACTGCAGGAGGTCGCCGCCGGGGAAATGTTCACCGTGGTGTTCGACGGCCCGGCGCCGGCGCAGGCCTCTCCCCAGGCGATGGCTTTCACCCACGTGGGCGGAGGGGCCGACGCAGACGTGCATGTCTTCTACAACCGCGTGGCCCGCTTCGGGGATCGCGAGTACATGCCGGAGATCCTGGGCAACGTGCTGGCACATGAGTTGACCCATGCGCTCGAAGGCGTGGCGCGGCATTCCAGCGAAGGCCTCATGAAGGCCGTCTGGAGCGCCGACGACTATGCCGGGATGGTCAGTCGCCGTCCGCTCGCCTTCGCCGCCGAGGACCTGGATCTGCTCCGAGCTCACTTCAACAAAGAGATGTCCCCGACGCTCACCCTCGTCGCTGCCCGGTAAGGGTTCAGGGCGTGGTGGCGTGAGATTGAGTCTGCCGAGGCGGTTTTGCGGTGCTATAATCCGCTCAGGTTTTTATGGATCCAGCCCGCTGGCGGCGCGTCGAGGAGATCTACCAGGCGGCGGCGGAACGCCAGCCGGAGGAACGGGCGGCATTTCTGGCGGTGGCCTGCGGCGGGGATGCAGACCTGCAGCGCGAGGTCGAATCCTTGCTGGCGCAGCCGTCGGCGGACGGCATGCTCGACGGGCCCGCGTGGGAGCCTGAGGCAGGCGGCGGGCTGCCGCCGGAGGCAGCCCGGCTAAGCGTCGGACAGCGAGTCTCCCACTACCAGATTCAGGAGAAGCTCGGCGAAGGCGGCATGGGCGTGGTCTACAGGGCCAGCGACACCCGCCTGGGCCGCAGCGTCGCGTTGAAGTTCGTCAAGGCCCAGTTCAGCCGTCATTGGGAGCGCGAGGCGCGGGCGGTGGCGGCGTTGAACCATCCGCACATCGCGACGCTCCATGAAGTCGGCGAGCACGAAGGTTCGCCGTACCTCGTCATGGAGTTGGTCGACGGCCGGCCGCTCAAAGGCCCGCTTTCGGTGAAGCAGGCGATCGAGTACGGCACTCAGATAGCCGATGCCCTGGCGGCGGCGCACGCGGCGGGCATCGTGCATCGCGATCTGAAGCCCGGCAACATTCTGGTGACGGAGAAGGGGTCCGTCAAGGTGCTGGATTTCGGCCTGGCGAAACTGGCGGAGCAGGAGGGCGCGCCGGCCTCCACGCAGACCGTCGGGCTGGCGGGCACGCTCGGCTACATGGCGCCGGAGCAGATCGAAGGCCAGCCGGCGGACACGCGCAGCGACATCTTCGCCTTCGGCTGCATCCTCTACGAACTGCTGAGCGGTCGCCGGGCGTTTCCGGGTGAGACCATCACCGCCGCGCTAAGCGCCACCGTTACTACGGAACCGAAACCGCTGGAGGGAGTGCCGGAGCGACTCGACGAACTGGTCCGCCGCTGCCTGCGCAAGGACCCCGAGCGGCGCTTCCAGCACATAGACGACGTGAAGGTCGAGCTGGAGGAGCTGAAGCAGGCCGAGGGTGGGGCGGCCACTCTTGTGCCGCACACGTCCAGGAAGCTCCGGAGGATTGCGATACCCGTCCTGCTGGGTGCCGTGCTCGCCGCCGGCGGCTTGTACTACCGCGCGCATCAAACCAGGCCGCTGACGGACAAAGACTCCATTGTCCTCTCCGATTTCACCAACACGACGGGCGACAGCGTTTTCGACGACACGCTGAAGCAGGGACTCTCGGTGCAGCTTGAGCAATCGCCCTTTCTCAACCTGGTTTCCGACCGCCGGGTGAATGACACATTGAAGCTGATGGCGCGTCGGGCTGGTGACCGGTTGACGCCGGAGGTGGCGCGAGAGGTGTGCCAGCGCACGAGGAGCAAGGCCATGCTGGCCGGGTCGATTGCGGGGCTGGGCCGCCGGTACGTGATTGGCCTGAAGGCCGTGAACTGCGACACGGGGGACGTGCTGGCGGAAGCACAGGAGCAGGCGGTGGGCAAGGAAGCGGTGCTCAAGGCTCTGGACGCTGCGGCAGTCCGTATGCGGAAGAAACTGGGCGAGTCGCTGAGCTCGGTGCAGAAATACGCCACGCCCCTCGCGGCAGCGACCACACCATCCCTGGAGGCGCTGAAAGCCTTCAGCTTGGGGTCAAAGACTGGGGATACCACAGCCAGGCTGTCCTTCCTCAGACGGGCGGTGGAGCTTGATCCCAATTTTGCCCTGGCCTACGCCGCGATGGCGAGAGACTACAGCGTTCTCAACGAAGTAGGGCGGGGGGCGGAGTATGCACGCAAGGCCTACGACCTGCGGGAGAAGGTCAGCGAACGGGAGCGGTTCGTCATCGAGTTCCGCTATTACGCGTTTGCGACGGGAGAGCTGGAGAAGGCGGCGCAGACGGTCGAGCTGTTTCAGCAGACCTACCCAAGAGACGCCCAGCCTTACCTACAGTTGGGATACGTTTACGCCGCCCTGGCAAACTGGGAAAAAGCACTGGAGGAACAGCGAGAGGCGCTGCGCCTGAATCCAAATAGTGCGACTAACTATATCAACCTCGGCATCGCCTACACGGTCTTCAACCGGCTGGATGAAGCGGAGGCGCTGTACAAGCAGGCGGAGGAGCGCAAGCTGAAGGGCGAGTTGCTGCTCCAGAACCGCTACTTCTTGGCTTTTCTGAAGGGCGATGCGGCGCAGATGGCGCGGATGGTCTCAGCCGCCACGGGGTGGCCGGGCGCCGAGGACCTGTTGCTGGCCGCGCAAGCGGACACCGAAGGCTGGTACGGCAAGCTGAAGAACGCGCACGAGCTGACCGGGCGGGCGATGGATTCAGCCCTGCACAACAACGCCAAAGAGAGTGCTGCCGAATATCAGGCAGCAGCAGCGCTGCGCGAGGTGGAATCGGGAAACCGGGAGCAGGCGCGCGCCGAGGGCCATGCGGCCGTGAAGCTGGCCCCGAACCGCGATGTGCGGGCCATAGCGGCGCTGGCCCTGGCGCGGGCAGGCGATACGGCCGGGGCGGAGAAGCTGGCGGGGGAACTCGACAAGGCCTTCCCGCTAGATACGCTGGTCCAGAGGTATTGGCTGCCCACTATCCGGGCGGCGGTCGCCCTGGAACGCAAAGACCCGAACCGCGCCATCGAACTGTTGAAGGCGGCGAGCACGATCGAACTTAGCGACCTGACGGGGAACCTCGCCATATTCATGAGCCCCGCTTATGTGCGTGGGGAAGCCTATCTCATGCTGCGCGACGGCCACCGGGCGGCAGCGGAATTTCAGAAATTCATCGACCATCGAGGACTGGTGATGAACTTCCCCTGGGGCGCGCTGGCCCGGCTGGGACTGGCGCGCGCTTACGCCTTCGAGGGCGACACGGCCAAAGCCCGTGCCGCGTACCAGGATTTCCTCACGCTCTGGAAAGAGGCCGACCCCGACATCCCCATCCTGAAGGAAGCCAAGGCGGAATACGCGAAGCTGCAATAGCCGGTCGGATTCTACGCCTCGATGCGAAATCCGCCGTACTGGTGCACGGCGGCTTCCTGCTCTTCCACCCCGCGCACATCGGCCCAGCGCGGCCCGCGATACATCAGGCCACCCAGTTGCGAGAGCTTCTCTTCAGACCCCGCGGCGTAGACTTCCACGCGGCCATCGTCCAGGTTGCGGGCGTAGCCGGTAAGCCCCAACTCCGCCGCCGCGCGCTGCGCGAAATAGCGGAAGCCGACCCCCTGCACGCGCCCGCGAACAATCCACCGCCGCGCTGAAATCTCTTTGGCAGCCATTCCGTTGGAGAGGATACCACGCCGGCTGGCCCCTCCTGCCAAGGCTGCCACGGGCAGGCGAGCACCGCCTGCCCCACCTTGCGCTACACCCCCGGCGGCCGCCGCTTATGCCAGTCCGAGCGGGCCTGAAACTCCTTGCCGATGGCCAGCAGCAGGTTCTCCGAAAACGGCACTCCCACTACTTGCAGCGCCACCGGCAGGTTCTCCGCGAACCCGCATGGCAGCACCATCGCGGGCAGCCCCGCCAGGTTTCCCGCTGGAATGATGGTCCGGAATCCGGGATCTTTCGGCGGCGTCCCGGCAGCCGGTCCCCCGCGGTCCAGCGGCTGATCGATGCCGGTTGCCGTACCAGTCCTCCCCGGCGCCAGCAACACATCCACTTCGGTGAACAGTCTGGAGAACGCCTGCTGGATCAGCCTGCGCACGCGCATGGCCTTCAGGTAATCTTTGGCCGGGACGTCGAGGCTGGCTTTGAGCCCCGCGATCTGCGCGGCGTCGGCCAGCTCGTCCACCTTCCCGCTGGCGATGAGCGGCTCGAAAATGGAGGCTTGCTCCGCGGCGAGGATGGTCGAAAGCACCGCGCCGTACGGGAACTGCGGCAGCCTGGTTTCGACCAGCCGCATACCGGTTTGCCGCAACACGCCCAGCGCCGCTTCGAAGGCCGGACGGGCCGCCGGCTCGGCCCACTCCGCGAAATCCACCGGCGCATAGCCAATTTTGAGATCCTTCAAAGGCCGCGTGTATTGGGGTGTGTAGTAGAAGCTCTTGCCCGCCGAACCCGGGTCTTTCGCGTCACCGCCCGCGATCACTTGCAGGATCAGCCCGCAATCTTCGGCGCTGCGGGCGAACGGGCCCAGTTTATCCAGGGTCCAGGAAAGCGCCATGGCGCCGTAGCGGCTCACCAGCCCGTAGGTGGGCCGCAGCGCCGTGACGCCGCAGTAGGATGCCGGCGTCACAATGGATCCCGACGTTTCCGATCCGATGGCGAATGGGACCAGCCCGGCGGCCACCGCGGCCGCCGGCCCGCTGGAAGATCCGCCCGACCAGCGCGTGCGGTCCCACGGATTCAGCCCCGGGCCGGTGAGCGATGCCGAAGCATATCGGTATCCGCCACCGCCCGCCAGCTCGACCATGGAAAGCTTGCCGGCGAGCACCGCGCCCACGCCCGCCAGTTTATCGATCACCGTGGCGTTGTAGTCGAACACCTGTCGGGCATAGGGTTTGGCTCCCCAGGTGGTGGGCTGGCCGGCCAGGCTCAGCAGGTCCTTCACGCCGTACGGAATCCCTTGCAGCGGCCCGCGCAGGCGCTCGCGCTTGAAGTCTTGATCCACCTCCTTCGCCTTGCGGACAGCCTGTTGCGGCAGAGGAAGCGCCAGCGCGTTGTAGCGCCCTCCGAGCTGCGCCAGCCGGCTGGAGAAGGCCCGCGCCAGTTCCTGGGCGGAAAACTCGTTCGACTTGAGGCGCGCATGCAACTCCGGAATGGCCGCGAAGAATACGTCGTTGCCGATGTCGGCCATGGCGCCCCCTCAGGCTTTGAACTGGAAGGCGGGCTCGGTAGCCACGGGCACTTCCTGCTTGGCCAGCGCCGCTCCGTTGGCCTTGACCCGGCCGCTGGCCGCCTTCAGCTCTTCATCGGGAGTGGCGGGAGGCCCGGACGGGGTTTGCGCCAGCGCTGCCGCCGAAGTCAGCGCAGTTGCCAGTTGGCGTCGCGTGAGCTTCATATTCACTTGTAGCCGTGTTCCAGGGCTTCGGCCGCGGCCTTCTCCATGGCCGGCCGGGGCGCCGATTCGCCCGTCCAGATTTCAAACTGCCGCACCGCCTGCTCGATAAACATATCGAGCCCCAGAACCACCGTCTTGCCCTGCTCCCGGGCGCGCTTGATGAGCACGGTCTCTACGGGGTTGTACACCATGTCGAAGACCACGTCCGCGGGGATCGACCCGTTGAAAAAACACTCATCGACTTGCGGGTACATGCCCAGCGGCGTGGCATGCACCACCGCGTCGAAACGCCGCGTATCGAGCTGCTCGCGCGCCAGCGCCTCGGCCCCGCAAATCTTGGCAAGCGCGCGCACGCGGTCGGTATTGCGGCCCACCAGCGTAATCTTGGCGCCCGCGTCCGCCAGCGCGTAGGCGGCGCCGCGGGCGCCGCCGCCGTTGCCCACGATCAAGATGGACGATTTCCCCAGACGTAGCAGCCGGGAAAGCGGGCCGGTGACTCCCGCGGCGTCGGTGTTGGTCCCGCGCCACTTGCCGGCCTTGCGCCATACGGTATTGACCGCGCCGATGCGCCGCGCCAGCGGGTCCACCACGTCCAGGTAGCGAATGATCTTCTGCTTGTGCGGAATGGTGACGCTGAAGCCCGCCAGCGGCAGCTTGGCGGCCATGGTGAAGAAGTCGCGCAAGTACACGGGGGAAACCAGGAACGGCAGGTACACGGCGTCCACGCGCCGCGATTGAAACGCCCGGTTATGCACGGCCGGCGAAATGGAATGCCGGATCGGGTCCGCGATCACCCCGTAGATCTTGGCGGCCTTCCCGAGCTTCTCGACGCGGTACAGATGGCGCAGGTGCCGCGCACTGACCTGCCCGGCCGCGGTCCCTTCCGCGAACATGGGCGCGGCGTAGGTGAAGGCGCCGCCGAACACCGGGGAAAGCACGCGCGTCGGGAACCCCAGCTCGCCCATGGCCAGCACTACCAGCCGATGCTTGGGCAGCGCCTTGGCGGCCGCCAGCACGCGCATGTTGTCGGAAGGCTTGCGCGCCGTGGTCACCACCTTGTAGGCATCGGCCTGCACCTGCATGACCCGGTTCAGGATGGTGTCCATGGGCGGTGTGGACTCGTAATTGTGGTACGAAACGATTACGTGCGCGCGCCCGCGAAACTGGTGCAGCCGTTCCGGGGCCAACTCCGCGGTTTCGATTTCGAGATCGACGGCCAGCGCCCCGTTGCCGACCGCGCGGTCCAGCACGGCAAACTGCTCTTCCACGCTGCCGTTGAATCTTCCGTGGTTCTGGCGCCGCCGGCAGGTGGCCAGGATGATGGAGTCGGGAAACTGCTCGAGAAACCTTGGAATCGCATCGGCGCCCTTCCAGGGGTCATCGAGATGGTCCAGGCGGAACTCGAGAAACGTCTCGCCCGCCTCAGCTTCACGCCGCGCGTGGTCCAGCAGTGTGGGAACGTCCGGCAGGCCCAAGGCGATGCAAATACGCGGGAGCGACCTGGTCTGCGCCATCTTCGGTAAGGAATTCCTAGAATAACATGGCCGGGGTGCTACTCCGGATTCAGCACCCGCACCTCGCCCAGCCCCAGCTCGCGAATGCCCGCCTCGATCTTGGCGCGGTCTCCCACCACCACCCAGATCAGATGGTCCGGATGAACCACTTCGCGGGCGGACTTTCCGATGTCGGCCAGCGTCAGCGTGCGCACTTTCCCGGCGTAGGTCTGGTAGTAATCTTCCGGCAGATTGTACTCGACCAGATCTTCGACCGAGTTCATTACGCGGTCCATGGTTTCGCGGGAGCCGGGCAGGCGCAGGGTCTCGCTGGCCTTCACGCGCGCCAACTCCGCATCGGTGGCCGGACGGTCCGCCAGGATGCCACCGAGCTCCTTGCCGATCTCAGTCATCGACTCCTTGGTCTTATCGGTCTGGACGGGAGCATAGGCCAGGAATGGGCGCTGGCCGCGCGCGCTCACCAGCATGGTCAACGCCCCATAAGCCCAATGCTTGTCCTCGCGCAGGTTCATGTTGAGCCGGGCGCCGAAATCGCCTCCCAGAACGTTGTTCATGCTTTCGATGGACACCTCGGCGGGATTGTTCTTGGGGGGCGCCACGCTGCCCGCCACAATCAGCGACTGTTGAGCGCCGGGACGATCGATCAGGTACACCACGGACCGCTCCGCCAGAGGCACGGTGGCGACGTTCTTCCTGGGCGTCTCGCCGGGGGTCCACGCGGAGAACAGCTTTTCGAGTTTGGGCCGCATCTCCGCAAGAGTCGTGTCTCCGACCACGATCAGGGTGGCGTGGTTGGGCTTGAACCAGGCGGCATGGAACCGGGCCATATCGTCGCGGGTGAGCTGGGAGACGCTGGCGGCGGTGCCGGAGCCGGTCCAGGGTTCCGAATAGGCGTGGCCCTTCCCGTAAATCAGGCCGGGGAGAACGCGCAGGGCCATGGACGCCGGCTCGGTCTTTTCGCGCTCGATGGCGGCCAGTTGCTGCTTCTGTTCGCGCAGAAAATCGGCCTGCGGGAAGGATGGGTTCAGGGCCACGTCGGCGAAGATGTCGAGCGACGCATCCAGGTTGGTCTTGAGGGCCGAGAGGCGCGCGTCGATGCCGTCCATGTTGGCGCTTACGTTCAGGCTGGCGCCGAGCTGCGCCAGTTGCTCGCCGATCTCGAGCGAGGTGCGCGTCCTGGTGCCCTGGTCGAGCAGTTTCGAAACCAGCGCCGCCGCGCCGGGGCGCGCCGTGGGCCCGGGCCCAGAGGGCACCCCCTGGTCGGCGGCATAACCGGAATCCACCAGCAGGCTGAAATTGACCAGGGGGATCTCGTGCCGCTCGGCCAGGACGATCTTGAGCCCGTTGGAGAGCGTGGTGCGCTCGAGCTGGGGCAGGCCCAGCTCGGGAGGCTGGCCGGTGGCGGGAGGCTGATTGCGGTCCACGGCGGTGGTGGAAGCCTGGGGGTCGCCGAAGGGCAAAACCTCCGCGACATAGTCGCCGTCGGACAACCAGCGTTGGGCGGCGGCCTGAACTTTGGCGGGGGTGGCTTCGCGCTCGCGGCGCAGTTTGACCTGATAAGCGGCGGGGTCGCCCAGATAGACCTGGCTCATGGCCAGCACGTCGGACTTTCCACCGAACCCGCCGATGCGGTCCACGCCGCGAACAAAGTTGGCGAGGTACTGGGTGCGGACCCGCTGCACTTCCTGCGCGGTGGGTCCCTCGGCGAGGAAGCGCGCCAGTTC
>Ga0187861_10005301_pt1 | contig 10393 bp, 11 predicted proteins | sample June2016WEW_10_1_3_FD_132986 | JGI IMG/M metagenome (GOLD analysis project Ga0187861, IMG submission 132986) | Peatland microbial communities from SPRUCE experiment site at the Marcell Experimental Forest, Minnesota, USA - June2016WEW_10_100 | ecosystem: Environmental > Terrestrial > Soil >...
CTTATCATCCGCGGCAATCGCATTTGACTTGAAAAGCGGCGTTACTGCGTCGAGATTGGAGATATCCAGTTGATGAAACTGAAAACCTTTGCGACCTTGCAAGCGGGCGAGGCGCCAATGTTTCAATCTGGGGTCGTAAGCATCGTTGAGATTATCCACTCCCACGACGACGTGCCCGGCGTCCAAAAGCAACTGCGTCACTCGGGAAGCAATGAAGCCCGCACAACCCGTCACTAAATAACGTTTTGTCACGATAATATATATACCGAAAAATATTACATGCCAAAGAAACCGGCTATTCGAGCGACTACTAGTTGTTGTTCTTCGGCTGTTAATTCCGGAAAGATAGGCAGGGCCAGCACTTCGCGCGCAGCGCGGTCGGTTTCGGGCAGATCGCCCGGTTTGTAGCCCAAATAGCGGAAACACTCCTGATCGTGCAGGCCCAGGGGATAATAAATTTCGCTGCCGATTTTCGCCTTGGCCAGAGATTCCCGCAGCGCGTCGCGGCGGCCGTCGGGCACTCGGATTACATACTGGTTCCATACGTGCCGGCAATTCGCAAGTGCTTTGGGCAAAGTCAAAACGCGGTCCAATCCGGCCCCGATAAATAGTTCTTCGTAGCGCACGGCATTGGCCTGTCTAAGCGCGGTCCACTGGTCGAGATAAGGCAATTTGACGTTCAACACGGCGGCCTGGAATGAATCCAAGCGGCTGTTTATACCCACCACCTTGTGATAATATCGCGGACTCATGCCGTGCTGACGCAACAGGCGGAGCCGCTCGGCAAGCGCGTCGTCGTTGGTGGTGAGCATGCCGCCGTCGCCGGCGCCGCCGAGATTTTTGGTGGGATAGAAGCTGATGCAGCCGATCGCGCCCAGCGAGCCTGCCCGGCGGCCATCCCATTCGGCGCCTATGGCCTGGGCGGCGTCCTCGATCACCGGCGTCTTGGCCGAATCGGCGAGGCGATTAATCGCATCCATATCGGCGCATTGCCCGAAAAGGTGCACCGGAATAATCGCCTTGGTAGCCGGCGTCATCAAACGGCCGACGGCCACGGGATCGATGTTGAAGGTCACCGGATCGATGTCGGCAAATACGGGTTTGGCGCCCAGCCGGGTGGCGGCGCTGGCCGTGGCGAAGAAGGTGAAGCTGGGCAGAATGACCTCATCGCCCGGCCCCACGCCGCAGGCCAAAAGGGCCAGCAACAAGGCGTCGCTGCCCGAGGCGCATCCCACGGCATGTTTCGCGCGGCAATATGCGGCGATGGCCTGTTCCAGATTTTTCACTTCCGGACCGAGCACAAAGGCCCCGCTCTGACACACCCGGCGAAGCGCGGCGACGAGTTCGTCCAAAATAAGATGATGCTGGCGTCCGAGATCCAACAGGGGAACGCCTTTTTCCTCGGAAAAATGATGCGGTTTATTTTTAACTACGTTTGCCATGTCCTTGGCGCTGAAAAGGGGTGAAAGGCTTTATTCAAGGGAAAACATTTATATTAAAATGCGCAACTAAATACAAGAGGAAAATTACCGGCATAGGAGTCAAGATACTTGATGTTCCCAGAATATTTCATCTCCGTGGAAGGGCGACGGATCCCAAACCTCGACATTATCGAGGTCCAGGCCCTGTATCGGTTTGACGACTTTGAACCAAAACGGCCAGCCGGGCAATTTACGCCGGTAGGGGCGGAAACGTTCCAGTATTTTCCGTTTAAACGGCCTGAGGCCGACCACCTCGACTAAGTCGATGTTATGTTCCCGTGCCTTTTGAAGCGTCGCCTTCATCAGCATTTCGACATATTCCGCATTTTGCCCTAGAACCTTTAGATCCGCCACACGATACCTGACCAAACCTAATTTTTTTATATATTGCCGCAAAAGGATTATATATCCGGCCATGCGTCCTTGATCCTCCAATATAAGGATCAACGCCCCCTTTTCACGTAAAATAAACTTGAAATGCCAGGCCATCGCTTCACGGTTGCGAACCGCCGTTAATATATTTTGGTCTTGGCACAAGTGGGCCCAAAACACATCGAACCGTTCATCGAAGTCGTCGATTTGCCGCACGCAGGCGGGGACGCGGCCAAAACGATTCCTCCGAAGCAAAAAGTCCATTGTTTTAAGTCCCAGCCCCAGAGGATATCCGAGAAGTTTTAAAACTCCCGCCCGTTTATATCGCAACGCGGCGACGATACATTCAGGATAATTGACGATCCAGGTGAGGACTTCATCATAATAAGGAGTCGGCAGGCGATGAGCCTTCATCATTTCAAAGATCCTGGCCGTATCTTTATTCGCGGAACTATTGATCAATAAATCGACATTTTTCTGTTGCAGATATTCAGACACGAGTAATAAAGAGGCTTGCCGATATTCCGGATTAACGGCCCACGAATGCGATACTCCCGCCAATAAGCGTTGTCCGTTCCACTCATAGGCCAGGGGCAAGTTGCCGTAAATTCCCACAATCTTTCCCTTGTCATTCTCAAGGACCCATCCCATGGGCACATGAGAATCGGCCGGCGAAAAGGGATTGTTTTTATTGAGGTGTTCCCAATGTTCGATACTTTCCGGTAAAAGGCCGTTGCGAATGCGCACGTCATCAACGGCGGCATAATCGTCGAATTGCATTTCGCGTACTTGCATGGACGTCACCGGCATTGCCAAAGGGCAAAACGAATTATTGAAACGCCGTCGAGGGTCTCCAGACTTCGTCGCCGGATAAACATGGGATCGCCGCCGGCTCGATTATATCCATAGGCCGTACTCGCGAAAGACCGATATCCCATTTGTTGAGCTATTTTGGAATGAATTTGCGGATCAAAGTTGACGCCTGGCGTTCCCCAGGGGCAGCAGAAGTGCAGGCAGGGAGTTTTGAGTTCACTTTCGATGCGGAGTTTCGAGTCGCACAACTCGTGTTTCAGTTGTTCTTCGCCCAAACCGCTCAAAGAAGAATGCGCGCAAGTGTGCGAGCCGATGGTCATGCCGGCCGCATGCAATTTTCGGCAGTCGTCCCAGTCGAGAAATTCGAAAGGCAGCGGGTAGGATGTCGAAAGGTCGTAAAAGCGTTGCACCTGTTCGCGGTCGCGATAATGGTCTATGCCGATATAGTCGGTGGGAACATACATCGTGGCCGGACAATGATTATCCAGCAGGACGGGCAAGGCGTTGCTGATATTGTTTTTAAATCCGTCGTCAAAGGTGACGCAGAAATATCGCCCGCCGATACCCGCCGGATTTTTCATGGCGTCCACCGCGTCGTCGATGGAAATGAATTGGCCGATACGCGAGAAGTATTTCAATTGACGGTCGAATTGCCGCCGTTCGTCGTCCAGCACCCAATGATAGTATGGAAAAAATATCCAATCAGCATCATCATCGGGAATAGCAGATGGCAATAATAACATAAATGCAAGACCGGCACACTTTCGGGCATAATGCCGAATACGTTGCCGCAGCGGCAAGGCTTTGAGGAATTGACTATAGTTTTTCACTAGCGGTCGGCTGCTCGTTGGCACGGCCATATAATTCTCCCGAATCAAGGTTTCAGCATCACCCAGCGGACTAGTTGGTTAATAAGAAGCTTGCCGTCCCAGGGCGATTCGTGATTGTTCATCAGCCCCGGACGAACGCATCGCGCAACCCCGGCCTGCGAGGCGACTTCAGCAAACGTAATTATATCATCTCGATCGCCAAACGCCACACCCACCGTCTGCACCTTCGGCGACAGCAGGGGGACGACCTGTTGCCAGGAGTCCACCTCGCTGAGGAAGATAGTGCGCGATTGCACGGCCTGTTTTAAACTCACGTCGCGGTCTAAACACACGGTCCAGTTGGCCCCATCGGCCGAGGCGATCACGTCTTTCTCTTCATCCATGGCCCAGGCGGCGCGTACGTTGACGATCTGCATGGTGGTGTAAGGATCCAGCCCGGGCTTGGGGGGGAGCTTGGCAAGATGTTTTGCGAACAATCCGCCCAATTCCCGCAGGGATAACCGCGCGTTGCGTTCCACGAAAATCGTTTGCGGCGCCGAGCATGCCCTCTGGTCGAAAACCGCAATATCGCGGACAAAGCCGGCAACGGCCTGGTCCAGTTTTTCCGGATCGGATTGAATTTTTTTGCGGTCGATCACCCCGATGGAATATTTCGGTCCGAAAACGATCTCAGCGCAGTGTTCCCGGCGGGGCAGGGCGGTGATGGCCTTAATCGCCTCCGCGCCGCCCCAGATGATTTTCACGTCGGCGGCCAGTGACATCTGCTCGTTCAGTTCCCGATTGCGGTAATCGAACCAGACCACGGCCGCCGCTTCCAATAGATCGGCGCCGCGAACGTCCCCGGCTTGCGATTCGGCCAGTACCGCAAGCAGGCGATCGGTCCCTTCAGGCTCGGGATAAGCGAGTTTTAACAGGCAGACGTTTTTGGCCAAAAGCGCGGGAATAAGCGAAAACATGGGCAGCGTGGCCACGTTGCCCGCCATCCACATGGCGACCAGACCTTGGGGTTTGGCCGCTAGATAGTTGCGTCCGTATGGAACAAAACCGTCGAGATAGGACGGATTCCCGTTAAGATTCAACTCCAAAAGCCGTCGCAGATTGTCGCTTCCCAGCCAGGCCGAAAGAAACATGCAGCCTTCCAATGATTTGGTGCGCGGATCGCGGAGCAATCGGGCGGAAAAATCGGCCAGCAGGGCGACCAGGCTATCTACGGGAATTTTCGCCAGGCCGGCGCGCCGCCGGTCGAGCGACTCGACGATGGGCGTCAGCCGGTCGCCGGAGGGTTCCACGCCTCGGGGAGTAATTCGCCATACGCTCATCGGATTTCCCTTGCCTGGGCAAATGTGTCGCCGCAGCCGCGGGTCTCGGCCTGCTCGATACGTTTCGTGAAGCGGAAGTAGCCGCCCAACCGGCCGCACGGGCAATCGTCCACGCCCACAAGCACGCCTTGATCCTCGGTTATCAACGCCTGTCCCGGATAGCTGGTGGGCAGCACGCTAATCAGTTCGATAATGCCCGTTTGCCCGATTTCCGCCGGTTGGAGGGTGTACGGACGGCGGATCAGCACGTCGGCAAAGGCCGGCGCGTGTTTGTTGCCGGACTCGCAATCGACAAACACCGTGCCCACCTGCTCGACCATGCCGTAGAAATCCAGAATCCCGCCGAGATCGCAACTCAATACATTGGCGGTTCGGCGGGTGAAATCTTCTTTTGTAACGGCCTGGGCGGCGAGTTTTTTCCATCCGCCGGAGTGCAACAATTGCGCCTTTGAAGCCTGGAATTTTACTGCCCGGCGTTCGGACTGCTCGACAAATCGCGTCCAAACCATGAAGGTGAATCCGAACAACAGCACCGGCTCGTGACAATGACGTTGGAAAAAATCCTCGATGCGCGGCCAATCGGCAGCCATGTCGCCGTCCGGTTGCTTGTTCATGCCGTAGACGGTTTCAGAAGCGAAATTGCCCACCCCGCGAATTGCAGCGCCCCGCGCGGTGAGCGTATCACCCGCGCCGGCCGACTCCTCGGCGTCCAGCACCAGGTATGGCCGGCGATGTCCGCCTAGATGCTCTTTTAGGATCGAAGCCAAAGCCCGGGTTTGTCGAAACGCCGTGGTTTTGTCGATCACGATCCGGCTGGGCTGCCCTCCGCTGGTCGAAGAAGAATGTAACTCGCGCACGATTTTTTCCGGCGGCACGGCGGCAAGGAGAAATTGCTTGAACATCGAAACCGGCAGCGGCGGCACGTCGGAGATGGTTTGCCAATCGGCCGACGACGGCCCCAATCGCCGCAAAAAGCGATCATAAGGCGGACAATTCTCGGCGATTTCCGCACACAGTTCGCGCAGGATCGTCGTCAAAACGGCATCCTTCTCGGCCTGCCGCATGGCGTATTGCGGGCCGCGGATCAGGGCCTCGACTTGCTGTTCGAGCGTTAGGGAATGATCCAACATTTAACTATTCACCGTTTATTGGGCGTCGGGTAATGAAAGTCGCGGTTTCTTCCCAGAGCCGGGCCGTGCCGGGTGCGGAATTGTCGGGGCGACTCGCCCTGGCTCTGACTTTTCATACGACATTTTTTTCCTGAGTATCAATAAACATTCAATATTACTTATTCCCGGCCATCTTCCGCAACACTTCCTTTGCCACTTTGCCGTTGGCGGTTTTGGGCAATTGGGGCAGGAATTCAACATATTCAGGCACTTTGTAATTGGGCAGTTGCAGCAGGCAATAATTGCGCACGTCTTCTACGGTTAATTGACCCGGTTTGTTCGTGGTCAAGTAGGCTTTGATCGCCTCGCCCCAGATTTCGTCAGGCACTCCTATCACCGCGGCTTCGACCACCTCCGGCATCTGGCTTATGACTTCCTCGATTTCCTTGGGACTAACGCGGTTGCCCATGGCCTTGATGAAATCTCTTGCCCGGTCGACGATAAAGATAAAATCGTCCCGGTCGACTCGGGCCATATCGCCGGTGAAAAGGCGGCCGTTGCGGAAAAAGCGGGCGGTTTCCTCCGCGTCGTTCCAGTATCCCAGCGTGATGTTGTCGCCGGAAGCCGCAATCTCGCCGATTTCGTCGCTGCCCGGCCGAACCGGCGTGCCGTCTTCCCTGAGCACTTCCAATCGCGAGCCGGGCAGACCCTTGCCGATGGAGCCGAGTTTATCGTCCAATAGTTCCGGCGGCAGGTAACTTAGCCGGGCAGTGGCCTCGGTTTGGCCATACATGACAAACAGCCGAACCTGGGGAAATGCGCAACGGATTTCTTGAATGAACGGATTGGGCAGTTTCCCGCCCGCCTGCTGAAACCAGCGCAGGGCGGGAAACTTTCGACGTGCAAAATGCGTGCGGCGGAGAAGGATTTGGTAAGTCGATGGTACGCCGGCAAAGCCCGTGCATTTCTTCTCGGCCATTTCGTCCAGGACTTTTTCGGGAAACATGAAGCGGTTGTTCAGCAACAGCGATCCGCCGGCCATAAGATGTGTGTGCAAAAGCGACGTGCCGTAGCAATAGTAAAAAGGAAGCACCGTCATCGTACGATCGTCGGGACCCAGTCCCATGTATTGAATAATGTCGCGGGTATTACATTCGATGTTGCGATGCGTGACCATCACGCCCTTGGACTCGCCGGTCGATCCGGAGGTGAGCATTATGGCGGCAAGATCGCGGCGCGGATCGATCGTGGGAAATGAACATTGCGTAACCGGCGACGCGGGCGCGGCCGGCCAATTGGGCAAGACGGATGATTCGTCTTCCAGTTTGATATCCAAACGTCGGGCAACCGGTTCCACGCGGGGCCGAAAACGGGCGGAAATCAGCATTAGCTTCATGCCGGCGGCAAGGGCCACTGACTCCAGGGTTTTTTCGCCGCAATCGATCGGGAAGGGAACCACGCATAGTCCGGCGCGAATCACGCCCAGATAGGCGGCGATGAAAAAAGGGCTGTTTTCGGCAAGTAAACCAATCCGGTCGCCCGCGGCAAAACCATGTTCGATAAGCCTGTCAGCCCAGCCATACGCCGCCGCGCGGATTTGGCCGTAGGTAAGAACCTTGTCGCCGAAGCAGACCGCGGGCCGATCCGGTTGGGCGCCCGAAAGGATTTTTTCGGCAATATTATGATCCTGTGGGGTCAATCCGCGACGCCTTTTGCCGCAAGGATTTCCATGATTTTCGCGGGCGAACTCATCTCCATGATCTCATCCACTTCAAAGCGCTGGTTGAATTCCTGCTCAAGGTACATCACGAGATTCATGTGGCCGATGGAATCCCAATTGGGAACATCTTCGGGAGCTATGTTAGGAGAAAAAGAATTTATTTCTAGTCCAAATGCCTTATGAAATATATTAGCCAACCGCTCACGCATCGCCATTTCCTATTCCTTTCGCTTGCCCTATTTGCCCTGCTTATATAAGCATTAATAATTATTATATTAACCAAACGTACCGCCGTCAAGTTCAAGGACCCGGCCGTTGAAGAAGTCGTTTTCAATGCAGAATAATATGCCGTGGGCGATTTCTTCCGGCCGGCCCATGCGGCCGACGGCCACATTAGAATCATTTTATTTCGGGCATCCTCGGGGATTTTATCGGCCATGGGTGTTTGCACCAATCCCGGCGCGATCGCCACGCATCGAATATTGTATGGCATCAATTCCTGGGCAAGAGTAAAAGTCATGGAAGTAAGCCCTCCTTTGCTGGCGCTATATGCACTCTGCCCCGCACGCCCCAGTCGAGAGATGGAACTAATATTAATAATCACCCCCTTGCATCTTTTGCGGAACATCTGTTCCACGGCCAGTTGGGCGCACAGGAACGGCCCCTTCAAATTGGTGTCGATGCTGGTTTGCCAGTCTTCCTGGGCATATCGTTTAATGCCCCGGAACGAGAAAGACAACAAAGCGCCGTCGATGAGCACGCCGGCGTTGTTTATCAATACGTCCAGTCCGCCCGCTTGCTGCACAAAGTCGGCGAATCGCCCGGCCAAGGTTTCCGCATCGCGGACGTCGGCCAGCATGGGAATAATCCGCGAGTCCGATTGATCCGCTTGGAGTTCGGCAACGGCGGCTTCAAGTTTTTCGCGGTTGCGCGCCAACATTCCTACCTTGGCGGCGCCCGCGGCAAGAAGGGCCTTTACCGCGGCCAATCCAATACCGCCGGTCGCTCCGGTGACAATCGCGCGGACTCCGGATAATTGCATGGGATTATTCCTTGCTATTGAAGTCGAACATGGTAACAAGGTCATGCGCGCTTTCGACCGCTTGACCGCTGTACATTCCTTTGGGCCGATCGTTGCACGCAAAGGGCAATATCAAGGCGCCTAATTGAAAGAGGTGAAAATTATACCGGTCCTTTTTATGTACTTGGATGCGGTTCCAGGCGTCGCCGTCAAAGCTCACATGGAGTGAACATTCCCGGGAAGGACAAGCTGGGTTCCGCTCCACGCAGGTGGAAATGGCATTGATCGGTCCGAAGGCCACGGCATAAAGGGAACTGCCTTCTATTTCGAGCAATTTCGTTTTTTTGCCTGTTTTTTTATCGAGTCTGACGATGAAATTACGGTCGCGGTCGGAATCGGTTCCGTAAAGGAGACAATCCGGCTTGACGATTGCGCCCACTGCCCTGGATTCTTGATCGCCGCGCGTCAACCAGTCGATGGTTTTCAGATCCTTGGACAACGCGCCGATTCCAGGCTGCCGGACAAAATCGCCCACCATGACCCAGTAGTGATTTTCCCAAGGATCGACAAGGACGTTGTGCACGTGGCGGATGTCGCCAGCGGGAAAACGGTATCCCACGTGCCATGTTTTACCGCCGTCTTCGGATACATAGATATAGACTTCCGAGGATTCAAGCCCCCAGCCGTATTCGCCGAAAATCAGCCTTTGGCCGTCGGCGGCGAGGTTCAAAGGGCGGGAGCCGCGGGAAATGGTGAAAACCCGCTTCATCCGCACTTCGCCGGGCTCGGCCCGATATAGTCCGTCGCGGGCCACGGCCACGCGGGCGCCGTCTTCGAGCACCTGCAATGCGCTAATATTGTAACGCAACAGTCGGGCGGCAAGACCGCAGCGGGTCGCCAGCGCTTTCCAGGGCGAAGTGGGCACGCGGCAGTCGAGTTTCCAGGCGGCGCCCCAATCGTCGGAGCGGAAAATATTGTATCGCCGGGAAATATAACATCCGCCGCGCCGCGCAATGAACAAAGCGCGGCCCGGAGTCCGCCCTATTACCCGTGGACTAATATCCGCACTCATTTAACCATCGTCTCCATTAACGAGCCAGGCAAAGTCCGTAATAAGGATAAGGAAAATCTTTGTTCCGATCCATGAATAAATCGAACATGTCCTTGCTTCGCACCCAATCGACGCGGACGTTGCCGGCCATGCTTTCGTGAAGAATTCCTTCCCGGGTAAGATCGCGAAAGACTTTGTGAACGCAGATGCAATACTTGGCATATTTTGGACGGCGCTGACGCACCGTGTATAATTCGTCCTTTTCGTCGATGCGAATGGAATAAGTCCGTTCTTCATAAAAATCCTTGATCGGCCATTGCTCGTCGCGGACCTCCTCGGGCGAATGAATCAAGGTCATGGAACTTTGCAAGGAAACTCCGACGCTGAATACCAGGCCGTTTTTTTGGCAAAAACGATAATATCCCGAATACGCGCCGTGGGGCAAAGGTTTAAAGCGATTGAGATTATCGTGCAACAGTTCCTCGGCAAGCGGTCCGTGTGCGGCCAGGGAATTGTAGGGATGCAGGCTGCGCAAAACCCCTTTGCGGCGCCAAAACAGTTCGTTGGTCAAGCCCACTCCGCAGGGCGTCCTTTGCGGATCATAATTTATCACCTGGTCCCGCCGCCGGGCGTCGGGCAGCAAAGCGTCTTCGTCCTGATATTGAGGGTGAGTAGGC
>Ga0187861_10005308_pt1 | contig 10381 bp, 11 predicted proteins | sample June2016WEW_10_1_3_FD_132986 | JGI IMG/M metagenome (GOLD analysis project Ga0187861, IMG submission 132986) | Peatland microbial communities from SPRUCE experiment site at the Marcell Experimental Forest, Minnesota, USA - June2016WEW_10_100 | ecosystem: Environmental > Terrestrial > Soil >...
AGGATGATCTTCGTATTCACTGTTCCTCCAACGCGGCGAACCGCTCCGAAACCGGCTGAATGGGCGGTTGTGGATTGACCTTGCCGAGCAGTTCCAGACGCTTCTCCCCTTTGGTATTTAAGGCTGGCATGGTAATAAATCATTTCTTGTTCCTGCCGGAGCCGCTTTTTTTGCCTCCACCGGTGAGTTTGTTTACGGTGGCCCAAGCCCGTGCTTCCGCATTTTTCGTGCTGAAACCCTTTTTCTCGTAGCCGGCTTCGATGTGTTCCGCCTGACGTTTCTGTTTGTCAGTATAACTGGATTTATCGCCTTGAGGCATGGTGGTGCTTCACTTGTTCGACCATTTTTTGTCGGCCGACTCTTTTGCGGTAGGAGGCACGTTGATGCCCAGCGCCGCGCTCAAATCAATTTCATGCTCCTGCTCCTGCACGATGATGGCGCGCAAGGTCTCGCTTAAAGCAAATTCCCCCATCGCCTCGGCCTGGCGGATGCGCTCGCGATAACGCCCCACCGTTGTGCGTTCGTTCTCCAGATCTGCGCACAGCATTGCGTCCGGGTCATTTGAAGTTTTAACCGGCTTGGGCGTCACGCCCGGCATGCCGCCCAGATAATCAATCTGTTTGGCAATTTTAATGGCATGCGCCAGTTCTTCCCCGGCATGCGCTTCCAACTCCCGCGCGATGTCCGTGTACGCGGCGCCCTTCAGCACCTGGCTGTACACGGTGTAGGCAATGATCGCCTGATATTCGCCCGCCAGATCCTCGTTCAGCAGTTGGATCATCTGTTCACGGGTGATGTTTAATCCTGTGGTCATAATATTTTTTAAGTTGGCAGCCGGCTTTCACACCCGGCTGCGTCTGGTTGTTTCCCTGCGAGCCAATGGCTCGCCGCGTTCAGCCTTCCACGGTGAAGCCGACTTTGATGGTCACCTGCCAGTGATACACCTTTCCCTTGGCGATGTTGCCGCGCGTTTCGACCACCTGGAACCAGCACAGGTTCTTGATGGTTTTGTGCGCGCGTTGAATGGCCTTGTCAACGGCATCCTCGATGGAAGTGGTGGAGGTGCCGGTAAGTTCGATGAGTTTATAGACTGGGTCTTTCATATTCGGTTTTTTGTGTTTAGTCGCCGCCAATGGGTTCTGCCATTCAGCCTTTCGGCTCACAAATTACGGGCCGGGCCGATCCTTCGCTATGGGGTGTAACCCTACCGCAGTTCGAGGCCCGGTTCAGCCGGGACGGATCAAACTGTTTTTGGTGACGTACGCGCGCGTGAGATAACGTGGCGATGGTTTGATGACCGGGCGCATTTCAGGACTGGCCCTTTTTTTGTTCAACTTCGAGCCGCTGCGCTTTGCGCCCGCCCCGCGCGAGTTTTCCCGAACCGCAATTTCCCTTGAGCAACGTGCGGGCGGTTTCCACCGCGCGTTCGACGAGCGCCCGCGTGCCTTCACGCAATTCCTCGCTCTGCTGCACCGCAGCGACGTTTTGCTCCATGTCCTCCGCCGTCCAGCCGCGCGAATGGGCGACGAACGGAAATTGCGGCAGATAGAAACCCAGCTCCGAGAAAAACCCCAACAACTGTCCGGCCACGCCCTGGATGTTGTCCTGTCCGCCGGTGATGATGAAGCTGACGACTTTCTTGTTGAGAAGCACGCGGTCTTTGAGGGTGATCTGGTTCTGCACGCAATTCAGCCGCTCGGCCATCCGGAAGTAAAGCGAACCCGCCTGCCCCCAGCGGATGGGCGTGGCCAGCAGCACCACGTCCGCCCAATGCACCAGCGCCTCGTAAACTTCCGTCAACTCGTCGGTGTTGTCCATTTGCGTGATGGAACACGGCCAGGTGCAGGCTTGCGCACTCTTGGAGTAATACCCTTCGCAAGCGCGAAACTTCAACTCCGCCAATTTGATCAGCTTCGTCGGGCACTTGAGTTTTTTGCGCGCGTGCGCCAGCGCGACTTCCAGCAACGCCTCGGACGTGGAATAACGCGGGTTCGCCGGGTCCTGGGCCGTGGCCGAGATGCCCACCACGCGCACCGGTCCCGATTTGCGCCGGATGGGCCGCGCCAGCGGATGCGGCGCATGTGGCTTGTGCTTGCGCGGCGTTGCCGGCGTCATCCGCACGAGCACGCGACCGCTCTTCACCTTCACTTTGTAGCTGGGCACAGCGTCATCCTCCGAGCCGGGCTCGCCGAGGCCGGTAACCCGATGGAATTTCCAATTGTGCCAGGGGCACACCACATAATTGCCGTCCAGTTTGCCTTGACCGAGCGGGCCACCGACGTGATTGCAGACGCCGGAGATGACGCCGAACACGCCGTTACGATGCGAGAGGGCGAGTTTGGTGCGACCGAGGGTGATTTCGGTCACAGGACGAGACTCAAAGTCTGCTGCGGCTCCGACATCCTGCCAGTCTGTGTCAGTCATGATGCATTTTATTTTGTGGGTTGGATGCAATCTTCCGTCACGAGTTTCTTCGTGTCGGGATAGTTTTTTGGAACGCCGGGAGAAATAACTGTTTCACCTTTTTCAATCTTCGCGGCAACTTCCTGATTCAAGGCGAGGAATTGGCCCGCGCAGCGGACAGCCTATTTGCAGCAGCAGGTGGAGCAGGATTCCTTGACGGCCTTTTCAACTGCTTCGCGGGTTTCGCCCGTGCGCTTCTGAATCCGGCCAACCAGTTCTTCCTGCTTGCCTTCGACGAATTGCAGATCGCTATCCGTGAGCTTGGCCCATTTCTGTTTCAGCTTGCCCTTGGTGATGTTCCAGTCGCCTTTGATTTCGAGTGTAGTCATAATAGTTTGTTATTTGTTATTTTTCGTTTTGATTCGCCGCCAACGTGACGACAAAAGTGTTCCCGCGCCCTCGTGCTGGCCCTGCCGGCTAATCCACCATCAGCTTGACGGAAGAAGCGTCGCCGCGCAGGGCTTTGGAATACGGGCAGGTTTTGTGCGCTTCGGCCATGATGCGCTGAGCCTGGGCGCGGTCGGTTCCAGGGAGTTGCGCATGCAGCTCCACCGCCAGGCGGTAGCCACCCTGGTCATCCTCAATCAGGCTCACCAGCGCCCGCACCGTGGAATCCTTGACCGTTGTGCCGAGCTTTTTGGCCGCGTTGTTCAAGGCGCCGTGGTAACAGGCGGAATACGCGCCTGCAAACAACAGCTCGGGATTGGGACCGCGTTTCTCGATGCCTTTCTCCAAAGGATTTCCCAACGTGACATCCAGCAGCCCGTCCGGTGTGTGAATGGTTCCCGAACGTCCGCCCTTGGAAATCGCTTCGGCTGTGAACAAGGTTTTCAAAATGGCATTAAGTTGCTCAGTCACATGGTCGGGTGAAGTCTTCGGCGAAACGGTTCAACGGTTAGCGGCGAAGCACCAGAACGATAACAACGATTAGGAGAACAAGACCGAGCGAGCCTCCGCCAATCCAGATGCCACTGGCAAGAACCGGCGATAATAATAGATGCATAGTTTGTCTTTCTTTTTTGATGGCAATTCGTTTGCCGTCATTTTCTGGAGTTACGCTACGCGATGGGCTGGTCTTTAGCTATGGGGTGTAACCCTACCGTGCATCATTCGAGGTGCTCACCCGAAAGCTGATCCAGCCGTCCGCCGCGCTCGTTGCCGCGGAGTGGTCACCACACGAGCAAACTGAATGTCCCGGAGGTGCTGTCCAAGTTCCCGCGCCCCGTCCTCGCCGCGCGCGGTCATCGGAATGTCCGTGCGACTGGTGTGCTGGCCGGAGAGCGACCACTCGGTTTCGCCGTGTCGAATGAGGTAAAGGCGCGCGAGCCTGTTCTGCCTGTCGATTACTTGTTTGCGCCCCATTTCCAATTCCGGATTTCCGGCAGGTCTTCGCCGTTCTTGTCAATGTATTGCTTGTGCTCGATCAGCTTGTCCTTGAACTGTTGCTTCAGTATTGGTCATGATTTTCTCCGGTTTCTACCGGCTGCCGGGGAAAATTTCACCTTGAACTGACCGCGAGCAGGCGAGAGACTTTCGTTTTTTTGATATGGAGATCCTGGTCCGTCACCTCCAAAGGCTGCCAAAACAGTCCCGCGCCGTGTTGCAGACGTGCCTGTACGGCCTGGGCGCCGGCGCGTCGGCGGTGTTTTTTCAATTGGGCATCAACTGGCTCTATCGGCTGGGGCTGGTCGGCCTGTCCCACCAGTCAACGTCCACTTTCCTCATCGGCAGCCTGGCAATCATCGTCGTTTCGTCCCTGCTGATGGGCTGGTTGCTGAACTCTTTTTGCCGCGAGGCGGCCGGGAGCAGCATTCCGCAGCTCAAGCTCGCCTTCTGGAAGGATTTCGGGACGGTGCCGTGGCGCGTGGCCTGGGTAAAATTTGTCGCCGGCATTGTCAGCATCGGCGGCGGCCAGAGTCTCCGGGCGCGAAGGGCCCAGCGTGCAACTGGCTGGCGCGGTGAGCTCGAACCTGGACGGTCTGGCCGGTGAAGCCAAGCAGAACCGGCGGCTAGCGGCGACGGCGGTCGCGGCGGCGGGCCTGGCGGCAGCCTCCAACACACCGCTGTCGCCACGACGCAAGCGCCTCGGTAAGAAAGTTTTTGGCCTTATATTAAGGGGCTATTCGGGCAAGACACCTTTACGAGCCGTTTCCAAGGCCGTCCAGAGGCCGGAACGCGTGATCAGCCCGATGGGGCAATCCGGCTGCTGGTGGGTCACCACCGGCAGGTGGCCGACGTCCTTGGCGGCAAACCGTTTAAGGATGGTGAACAAATCCTCGTCCGGGTAAGCCCGATACACGTCGCTGGACATGATTTCCTTGACCTTGACGCTCTGACGCTGGGCATCTGGAATCCGATGGGCCGACAACAGCGTTACCCGGCCAGATAACTTGCGCTGTTCCACCACGGGCAACCCGCTGAGACCGTAATCGCCCATCAAACCAATGGCATCGGCAACAGAGGCGTCGGCGTTGACACAGACCGGCAGGTGAATCATCACATCGCTGGTCTTGACGCGGCGAAGCACGATCGGTTCGAATTCGTCGGCGTGGAATGGCGAATCGAGCCGGCTGCGGACTTGCGCCGGAAAAATGGTTTTCTTGCCCGAGAGAATAAAGGCCGTCACGACCGCAAACATGGCTGGCGCCAACAGACCATAGCCGCCGGTCATCTCGGAAATCATGATGATGGTGGAAATCGGCGCTTTGGCGGCCGCGGCGAAAAACGCCACCATGCCCACGATGGCAAAGTTGCCTGGATGCGGTTCCAGCGAGGGGAAAAGATAACTCGCGGCGTTGCCGAATGCCCCGCCAAACATTCCGCCGGTTACCACGCTCGGACCGAAAGCACCGCCGGAATTGCCTGAACCTAGCGTCAGCGACAAGCTGAAGATCTCCGCAAAGGCCGCCGCCAACAGCACCAACGGCGGCAGCAGGATGATGTTTCGGTTGATGGCAAATTGCGCCCAGCCGTAACCCGTGCCCACCACGGTCGGAATCGCCAGGCCAATCAGGCCCGTGCAAAACCCGCCGATGGTGGTGGCCAGCCACAGGGGAAAACGCTTGAAAAAACGCTCGATGCGAAAATAAACGCCGAACATAAACCGCGCCAGCAGACCACAACCGACCCCCAACAAGGCATACAGGACCAGGGACCACGGGTGGTTGAATTGCATCATTTCGGGCGGCGGATTGAAAATGGGCTGAAACCCCGTGACCGAACCCACGATGGTATAACCGACCACCGACGCGATCAGGCCGGGTACCAGCGCCTCGACCTCGAAATCCTCAGTGTAAAAAATTTCCGCGCCGATGATGGCGCCCGCCAGCGGCGCCTTGAAGATGGCGGCAATGCCGGCCCCCAGTCCGGCGGCCAAGGCGATGTTGCATTCCCGCGCCGAGAGTTTGAGGGCCTTGGCGATGCTGGCGCCGGTGGCGGCCCCGATTTGCGCGATCGGCCCTTCGCGGCCGGAGGTCAAACCGCTTCCGATCGTGATGGCGGAAGTGATCAGTTTGAAGATGGACGTTCGGAGTCCGATCTTTTCATTGTTATGAAACGCCCGGATGGCCGCGTTGGTGCCGATGCCCGCCGTTTCCGGGGCCAGTTTCCAAATCAACAGGCCGCCGACCAAACCGGCGGCTCCCGTAACCAACGGCAGCAGCCACGGCCGGGTCATGTTGAAAACATATTCCCCCGAACCGCCTTCAGCGCCTGGCATCGGCGGCGTGTAACCCACAATCGCGCCGAGCACGTAATGCGTGGTCAGATGAATGCACCAGATCAACGCCAAGGCCCCAACCCCCGCGCCAATGCCGATCAAGATGCCGATGAATCCCCACTTGCGGAGAAAGGTTGCGCCCTCTCCGATGTCGGGAATTTCTCTGAACCAAAGCCGCTTCAACATACGTGCCGCAAATCAACCGGCGCAAATCAGACCGCTTCTCCCCTGACGCGTTTGCGCTCCGCCACCAAAGGCTTCCGCGATTGGCTTCATGGCCATGATTCACGCGCCGGGATCGGGAATGCCCTGCGTGGCCGGTGAAGAAATGCGCAAGTTAGAACGTGTCAGCCGTGCCGCGCCTGGTCAAGAAGCAAAACGTTGGCGCGAATTTCCGGCCGGTGATCATCCACGACTTGGCCCCGGCCAAATTGCCGGACTTCCTGAAGTCGCATCCTTATCAGCGTTTTCCCGTGGTGCAGGAGGACAAACTGGCGGGTATTCTCACGCGCCGGGAAGCCGAGGCAGCCCTGCGGGAAAATCGCTCCCCCAACTGGAAAGCGCCGCGACCTGCCTGCCGCACCAGACGGTCCGCAAGCTGCAAGGGCTGCTGGTCGAATCCCCCAGCAACTTCGTCGTCCTGGTGGATGACGACGGCGGGAAAATTCTGGGTGTCATCACCCTGCACGACCTGTTGCGCGCCGAAGTCGAGAAGGCCGGGAGCAGTGACACGTGAAGGTGTGGTTGCGGACGCCAGTTGCTGCTTCTGGTATTGGTCGTGGTTTTGCCTTCAGAGTTTTTTGCGGATGGATTTCAATTCCCGCCGCCGTTTCGCGGTGGTTTTGGGATAGGCCATCTTAAGTTCATTGAGCGCATCCAGGACAATTTGGGAAACAATCAACCGGGCGTTCTTTTTATCATCGGCGGGAACGACGTGCCAGGGGGCGTGCTGGGTGCTGGTCGCGTTCAGGCAAGCCTCATATGCCTTCATGTAATCCTTCCAGTAGTTCCGCTCGTGAATGTCCGAGAGGCTGAATTTCCAGTTCTTGTCCGGCTCCTCAACGCGCTCGCGGAAGCGCTTTCGCTGCTCGTCCTTCGACAGATGGAGGAAGACCTTGATGATCCGGGTGCCGTTGCGGTGGAGATGATCCTCCAAATCCACGATGGAGCGATACCGCTCCTTCCAGATGGTTTTTCCGTCGCGCAACTTTTTCGAAAGCCCCCGGCTGAGGAGAATCTCCGGATGCACGCGAACGATCAGCACCTCCTCATAATAGGAACGATTGAAGATGCCGATCCGCCCGCGTTCCGGCAAACGGCGGGTCGTGCGCCAGAGAAAATCGTGCTTCAGTTCCTCGGCGCTCGGTTGTTTGAAACTGAAAACCTGGCAGCCTTGCGGATTGACCCCGGACATGACATGCCGGATGGCGCCGTCCTTGCCGGCAGCATCCATTCCCTGAAAAATCAGCAGCAACGCATAGCGGTGGGACGCGTAGTGAAGGCGTTGCAGCGAGCTCAACTCCTTTACGTGTTCTCCCAGGAGTTTTTGATACCGCTTCTTCGACTTGCAAAAGGGCTTCACTCTCGTCGGCCACTCTTTGAGTTTGACCTTTTCTCCGGTCCGCACCCGAAAATCCTTTGAATTGATTTTCATCTCTATTCTTTCGGCCATGTCAGCCGCGTTGTTCGCACCGGCCTATTTTTTTGGTTCCGCTTCTTGAGTCTTTTGCTTCGCCTGATCCGATTCCTCAACCGCGCGAACGTCCTCACGCCCCAGTTCCTCGTAAAGTTTATGCACGCGCTTGACGAGCTGCGGCGACACGTCGGACGGCGGCTCGACCTTGGTTTCAGGTTTCGGTTCAACTTTGGCTTTGGGCTGCGGCTCAACCTTTGATTCAGGTTGAGGTTCGACTGTAGGCTTGGCTTCAGTTTCAGCTTTGGGCTTCGGGTCGGGTTTGGCTTGAGTTTTGGGATCGGCCTTGGCTTCGGGCTTAGACCCCTCTTTAACTTCGGGTTCAGGCTCGGTTTTGATTTCAGGTTTAGGCTCGACCTTCGCTTCAGGTTTAGGTTCAGCTATGGCTTCGGGCTGCGGCTTGGCCTTCGCTTCAGGCTTAGACGCCTCTTTAGCTTCGGGTGTAGGCTCGGCCTTCGCTTCAGGTTTAGGTTCAGCTTTGGTTTCAGGCTGAGGCTCAACCTTAGTTTTGGGCTTAAGCTCGGCCTTGGCCTCATCTTTTAGAATTTCCCCCTTCGCCTGCTCCCAGTCCTGAACTGCCGGATTGCTCTGGCGGCCTCGTTTCTCGTAAAGTTCATAGGCTCGTTTGGCGATCTGCGGTGTCAAATCGGACGGTGTCTTGGCTTTGGCTTCGGGCTGAGGCTCGGCTTTGGCTTGAGTTTTGGGATCGGCCTTGGCTTCAGGTTTAGACGCCTCTTTAGCTTCGGGTTTAGGCTCGGTTTTGGCTTCCGGCTTAGGTTCAGCTTTGGCTTCCGGCTTCGGCTCAACCTTTGCTTCAGGTTTAGGCTCAGCAGCTTTGGCTTCGGGTTTAGCCTCAGTTTTAGCTTCAGGTTTGGCATCAGCTTTGGCGTCAGGCTTACTTTCGTCTTTTACTTCGGGCTTGTCCTCGATTTTGGCATCAGGTTTGGCATCAGGCTTGGCTTCAGGCTGCGGCTCGGCCTTCGCTTCCGGTTTAGACTCGATTTTGACTTCAGGTTTAGGTTCGACTACAGGCTTGGTTTCAGCTCCAGCTTTTGGTTTTGGTTCGGATTTGGCTTGAGTTTTGGAATCGGCCTTGGCTTCAGGCTTAGGCTCGGTTTTGGCTTCGGGTTTTGGCTCGACTGTGGCTTCCGGCTTCGGTTCAGCCTTGGTTTCAGGTTTAGACACTATTTTGGCATCAGGCTTGGCTTTGGCTTCAGATTTAGCCTCAGCTTTGACGGGATCAAAAATCCGATACGCGAGCAGTTTCACGCGGTCATTCAAGAGGAACCACAGCAGCGCATAGCCCCACACGAACCCGGCCCATCCCCAGCCGAGGGGTGTCATAAACAAACCATAAACCGCGATCAACGTCGCCACGATTTGCGTGCCGACCACGGCCACCCATAAAATCCGCGCCGGACGATGAGACCAGAACGGGCCACGCGTGCGCGTGAGGAAAATCGTCAGATGTCCCGCCACCGACAGCTTCAAATACATCAGCGTCTGGATGTGCGCGCGGTCGAGATGAAAGACACGCTCACCGAGATAAAACAAGCCGAAGGCGGAGACGACCCCGATGATGCCCAGCACCGTGGAAATCCCCAGCACCATGCGCATGTTCCAGGCTTCGGGCTTGTCCTTGTATTGAACGTTATCATAGGCGATGGACAGGATCGCACCGTCGTTGAGCAACGCCAGCATCACGATCATCACTGCCGTCAAGGGATAGAAGTTGAAAATCAGAATTGCCAGCGTCATGAACAACAGCACGCGCAACGTTTCGGCGATGCGATAAATCGCGTAACTGTTCATCCGCTGGAAAATCCGTCGGCTCTCCTTGATTGCATCAATAATCACCGACAGGCCGGGCGTGAGCAGCACGATGGCCGCCGCTGCGCGCGCCGCGTCCGTCGCACTCGAAACGGCGATGCCGCAGTCGGCTTTCTTCAGCGCGGGCGCGTCATTTACCCCGTCGCCCGTCATGCCGACGATGTGGTTGCGTTTTTGCAGAACATCCACGATGTGAAATTTATGTTCGGGAAACACCTCGGCAAAACCGTCCGCTTTCTCGATGGACTCAATCACCTCCGCTGACTCTTGTTTTTTTGAGTCGCCTAGCGTTTTGGCATCGAGGATATTTGTGCCCATCCCCAAAGTCTTCGCCGTCTCCTTGGCAATCGCCAGTGCGTCACCCGTCACCATCTTGATCTTGACGCCCATTGTCAGCGCGGTCGCAATCGTGGCCTTCGCATCCTCGCGCGGCGGATCAAACATGGGCAACACGCCGAGAAACTGCCACGGCCCGTCGCCCTCCGCCCGCGCTACGCCCAACGAACGAAAACCGCGTGCGGCAAAATCATTGACCGCTTTTTCCGCCGCCGTCTTCACTGAACCGACATTGGCCGACAATGCCAAAATCACCTGTGGCGCGCCCTTCGTCACCTTGAACGTCTTTCCGTCTTTGCCCTTGACGGTCGCCTCGGTGCGTTTATGCACCGGATCAAATG
>Ga0187861_10005312_pt1 | contig 10375 bp, 9 predicted proteins | sample June2016WEW_10_1_3_FD_132986 | JGI IMG/M metagenome (GOLD analysis project Ga0187861, IMG submission 132986) | Peatland microbial communities from SPRUCE experiment site at the Marcell Experimental Forest, Minnesota, USA - June2016WEW_10_100 | ecosystem: Environmental > Terrestrial > Soil >...
CGAGCGGGCGGTGTCGTCCATGGACTGCCCATCTTTAACACCCCCGGTTTCGAGGATGTCCACCCGTTCCGCGACATGGCGGATGGCCGAAGCCAGCGGGCCTTTGCGTTTTCCGAGCTTTTGGTCTATAATAGACATTGAGAAGGGTCCTTTCATTAAGGATCTGGCCGGCCTGCGGGTGCAACCGTGTGCCGGCCGTTTTTGTTTCAGGGGTTGTGTTTGTTTCGTTCCATACCAGTATTCTAGTAGGGTATCGGCCCCTGTAAAGAGTGGCATGGACAATAAGCCACTATTTTTTACAAATAGTTGTAAGTTATTGGCGGATATTCTTTTAGAAACAGGGAAAAAACGAAAAAAAACGAAAATAATTTGCCAAAATTTTACCCCCTCGACTTGGACGGTTGGTATTTCGGGAATCGACTCCACGCAAGAGGGGGTGATCAAATCGTAAGCCCGTGATAAGTAAGCAGTTAAGTTCTATTTGACTCTATACGACATCTATAATTGGTATGGGGGGCGGTCCATGCCGTTCAAAACCGGCCCATGACGGCCCGGGGAGATCCCGGGGAAATCCGGAGAACGTTCTTTGGTGCCAGAAATCGCTGGCCGGGGAGATCCGGAGGCGGCCGGCGCGCGGCCCGGAGGCCCGGGGAAGGCCCGAAGCCGGCAAAGGATGTCCTGGGTGGCCGAAATGGCTTCCAGGGCTAACCCGGGGACCAGGCCGGCCGGTGAGGCTTTGGCGGCATGGGACTAGAGACACTAGAGGGACTATTTAGGCTTGCTGGCGGCCGGCGGCGCCGTCGACCAGCCCGTCGACCTGGCCCGTCGACATGTTCGTCGACGTCCACTAAATGTAGTCGAACTCGTCGCACAGTTCGCGTTCTGCTTCCAGTATTCGGTGCCGTAGGCCGTTTGGGATCTGCGCGTTATCTTTCAACGGCCCACTAGCACCGACTCTTTGCGGGGAGACAGCTTTTATTTTGGCTTCATCAATTTCCAGCCGTGCTAATTCCTTGAGAAATTTTATAAAGTCCGCTTCTAATGTCTCGAACTTGCCGATGAAGTCAACCTTGAATTTGGAAGGTCTCCATAGCCCGGGGGCCTTTTGATAGTAGCCCAACATCGACAATGTAATTTGCGTGATTAAGCCCGGGTGAATGAGCAGATACTTGACGACAAATTCCTCGTAATCTTTGCTCCAACACTCCGCAAACCAATGTCCTGCTGCGGCCGGTTCAGAATCGATCTTGTCATTAAAATTGGTGAGCATTGCCCATGACCACAAGCTCGCCAACCGTGTTACTGGATGACGCACTATTGCAAATGCCGGCCGGCTGTAGCGGAGTTCATAGGGCACGCGGAAGATACCATCATGCTCGTGAAATGAGTATGGTTCGGCATTCTCCTTGCCGGCGATTCCCAACGCTTCCAGCGATCGGCGAATCCATGTGCCGCCGGTCTTGGGAATATGCACGAAAATAAATTTGTCAGTAATCAAGGCCATTACTAAACTCCCTTTCCGATGATACTTCCTCGTTTTACCCTGATCGACATTACGCTTGTCTGCCCCTTTGTTTTTACCCATCCCGGTTTGCTGGTTCCAATGTACTTGCCCCATTTCTTATAGAGCAATTTTGTGGTAGCCTCCCAACTTTCATGCGACAGTATTCCTACGTTGCCGCCACGTCCGGTAAAGCTCCGCCCGTGATCGAAATAAAACCGCATGTCGGCATAAAGAATCCGGTCCTTCAACAAAGTCTCCATTGTGAAGTCCAGGTCTGGTCTCGCTGGTAAAGTCGTGTCGAACTTTCTCTCTCGCGCCGCTCCGCGTAATCCCCAGGTGGCGGCCATTGGTTGTACCAGTCGAATTGGGTTTCCATCCGGTCCGGCTAGAAAACTATTCCGCGTCCGGCTCCAACAGAACACGTTGATTCCCAAGTCCTGACAGACCACATGAGAATTGTTGATGATTTGCAAGATCACCGCCGGATCGGTAATCGGCCGCTGCTTTCCTATCAGTGGCCGAACACATAACAGGTCATCGTCGGACATTACCACGCAATCTTCCTGTATTTTGGCGTTGATCCAATTCCTGATGTTGACCAATCCCTTGATTTCATCGTGAAACAATAACTGATTTGCCGGCACAACCTTGGAATAATCTTCTTTCTCCGAACGCGCCACGCAGACTAAAGCCGTGGGGAGCAACTTGAGTAGACGTTTCATGTTTTGGGATCGGGCTCGACTCGGAACCACAATCCTAAGACTTTCTGGCATCTTCGCCCTCTAACTTTTTGATTAACTTGTCGGCCGAGTAGCCCCTTGCCACTCCGACCCGATTTAAAGTCCTTTTGATTTGCGGCAATTCCAGTAACTCCACCAGTCGATTCCATTCATGCGTGTTGCGTGCCAGCACGATCACATAGTCGTAGTGCTCGTGCGGCATCAACTCCATCTCGGGCGGCCCGTCGCTTGCCGGCGCCCGCCCAAACTCTCCTTCTTCGAGGGCTTGCAGTTCGAGGTCCCCTCGGATCTCATCGAGCATCCTCCGCATGTCCGCGTCTTCGGCCTCCAACTCCGATAGAAGATCGCCCAAGACATCATCTTTTGTTTTGGCCTTCCTGCCGATCATGTCGTGGACGGCTATAAGTTGCTTCGCTTCCTGCTCGGTTAGATCCAAGATCAAGACCGGAACAATGTCATCCTCCGCTATGTCGGTTCGCATGTGGCCGTCAAGAATCATGAGCCGGCCGTCGGGCAGTTCGCGGGCAAGCATTGCGTCCGCATATCCAATCTCATGGAGCACGCCAATCATGTCCTGCCGCTCCTCGATCGGGTGCTCGTGCCAGTTATGCGGATTGGGGATCAACTCGGAAGCCTTCACACGCCTCAATTCCTTGATGCGGTCGCGGAAAGACTGGCTCGATTGGGCGACTTGTTTTTTACGTACCATTAGATTCCACCACCATATACCACCTCTTAGGTGTTCAAGACAAAAAAAAGGGTCAATTTCATATAACTATTCTGAGTTATACGTAAAAAATAAAGCATCGTTTTCTCGGAGATTTTGCATGGTTATAACCCGTCTGAGCTATCTCAAATAAATAATTTTTTACTTACCCGGAGAAATAATTTAGTACGCGTAAAAGGTCCCCGCCCGAGGTCTGGGAAACCCGGACCCGGCCCGGCCGGGAAGGACCCATTGCTTTTGCATTTTCATTTGATATGACGTTGGTTGTCATGCTCCACGGCTCGGCCTGCCGTATCTCGTTGGCGTGCTGCTGCCAATACTCATTCCAGCCGATGCCGTTGCGGAAGGCGTCCAGGGCGGCGCGCTCGAAGGCTTTAATTCCGTTCATTCCGTTGGTTCCTTTCGGCACGGCAACCATGCGCGACAATCGCGGCATTGCTGGTTGATGTAGCCGTCGGCTGTTCGGGTTTCCTCCACTTCATTGTGAGGGTAGGAAGTCACAGGGTTCACAGGGTTCACAGGGTTTTCCCTATTGGGATACTTACTACTACATATATCCTTATCTATTTCCTCTCTTGCGCGCGTGCGTTGATAACAAGTGTGTGAACCTTGTGAACCTTGTGAAGTCTGTGAATTATCAGTTGGGTTTGGGGGGAATAGTGAATTCTGTAAAGCATTGTCCGGGTGAAGCATCCCGATTCCGGTAAAACACCATTGCAATTTTCCCGCGACGGTCCGTTGCTTCTTTTCGATGTTCGGTCTTAACTTTTGTATCGCAAGGCTAAACGCGGTATCGGTCATTGTCGGTCGGCCTTCGCGCTCCACGGCCGCGTTGTAGGTCACTCTGAGGGCTTGCTTGGTAACAAATGAATCGGGATCGTCAATCGTGTAACGGTCCAGCCAAACGGATAAAGGATCGGTTGTAGCGTGAAAATCCCGCCACGCCTCTTGAACGGACGGCGAATCGGAAAATCGCCGCTGCTTTTCGACGCGACGTAATCCTTCGATCGCTCTATTGAACATCCCCGATAGTTCTTCTGGCGATTGCAACCGGGCGTCGAGCACGTCACGCGGTATCTGTTCATCGGGGCCGAAAGTATGGTCAAAGGGAATAACAATCCATCGACGAAAAAACGCCGCTGAACTATCGGCACTTCGCGGTGGATAATTCGCAGAGAATACCAGCCGGGCAAACGGCTCAAGGTCGAATGAATCCTTAAACTTGTACTCTGCGTTCAATGTATCGCCGCCGGTCAGCGCCTTAAATGTCGATGTTCCGGCAAGATGTTCGCTGGGCAGGTCCGCACAGATATTTGCCAGCTTGCCGACTAATCGAGAAACGGAAAATTTATCCGCCTCCAATTTGTGAAGTGGAATAGCGGCGATATTATGACGGCCGAGAAAACGAGTAAGCAGAGATAACCAAACCGACTTGCCGTTGCAACCTTCCCCCAGTAGTAAGATTGCCTTTTGTAACCACGTTGCGGGCACCATCAAAACGCCGGGGATCTCCCACGCCAAGTCATGGGCATCGGTCGGGAATGTACTTTTCACAAAGGCTTCGATGTTCGGACACGTTGCCGCCGGATCGTACTTGACTGGCAATTGCACCACTGATAGATATTTCGGATCGTGTGGAAGCAACACGCCATCGGCTCTAACCATGCCGTTTAGCACGTTTACTAAATCCATGCGCGGCCGGTCCGGCAGTTCAGGTGCATCGACCCGGACAAATTCGACCACTTCCGAAGCAAGGCGAGTGCTCCACGCCTTTGTGTCACCCCACGCGGTCATACTTGCCTTGACTATTGCCTTAACATATTTTTCCGCGCCCGGTCGATAGGCTCCGCCGTCATATCTGTAGAGCTTTCCGCCGCCGTCTTGAGCAAAGTATTCTTTCAAGCAGATTGCATCGGCAAGAGTTTTGACAAGGCCGGGATCATTGTCTGTTTCCTTATCGCCTTTTTTTTTATTGGCCCGAGTTACGGCCTTGGTATAGATTTTGTCTCTTGTGTGGTTCGCGGCCTTGTCCCATGTTCTTAAAAAATACTTTTCATTCCCGGCGAATTTTCCGACATTTTGCACGGCGTCCCAAACGTTAGCTTGCGGAATGCCATGCTCGATAGCCCAACAGCAAAGAGCATAATCAGTTTCCGATCGTGTACCAACCGGCGCTACTTCGCATTGCATGATAAGATCGTTAAATTGATCGTGCCGTTTTGGTGTTATCTTCTTTGAAGTCGGCAATTTCACTTTGGAAATCTGTTCCCGCTGCCGGTGTGATGGTGATTCATCAGCAAGCTTTTCAAAGTCCGAGAAAGGATAACGGGCGTCGGGGTTCAAGTGGACCAGTTCGCATGGTCGCGGCTCGCGGCCGTTACGCTGATCTTTACGATTAAGGGTTCCTGGTACGCGAAGCAATCGGGACAAGTCTTGGGTGTGGTCGCCCCCGATCTTTGCGGCCATCCCGCTTAGAACGTCTTGGAAGTGTAGCGCTTTGGATGATAGCGGCGGGACGTTTTGCAACTTATCGAGATAAACTTTTTCTTTCGATTCATCGAGGATATATGACCGGTGTTTTTTATTTCCGGTTTTCTGATCGTCGATGAATTCTACATGAACCGCCGGCGGAGTTCCAGCATCGTCGATCAAAAACGGCTCGGCGAGCAAAAAGTATAAATGACACCCATTGCCAGAGTTGACCACAATAGACGGCCGGGGAATTCCGGCATCTTTGCATCGCTGGATCGCCTCTTCGTATTGGCAGTCGTCGATGTCACTCCATAGCGTCCGCACCACGCGAATCTGCCAGGCTTGATCATACTGACCACCTGTGCCGAATCGAGGGCATGCGCCGAAAAAAATATTTGCATGGGTCTGTTCTGCACATTTGATCTGGCGATTGATGGCAGATGCCAATTTCTGCGGGAACGACTGCCATTGTCCATTTTGGTCTTTTAGGCCCACCAGTGTGTATTGAATACCCTTGTAATCGACTTTGCTCTTTTTGTGGTTCGCTTCGGTCCACGTTTCAATGGGCCGGAAGAGAATCATATCGCCCGGCGAGAAAAGGCTCTGGAAAAACTCAACTGTGTCACTTACACTGCTGGCTGTTCCGTTACTATCTTTTCGAGCATGAGGTAATGTAGATGAGATACGTTCAATAACATCACTGTCTTTCATTTTCGATTTTAATCCCGTATCATCCATATTGATAGATTTTTTATACCCTGGCACATTGCAGATTGTGACCGGGGTTTTGTAATTTTAGATTCCTGCTGCCTGAAGATGTTTTTCCGCCGCTTCAATCTGCTTACGCCGCTGGGCGGACATTTTCGTCGGCTGCGGAACTGGCACGCGACCGGATTCCGCCTGCTCGGTGAGTGCATCGAAAAAACGCTGCAATGCTTCACGCGACGTGCACTTAGTCCCGGCAATTTGCGAGTATTCGAGACGAATACCGCGTACTCCGATTTGACACCATCGGTAAAGAGTCGCAACATTCGGCCGTTTGCCAGCTCGCCGCTTAGGTAGAATGTTAGTGGCGTCGGTGAGAGAAATTAGCTGTTCAGAGTTCGTGTCGATTGCCATTGTATAACCTTTGCAATTAGTGTTTTGTTCACAACTAATTGCAAGGTATCAAATGACATTGCCAATTAAAATTGAAGACAATTCAGCACTTATCAGCATGATATTATTTATTCGAGAAATACCGTGCTTTTATACCTTTAATTATTCGCTTGATTAGTTTTTCGACCCAATTGCCGAGGTGGTGGTAAAGGTAAATTGTGTCGATTCGCATATCTCCGGGCAGCGTTAATAATCCCCTGAGGACTTTCGATTCGCTCCCATGGTTTATGTTTCTCTAATAAATTCCGCTTGATACTATCCCACGTCGTTCCTTTAATCGCCTCTTGATAAATCCACTTGTCGCGCTTTTCATTTTGTCCTACCACAAGAACAGGAACTTTATTTACATTGTCTGCTTTGCCGTCCACCTTGGCGATAGTTGATTGTTGTTTGAGGAGATTCACCGCTCGCTCATATTCTTGTCTTAATATAGCATTGAGACGGGGAATCTCAGTTTGCCAGAGAATAGGGGTGCATCCGGGATATTCTATGCGTGCTGCGTTACTGATAGGCCACCATACTTCGTTGGTTAGCTCGTCAATGCACTCTGGAATCTCCGGTCTGATATCCCCATATTTTGCACAGCCCGGCTGGATAGCCTCACAGAGACGCATATACACTTCATGGGCCAGATTGTATGTAAGAACATGGGCGTTTGCTTCAATCATTCCGCAACACTCGATTGGCGTTGTTTGGACCGCATCGAATGCCTGGGGAAAAGTGCTAATAGCAAAACCTTCCTGGCATGTATGCAGAAAAAAAGATAAAGTTTTCCAAGATTGTTCTGTAATATTGTCCCTAGGAAAAATTGGTTGGTGTTGTGGATCGAATTGAGCAAATACTTTATCAAGCCAAAAAAGAAAATCACTAGCCCATGAATGGATTCTTCTCAGACGGCGTAGTCTTATTTTAATAGACAAAACCATGATTCATCTTTCCTTTTCTCCGGGCGGTCAACCGGCTGCTGTGGCGAAAGATGATTTCCACAACAACCGGCCGACCATGCGGTTTATAATTCCGCGGACCCGGCAATGTTAAAATTCTAACCTATTTTCCTCACAACTTCGATAGCTCGGGCGCTGTCACGCTCGGCGTAGACTTGCGTAACGTCGGCTCTGGAATGTCCTAAAATAACCTGTGCGGCCTCTAGTCCGAACTGCTTGCGGATCGCCGTAGCGGCGGAGTGGCGTAACTGGTTAGGATGCCAGTGCGGAACTAGGACGGGGTTGTCGAGGCCCATGTGCACGGCATCCTCTACAATGGCTTTATTTGCCTTCACCACGGCTCGGCGGATAGCACGGCCATAACTATCCTTAGAGTAGGCTTTGAGCGGTGGACATTGGTGTCGGGCCTTACGGCGGTGTTGCTGGGAGGGCTGAACCTTTGACCGGCGCTTAGACCGTTGCTCAGCATGGCGTTTATCTTCACTCTCGACAGGCTGGAAGCAGAAGGCATCGGCGGGGCGGAGCAAATACGGCCGCAAAATATCCTGGGCCTTGGGACCTATGTAGATCACACGGTCCTTACCATGATGCTCGGTCTTATGACTTGACGGTCGATATTCCCAAACCTCCCCGGATCGGTCCACGTCCATCGGCCGCATCATGCACACTTCACCTGGACGGCAACCTGTTAGCCGCTGTAAACGCACCATATCCGCAACCACGGCGGGGAGGTGGTACAAAGTGGTTTCGACCACTTCCACGGCCACGGGCTTAATAGGTGCCGTTTCCCGGGCCATGCCACGGCCTTGGGGAATACCGCGAACTGTCAACAAGGCTTGATATACAGCAACCGGAATTAGCTGCTTAGAAACACCCCACTTGATAACCCTTTTAATTTCCTCACAAAAGTGATTGATTGTTTTTCGGGAAAGATCACGTTCAACCATCTTTAATTGAACTGCTTGCATGGCCAGGGGGCCAAATTCACTTGCGGGCGTACGTGCGTACAACTCGTTTAACTCATGTATGGCCTGCCGGATTATGTGTACTTGGCTGGTTACTTTACCACCTTTGCGATAATAGCCCTTTGCATAATCCAGATAGCTGGCACATAGTTCGACAATGGTTAAACCTATATCGGCTTGAGGAACAGGAACCTTGGCGGGATTCGCCGCCATCTCGGCGATAATGCGGCCATACTCCTGCTTGCTCTCAGGCGAATCGTATTCGCCAAGATAGATAAACTTGCCTTGGACCCGCATGTAAGCGAGTCCGCGGGCCTTGTGGAAACAATACTTAGGCAGAGAAACGGTTTTCGGCATAGTGCAACCCTTTCAAAACAAGGTGTGTACAAGTACACGTTTTTGCTTTGTTTTCGGGCCGCACTTCCGACCGTCGGAAGGTATCGTAAGTTACGATTCGGCAAGTCTTTATGTCAAGTCGGGGCGACTGGATTTGAACCAGCGACCTCTTGGTCCCGAACCAAGCGCTCTAGCCAGGCTGAGCTACGCCCCGAATCTCATTAACTACTTATTTTTCAAGGACTTGTAACAATTCGGCACTCATCACAACATATCTCTCTATTTATTTTATTTTTACCCATTTTCAAGGCATTTGTGCCCTGTTTAGTGCCATTTCGTATCACCGCTCTAGTGCCAAACAAGCATGTAACGTCTTAATTTTGACATTAAATTAACATAGTCATCTGCTAATTGCAACTGTATCGACTATAGAGTTGATTTTATCTTATCGACAAACACTTCACATCTTGTGAAGTCATCCGCTTGATGGTCAATCTCTTATTAGCCAAAGACAAGGATACATTGGCATAAAACCACTTTGTTCGGACTACCTACGATCCATGCCGTGAGTTGGGCGCGGGATACTATAGTATTTCAAGGATTTCGACCACGCTCTGAACGCATGGCTTGCAGACTTTGTTAAACAGGTCGTTTTCCTTGTAATGCTTCTGGCCAGCTTCGGTTGTTAATACGCATCCGCCGAGTAATTGACGACAGATAAACGTGCCATGTTTAGCGGCGAATCGGTCCATGAGTTCGCGGGTTTTATTGTAGGTCAGTTCGGTTGCCGTGCGATCGGCGTTTTCGCCCCTGCCGTATTTTGCTCCCAATATGATAATTCCTCCGGTCACTGCGCCGCAGACTTCTTGTTTTCGTCCCATGCCGGCGCCAAACCCGCAGGCCAGTTTCAAAGCGGTGTTCTTATCGAACTGGAGATCGTCGCAAAAACAGTAAAACACGGACTGTGCACAGTTATAGCCTTCGATAAACTTTTCCAGGGCAACTTCGCTTTTCGTTTTCATCTTTGATAGTTCTTTTTATATGCAATATTTAGTCTAACATCTTTTGAAAAATGTGTACATCCAAAAGTTTATTGAATTTACGGCCGACTTCTTTCAGCGTTCCAACGTAAACGAAGCCAAAAACTTCGTTAAGATGCAAACTCTCGTTGCTCCCCTGCGCCACCCGGGCTATTAGCGAATGAAATTTTAAGTGCCGGGCTTTTTCGATAATCGCTCCTTTGAGTTTTCGACCGATCCCTTGGCCGCGATACTCGGCCTTGACGTAAAAAGACGTCTCCGCGGTATCGGCGTAGGCGCAGCGGCCGGACCATTTGCTTAAACACGCCCAACCGACCGCCTTCCCGTCCAGCATCGCGACCAAAACGGGATGCCTGACATCGTGATCCTGAAACCACACGAGCTGCTCGGATCTTGTTTTTGGCTCGATATCAAAGGTTGCGGTCGTGGTCAGGATCGCCTCGTTGTAGATTTCGGTGATCGCTTCCAGATCGGAAAGATCGGCAGGTC
>Ga0187861_10005326_pt1 | contig 10353 bp, 8 predicted proteins | sample June2016WEW_10_1_3_FD_132986 | JGI IMG/M metagenome (GOLD analysis project Ga0187861, IMG submission 132986) | Peatland microbial communities from SPRUCE experiment site at the Marcell Experimental Forest, Minnesota, USA - June2016WEW_10_100 | ecosystem: Environmental > Terrestrial > Soil >...
AGAGGGGTGGTCATGGTCAAGTTCGGGAGAGAGTTCATGCCGGTGTCGGAAGTGGGTGATGTGAAGCCGCCGAGCCTGAACCCGGAATCTATCATCAACACGGAGATGCAGCTTTTGACCGGCCACGACCTCATGGAAAAGGTCGTAGATACCATTGGTGTAGGGGTGCTCTGCCCGGAGATGGAAAAGAGTTCTATGCCCCCAGCCGCTCGCCGGGAGATTGCCATTTTGAATTTCCGGCAGAATGTGCTCGTCAATCCGGTTAAGGGCAGCAATCTGATCGAAGTCTATTTCCGGAACGACAACCCGGGCGTCGCTGCCCAAGCGGTAAACAGCCTGATCGAGATGCTCAAGGTAAAGCACCTGCAGGTGTTCAGCGACCCGAAGTCCTCCTTCCTCGAGGCTCAGTTGAAAGAATACCGGGAGAAACTGAAGCAATCGGAGGGCAACATGGGGAGTTTCAAACAGAGGAACCAGGTATTTTCCCTTGACGAGCAGAGGAGCAGCCTCTTGAAGGAGCGGGACGAAGTCGGGGTGGCGTTGAAGAACGAACAGATCTACGTGAAGGCGCTGCAGGAGAAGATAGACTTCCTGAAGGACCGGAAGAACGTGTTCACGGATGGGGTGGTGACTCAGTTGAGGTCTAACCTGAACGGCCTCGAGCAGAAAGAGCTGGAACTGGCCGTGAAGTATAACGACGACAGCGAGATGATGGCAGACCATCGGAAGGAGGTGCAGGTCGTCAGAGAGCAGTTGCGGCAGCACGAGGAACAGGTGCGGAATGCCGAGATAACCAAGATAGCGGCCGACCTGGAACCATCAAAGGTAAAAGTGGCGGGGCTCCAAAAGCGATACAGCGACGTTGTAAGAGATCTCCAGCAGATGGACGCCCGCACCAGGGAGTTTGAGGACCTGAAAAGAGACGCAGCGGTCAACGAGAGCAACTATCAGATTTATCTCAAGAAATCGGAGGAATCTCGCATATCGGACGACCTGGACAGGAGAAAGATGACCAACGTGACCGTCATCGAACGGGCGACCGTACCGATCACCCCCGTCCAGTCGAAGAAGGCAAAGACGTTGGGCATAGGCGCCTTTCTTAGCATCGCCCTCAGCCTTGGTCTCGCCTATGCCGCCGAGTACCTGCCCCATGGCATGACGACGCCCCAGGATGCAGCGAGGAGACTGGGTCTCCCCATTCTGGTGGCCATCCCCCGCCGGCAAGCCGCGCGCCACACCCCCCGGGCCCTCCGCTCGCAATGCTGAATGCCCACCCCCTATGCCCGAACCGGGCTTTATAAACAGTGTCCTATCGACACGTCGGAGGAAGCATAGATGTCCAACATTTACGAAGCTTTGGAACATGCAGGAAGGAAAATCCATGCGGTCGAACCATGCCCGGATGAGCCGGCCCACGTCGATGAGCCGGCCCACGTCGATGCGCCGGACCTCTCGGTGTCCGGCAGCGACGATCCCGACATGGAAGACGAGATGATCACCCTGTATCAGACGATTACCGCATCTCTGCCCGACGTCAAGCACCGCTCGGTCCTCTTCATGGGATCGCGGTCCCACGAAGGAACATCTACCATTGCCCGGCAGTTGGCACAGACCGTATCCTTTCGCATCGGGAAGACCGTTCTTCTCATAGACCTCGATAGAAGCCACCCTGATCTGCATGTTTACACGAATCTCAAGCAGGAGAGAAATGTCGACGAGATCGTCAGGTGCGATGGACAAATAGAAGAGACGCTATGCCGGGTGGAAGAAAGCAGCCTCTACGTGATGCCATTCTTTCAGGGGGCAACAGTGACGCCGCGCATGCTCGAGTTCGCGAGGGGCGCCGGGTTTTGGGAGCCTCTGCGAGAGAGGTTTGACCTGATCATCGTAGATTCTCCTCCTGCCACGATGTTTCACGATGGGCCCGGCATAGTCTCCATGGTGGATGGAGTCGTCCTTGTAGTCGAGGCGGAAAAGACTCGCTGGCCGGTAGCCTTGAGCGTGAAGGAGAAAATTGAGCAGAGCGGCGGCAGAATCCTCGGCGTCGTCTTCAATAAGCGCAAGTACTACATCCCCAAATGGCTCTACAGGCGCACATAGTCGTCGTCAGACAACTGAACGACGAAGAGTTGGAAGGTGGGTGACCCATGCCGATATTGAGCTTTCTTCAAAATAGCAAGGCGGCCGAACGTCGCGGTCATCGAGGGCCGGAGGATCATGCGCTCAGGGATGATCGTACCGGGTTGTACCACGCGGAGTATTTCAACGAGCTTCTCACCCTCGAGAGAAGGAGATGCGAGCGGTCACATGACTCTGTCCTCCTGATGTGCGCCGATCTCAAGGCTTTTGGCGATGCATCGGATAGACGTGAGATTGCCGCGGCCGTAATGCGCATATTCTCTCGCGTGACGCGGGAGACCGATATCAAGGGATGGCACGTAAGAGGCACCGTCGTAGGCATCATGTTTACCCAGTTGTCGGAACAGGGAAAGAACCGCAAAGCCACCGTGCAGCGTATCATCAACAAGTGTTCCGACAGCCTCGGGGCCTCGTCCGATCTTGAGCGGCTATCCAACGTGCACATAAGCTGGCACGCCTACCCTGAAGAATTCCTCGAGGCAAGCACAGGCTCGCGGTCAGAGGGCATAAGCGGCACAGGCAAAGGAGAGACAAGCAGGAGGAGGCGCCTGTCGCTTTGGACGAAACGGCTCATAGACATAGCCGGCAGCCTCACTGCCATGATTCTCCTGAGCCCTGCCTTTCTCGCGATCGCCGCTTTGGTGAAACTGGATTCCGAGGGGCCGGTATTCTTCCGGCAGGAGAGAATCGGCCTCGGCGGGAAAAAGTTCGTCTTTTTGAAGTTCAGATCCATGTGCGTAAATAACGATCCGGGCATACACAAGGCTTACGTGACGGGCCTTATCCGCGCCTCTAAAAACAATGGGGCAAATGGCGAAAAAGGCCCCCGGGACACGTACAAGATTAAAGATGACCCGAGGGTGACCTCCTTAGGAAAGGTCCTGCGGAAAACGAGCCTGGACGAGCTTCCACAGTTCATCAACGTCCTGAAGGGCGATATGTCTCTCGTCGGTCCTCGACCTCCCATCCTTTACGAATGTCAGAATTACGATCTGTGGCATAGACGGAGGGTAATGGAGATGAAACCGGGCATTACCGGACTGTGGCAGGTCGAAGGAAGGAGCGCCCTTCCCTTCGATGACGCGGTTCGCATGGACATTAAGTATGTACGGGAATGGTCCTTGTGGATGGACCTGATGATTATATTCAAGACGCCGCTTGCCGTGCTGACGTGCAAAGGGGCCTATTAATTCAGCGGACACGCGCATGGAGCGCGCGAACCGTGAGGATTTATCAAAGGAGGAAGAGCTGTGCTTAACATGGGAGTTATAGGCTACGGTTATTGGGGACCTAACATCGTGAGAAACTTCAGCTCTGTTGATGGAATCCAGGTTGTTGCGGTATGCGATAGCAGCCCGGACATGCTCAAGAAGGCGAGGAAGACGTATCCTGCCCTTGAGGTCTCAACCGATCCCGCATCGATACTGGAATCGACCAATATCGACGCAGTAGCGGTAATCACCCCGGTTTTTACGCACTTTGATCTGGCCAGGAAGGCCCTCGAGAACGGTAAGCACGTATTTGTGGAGAAACCGTTCACGTTCACGGTGCAGCAGGCGGAGGAATTGGTGGAGCTTGCCGACAGGAAGGGCCTCAAGATCATGGTGGACCATACATTTCTCTTTACGGGTGCGGTGAAGAAGATCAAAGAGCTCATGGACGAGGGCGCTTTGGGAAAGCTGTACTACTACGACTCCATGAGGGTAAACCTCGGCCTCTTCCAGCACGATGTCAACGTGGTCTGGGATCTGGCCCCTCACGATTTCTCCGTCATGGACTTTCTGATTCAGGAGAAGCCCGTGGCCCTCAGCGCCACCGGGGAAATTCATTATAATGGTTTTGAGGATATCGCTTACGTGACGGTCTATTGCGAGCAGAACGTGATCGCCCATTTCAACGTGAACTGGCTGTCGCCCGTGAAGATCCGGACCACTTTGCTGGGAGGCGATAAGAAAATGCTCCTCTGGAACGACCTGGAGGCCGACGAGAAGCTGAAAATTTACGATAAAGGCGTCGAGGTAACGAACAGAGAGAACGTCTACGAACTGTTGGTCAGCTATCGCTCGGGGGATGCCTGGATCCCCAGGATCGATCAGGTCGAGGCGTTGAAGCTCGAAGCCAATTACTTTGTCGACTGTGTGACCAACGACAAGACACCGATCAACGACGGCCACGCGGGCTTGAGGATCGTGAAAATGCTCGAGGCGGCAAACGAGTCTCTCAAGGGAAAGGGCAAGCTCGTCGAGTTGCGGGCGGACTGACCGGACTCGCCGGTCAATTGTGTAAATCCACGAGAAGCGAGGGTAGGTGAGATGAATGATTTCTGCTGCATATCCGCCGATGTCAAACTCGGAGAGAACGTCAAGCTGTCGAAGTTCATCAATCTTTATGGCTGTTCCATCGGCGACAATACGAAGATAGGGGCGGCCGTGGAGGTGCAAAAGAATGCGCACATCGGCAGCAACTGCAAAATATCGAGCCATACTTTTGTCTGTGAGGGCGTCACGATCGAGAATGACGTCTTTGTAGGACACGGGGTGATGTTCATCAACGACAGTTACCCGCGGGCCACCACAAACGGTGTCCTCCAGACGGAGCAGGACTGGGCAGTCGAGCGCACCCTTGTAAGGAGGGGGGCATCCATCGGCTCCAACAGCACCATTCTCGGCAACGTCACCATCGGGGAGAACGCCATTGTAGGGGCGGGAAGCGTCGTAACCCGGGACGTCCCTCCCAACACGGTTGTTGCCGGTAATCCGGCAAGGGTCCTCAGGACTTTTGTAGGCGCCGTACCGGAAAGAGCAACGCTATCAAGGCAAGAGGCAGCGGATATCGAGGGCGCCCGTTTGCGCATGGCCGACTCCAAGGCAGCATCCCTGTTAAAGAGCAAGGAGCAAGCAAATGAACGTACCTTTCCTCGATCTTAAGTCCCAGTACCTGTCCATCAAGGATGAGATTCAGGAAGCTCTCAACAGCGTCCTTGAAAAGACCGCTTTTGCCGCCGGTCCGTTCGCGGCCCGGTTCGAGAAAGAGTTTGCAGAGTTCTGCGGAACAAAACACGCCATCGGAGTAGGCAGCGGTACCGACGCACTCTGGGCCGCCCTTCTCGCGGCGGATGTGGGCCCCGGCGATGAAGTGATCACCGTTCCCGACACGTTCATCGCGACCGCTGAGGCGATCAGCGTGTGCGGCGGCCGGCCCGTCTTCGTGGATATCGAAGAACCCACGTACAACATGGACCCGGCTCGCCTGGAGGCAGCCATCACACCCAGGACCAAGGCCATCATCCCGGTCCATCTTTTTGGTCAAATGGCGGACATGGACCCGATCATGGCGATTGCCCACAAGCACGGGCTTCGCGTGATCGAAGATGCCTGCCAGGCTCATGGCGCACGCTACAAGGAGAGACGGGCGGGATCGATCGGGGACGCAGGCTGTTTTAGCTTCTATCCGGGCAAGAACCTCGGCGCCTACGGCGAAGCCGGGGCAGTAGTGACGAACGACGACGAAATAGCGGATAGGATACGCATGTTCCGTGATCATGGTCAGCAAAAGAAGTACCACCATGCCATGGTTGGCTGGAATGCGCGGATGGACGGTTTTCAGGGAGCGGTGCTCACCGTGAAGCTGAAATACATAGACTCGTGGAACGTGTCCCGTCGCGAAAACGCCGCGACTTACGGCAGGTTCCTGGCCGACGGGGCCGACGGCCTGATACCGCCGGTCGAGGCCGATTATGCAACGCATATCTACCACATTTATGCCGTCCGTGTGAAGGACCGGGACACGCTGATGCACGCCCTTGGCAAGAAAGGCATCTCCACCGGCATCCATTACCCGATACCCCTGCACCTGACCGGCGCATACCGTTCCCTGGGTTACAAGGAGGGCGACTTTCCGGTAGCGGAGCGGTGCGCGGCTGAATTCGTCTCTCTTCCCATGTTCCCGGAGCTGACGTCGGAACAAATCCACTACGTCGCAGACGCCATAAAAGAATGGAAGAAAGAATAATGCAGGAAGGTTGGAAGAATGGAAAGGTGGAAGGGTGGCAAGCCGGAAAGACGGCGTTTTCCGGTTCCGTTCTTCCGTTTTTGTTCTTCCATTCTTCCATTCTTCCAAGGTTCCAAGGTTCCGTTTATGCTGCATTATGACCATTGACATCATAGACCCTATCGCCTATCCTGGCTGGGACCAGCAAGTCCTTCGCCTCTCCGGCTGCAGTTTTTTTCACTCTTCCGCCTGGGCACGCGTACTTTCCGAATCCTATGGCTTCAGGCCTCTTTACTTCACCATTTTCGATAGTGGTCTGCTTTCTGCCTGTCTCCCGGTGATGGAGATCGACAGCTTTCTCACGGGACGGCGCGGCGTCTCGCTGCCCTTCACCGACTATTGCGAGCCCCTCGTTTCCGCAGACGGCCAGTTTGAGGAACTCCTGAGAGAGGCAACGGCGTATGGGGCGAACAAGGGGTGGAAATCGCTTGAACTGAGAGGCGGCGGTAGTTTTCTCGGGTGTAACCCTTCCTCATCAACGTACCTCTTGCACACGCTCGATCTCTCCTCTGGCCGCGCCCACTCTGCGAACCCGCAACTGAATTTGTCTTCCCAACCTTCCAATTTTCCATCATTCCAATCTTCCGGTTCTGCTCCTCCCTTCTCCACCTTCAGGGAAAGCACCAGAAGAAACATCAGGAAGGCCTCGGAAAATGGCGTCAGGGTTGAGATCTCGACTACGGAGCAGTCGGTCAGGCAGTTTTACAAGCTGAATCAGATGACCCGGAAGGATCACGGGCTCCCGCCTCAGCCCTATCGCTTTTTCGAAGAGATCCACGAGCACGTGATCTCGAAAGGGTGCGGATTCGTGGTAGTCGCATTCCAGGAAAAGACGCCGATTGCCGCTTCGGTCTATTTCCATTTCGGAAGATTTGCCATCTACAAGTACGGCGCTTCCGACAAGCGGTATCGCCACCTCAGGCCGAACAACCTTGTCATGTGGGAGGCGATCAGGTGGTACATCGAGAACGGCTATGCGAGCCTCTCCTTGGGCCGGACCGACCTTGGCCACGAGGGCTTGAGGCAGTTCAAGAACGGTTGGGGCGTTATGGAACAAACCCTAAGCTATTACCGATACACCTTCAAAACCGGGGCGTTTGTGCGCAACGATAATGAGAAGATTAACGGCATCGGCAGCAGGGTCGCTTCATTGGCGCCTCTGCCGGTCCTTAGGGCAGTCGGCTCGTTGTTGTACAGACATATGGGATAGACCGGAAAGATGGAGGAATGGAAGGGTGGAAGGGTGGAAAGACTGCGGTTCCGTTCTTCCGTCCCTGTTCTTCCGTCCTTGCCCTTTTTCCACTATTCCATCATTCCACTCTTCCCGCCCTTTTCCCTATGACTTCCAGGACCCTCTACTACCACTTCCGTCCCTTCATTCCTCGGCCTCTGCAGATTGCCATCCGCCGGGCAGTAGTCAAGCGGAAGCTTCCTCTGTACGCCGACGTATGGCCTATTGATCCCGCTACGGCTGCCCCGCCCCCCGGTTGGCGAGGGTGGCCGGACGGTAAGAAGTTTGCCTTCGTGATTACACACGATGTGGAGACGGCCAGAGGCGTTAACCGGTGTCTGCCACTAGCCCGGATCGACCGTGAATACGGTTTTAGGTCCGCCTTTAACTTTGTCGCTGAAGACTATCCGATTCCGGGAGGACTTCGCGAGAGCCTGATTAATGACGGCTTTGAGATCGGCCTTCATGGGTTGAGCCACACGGGTAATCTTTATGGATCCAGAAAGAAGTTTGAGTCCGATGCAAAAAGAATAAACCGGTACCTGGAGGAGTGGAAGACAGACGGTTTTCGGGCGCCGTCCATGTATCACAACCTCGATTGGACACAGTCGCTGAACGTGACGTACGACTCATCGACGTTCGACACCGACCCGTTTGAACCCCAGTCCGACGGACTCGGCACGATCTTCCCGAAATGGATCGGCGCCAAAGGTACCGGCAAGGGTTATGTCGAGCTTCCCTACACCCTTCCGCAGGATTTCATGCTGTTTGTTATCATGGGGGAGAAGAGCACCGATATCTGGAAGGCGAAGCTGGATTGGATCGCAGAGCACGGCGGAATGGCGCTGCTTCTGGTGCATCCGGACTACATCAGTTTTGATTGCGAGAACGGCAAATCCGAGTATTCCTTAGATTACTACAGACATTTCCTCGAGCTCATAAAGGAAAAATACGAGGGGCATTACTGGAACGCAGTACCCCGTGAGGTTGCGGCTTTCTGGATCAATCGGCAACCGATTCTGTCGCCCAGCCAATCACCCAGTCAGCCAGTCAGCAACCCGCAGCCATCCTCACCTTCCCATCATTCCAGTATTCCATCATTCCATTCTTCCGGTTCTCTCGCTTCCAGTATTCCATCATTCCATTCTTCCGGTTCTACTCATTCTCCCACGCCTCTTCGTGTCTGCATGCTCTCCTATAGCTACTACGATGTCGACGCCAGGGTGAGCAGGTACGCGGAGACGCTCGCCCGGAGGGGCGACCGGGTCGATGTGATCTCCCTGGGGCTGGAAGGACAGGGGGGGTTCGCCAGGATCAACGGCGTCAATGTCTTTCGCATTCAGAAGCGCGAGCGGAACGAAAAAGGGAAGCTGCAATTTCTCACGCGCCTGTTGAGGTTCTTTGCGGCCTCTTCCATCTTCCTGAGCAGGAGACACGGAATCGAGCCCTACGATCTCATTCACGTTCACTCGGTTCCCGACTTCGAGGTCTTTGCCGCCTGGCTGCCGAAACTGAAGGGCACGCCCGTGATCCTCGATATCCACGACATCGTCCCCGAGTTCTACGCGGCCAAATTCGGGACGGACAGGCGCTCCTTTCTCTATAAGGTGCTTGTCCTCATCGAGAGGCTCTCCGTGCGGTTTGCGGATCACGTGATCATATCGAACCACATCTGGCAGAAAACGCTTCGCCGCTCCATAAGCAATGGAAAATGCTCCGTCGTAATGAACTACCCTGATCCGGAAACGTTCTATAGCCGTGCACGAACCCGCAGCGATGATCGGTTTGTTATGATGTACCCTGGCACGTTGAACTGGCACCAGGGACTCGATATTGCCCTTCGTGCATTTGCACAGGTAAAGGAAGAAATACCTCATGCGGAGTTTCACATTTACGGCAAGGGCGACTCCAAGCCCTCCCTTGAGGCTATAGTTCGAGATTTTGGCTTGCAGAGCCGGGTGTTTTTCCATGATATGAAGCCCAAGGAACAGATCGCGGAGATTATGGCAAACGCCGACCTCGGGGTGGTGCCGAAGCGGAACGACTCTTTCGGTGGCGAGGCGTTCAGCACGAAGACCCTCGAGTTCATGTCTCTCGGCGTCCCGGTGCTCGTCGCGGGAACACGGATCGACCGGTACTACTTCAACGACTCTGTCGTCAGGTTCTTCGAGCCCGAAGACGAAGTGGACCTGGCGACGGCTATGATAAATTTGGCGCAGGACCACGAGCTACGCAAGGGCCTGGCCGGGCGGGCGTCTGCATTTGTGAAGCGGGAGTATGACTGGGAGGTCAAGAAAGGTATCTATCTCGGTATGGTGGATGAACTTACGGCACCTTGCCCGGCTGATCCGTTGGATGGTAATGGCATTCCGTCTTGACCGCTGTTTGACTCTTTACTTCTTCGGTCCTCTGTTGAGGTTCCAACGGCCGCGTGGTCTTCGTATCCCTATTCTCATGTATCACAGCATTTCAAATGAGCCGGAAACGGGACACCCCTACTATTGGATCAATACTTCTCCGGCGCGCTTCGCCGAACAGATGAAGTTCCTCCATGACAACAATTACCACGTCATAAGTCTTTCTGCTGCGGTTGACCTTATCCGGGAGCAGGGTTCGATATCGGGCACACAGGATCCGTCCTTCCACCATTCCAATATTCCATCCTTCCAATCTTCCTCTTCCCCATCGGCGGATCCCCCTTCTTTCCATCCTTCCAGTCTTCCATCCTTCCAGTCTTCCTGTTCTCCTCGTTGCGTTGTACTTACGTTTGACGACGGTTACCGTGACTTCTACACGAACGCCTTTCCGGTCCTTCGAGGGTACGGCTTCACCGCCACGGTGTTTCTCCCCACGGCCTACATCGATGGGAAACGCCCGGGCCTTAAGGGCAAAGAGCACCTGACATGGGACGAAGTCCGGGAGCTATCGGCCCA
>Ga0187861_10005330_pt1 | contig 10346 bp, 7 predicted proteins | sample June2016WEW_10_1_3_FD_132986 | JGI IMG/M metagenome (GOLD analysis project Ga0187861, IMG submission 132986) | Peatland microbial communities from SPRUCE experiment site at the Marcell Experimental Forest, Minnesota, USA - June2016WEW_10_100 | ecosystem: Environmental > Terrestrial > Soil >...
CCGATGTACGCCTCGGGCTGCTGCATTGTCGGGACGTTCAGGAACACAAGCGATTGCCTGAGATGATGATTTGCGCCGAAGCCGCCGATTGCGCCCGGTGAAACGCTTATCACTGCACCGGGCTTTCCTCCCCAGACGCTTTGGCCATACGGCCGCGATCCCACGTCCAGTGCGTTTTTCAGCACGGCCGGAACTGAGCGGTTGTATTCAGGTGTCACAAATAGTACACCGTCAAACGGCCTCACGCGCTCCCTGAATGCCGTCCACGGCGCGGGTGCTTTTCCCTCATCGTCACCGTCCTGGTCGTAGAGTGGAAGCCCACCGATCTCAATGATTTCAAGCTTCAATGATGCAGGCGCAAGTGTTGCGAGCACGTTTGCCATCTTACGATTGAAGGATTCCTTGCGAAGGCTTCCTACAAAAACTGCAATTTTCTTAGTCATTTCTCACGCTCCCGATTTTGTTCTTGATGAGATGCCTACCAGTGGTGCTTACAAATTACACTACAACCTCTGTGTTGAAAAAGCAAGCGATGGATAACCCGGCACGGCAAGGCCCTGTTCATGTAGCACGAGGGCTTGTCAAATCCGATGATCAGGAAGCTTGAAAACGATCTTCAGGAACATTTAAAGTAGATCTTCGTTAACGCCGCTTCTTACGCAAAATGTAAGCCCCGGAATCATTACTGTCTTCATGAAACGGCTCTTCTCGAGCCTCGTCGACTGCCGGGGCGCGATGCACCGGTCGTCAGGGGCCGAGGACCAAGGAAAGGAGATCATCCTTGACCGCCAAGGGAGTCTGGTGTTAGAGTTGAACCGGAGATGGGAAGGGGGGAAACAATGATTCAGGGGGGCTTCAGGGAAGACGAGAAGATGTTCCGCGACCTAGCCGAACAATGTCTGGTCGGGGTCTTTCTGTTCCAGGACGGCGAGCTGAAGTACGTGAACCCGAAGCTCGCCGCTATGCACGGCTACACAACTGACGAGGCCGCGGAGATCAGGCGGGAGGACCTGATTCATCCCGACGATCTGCCACAGCTCGATGAGCGCGCAGGCAAGCGGCTCTCGGACGAGTCCACGCCGGAGAAGCTCATCGTTCGGGGCATCAAAAAAAACGGTGGGGTCATCTACATCGAAATTTGCGATTTCTGCCTCACCACCTCTCACGGACATGCCGCCATCATAGGTACCGCCGTCGATGTAACGGAGAGCAGAAAGACCGAAGAGGAGCTGAAAAAGTATCGGGAGCAGCTCGAAGAGCTGATTGAGGAGCGGACCTCGCAGCTCTCCGAGCTCAATGAGCAGCTCCGGCGGGACATCCAAAAGCGCGTGGAGGCAGAGAAAGCCCTCGAGATCAAGTCGCTCGACATCGAGGAAGCGAACACGGCGCTCAAGGTCCTGCTCAAGCAGAGAGAAAACGACAGGCGAGAACTGGAGGAAAGCGTCGCCTCGGAAGTGAAGGAACGGGTGCTCCGGTTCATCAGGTTGTTAAGAGAGACAACGATGGACGCGAACCAGGCCCTTCTTGTCGATATTGTAGAGGAAAACCTCCGCGACATCATCACCACGTTCCCCAAGAGAATGAATACCTTAGGTTTTACACCCAAGGAAATGGAAGTGATCTTCCTGATCAGGGAGGGCACGACAACGAAGCAGATCGCCCAGCTCCTCCACGTGGGCATGGACGCGGTCAGCCGTCACAGGTACCATATCCGGAAGAAACTGGATCTGGGCGGAAAAAAGAGCAACCTCCGCTCCCACCTCATGTCCCTCGAATAGCGCCCGCCTCAACTTCAAGCTCAACCTCCCTCAATCTCCGCCTTAGCCACAATCCTGTCAGACGTCTTGTAATTTTGTATTGGATGAGATGGATAGCGGTATGGTCCAAACTTTATCATATTCCCATCCGGTTTAGATCGATGTAACATACTTACAAAAATTCACTACCGCGGAGGTGGATGTGCGGAAGACCCGGAGATGTTATTGAGCTCAGGGCGACCATTTCTGACTGAAGTTTATCCGGCCTTTTAGACAACGAGAGCCCTTCCCCCTCTTGCCCCCCTTTGTTTAGGGGGAGCGAGATTGGGAAAAGCCAAACGGGTCAAGCCATGGGACTGAGAAAGCTGCAAGAACGGAAAGCGAACGAACAACCGGAGTTCGCCTTGACCAATGCGGTCTATGCAGGCGCTTATACTTTACGGTAAAACAGATCAAGAGCGCTATATTGATTAGACCGGATGGTGAAGGAAACGAGTCCGCCACGGGCCCCGGTCAAAATGAGCGGTCCTGATCCATATTAGTAAAGGAGGCTTTTATGAGTGGAACTGAAGAGCGCCCATTCAAGGGCGACAAGGAACTGGCCCGTAAGATAGCCGGGCAGAGCGTCTACACCGGTGATTCCGTCAGGATCAACATCAAGGGTTACCAGCCGACTGCCCATCCCGTGCCGTACGGGACGAAGGTCGAGGGCATGCTCTTCGACGGCTATCCTCAGATCGTCAAAGAGGAAGAGGCAAAACCGACGTACCGGGTGAAAAACGAGAAGAATATCATGGTTCCCATGCGCGATGGCGTCCGCCTCGCCACAGACGTCTATCGCCCGGATGTTGAAGGGGAGAAATTCCCCGCCCTCCTTGCCTTCGGTATTTGGGGCAAGGACCTGCAGGAGGCCGTCGGCTGGCTCTCCGATAAACTTCAGCCCTACTACGACAGCCCCTTTTGGGACGGTTGCATGGAGGCGGGCGATTACAACTACCTGGTCCCCAGGGGCTATGTCCATGTGATTCCCGACCCCCGGGGCATAGGCGACTCGGAAGGATACGGGACATTCGGGATGTGGGACGTCTATGATACGATAGAATGGATCGCCGCCCAACCGTGGTGCAACGGCAAGGTGGGAATGATCGGACCCTCCTCTTACTCCTCCATGCAGATGCTCACCGCTCCTTTGAAACCGCCCCATCTCGTCGCCCTTCACCCCGATGAGAATATGTCCGGCTCGGGCGACTACTTTCACGGCATCTTCGACACCATCTGGTACCACATTGCCGTGGGCAGACACGGCAATGACAGCTTCTTCTGCTATCCGAACTATCCCTTCACCCCGATGCCGCCGGTGATGATGGGCCTACCCGACATCAAAGAGCGGATCGCCGAGGCACTCGAGCATCCGGACATCAAGTACAACAGCAAGTGGTATGCCCACATCAAGTATCCTTACAAGTTCCCCCATCTCTTTGATCTCCTCCTTGCGTCGCTCCACCCTGAGCCGGGCAAGTATGTCCACAGCCAGATACTGACGCGAGTGCCCGGCATCGAGACGGTGACGCTGCCGATCTACGAAGGCACGCCCTGGGTGACCAGATTCTACATCTGGTCGACCTTTGAGACGTGGGAGCATATCGGGACACCCAAGAAGCACAAGAAGCTCATCGTCTATCCTCCCTCTTTTCCCTCCCGGCCCTTTGTGGAGTACCACGACGAGATCGTCAGGTGGTACGACTACTGGCTCAAAGGCATAGACACGGGTATTGTCGACGAGCCGCCCATTAAGATGTTCGTCATGGGCATCAACAAATGGCGCTTTGAGAACGAATGGCCCCTTGCAAGAACAAAATGGACAAACTTCTTTCTCCGGCCCGGTGGAGGTCTCGCGACAAAGGCGCCCGGCGCCGCCCAGCCTGATTCCTTTACCCAGCCGGCGCCGAACCTAGACCCCACCGTCTACTGCCTCAGATACAGCACTGACCCCCTTCCGGCCGACCTCGAGGTGACCGGGCCTCTCGCCCTGTACCTCGAAGCCGCGATTGATATAGACGACACCAACTGGATGGCTGATCTCGTCGATGTCGATCGGGAAGGCAACAGGCAATGGATCAGCTCCGGTTACCTGAAGGCGGCGCATAGAGCCCTTGTTGTCGAGAAGTCAAAGCCCTATCATCCTGTGCACCCGGTTCAGGACCCTGTTCCCGTGCCCCCAGGCGAGGTTATCGAATATGCCATTGCCATGATGCCGACATCCAACGTCTTTAAGAAAGGCCACCGTATGGAGCTGGTCATCAGGAACCAGGACGACCTGCTCAGCAGGCTGGGCATCTGGGGCGTGTACATGTGTCCCTTCATGCGGACTGTGACCCATACGATTCATTTGGGGAAGTCTCACTTGGTCCTGCCGGTGATACCAAGTTAGGAAATTGACACAAAAAAAGGGAGGGCATTATGGAGAAGAAAAGGACGAACGGACGAAAGGATCCCGGTAGGAAGGCGCGCATGACAAAAAGACAGGGCGTCTATTCGGGCGATTCCCTGAATTTCAACCTCAAGGATTACACCCCTTCCCCTCAGCAGATCCCGTATGGTGCAAATGTTGAGGGCGTTCTTTTTGATGGCTATCCTCAATTGGTAAAGCACACGGGGTCAGAACCCGCCTACCGGGTGCGGATCGAGAAGGACATCATGGTTCCTATGCGCGACGGGGTCCGCCTTGCCGCAGATGTATACCGCCCTGACATCGAGGGAGAGAAGTTCCCTGCGCTCCTCGCCTTTGGATTTTGGGGCAAGGATGCACAGGAGGCGATAGGATGGCTGGCGGATAAGCCCCAAAAGTATTATCACAGCCCTTTCTGGGACGGAAATATGGAAGCCATGAATTACAATTTCACGGTCCCGAGGGGTTATGCGCATGTGATACCTGATCCGCGAGGTATCGGCAATTCTGAAGGGTTCGGCACGATGGGGATGTGGGATGTTTATGACATGGTCGAATGGATCGCAGCTCAGCCATGGTGCAGCGGCAAAGTAGGCATGATGGGACCTTCATCCTATTCGGTCTATCAGATCCACGCGGGTCTGATGAAACCCCCGCATCTCGTGGCCCTTCACCCCGACGAAAACCCTGCCGGTTCAGGGGACTATTTTAAGGGTGTCTATGACCTGCTCGTTTATCACATATTCATGGGCAGACATGGAAACGACGCCGCCTTTCCCGCGCCAAATTATGATTTCACGCCGCCACCGCCCTCGTTCCTGAACCTCCCCGACATAAAGGAGCGTCTCGAAGAAGCATTGAACCACCCGGACATCAAATATAACAGCAAGTGGTACTCTTATCTCAGATATCCGAGGAAATTCCCGTTTTTCTTCGACAACCTCCTCTCGTCCTTTCACCCCAGACCCCAGCCCGACAACTTCCTCGACGCCGACCTGCACCCGGCCGGCCTGGACAGGATAACCCTCCCCATGTACCAGGGCGCGCCCTGGATTACCCGATTCTACCTCTTTGCCACTTTTGACGTGTGGGAAAAAACCGGAACCCCAAAAAAAAGCAATAAGCTGATCGTTTATCCGCCAAACTTTCCCGATCGGCCCTATGTCGAGTACCACGACGAACTCATCCGGTGGTACGACTACTGGCTCAAAGGCATCGACACGGGCATCCTCGACGAGCCGCCGATCAAGATGTTCGTTATGGGGATCAACAAGTGGCGCTTCGAGCACGAATGGCCTCTTGCAAGAACAAAATGGACAAACTTCTTTCTCCAGCCCGGTGGAGGCCTCGCGACAAAGGCGCCCGACGCCGCTCAGCCTGATTCCTTTACCCAGCCGGCGCCGTACCTCGACCCGACCGTCTACTGCCTCAAGTATGCCACCGAACCCCTGGCGTCGGACCTTGAGGTGACCGGACCCCCTGTCCTGTACCTCGAAGCTGCGATTGATATCGATGACACCAACTGGATGGCTGACCTGGTAGATGTCGACCCGAAGGGAAACCGGCAGTTAGTCAGCTCAGGTTACCTCAAGGCGGCATACAGGGCCTTGGATGTAACGAAGTCTTTGCCTTATCAACCTGTCCACCCGAGGCAAGACCCCGTGCCTGTTTCCCCCGGTGAAGTCGTCGAGTATGCCATTGCCATGATGCCGACATCGAACGTATTCCGGAAAGGCCATTGCATGGAGCTGATCGTGAGAAATCAGGACGATCTCCTCGCCAGATTGGGGACCTGGGGGGCCTATCACCTGCCTTTTATGCGCACGGTCACCCATCATATTCACTTCTCCAAATCCCATTTGCTGCTGCCGGTGATACCGGCTTCTCGCTAAAAGGAGTGGAGAAGACACATCGACGAACAACAACCAAAGGGGGGATAGTATGAGGTATTTCACCAAGATCTATGTGGTACTGGTGCTGATGTGGGGAGCGGTGGGGCTGGAACGACTGGTGGCGGCCTTTGTGCTTCCCGGCATTCAGAAAGACTTCGCCCTTAACTATACCCAGGCCGGCATGGTCATCGCCGTTTTCGGCTTGGCCTGGGCCATCGGCACCTGGGGCATGGGGAGCCTCTCCGACTACGTCGGGAGGAAGCCGGTCATTGTGGTGCTCGTGATCTTTGGCGGCGTGTGCAGTTGGCTGACCGGCGTGGCCGGTTCCTTTGTAATGTTGTTGGCTATTCGAGCCATCATGGGATTTGCCGAGGGAGGCATCTGGGGACCTGCCTCCGCCACCATAGCAGAGGAGTCTTCACCAATGACGCGCGCGAGGAACCTCGGTTTGCTTCCCGGCGTTTTTACGTTGACCGGTGCTGCCATCGGACCCATACTCAGTACCCAACTGATGGTCCATTACGGATGGAGATTCGTTTTCTACGTCTATGCCATACCGGCGGTCATACTTGGCATCCTTATCTGGGTCGTGATGAAGGAACCCGCCTCTACTCAAGCGACACTCGCTGCACGTCGCGCGGGCAAGCAGCGGGAGAAGCGCTTTGATGGAGAAGGCAAGGAGATCGGCTACTGGGACGTGTTTAAGTATCGCAACATCCTCCTCATGATGGTAACCTGGACCTTCAACATGGCCTTTCTCTGGCTCTTCACCTCCTTCGGCACACTCTTCATGGCAAAGATACATCAACTGCCTATCACTACCGTGGGACTCGTCATGTCGGGCTTCGGTTTCGGAGCGTTTTTAGGTGCTCCTATCGTCGGAACGGTTTCTGATCACATAGGTCGGAGATGGACGCTTTTTCTCTGCCAGCTTATCGCAGGCTTCGCCGCCCTTATTTTCGTGACCTTCAGTCCCGGTACAGCCATAGGCCTCCTCTTCCCCTTCATATTTGTCGCGGCTTTTGCCTCCTGCGGGGTGACCCCCGTTCTTCTCGCGGTCTCGACTGAAACCGTCGGATTTGCCATGGCAGCTACGGCAATAGGAGCCGTAACCGGCGTGGGTGAATTGATCGGCGGTGGGATTCTGCCCGTGATTGCGGGCGGCATTGCCGACAAGATCGGCCTGGCTGCCACCTTATATCTGGCCGGTGCTGCACTGCTCGCATCTGCGATCTGCGGGCTCTTCGTGCGCGAGACGGCACCGAGCGTTTTGCAAAAGAGGCGCGAAAAACCTTCATTGGCGGAGGCATAACAAGTATACGTCGATCAGCGGTACCCACGCGTGGTCAAAGCGCGGGTGCAGGCGGCCGGATATGGTCTTCTCCCCATATCCGGCTCGCTATCCGTCGAGTAAGTAGAGGATGTGAGGAACGCCATAACAATTCAAAGTAAATACTTCAGGAAGATGTCCGCACTTTTATACACAAATCGTGTACCCGTCAGGGTTATTTAAGGGAAAGATTGAGATTTGAAAGCAAGGGCTAGCAACATACGGCTCACCTGGAGCCGGGCGTAAAACCACGTCCCACCTTTCCTTTCCGGGCGATCCCAACGCCGGCCTGGGTCCAGGAGCAAGGGATGGGAGGTGTTCGTTACGGGTCGTGGGTAGTAAAATTATGTTGACAATTGTTACGGGACGTGATATGAGAATACAGGGTGTTACAAGGGTTAACGCCCTGCAACTACAATGAGGGCATTCTATGGCGACCTTGAAGGTAAACGGAGTTGAGTATTACCCGGCGACTCAGCTTTTAGGGGAGATAGGGGTGTCACGCCAGACATTTTGGCGCTGGAGACGAAGGGGGCAGATCCCCGCAGGCCATCGGTTCCGTGATGGGAGGCTGCTGTTTACGGTTCCCGAAGCCGAAGTGATCAGGAGCTTTGCGACCAGCGTCGGGGTTGCGGAAAAGCCGGTTTTCTATCAGGGTAGACTATTTGGTAACGGTGACTCACGGAGACCTAAAGGATAGGTGAGGGTATGAGACGCATGGGGGGCCTCGAAAGCGATGCTCATCGGGAGAAATACAAGGGGGACGATATGTCTAGCATAAGTTTTATTACCTCCAAGGTTAACGAAATGAGCGCTTCGCTCACAACATTGAATAGAATAGCTATTTTCCTTGTTGCCGCTGCCGCAATAGCAGTAGCTCTTTATTTTGTGGCGTCGTATTTTGCACGTAATATGGCAACCCGGTTGGACAACGCGAAAGACGAATTGATCAGGCTTGAAAATAGGGAACAGACTCTACGGATCACCAGATTCGAAACAGATTCAGAGGAACACATAGCGCGTGTGAAAGCTGAAATAGAGGAACGTATAACTCTGCTGACCGCCGAAGCGGCCAAAGCGAATAGTGAGATAGCAAAGGCCAAAGAAAAAGCCGAGGCCGAGCAGCTTGAACATAAGCGGCTGGAAGCAGAGCTTGCGCCACGAACCATAGAGCAAAGGCAGTCAGCGAAGGAATTAGTACAGTTCCAAGGTATTAACGTCATCATGGAAAGTTTGGCCGAATCCGAATCATGGAGAACAACGGGGCAACTCGCATGGCTCCTCTCTGACGCTAAGTGGAATATCCTGCCGGGCATAAAACGATTCCTCGATACTACTATGTTCGGCGATGGGGTCACTATAGAAACTAATGGCGAAGATCGAGCGCAAGGGGAAGATCGATCTTTAGCTGCCGCCAAAGCCCTGATGGAAATTCTTGGAAAGAACAAGGTACAGACCGATTGGAGACCCTCAAAAGATCACCTGCCCTTAAACACACTCAGAATACGAGTAGGGCTAAAACCTATTGACTATTCCGACCATAACCTAAAAGATGCGGCGTATGGAAATGTGCTGTACAGATAACCTTCCATTTCAAACTGAGCCTTGCGCGAGCGAATGGCCCTGCCCTAGCCGACCGTCGTACCCTGCTCCGGCGCCCGTTCGGACAGTGGGGGCGAGGCGATTTTTGATGCATGGCGCGAAATAGCGTCCCGCCCGCACCGGAGTGTACATGGGCCATAGGCGGGGTGCCCAGCTCCATATGCCTTGCTGGGTCGCACCAGCCTCCATATTGCCTTGGCTGGGTGGCAAACATGAGGATGCGGGCTGGACGCGATGACAAAGCAAGGCGCAAAAAGCGCGAGTAGGAGGATGCAGCTTTTAGGCGCGCAAGCCCGAGGAACGGAGGCATACTTTTTCGTATGTCGGAGTCCCGCAGGGCGCCGCGCAACGCCAAAGATGCGCCTCAGACGCAGGCGGCCCCTCCTGTGAAAGCGGTACTCCAGCGCGTCAAGGAAGCCTATGTGACGGTCGAGGGGCGGACGGTCGGCGAGATCGGCAAGGGGCTTTTGGTGCTCGTCGCCATCGGCGCCGGCGATACGGTCCGGGACATTGACTGGATGGTGGAGAAGATCGTCAACGTGCGGATCTTCGAGACCCCGGAGGGCAAGCTCGACAAGTCGGTGCTCGACGTGAGGGGCGCGCTCCTCCTCGTGAGCCAGTTTACCCTTTACGGCGACTGCAAAAGGGGCAGGCGGCCGTCATTCTCGGACGCGATGGACGCGGATGCCGCGGCTGAGATGTTTAAGCTGTTCACGGCGCATGCCGCCGAAAAGGTGAAAAAGGTTGAGACCGGTGTATTCCGGGCCTCGATGGACGTCCATCTCGTCAACGACGGGCCGGTCACGTTGATCCTCGATTCAAGGGCATAGCCGGGTGGTGTCGGGCAGGGAAGATGGCGCAGAGCATTTTGCAGCATTACGTTATTGATTGAGGAGGCGGAACTTCTTCTTCCGCACGCGGACATTGCGAAGGGCCTCAAGGAAGGAGGCTGAAGCCTCGATTATTATTGGGAAATGTTATTTGGGGCGAAAGAACGAAGGATGCCGATAATCGTGCTGCTACCGGGTAAATTCAGCAGAATGAAAGCGAAATCTCTGTGGAAGCACGCGCGTTGCATGCAAAGCAATCCGACGAGCGGGGGTAGTAGAGTATGGGTAACAGTAAAAAGGATGTCGGGAGGATAACCGAACTGCAGGCCCGGCTCAAGGAAGCCGAGCAGGACCTCAGGGCGATGCGGGAAAGAGGTGTGCATGCGCCGGGGACTGTTGAGACGGAAAGCAGCAATTCCTCAGTGGCCGCTATAGAGCATCTGCGGGAGAGGGAGGAGTACTTCAGGCTCCTCATCGAAAATGCGC
>Ga0187861_10005332_pt1 | contig 10345 bp, 15 predicted proteins | sample June2016WEW_10_1_3_FD_132986 | JGI IMG/M metagenome (GOLD analysis project Ga0187861, IMG submission 132986) | Peatland microbial communities from SPRUCE experiment site at the Marcell Experimental Forest, Minnesota, USA - June2016WEW_10_100 | ecosystem: Environmental > Terrestrial > Soil >...
CTGAGGCCGGCCAAAGAAAGTCTGTTAGTCGAGAGGGCCGACCGGTTCCTGCTTTTGTCGATCCTAGTCGTGGGAGGGCTCGCAGCGCTCCTTTCCATCGTCTTTGCCCGCCGCCTGACCCGTCCCATAAAGGAGCTCTCCCTTGCCGCGTCCGATATCAGCGCAGGCCGCATGAAAAGGCGCGTGAGCACGGCGAGGCGCGACGAGCTGGGTAATCTCGCGGAGGCGTTCAACCGCATGGCGGACGGTCTTGAGACGCAGGAAATGCTCAGGCGCAAGCTCCTTGCCGATGTCGCCCACGAGCTGAGGACGCCTCTAGGCATTATGCAGGGAGAGCTGGAAGGGCTGATGGACGGCGTCATACCGACCGACGAAAGCCGGCTTCAGTCGCTCCACGAGGAGACGGGCCGGCTGAAGCACATGGTCGAGGCCATCGAAGACCTGAACCAGGCCGAGGCGAGCGTCCTTTCCCTCCGGAGACAGGATATCCCTTTTAATACGTTCCTGGGGAACATCGTCGGGCGGCTCAAAGCGGCCTTCGGGGAAAAGGGGGTATCCCTTGAGCTGCAATGCAAGGACGGCCTGCATCTGTCCGCCGACCCCGAGCGGCTGAGCCAGGTCATCCTGAACCTCCTGGCCAACGCACTGAAAGCGACCGGCGAGGGGTGCCGGGTCCTCGTATCGGCGGGGCAGGCCAAGGGATGGATAGAGATCGCTGTCGAGGACAACGGGACCGGCATAAGGGAGGAAGACCTGCCGTTCATCTTCGAGAGATTCTACCGCGGACCGGGTGGGGGGCTCGGGATAGGACTTACCATAGCGAAAGAGCTGGTGGAGGCGCACGGAGGGCGGATAGAGGCGAAGAGCACGGAAGGGAAGGGCACGACTTTCATCGTTTCCCTGCCCCTTGACGGCGTTCACAATTCTTCATAATCTCTTCGATGGCTTTTCACATTCCTCCTGTATAGTTATAGAAAATCCTGAAGGAGGCAAGAGACATGAAGAAGACAGTGGTAGCGGCTTTGGCAGTGGCGGTTTTACTTGTATGGGGCATTGCTTATGCCCAGACTCCCGCGCGCAGTTACGGCGGTCAGGCAGATGCGAACGCTCTCAGGCAGTTCCAGAAGGAGACTCTGCCGTTGAGGGACGAGATGCAGGTCAAGCGCCTCGAGCTCAGCAACGAATTTGCGAAGCAGGCGCCGGATGAGAACCGGATAGCGCAGCTCCAGAAGGAAATGATAGACCTCAGCGCCAAGATCCGGACTGCCGCCGAGAAGAACGGCTTGCAGGCCTGGGGCTACGGCTACGGCCGTGGTTATGGCAGGATGGGCTACGGCCGAGGAGGCTGGGGCTATGGCGCGAGGATGATGGGTTATGCGGGCGGTCCCGGCTACTGTGGGGGACCCGGCTACGGTCGAGGCCCGGCCTGGTAGAACCTGTGAAGGGGCGGGCCTTCGGGGCCCGCCCATCGGGAGACTCAATGCGTATTGCTCTAATCCTTATGGTGCTCCAAGCCTTACTGGTTGTGCCCGTCGTCTCCGAGGCGCAGCCCATGGGCATGGGCGGTATGCGCGGGGGAGGGCCGTACGGCTCTTTCTGCCCCGGTCCTCGCTGGGGCGGACCTTACGGCGCCCGAAGGATCGTTAGCTCGGCCGATGATGCCAGACAGATTATCCAGACCTTCTTTTCGAGCCGCGGACAAGAGGTCAGGGTAGGAAAGATAGAAGAACGGAGATGGTATTTCAAGGCAGAGGTTCTCGATCCGAAAGGGGAGCTCGTCGACCTCGTAGTCATCGACAAAAGGACCGGAAGATTACGGTCGATATACTGAAAGGAAAACTTGCGTTATGCACCGCGGTCCATGCCGATAACATCGAAGGAGACAAATTGTATGCTAACGCGGACGCGTCTTGCGCTACGGCCGATAGGGTACGTGAGGAATGACGTGAACGATATTGGGTTCAGGGGCTGGAAGAACCTCGTTTCCCGCCTCGTTATTGATGAAAGGTACAGCGATGCCTTTGACGGCATTGAATGCTTCTCCCATCTGTTCGTGATCTTCAGACTCCATGTGCCCGGAAAGGTGCTCTTGAAGAGGCACCCGAGAGACCGAAGTGACCTCCCTATAGTGGGCGTGTTCGCGACACGGAGCCAGATGAGGCCCAACAGGCTCGGTCTTCAAGCGGTGCGGCTGCTGGAGAGAAGGGAGAGCGAGCTTCTCGTCCGGGGATTGGACGCGATAGATGGTACTCCGGTGATCGATATCAAACCTTACATGCCCCGGCTGGACATCGTAGCCGATGCTTCCGTTCCGTCATGGGTCGAAAAGCTCGAATCCCGTCATCTTCCTGAAGAATAAGAATGAGCCACGCCGAAGAACGCACCATAGTCGACAATATACCGGAATTGTACATATGACCTTGCTCCTCGTTAACGTTAACATGTGTTAAACTTATTTAACGGAAGAGAGAGCAAAAACATCGCCGGGAAAGGGCAGGTTTTACTCTTAACGGGACTGAAAACCGCTCGCAGAGTAAATTGTGGAACCCTGGGCATAGTCCTTGCTAACAAGACCCCTGAATAGAAATATTTGGGCGCTTGAACGAAGCCGGCTATGGGTAGCCAATAGGAGCGTGCAGGGGGGGAGAATGAAAGAATTGATTGTGATGGCCGTGATCGTCGTTGCCTGGTACGTACTCAACAGGTATGTCCTGCCAAAGTTCGGGGTGAGAACCTGAGTGAATCCCGGCGGGAAGGATTCCTGCGACAAAAAATAGATGTGTTCTGCTGCCGAGGTGATAACTCGCTTCATTCTCATAAACGTCAAGGGGAGGATTACCATTTATGCCTTTCTGTGGCGCTCGTGTTTGCGTTCGCCCTTAATGTCTTTCATTGCCATCGCGGCATGCTTTTTGGCGGAATGGTTGGTATGCTAATGGGAGGGCCTGCCGGGGAATGGGCATAGTTTGCCTGCCGGACCGGGCCGATAACTAGACAATAGAGGAGGTGTAATGTGTCATTGTTCGAAAAGATAGGTTGAATAACATGAGGAGAGGAGTCCGAAACGCCGGCAGTTAGCTGGCGCATGCTGAAGTTCCCTGATGATACGCAGATCCGTGTTAATGGCTTGAACGAGATACTGGCCGACCTTTACTCTGAAGGCAGACAGGCGAATCAGGAGACCGCCGAAGAGATCATCAAGAGGCTGGAGGCCCGAAAGAATTTTATCCCTTCGTCGGACCGTGCCCGTAAGGAGTATGCTTATGTCGTGCTTAAAGAGTACAGAGAGTATGTTAACGAGCGCGCCGGCGACAGTGCCAGGTAGAGTGCGCCGCCCGGAGACGGGCGGTAACGGTAATCGCAGAAGAGAAGTGCTGGTTTTTGACCGCTTGCATCCACATTGACTTAGAAAACACCTTCGACGCGCTCGCTATGCCGCTCCGCCATCTGCAGAGTGGGTAGTATTTCAAAAACGATCACGGATCGAAGCGGAACTGGCTCAGGTACTGCTTCATCTTCTGTCTGTTGGCGTTGTCGAGACCCGGGCAATCAGAGGGAACCTTCGCGTCTTCAGTCATGAGCGTGGCAAATACCATGCACGTCGGCTGGCCGCACTTCCCGCAGTTTGTCTTCGGGAGCAGCCTGAGGAGTTCCAATATCTGCGGTCTTGGCTGGGACTGGTAGCTGGGTGAAATCTCCGCCCGTTTTTCCCAGGTTTCATTGATCTGCTGCTTTAGCCAGTTCAGGAGCCTGTCCGCTTCATCCTCGTCCTCCAGAGCGTTAATTGCGATCTCTCGGGCATAAACGGTAACCAGCTTTCCGTGCAGCTTAAATGTGACGGATGGAGGCTCTTCAATGTAGGTGTACCCGCCCAGTACACTGTTGAGATAGGGAAGCACCTCCCTGATGTCGCAATCGAGGTGGGCGATGCAGTGGACCGACTGGAACTGAGGATTACACTTTGCCCGAAACACTTCCTTGGTCCAGCCTTCCATGTACATTTTCTCAAACCTCCCTTTCCCGTTCACGGGCACCGAACGATGCCTGCGCCCGCAAGCAGCCGCCGCACGTGGGAAATGAATTCCCAAAATAGTCTTCCGCATTCCCCTCGGGCAGATAACAGCCGCCGCTAAAGGTTCACGGCGAAAAACCGAACATTTGGACTCGTTCCCGGAAAGCGACATATTCCGGTCGCTGTATGGAACGTTAGGTCAAATGTTCGACACAACCTGGCCGAGGGCCAGCTTTGTGCCCGCATCAAGACCGCCTACCGTATCTTCCTTTTTGATCCCGAGCTCGGTAATCATAAAGTACCTGAACGGCTCTACCGCATATTTTTCCAGCACCTTTTTCCCGCATCCCATCGGGCACCCGTCGATCATGATCACCCGTCCGGCCTTTGCGCTTTCCACAAAACCGGATAATCCGGCGCCTACCCCTGCGAGACAAAACGATCTTGCACCACCCATCTTATCTATTTCCAGCATCACTTGATTGGCAATCTGCCCCACATTCGACCTTCCCGAGCACGCGGCAATTAACGTAGTACTCGCGCCGGTGCAGCACGTCTCCTTTTCAGCCATGATACTTCCTCCTTGATATGCGGATTAACTCCTATTTTTCCAACAGCTTCTTTATCTCGTCTGGGGAAAGTACTTTACCCACGCTTACGACCTTGCCGTCCACCGCGAGTCCGGGCGTCATCATCACGCCGTACTCCATGATCTTCTTCAGGTCGGTCACCTTTTCGATTTCGTAATCGGCCCCTTTTCCCTTAACGGCCTCCTCGGCGTTTTTTGTCAGCTTCACGCACTTCTGGCAGCCTGTCCCAAGAATCTGGATCTTTTTCATAAACGCTCCCTCCTTGTGCTCCCATAGTTATTTGCTCCCGCGCAGCACCTTTTATTGACTGTTGCCTGTTCCTTCGTTTTCAGGAATTCTTCGAGTCATACCTCCCCTACAGGACGGCGTTAAACAGGTAGCCGACGATAATGATCGCCGCCGCCACAATACCCGTGAAGATCGCTATCAGCTTCGGTTTGATCACCTTGCGGAGGATGATCATCTCAGGCGTCGATATGGCCACGATGGACATCATAAAGGCAAGGGCCGTGCCCATGGGCAGCCCCTTCCCGACGAGGGCCTGGACGATGGGTATCGCCCCTGCCGCGTTCGAATAGAGGGGGATGCCTATGAGGACCGCTATAGGCACGGCAAAGGGGTTGCCCGGCCCCGCGTATCTGATTACGAAATCTGTGGGCGCATAACCGTGAATCAGTCCGCCGAACCCGATGCCGATGAGGACGAAGAGCCAGACGCGCCTGAGGATATCTTTCGTGTAGTCGCCCGCGTACTGCAGCCGCTCGCCCCAGGTGGGAACAACGATGTCCGTCTCGCCCATCCTGATCTGGTACACATAGTCTTCCACAAGGTGTTCCAGCTTCAGCTTCCCGATGACTATGCCCGCGAAAAAGGCGATGGTAACGCCCGTAGCCGTATAAAGGAGGGCGATCTTCCAGCCGAAAAGTCCCCAGAGCATCACCAGGGCCACCTCGTTTACCGTCGGCGAGGATATGAGGAACGAGAAGGTCACCCCGAGCGGCAGCCCCGACTCCAGAAAGCCGATAAACATGGGGACTGCGGAGCAGGAACAGAACGGAGTGACGACGCCGAGGAGGGCCGCAAGCAAGTTCCCGGCGTATTCCCTGCGGTTGCCGAGGAGCTTCCGTGACTTCTCGGGTGGGAAGAAGCTCCGTATGACCGCGACGACGAAGATGATCACCGCCAGGAGCAGGAATACCTTCATCGTGTCGTAGAAGAAGAAATCGAGCGCCTCGGCGAGCCTGGTTCCCGGCTGAATGCCCATCAACCTGTAAACGAGCAAATCAGCAATATACTTCAACATGTCCTGCGTCCTCCCTTATCCCGGCTGCGCCCCGCATCTTCAGATGATGGCATATTGGCAAAAGTCCCAACATAACAGCGCAAAACTGCCTGCGCGGGAAATTACTTGCACAGACATACCTGCTGCCGTTTCACATTGCTCTCGATGACGGCGGTAACGCAGCCGAAGAAATCGGTGACGCAGGGGACCTCCAGGCGGTAGATCATATCAGCCCTTTCTTTCCTGGAGGAAACGATTCCCGCCTCCTTAAGTACCAGGAGGTGCTTCGAGACCGTCGATTTGTCGAGGTTGAAAATCCCGTTCAGCGAGGAGAACGTTTGCTCACCGTCTTTCAGCACGTCAATAACCATTAAGCGAACGGGATGGGCCATGGCCTTGATGATCCTGCTCCTGATCGTGGCTTGTTCAAAGGTTATCATAAGTCACCCGCCAATATTGGTCCATTGGTAAATATACCAACATACCAATGATTTGTCAAGGGGTTTTTAGAGAATGTTTTTTAGAGAAAGTCTATCTCGGCGAAAAGGGCGTGAAGGACCAAGACTGCGATCGGCATACTGAAGGAAGCCTGCCTAAAACCCATGCCCCCGATCCATTCTCGCCGCCTCGGAAGATCCGACATCAACATAGTCGTTATGCCTGGAGGGTATATCTCGTCCCTGCCGTATTCAGGATGAACTGTCCAGGCATGGCCTTCGAGAAGGCTACGATTGCCTCGAAGCCGGTGCAGTGGGCCGGGACGATGATCTCCGGGTTGATGGACTTCATGTCCGCCACCGTCCTCTCGATGACCTCCGGCTTCGCATTGACCAGATGGAAGCCGCCAACGACCGCGTATACCTTTTCCACTCCCGCCATCTTGCGGACGTGCTTCACTGCGTTGATTATGCCCCTGTGGGCGCAGCCGGACAGGACGACGAGCCCTTTCCCTTTTAAGTTGAATGCCATGGCCTGCTCGCCGGGGAAGGAATCGACGACCACCGTATCGCCCTGTTTTACAAGGAGCTCTGGCGGTATCTTTTCATAGTCGGTAACCTGCTCCACGCGCCCTGAGAAGTAGCCCCCGGGCATTACCTCCGTAGGAGTCTTAACCTCGACGATCCGCACCAAGTCGAGCGCCTCTATTTGGGATCTGTTCAATTGGCCGATATCGATCCTGTCCGTCGTGCCCGGCATGAGGGAATACCTCCTCTCGAAAGCCCCCTCGCCCAAATAAAAGGGCGTCCCCTTCTTTATCCTGGCGCGGTTCATGGCCAGCATCTGCGTGAAGGAGCCCCAGTGATCGAAGTGGCCGTGAGAAAGCCCGAAGCCCTCCGCTCTCGCCATGTCCAGGCCGAGGACGTCCATGTTTCCCTTTACGCCCCGCGCGTCGAGGCCGTAGTCGAACATGAACGCGCCCGTCTTGCCGTTCGAGGTTGTCTCGACGAAGAACGAAAGGCCGTGCTCTGCGTGCATCCATTTGCCCGGCACGGCGTGGAACCTTTTTGTCACCGATGCGTCCGGCCTGAGTGCATCATAGTAATTGTCCGTGATGATCGTAATGATTACGCTGTCCACTTCCGCCATCTTCACGCTGCCATAGGCCATCTTCGGTCCCCCCGTTAAACTTCCTGCCATCAACGCGGCCCCTGCGCCTGCCGTCGTTTTCAAGAAGTCTCTCCGGTTCATAGTCTCTTTCATTACGGCACCCCCTTCTCTTTTTGACACCCTTGCGAAAAGCATTCCGCCTTTAACAGGCCCCGTTCCACGAAGGACCAGCCTAACCGTTCGTCCGATCCAACCTACGGTAACACATTCCGTCGAGATTGTCTCAACTAATCGTTTGTCCGGACGGGTTCATTCTATGTACGCTACCATGGCCGGTCCGCCAAAGGCCGTGGCGCCGAGGCGGAGGAAAGATAGAAAGAGGTCGCCCAGGGTCGGAGAACTCCCGGCGACCTCTTCTCTTTCGGGTGATGCCTCCACCCTTCTTCCTAGCCCGAGCAGCAGCTTCCCGGGGAGCCGCACGAACCGGGCGAGCCGCAGCAGCCGCCCGCAGGCTCGGGAGCAGAGAAAGAGGGGGCGCCCGAACCGACGTTGGCAGCAGACATGAGCTTCACGAGGTCTCCACTCCCGCACTGGCTGCAAAGCGGCCTTTCCTCCCTGCCAAGCACCAGCTGCTCGGTGACCTCGCCGCATTTCTCACAGCGGTACTCATAGATGGGCATAAAGTCTCCTCCTGATCCTAATGGTGGCCGCAGCCGCCATCCGTATGTCCCCCGCATGCATGCTGCATGTTAAGCAGGGGGAGCTTTCCCTCTTTCAGCAGGTCCATGTTCTCCTTGACCGTCTCAGCCCCGGACCGGTACACTTTAATACCCCTCGCATTGAGTCCCGAGATGGCGCCCGCGCCTATGCCTCCCACGACAACCGCATCGACTGCCTGACCGCCGATCGCCTGAAACGGGTTGCACGCGCCGTGCACGTGGTTGAGGTCTTTGTTGCCGACCGTGCCGACACCTTCCGTTTCCGTATCGACCATGACGAACGTGGGGGCCGTGCCGAAGTGGCCGTATACGGCACTGTTGATGCCTTCATCCTTCTCGACCGCGAAACATACCTTCATTCTGTGTCCTCCTTTTGGATTTCGTCTGTTCCTATCTTGAGGGCCTTGCCCTTGATAAGGGCCTCAGCCACCTTTCGCCTCGCCTCGTTGACGATGCGTCCGAGAGTGGCCCTGGAGACCTTCATCTCCCGGGCCGCCTCCTCTTGATAACGCCCTTCCAAGTCGCATAGCCTCAGGGCCTCCACTTCATCGAGGCTCAGGCAGACCTCTTCAAGCTCGAAGAGCGGGATGCCCCGGGGCTTGAAATATGAGGCATCGGGGCGACAGTTTACACAACGGAATTTCTTCGGTCTTGACATGTACACATTATAAGCATATGCTCGTAACAGTGTCAAGGAGAAAATTTGGTCTGCCCGGCTCATCTCGATCCGGACCGCATCAGATGCGACAGACGAGCGGGAAGAAAGTTTTTTGAACAAAATAGAGTCTCAATCGTCCTACTATATAGACAGGTATCTGCGAAGGGCTTCGTTTACCTTCTCGGGCGGCCAGGACTGATGGGGATGCAGCAAAGCAGGTGGGGACTTGACTTCAGACAAAGTGCGTAACTGGTCAAGGGACATATCGCCCGTTGTGGCCGTGTTGTTCGCAACCGTTCTGTTTTCCTTCTTTTATGGTGATGTTGCGCCATCGCCCGGCTGGCAGAATGCCTATAAAGCCCCTTTGCGGTTTCTGCGCTTTGCGTTTCTTTTGTGCGTCCCGCTCTTGGCGCTGCCGCGAATCTATCGCTTTTTCACCCGAAGAAAGTCAGCCATCCTTCTGCAGGTCGAACAGAAACGAAAATTAAAGATCGAGCCGATCAGGCACTGGGTATTCAGGCCGTTCCAGGGGATCGGCATAGGGCTGCTTTTCGGCACGAAGCTCCTTGGCATCCTTCAGCTCGTGGCCGGATCGTCGGTGGGGTCCTCACTCCTTATACCCGAAGGCCACTTTCAACTCGGGCGCCTTCTCTTGATCACCCTGATCACCGTGTTCGTCTCCGTCCTGCTCTCCCTCTTATGGACGCTTGACGATATGGGAATACGGTATTTCAACCGGAGAGACCAGGAATTGAAAATGATCGGAAAATATGTCGGGACGGTGATGCCCGTCATCTTCGGATTTTACGGCATAGTCAACCTCATGGGGAATTACTCGACCGCCGAGGCTTTTCTTTTCGCCTTCAAGATCGCCGTGGTCCTCTACCCTCCTCTTGCGGTATTCGCCGTTCTTCATACGTATTTCATAAGGAGCAGGATCAGGGTGTTCTCAGAGTCCCACGTGAGAAGAGGCAGTATCCGGCCGGGAGAATGAATCAGGATTTATGAAGGCTTTTGCTGACGATATAGACCTGATCAAGCGCATCGAGGACGGAAGCCGTCCGGCATTTGAAGAACTGGTGCGCAAGTACCAGGATAAGATCTACAACCTGTGCTGCTACATGCTGCACGACCCGGACACCGCCCGGGACGCGGCGCAGGAGACGTTCTTGAAGGCTTACAGCCGGCTGAAAGACTTCAGGGGAGAGTGCGCTTTCTATTCCTGGCTCTATCGCATTGCCGTCAACACCTGCCTCGATGAGAAGAGAAAATCACACGAGGTGACCGATTCCATGGAAACCACCCCCGCAGTCGAGGATATACCTTCATCGGGACCTTCGGCGGAGCGACTTTATCAGTCGAAGGAAACGGGTCGGGCCATCCAGGCGGCCCTCCAAAAACTGCCGGATGGCCTGCGGGCGGCGATTGTCCTGAAAGAGATGGAAGGGCTTTCCTATGAGGAGATCGGAGATACGCTCGCCATATCCGTGGGAACGGTAAAATCGAGGATATCCAGGGCGCGGGAGGAACTGAGGC
>Ga0187861_10005333_pt1 | contig 10345 bp, 11 predicted proteins | sample June2016WEW_10_1_3_FD_132986 | JGI IMG/M metagenome (GOLD analysis project Ga0187861, IMG submission 132986) | Peatland microbial communities from SPRUCE experiment site at the Marcell Experimental Forest, Minnesota, USA - June2016WEW_10_100 | ecosystem: Environmental > Terrestrial > Soil >...
GAACTCGCCCTGGTCGTCGGTCTTGCGGATCGTAAACTCCACGTAGGTGCTGCCGCGGTTGACCTCGAAATGCACGCGCACCAGGCCGTCCCCGATTTCCTTCTTTGTCCGCAACGCCACTGCTCCCGCACTTGCCATCAGCACGCCGTTCTCCACGCGCCAGCCCGAGGTGTCGCCGCGCAGGAAGTCCAGCGTCTTGCCGTCGAAAAGCTGCTGCCAGACGCGCGCCTCCGTGGCCGGCGCCACCGCCGCAAGCGCGCCCGACGCTGCGGCGGGCGCGGGTGTGGGGGCAGGCGCCGGTGTGGGCGGGGCGGGAGTTGGCGCCGGGGCGGGTGCAGGCGGGGCGGCTGCCGTCTCCTTTTCGCTCGCGTATGACAACACCTTGCTGCCCACCGCGGGGCTTTCCACAAAGCGCGGCGAGAGCCACCAACAGTCTTCGTTGGACCACCGGGTATTGTGCTGCTGTAGTGAAATCTCCGCCTCCTGCCCCTTCAGCGGCGTCAAATCCACGTCGTAGGTCCGCCAGTTGGGCCCGCTCACAGTCTCTTGCAGGAGCATCTTGCCGGAGACCATTACGACCAACTGGAAATCGCCCTGGTCGTGGGCGCGGATTTCGAACTCCAGGAGGGGATTGTTTTCCGGGATTTTGCATTTCCGGCTTAGTGTGCGGGGCTCCGTCCGTGTCAAAGGATACGTATGCAACACGCACTTGCGCCCATCTTTCTCCTCCAGCATTTCCAGCGGTGTTTCGGGCGTTGCGTCCCCGTTGATCTGCCAATCGTGCTGCCAAGCCATCGAGGATGCCGGAATGTCTCCCGGCGGTGTCTTGAGCCCGGCCAGAATCTTGAGGGCCTCAGCGCCCGCTGGCGTGGCGCGGTTGCCGGCCACAAACTCCGTTAACTTCTCTTTGCAGGCCCAAGAGTCATCTGGATGTTTGGCAAACCACGCCTTGTGTGTTTCCAGCAGTCGCGCGGCCCGGTCGTTTCGTACACTTTCCACTTCCTTGTCCGCGCCCTTGGCACGCCCGGCCAGCTTCTGCGGCGCCGCAGCCTTGGATGCCAAGGGGGCAACCGATTCTGCAGTCTGGTTCTTCTGGGGGACAGCAGGTGCTCCTCGGCGCGTCGTCTGGCCGGCAGTGGCAGCGTTTTTACTGGCGTCCGGCTCGCCGGCTTCTTCGCCTTTGCGCCCCAAGAAAACCAGCAACCCTATCAGGAAGACCAGTGCGCCCGCCCCGCCGAGAACCAGTGGCGCAATCCTGCGCGCCTTGGCCGCGCCCTCTGCCGGCACGTCCGTCAACGGCGCTTCCGTAGCCGGCGGCACTCCGTGCGCCTGGGCCGCGCCGCTGCCTTGGCGCGGGACTGCCAACTGCGGACCAGTCTCTACGGGGGACGCCGCGGTGGTTCGCGCTGACGCCTGGCGGGAAAAAGCTTTTGTGGGGCTCTTCTTGCCCGCTGCAATTTTTGCCGCGGCCGTGGTTGCAGGGGCGCACTTTGCGCAATAGTATCTGTTCTCGTCGTACTCAACCGCCGTGCCGGCCGCCAGATCGGGATCGGGAATCCTCAAACAGCATTTGTCGCAGTACGCAATGATCATCTTTTCCAATCCCGTTCAACCATTACGCCTTTCCAGTAATACCAGATTCACTTCTAATGCAAACACCCTTTATTATATACACAGCAGAGTCCATTAGCGATTCTCTTTTTACACGGAAATCCACCAACCTTTCCTGCTTTGAGACGTCACATGTATAGAGGAGGCAAAGCGCTTCGGGCGGAAGCGCACAAATGGCACGGCTGTTGCTTGGAGAACAGCAGGGCTGTGATAGGCGGTGGATCATGCAACAAAATGACACGGTGCTCATCATCGAAGACGACCAGGCAGCCGCTCAATACCTTGCAGCCGCGTGCCAGCAACTGGGCATCAGTCCGCTGATTGCTTACGACTGTGTGACCGGCCTGCAGTTGGCGACCACCAAGCGTCCCCGGCTGATCTTCTCTGATCTGCAGGTTCCTGGGTTGGACGGGTTTGAGACAGCCAGGCGGATACGCAGCGACCGGAGTCTTGACGGCACTGCGGTTATCGCAGTCACGGATTGCGCGCCCAAAGCCCCTGCCGCCAATCAAGTGGCCTTCGATGATTACGTCTTGAAGCCCGTATCACGGGATAGCATCCAGAACATGATCAGCAAGTACTGCTGAGGCATTGGGAGACGGCAGCGCGGGCTTTCGGCCTGGTGAGACCACAAACTGGACGCCTGCTCTGCCGTTCAAAGGTCCTTCGAGTAAACCCACAGTTCCTTGCGTGCCCTCCACCCCGCGGCTGCGTACATGCGCCGGGCAGCGGAGCGCGAAGCGTCGGTGCGCGAGGTCAGGCGCAGGTGGCGCGCGCCCCACGCCAGCGCTTGCCGTTCGCAACGCTCCAGCAGCAGGCGTCCCAGGCCTGCATCCCGGAAGGCCGGATGCACCACAAGGTGGTAGACATAGGCGCGATGGCCGTCAAAGGTGATGATCGCGCCGCCGGCCAGGCGCAGCTCGCCGGCGCCTGTCGCGCCAGGGGGCTCAACCACAAAAACGCGCCAACCGCGCCTGCGCCGCTGGTTCCTGGCGATGGCCTGGGCGGTATCGGATTCGTCGAGATCCATGTCGCAGGCCTTCCAGACGGCTGCCAAGGCCGCGAAGTCGCCGTTCCTGTACTGCCTGATTTTGAACCCCTTCTTCTTCATCAATCCTTCCTCTGCCCAAGCCGCACGCGGGAGCCGTTGCTTCCCCTCTCGCCTTCCGTAAGAGAATAGTGTCTTCTTTCAGCACGCCGCCAAAGTCAACAGAGAATCTCATTCCTTCTTAATCTCCGTTTCACCTCTGCCCCGCCTTCCCATATACTCCGGCAGACCCAACGCCCGGTGGAAAGGCCAGGCCGAATCATGGAACGCAAGCAATGGCTGATGCTGGTCTTCAGGGAAGCGAATCTGTTCCTGGAGAAGCACACGCCCCCCGGCGGCAAGCTCACGGCCGCGGAGGTGGATGAATTGGAACCGGAACTCCATGGCCAGCTCCAGGAGGTGCTCGCCGCCACGGAAAGCCTTGAGGACGTCATCAAACACTCGCTTTTGAAATCCCCGCCGCCGGATTTGTGGTATGGTGAGAGCAACTGGCAGCATGTGCTGGTGGGCGTGGCCTCGGCCTGCCTGCTGCATGACGTGAAAGGGATCGTGCACAAGATCATTGAGGGCGCGCTGCCACGCACCCCGCCGGCGCAGTTACTGAGCGTCGTTGAGACCCAGGATGTCAAAAAGACCAAAAAGGAGAAGAAGCGCTGACCATGAGTTTGTCGCCCGGCCTGAAGACGTTCCTCCAGCTTGCCGCAAAACACCCAGGACGGCTGGTCCCGGTAACCCGCAGCTTCCTGGCTGGCGGCCTCACCCCCGTGGCCGTCTTTCAGCAAATGAAAAAAGAGAAGCACGCATTCCTGCTGGAGTCGGTGGAACGGCAGGATAAGCTCGCGCGCTACAGCTTCGTCGGCTGTGCGCCGGAGTTTGTCTTCCGCGGGCATGTGTTCCCGCAGCCAGGTTGTGTGATTGAACGGTTGGGCGGCAAAACCAGCCGTCACGACGGCGATCCGCTGGCCGCGCTGGAGCGGTATCTGGTGGAGAACTGCGCTGTTGGGAGTGTCGGCGCCGCTAAAGTGCCACCCTTCGCCGGCGGGGCTGTGGGCTTCCTGGGGTATGACGTTATCCGCCTCATCGAACCGCGGCTCTCAGCGCACCCCCCGCAGAGGCCGGGCATCCCGGGCGTCCCGGAGATGTTCGTGCCCATTTACAGGACCAGTGTGGTCTTCGACCATTACTTGAACACCATCAGCGTAGTGCATCACGCCGACCCGGCCGCCGCGTCCAGCCCCACTGCGGCCTACAAGGCCGCCGGCGCTGCGGTCGAGAAGGTTGTGAGACGTTTGCGCGCGAGCAAGCCGGAAACCTTCAGCGAACTACTGCCCGAGCAACAAGGGCCATCGCCGTCCAGTACGAAAGCCCGCATTGAGGGAAATTTCGACCGCGCCGGCTACATGGCCGCAGTGGAGAAGGCCAAAGAATACATCAAAGCCGGCGACATTATCCAGGTCGTGCTCTCACAACGGTTGTCCTGCCGCACCCGCGCCGAGCCCTTCGAGGTGTACCGCAGCCTGCGTGCCATCAACCCCTCGCCGTACATGTTTTACCTTCAGTTCGGAGACCTGCACCTGGTAGGCAGTTCGCCGGAAGTACTGGTCCGAGTGCAGAACGGCGTCATCACCGTGCGGCCCATCGCGGGGACCCGGCCTCGCGGCCGGGACCCGGCCGAAGACGCGCAGTTGGCGCAAGAACTGCTGGCCGATCCCAAAGAGCGCGCCGAACATGTCATGCTTCTCGACCTGGGGCGCAACGATGTGGGCCGCGTGGCACGGTTCGGCAGCGTCAAGGTGGATGAGCAGATGATCGTGGAGCAGTATTCCCACGTGATGCACATCGTCTCCAATGTGTCGGGGCGCATCCGTCCGGGGCTGAATGCTTTCTCGGTGCTGCGCGCCTGCCTGCCTGCCGGAACAGTCTCTGGCGCGCCTAAAATCCGCGCGATGGAGATCATTGACGAGTTGGAACCGGACCGCCGCGGGCCTTACGCCGGGGCCGTGGGCGTGATGGATTTCGAGGGCAACTTGGAGACCTGCATCGCCATCCGGACTTTCGTCATGCGGCCCAGTCCCCGCGGCGGCTACGACGCCTACCTTCAGGCCGGCGCCGGGATCGTGGCCGATTCGGTGCCCGCGCGCGAATACGATGAGACCCTGAACAAGGCCCGCGCGCTCCTGCGGGCGCTCGCGGCGGCGGAGGCGCGGCTGGGGAAGGGTTGACAAGTGACTTCCGCGCTGTAACGTTAATAACCGTTCTGGTGGACCGCTGGAAAGCGGTCCTGCCTTAAGAGCCGGGGGAGCGCAAAATGGCTGCCGTACACGAGAAGGCCGTCCCACCAATGACCCGTCCTGTGCGCTGGCCGCCGCGAAGCCGGCGACGTGCCCCGCATAACCAGCCTGTGGACCCTGCTGTACGGAAGTGGCGGGAAGAGTGCGATGCAGAATATGAGGACCAAGAGCGGTGCTTTATGCGGATGAAGAAGAAGTTGGCAAAGCAATTCCCCAACTGCGTTTATGTGGCCATCTACAAAGGCAAGCCCGTATTGGCCGGCAACGACTTGTTGGATCTGGGAAATGAGTTCTACAAGCATTTTGGCATGGTGCAGGGATACATTGGCAAGCTGCGGGGCAAAGAGGACGAAGTACACATTTACAGCGGATGGGTTCAGGGACTTGCGTGATGCTTTCTTTCCCATTTAGCGCCGGCATCGTCTCGCCGCCACCTGCGCCTTTTGCAGATGTTCTCATTCAACACGCTCGTGGCGGGAAGAGCTATCGAGTGAAGGCGCTGCTCGATACTGGATCGGATATGTGCTTTGTGCCGCGAGCTCTGGCTGAGGATGGGCACTGGGTGGCAGTTCGCAACGTGAGGGTTGTTACGCCGGTTGGAATCTCGTTCCGCAGTGTGCATCACGTCGCTTTCGAGATGTTTTCTACCAGACTGTCCGTCCTGGCTGTTGAGTGTGAACAAGATTTTGGGATAATCGGGCGTGTCGTGTTGAACCGGTTCGTGATCAGGCTGGATGGCCCCGGCCTGCGAATTGAGATACAGTAGTGTGGCCAGGAGGACACAATGGGACAGACGATGCTGCCCACCGTTGACTTTTGCGGCCACAAACTGACCCGCCTCATCTGCGGCGGGAATCCGCAATCCGGTTACTCGCATGTCTCCTCCGAGATGAACTGGGAGATGGTCTGCTACTACACCATGCCCAACATCCAGAAGCTGCTCAACGACTGCTGGGCCAACGGCATCAACACGGTTCAGACGCGCGGCGACAGGCTCCAGATGCGCGCCTTCCTCGAACATTGCCAAGGCGGCGGCCAGATGAAGTGGATCGCCCAGACGGCTTCGGAATTCAGCGACATCCACGCCAACATCGCCGAGATCGCCCGCTACAAGCCCATCGCCATTTATCACCACGGCACGCACACCGACAATTCCTGGCACTCGGGGAAAATTGACGCCGTCCGCGACTTCCTGAAGACCATCCACGATCTGGGCCTGCCCGCCGGCATCGGCACGCACATCCCCGAGGTCATCCAGTACGCCGAGGAGAAGGGCTGGGAGACGGACTTCTACATGGCCTGTTTCTACAACCTGGCGCGCGGGTACAAAACGGCCCCGGCCACTCAGCAAGGCGCCTATGCCGCTGAGCGCTTCCCCGCCGAAGACCCGGCGCGCATGACCGCCGTGATGCGCGCGGTCCCCAAGCCCTGCCTGGGCTTCAAGCTCATGGCCGCCAGCCGCAACTGCACCACGCCGGAAAGCACGCGCCGCGCCTTCCAATTCGCCTTCGACAACATCAAGCCCAGCGATGCCGTCGTCGTGGGCATGTTCCCCAAGTACAAGGACCAGCCTGCGGAGAACGCCGGCCTTGTGCGCAAAATACTCAGTACTGCAACGACTGTGCGCTATAGAGGACACGGGGTGGTGGGGCCGCAACCCAAGAAACGAACCGCCAAGATCCCCAAGTAAAAACCAGGGTTCCGGTTCAAACAGCTCCTGGCGTCCTTGGCGGCCCTTGGAGTCTTGGCTGGGTGCATGTCAGTAAATGCGTGGCCCAGAGCGTACCGCGGGCGTCCCGCCCGCCGTCGTCCTCGCGCCCTGCCAGCCTGCCACGAGCGGGCGGGACGCCCGCGGTACATTTGCTGACATGCACCCGTCTTGGCTGCTGAAGAAGCTTCGCCCTTGGAAATCCCCTTCGGATATGCTATCCTATATATGCGTGTAGTTGCAGCGCAGGCGTCTGGCTTGCACGCAGTGTTGCAGGAGCGGACTTTCTAAAAAGGAGGCGGAAATGAGAATTACAGGCGTAGCGTTGGCGGTGAGCATGCTGCTCGCATCGGGCCGGGTTTTCGCGTTTGGCATTGACGTGGGGCCTGTGCATGTCCATGGCACGGATGTCAAGGTGGGCGACTCAACCACGTTGAAGATCGTGGTGGACAAGCTCAAGTACGAGGAAAAAGGCGACACCAAGATCCTCAAGGAGATCAAAGCACACCGCAAGGGCGACAGTGACGACACTTTCGTAATCAAGGTTGACAAGGATGACCTCAACGACAGCAGCAAGGAAGTCCTGGCTAAGATCAAGGAAGACACCCGCTACAAAATGACCATCAAGAAGATTGATGATGGCTGGCGCCTCGAGAAGATCAAGCTGGACGAAGACGACTAGCGCGGATTTCCAGAAGCAGAGGAAGGATTTTAGATTTTGGATCCTGGATTTTGGATTTTGGATTGCCGAAACATGGGCCGTGTGCTACCCATAGCGGCACGGTCCGATCTTAAGTGCTGTCCGGGCGCTGGGCGGGGTTTCTCGTGCAGAATATCATCATCGAACAGCCCTACCGTTTCGTGGAGCCTTGCCACGGCCGGTTCTGGCCGGCGGTGTTGTATCGGCTCGTGCCCCGTTACCTGGAAAGCAACTATGGCCTGCAGCAGGTGGAATGCGTGGGCGCGGAGCGGCTGCGGCAGTCGCTGGCGGCGGGCCACGGCATCCTGCTGGCGCCGAACCACTGCCGCCCCTGCGATCCGCAGTTGCTGGGCGTGCTGGCGAACGAGGCGCGCTGCTATTTCTTCCTGATGGCCAGTTGGCATCTGTTCATGCAGTCGCGGCTGCAAACCTGGCTGCTGAGGCACGCGGGCGGCTTCAGCGTCTACCGCGAAGGGATGGACCGCGCGGCGCTCAAGGCCGCGATTGACGTGCTGGAGAGCGCCGAGCGGCCGCTGGTCGTCTTCCCGGAAGGCATCGTCTCCCGCACCAACGACGTGCTCAGCCCGCTGATGGAAGGCACCGCGTTCATCGCGCGCAGCGCCGCCAAGAAACGGCTCAAGGCCGCGCCGGGGGCCAAAGTGGTCATCCATCCCGTCGCGCTCAACTACTTCTTCTGCGGGGACATCCAGGCCAGCGTGCAGCCGGTGCTGGATGCGATCGAGATGCGCCTGTCCTGGCGTCCGCAGCGCGAACTGCCGTTGATCGAACGCCTCTACAAGCTCGGCAAAGCGCTGCTGAGCCTGAAGGAGATCGAGTACCTCGGCCAGCCGCAGAGCGGCGAAATCGGGGAGCGCCTGGGGCGCTTGATTGACCACATCCTGGTGCCGCTCGAAAAAGAATGGTGCGGCGGGAAGCGCGAAGCGAACGTCGTCGCGCGCGTCAAGCAACTGCGCGCGGCGATACTCCCGGACATGGCGGCGGGCGAGGTCTCCGAGGAGGAGCGCAGCCGGCGCTGGCGCCAGCTCGCGGACCTGTACCTGGCGCAACAGCTCGACTTCTATCGGCCGGATTATGTCCGTTTGCGGCCCACGCCGGAGCGCATCCTGGAGACGGTCGAGCGCTTCGAGGAGGACCTCACGGACCAGGCCCGTATCCACAGGCCCATGCGGGCCCGCATCGAAGTGGGGGAGGCCATCGAAGTCAACCCTGAACGCGAACGCGGCGCTGCCGTTGACCCAGCGATGCAGAAGCTGGAGGAGAGCCTGCGCGCAATGCTGAGCCGCAATGCGGAACAAGGCACGCAGCCGCTGGAGTTGCAGGGCGTCCCGCCGGCAGCCGCAGTTGCTGTTGCCCCTATCCCCTCCGGGGAGAGGGTAGGGTGAGGGGATGAGTGTGAATCCTGCCGTCCCAATTGCCGCTCAGGCTTCGCCAACCCCGCCGCCCTCGCGTGCCGCGCGCGCGGGGCTGATCGTACTCGGCATCGGCGCCTGGTTCTTCACACAGTCGCTCATCGCCCAGCGCACGCCGCCGGAGGGCCATATTGACGACGGCATGCACCGGCTCCTGGCGCCGCTGCACGACTATTTGTGGGCGCATAGCGGCGCCGCCAACGCGCTGATGATCGTCAGCTCGGCATTCATTGACGGCCTGGCGATCTTCGTCCTGCTGCGCGCGATTTTCGGCCCGACGATCCGGCCGTTCGTCGGCCTGTTTATATTGTTCGCCCTGCGCCAACTTTGCCAGGCGCTCTGTTCCCTCCCCGAGCCGCACCAGATGATCTGGCATTATCCGGGCGTGCCCGCGCTGCTGGTGACCTACGGCGTCGCACCCGACCTGTTTTTCTCGGGCCATACGTCCGTCGCGGTCTATGGCGCAATCGAACTGAACCGGCTGGGCCGGAAATGGCTGGCGGCAGCGGTCCTGATCGCGGTTTTCGAGATGCTCACGGTCCTGGCCTTGCGCGCACACTACACGATGGACGTCTTCGCGGCGCTGATGACTGCGCTGGTGGCCGCACGGGTTGCGGACCGCGTCAGCCCCGCGCTGGACCGGGCATTGATCCGTGCCTTCGGCAAGAGGCCCGCTTGACTTTCACGGCCGGAACGCGTCCTTGCGGTCGTCGGGCTTGACCGTTTCGACGTGGGGCCGTTGTTCCAGCGTGCGGTCGTCCGGCGGATCGTCGCCGCGCTTGCACCCGCCCAGCAAACTCAACGCGATCACGGCCAACAGCGGAACACTTCTAAGTTTCAATAGTACGGCGCGCATGTCAGTCTGGCCTCCAGTTCTGTGCCACTGTGGCATTCAAGCCCCCTGCTTCTGGTGCTGCTCGGCCGCAAGCTTCTTGATGAGGTGCTGGAAGCGCGGGTCGGACTTGATGGCATCCAGATCTTTGTCCTGGCGCAATTGCTCGACGTCGGAGTAGCCGAGTTCCACGGCCTTGTGCAGGTTGAGGAGGGCCTGGTCCTTCTGCCCTGTCAAGGCATACGAGCAGGCGAGGTTATAACGGACCAGCTTGTGCTCAGGCTTGATGCACGAGAGCTTCAGGTCCATCTCCAGGCCTTTCTCGAACTCGCCGCTGCGCGTGTAAGCATCGCCTAGCAGCAGGAGCGCTTCAAAGTGATTGGCGTCGGTGCGCAGGATCTCCTTGCAGAAGAGGATCTCGAAGTCCGTCTCCCTGGGCTGGGGCACGTCAAAGGGCTTGAAAAGGTTGGCCGCCAACCCATCGAAATACGCCTTACGCAAATCCAGTGGCGTACTGCTGCGTGTCTGGCGCCGTTTCCGCTTGCGCACTGCCGCTTCCCCCTTGCCCCCTCCCACCGCCCCGGCGCAGGCTTCCAGCCGGTGTTACAGAACTTTGCCTGAGAAGTACGTTTAAGACCAGATGGCACTTCGTCAAGCGCGGAACTTGCTCATTCGCCAAAGAAGACACCGTCGGCTCACAAGTTTGCCGGCGCCGGCCTGCGCCA
>Ga0187861_10005334_pt1 | contig 10344 bp, 9 predicted proteins | sample June2016WEW_10_1_3_FD_132986 | JGI IMG/M metagenome (GOLD analysis project Ga0187861, IMG submission 132986) | Peatland microbial communities from SPRUCE experiment site at the Marcell Experimental Forest, Minnesota, USA - June2016WEW_10_100 | ecosystem: Environmental > Terrestrial > Soil >...
CATGTTTTTCCGTATTTATAACAAATTTAAAATGATAGAAGTTTCCACGATTTCTGTGGTGCCAGGTCTTGTTTATCCGTCATGCATAACCTTCTCGCCAGCCCGCCCGACTGAATAGTCGTTCGGGCGGAAACGCACGGCGGGCTGGTTAGCGGACGACCTGACACTCCTTTGTTGCACTGTTCTAGCCTGAAAATAGAACACGTATCACGTGTTTCTGTTTTATCACTCACCAAAGGTTGCCGAGATTGCTAAACGGAATATTCGTGTGGATACTTAGGTGTGAAAAAGTGTCAAACATCTGTTCGAAAAATAATGATTTTGTGTCCATACTCTTACATCCAACCTCTTTTCTGGTGTACAGAGCTGCAACACTACTAGGATTAGAATAATAAGTCTTTAAGCAAAAATCAAGATATGATTATTGATAACCCTTCATTATTGAGTGATTTTTTCAATGATTGACTTGACAGATAACTTCTGACATGATTGGTTGTCTTTTTTTTCGATTTAATATTTCCAGAAACAATACAGAGATACTCAGCGAATGGGTTACTCGATTGGCTAAGTAGTTATTAAATAGTATATTATCATATGAGAACGAAGTAAAGTCCGGATAAATATGGAAACATTGAAAGAACAAGTAGTTTATGGCCGATCAGCAATATTGGTGGTTTTTCAAGGGTTTTGATGTCAGAGATAACAAAGTTTGGTCCCGCGCGCTTAAAGATTACAATTTGGATGAGCTGGCAAAGTCCAATCCTACACCATTGTATTTTACTAATGGAAAAAGAATTGAAGATAAAGCAAGACTTATCAGAGAAGCATTTGCAAAAAATTACCCTGGTGTTGTTGATATCAATTACGCTGTGAAGGCAAACTATTGCCCTCAGATTTTAGATCTCATTGCAATACTTGATCTGGGTGCAGATGTTGTCTCTCCCAACGAAGCTGTTCTTGCAGAGCAGCGTGGAATACTTCGTAATAGAATTATGTTCACCGGAACATCTGTTTCAAAAGACGATCTTGAACAGCTTGTGAAGTTTGGCAATTATAAAATCAATATCGATTCAAATTCACAGCTAAAAAAGCTTGGAGAGCAGAGGGACGAATGGAATATTCATGGTTTGAATCTTTCCATCAGGCTGAATCCTAATGTTGGTGCCGGGCATAATCCCGATGTTATTACAGCCGGTTTAAAAAATGAAGGCGGCGTACCTATTAAATTCGGCATCGAGCAGGATAAAATTATCGCCACTTTTTTAGCAGCCCGCGAGTATGGTTTTCATCCCGATACCTTGCACATTCATATAGGCTCCGGCTGGCTTGGTAATGACGTCGATAGTTTCAGGATAGCTTTGCAAAATACTCTCGATGTGATGAAAGAATTGCAATCGCATGGCTTTTCAAACTTGAATCTCGATGTCGGCGGAGGTCCCGGCATTAGGTATAGAGAATCTCAAGAATCTTTTCCATTTAATACGTATGCAAAAATAATCAGTGAAGAGGTCAAGAAAAGTAGTGTTAAAATAAATAAATTAATCACCGAACCTGGCAGGAGTTTAGTCGGCGATTCAACCGTACTATTGACAAGAGTGAATACATTAGAAGAAAAAAATGGTATTCTTCATGCTTATACCGATGCCAGTATGGGGACATTGATAAGACCAAAACTCTATCACGCATATCACGAGATAATTAATGTCTCTAATCCAAATGGCAATGTTATGACCTACTCTGTTGATGGAAATGTATGCGAAACGGGTGACACCTTCACTCAAGATCAACCTAGAGAAATTCCCGAGATTAGTGAGGGAGATATTTTAGGCATTCTTGATACAGGCGCATATGGTGACGTAATGTCTTCGTCGTATTGTTTAAGAGGCAGAGCAAATATTTTGTTAGTATACAATAACAAACTTTTTCAATGCTCTAAGGGTGTGGAAGATTTAGGCCAGATAATGAACAGATTTTTTACAGACATAAAATTAGAAAAACAAGGTAAAGTCCGGGTTTAATCCCCAGCTCACAACAAGATAGTTACTCCTAACACATTTACCCTCCGATCTTAGCGGCGCGACTTCCTTATAATTTAGTAGATCAAAAAAATCTATGAAATGATAGAATATATCACAAGTTCAGCAATCCCTGTACAATTTTAAGAATTTTATCCGGATTGAATGATGTTTTTGCAATAATTTTCGTGTATCCCAGTCCTTTATTGCTGACATGTAATATTTCCGCAGGATAATTTGTTATAAGCAGCGCGGGAACATCAATTCCCTGCTTGCGCGCCAATCGAATAATCTCAATCCCATTAGTACCTGGCAGAAGGTAGTCACTGATCAAGAGATCGAATTTTTCTTCCGAGAGTTTCTTTATTGCCTGATTTCCATCGATACAGAAGGTGCATTGAAATCCCATCCTGCGTAATGTTGACAGCAGTAAGGTTCTGTAAACATGATCATCTTCTATAAGAAGAATTCGTTTTTCTTTTTGTTGATCGTTGGTCATCTTGATATCGTCCCCATTCGTAAAAACTGTACTATATTTATATTGTACAAAAAAAAGCTGATTTATCAAATCAGCTTATTTCCCACTCCTCCATTCCTATACCTAGTAATTTCAAATACATCATATGTATACATTACGTATTACTATTCTGTAGATACCTTCCGAAGGTCAAATGTTTTTCTTTTATTGATCTTCATTCACTGTGTCATACACATCCCCATAGAGTTCCTTTGCACAATCCGGACATATTCCGTGCGTAAATTTTGCATCAGTATGTTGACTGATGTATCCTTCCACTTGATTCCAGAATCCTTTATCATCTCTTATTTTCTTGCAACTTGCGCATATTGGAATAAGCCCTTGTAAAGTCTTGACATTGTCCAGGGCAAACTGAAGTTCCTTGATTAATTTCTCGCGCTCTATTGTAGTCTTCCATAACGCCTGCTCTGCTAGCTTGCGTTCAGTGATGTCCAATCCAACGGTTGATACGCCAATGATTTTTCCTTCAGTGTCCAAGACGGACGACATCGTGAGTAACATTTGAATTTCTTGACCATCCTTTTTACGTCGGATTGTCTCGAAGTTTTCAATATTTTCGCCTGATTTGATCCTGGCAAAAATCATCTGCAATTCGTCTTTGTTCTTGGTTGGAATCAAGAGTGATATAGATCTGCCAATCACTTCTCTTTCAGTATATCCATAGATTTTTTCTGCGCCTTTGTTCCAACTCGTGATGATCCCATTTAAGTCCTTCCCTACGATGGCTTCTTCAGATGATTGAACTATAGCGGCAAGTTGATTCGCCTTCTCCTCTGCCCGTTTACGCTTAGTAATGTCTTGATGAGTACCTGACATTGTGAGAGGTTTCCCGTCATTGGTCCATGTCGCGACCTTTCCTCTATCGAGCACCCACACCCAACTTCCGTTTTTGTGTCGCATTCGTGTTTCGCACTCGTAATATTCCAATTCTTTATTGAAATGCTTTTCCACCAACTCCCTTGATTTTCTGACGTCATCAGGATGGGTGAATTTATCCCGGGTATCAGCTGAAATAGGGGCAAGCTCTTCCAGCGTGTAACCGATAATTTCAGCCCACCGCTCATTATATATTCTTTCTCCGGTCTGAATATTCCACTCCCAAGTGCCCACGTTTGTACCTTCCAGTATGTAGGAAAGCCTCCGTTTTTCCTCTGCCAGTGCCTCCTCTACCTGCTTGAGTTCGGTAATGTTGGTGAACGAACAGATGATCTTTTGATTTGTCGGAATAACAGCTAAGGAATTGAGGACATGTCGGATTGTGCCATCCTTTCTGCAATACAAAAATTCGTATTGTTGAGGAGCGCTCTTTGGATCGATTAGTCTCTTCCTGTTGTATTCTTTTAATCTCTTGAGTTCTTCCCGGGGAAGTAGCTTCGTCCAGCTCATCCCAACAACTTCTTTCTCCTCGTACCCACTCATTTTGCAAAATGCTTTATTGACCATCGTTATTGTCGTATCCCTATCCAAGATTGCAAATGGAGTTGAAGTGCTCTCGAAAATGGCTCGGAATTTCTCTTCACTATCTCGCAATGCCATCTCCATTTGCTTGCGCTCAGTGATATCTTTGATTGCCCCAATAATAGTAATGATTCGGTTATTTTCATCGGTTTCTGGCTTGGCAAATATATGTATCCATCGCGCTGTACCGAATTTTGTGATACTTCGACACTCCATCTCCCCTGATTTAGTAGTAGTAAGTATTTGATCAATAAATTTGAAGAAATATCCTATATCTTCAGAGTATATGATTTGTTTCCAAAGATCATAAGTCGCAGCTTCGCTAATTGTTCTTCCAGTTACATGGACAAGGTTCTTTGAAGTCCAGCTAAGTTTGAGATTGTGTCGGTAATCGACGTCAACGATAAAAACATAATCCGTAGTCATCTCCGCGATGATTTTATTGTGTTGCTCGCTAATTTTTAAAGCCTCTTCCGCCTTCTTGCGTTTGGTAATATCGTGAGCAACTCCTTGCAGACCAACTACTTTCCCTTCCTGCATTATAGGATATTCATATGCTTCTAGCAAGATTCGATTTCCATTTGCATGACAAACTTCTATTAGGACGGGTTCTTTAGTGAATTCCCCCCGAAGATGAGCTTGCGTTTTCTCTTTTGCAATTTGATTAAATTCGGCGGCAGTGATAAACCAATCCTTCCTCTTTTTCCAAATATCGGTTTTGTACCCTGTTATTTGCTCAACTGTCGGAGATACGTAGGTAGTATTTGCGTTAGCATCCTGTGTATAGAAAAAAAGATATGGTGTCCCCTCAACTATTGCCCTCATCCTTTCTTCATTTTCCTGCAGTGCATCTTCTGCGATATGTAGTGATCGCTTCTTCTTTACTTCATCGAGTGCCCTTTCAATTGCAGAAGGAAGTCTTACCAACCGGTCCTTTAAAACACAGTCGACTGCTCCCTTCTTTATTATTTCGACAGCAGTTTCTTCGCCAATCACTCCAGAAATGCAAATGAATGGGACCTCCGGACAGATGTTGTTTGATAACTTCAATGCATCGAAGGCATTGAATCTGGGCAATTTGAAATCGCTTAAAATGATATCATATGTGTGGCTGCGAAGTAAAGAAGTAAATTCACTTTTCTTCTCAGTACAATCCATACTGAGATCATATCCAGCATCTATAAGCAACTCGCGTATAATCTCGATGTCTTGAGGCGAGTCTTCAAGATAAAGTATTTTCAATGACATCTTTGCAATCGTTTTCTTTTTCATTTGATTACTTCTTTTCGGCATGTGGTGTCCGGTAGAGGTTCTATTTTCAGGATATTTCATGAAAAATATCCTTTCCAAAGCTGATAAACATTCTGGAGGGCTGGAAGCCTGATAATAGAACACACACAGCGTGTTTCTGTTTTATCACCTTCCTAAAGTTATCGAGATTGCTAAATGGAAAATTCTCGTGAATGATTAAATGTGAAATAGTGTCAAACATCTGCCCGATAAAACTTGATTTTGTGTCCATACTCTTACCTCCAATCCCTATAATTGGCGTATGAGTTATAAGACTTCTCACGAAAGTGTAACGACTCTTTAGGTGAAAATCAAGGAATGGGTTGCACATAATAAAGCCCGATTCTGTAACTACAGAACCAGGCTTTTATTGTTACTGATTATTCGTAACTTCTTAACGCTTTTACTTCCCGAGAACTAACTTCTTATACCGCTCGTTGATTCTGCCCCAATGCAAATTCGCAATGAAGTTATCTATGAATTTTGCTCGTGCGGGACCATCTTTGTGATAGTAAGCATGCTCAAAGACATCAAGCGGAATCAAAGGCACTGCGCCCCAGATTGCGCCATACTGATGTTCATCAACCAGCGCATTCAGTAAACGACCGGAGTAAAGACGATCATGAAGAAGCAATCCCCAGCCGCCAAGCTTAGCAGAAATTGCTGTAGCTTTGAAATCAGCTTTCCATGCATCGAATGACCCAAAATCTTTTTCGATCGCCGCTTTGATTTCCGGCCCCTTCGATGGATCGCCATCACCGCCAAGCACATCCCAATAAATATCATGTAGAAGCGCACCGGAATGATTCCAGCTGAAGCGTCGTTTTAATTCTCCAATAACACTGTAGTTACCGTTTGCGGCAGAGCGATCAGCTGTTTCCAGAGCTTTTTCGATATTGTTCAGTGCAGTTACATATCCCTTTTGGTGTGTATTATAATGCCAATCGGTTGTCTCCGGACTCATAACGTTGGAAAGAAGTTTCTTTGCTTCTTCATCTGAGTACGGACGTTTATTAAACTTCCATTCGTATGCCATAGCCATATCCTTTATGTGAATGTGTGATCGTTAAGTTTCAATTCAAAATTAATAACAAAGGGATGGAGTCAAAGAGTTCCCGCAGTAATTACATCATATTTAGCATCAACTTTGCTTCTTCCGACATCATATTCGGATTCCAGATAGGATCGAAAACCAACTCTACCAACACATTGCTCACACCGCGAATTTGCTGAACGCGCCGTTTCACATCTGTTGCAATCATTGGTCCCATACCGCATCCCGGTGCTGTTAATGTCATTCGAATATACACATTCGCATCGCCCGGAAATTCTTCTTCTACTTTTGCTTCATATACAAGTCCAAGGTCAACAATATTTACGGGAATTTCCGGATCATAGCATTGGCGCAATGCGTCCCAGACATGCTGGTCGGTCACAGCCGGCAGAGATGGAACTTCAACAGTTTTATCTGCCGATTCCATTCCTGGCTGTGATATTTTTTTCTCATCTGTATTCATTACAACATCCCGCCGCTACCCACAGCATCCACCGTCACCGCAATCGCTGCAACCGCTTGATTTTTGGTCATTCGGATTATCAAACTTGAACCCGCTTCCGTTCGGCCTGCTGACAAATTCTAAAGTAGCTCCGGAAAGATGCGGTAGGCTAGTTGCATCAACATAAACCGTAATACCTTCTGCCTGAAATATTTTATCTGCCTCTTGCGCTTTTTCCTCAAAGCCCAATACATAAGATATTCCGCAGCATCCGCCTTCTCTCACTCCCATGCGTAATGCATGCGACTCGGGAATTTTATTCTCTGCGCGTATTTTTATAATTTCTTTTGCCGCTTCTGGAGTAATATTTATTTCCTGTACTGCTGTTTGTTCCTGCTGGTCGTTCATTTTCTATCCTATTTATAGTTCTCGTTGAAAATAATTTATTCCGTAGATACAGTTTCACTTTTTTCTTCCAGGGCATTCTTCATTGTATGCCATGGAAGAATTGCGCATTTGACCCGTGCCGGAAACTCACTTACGCCGGCAAACGCTGCCAGTTTTCCAAGTTCTTCTGCACTATTCTCGTTTTTGTTTTCACCGCGCACGAGATGATGAAATTTTTCAAATAACACTTCAGCTTCTGCGTGCGTTTTCCCTTTTAGCACTGTGCTCATTACAGATGCAGATGCTTTTGAAATCGCACAGCCGGATCCTTGAAAAGAAATTTCCCTAATGATTCCGTTATCTAACTTAAGAAAAATTGTGTAGTGATCGCCGCAAAGCGGATTATATCCATCCACTGAACAACTTGCATCTTCCATTTTTTTGAAGTTGCGAGGATTCCGGTTGTGATCTAGAATAATTTCCTGATATAATGCTTTTAGATCAGACATGCCCGAATACCTTTTTCACTTTCTGAATGCCGCGAATAAGAGCATCTATTTCTTCTAACGTATTGTAAAAAGCAAACGATGCCCGTGCTGTGGCCGGAATTCCAAACCTATCCATCACCGGCTGAGCACAATGATGTCCCGTACGAATTGCAATTCCCTCTTGATCGAGAATAGTACCGATATCGTGAGGATGAATTCCTTCCAGCACAAATGAGATAACTCCTATTTTTTCCTTTGCCGTTCCGATTATTTTTAACCCGCTTATCGTTCCGAGTGCTTCTGTCGCAAATTGTAGCAACGAATGCTCATATTTTTGAACACTATTCCAATCCAATTGGTTCACATAATCGATTGCCGCTGCCAGACCAATCGCACCGGCAATATGCGGTGTTCCTGCTTCATATTTATGCGGGGTGTCGTTGAAGATTGTTTTTTCAAACGTTACCGACTTGATCATATCGCCGCCTCCTTGATATGGCGGCATAGATTCAAGAAGACCGGCTTTACCGTAAAGTATTCCTATTCCAGTCGGACCAAAAACTTTATGAGCAGAAAAGACATAGAAATCTGCATCAAGATCGCGTACATCAATGCGCTTGTGCGGAACTGCCTGTGCACCATCCACCAGTACAGGGACTCCCCGTTGATGCGCAATCTCAATCATTTGCTTAATTGGATTGACAGTGCCAAGTGCATTTGAAATATGACTTATGGCAGCAATTTTTATTTTACTTGAAAGCAATCTGGCAAATTCTTCTAATATAACTTCGCCATCGTCGTCAATCGGAGCAACGCGAAGTTTTGCCCCTTTTTCTTCACATAGCATCTGCCATGGAACTATATTAGAATGATGCTCTAATTCCGTAATAAGGACTTCGTCACCAGCCTGAACTTTTTTCCTGCCAAATGTCGCTGCAACAAGGTTTATTGCTTCTGTTGCCCCGCGGACAAAAATAATTTCACGTTCTGATTCTGCATTCAAGAATCTCTGCACAGACACGCGCGCAGATTCGTATTTCCTCGTCGCCAATTCGCTAAGATAATGCACGCCGCGATGCACGTTAGAATTTTCTGTAAGATAATATCGCTCGATGGTATCAATCACCAAATCGGGTTTTTGCGCCGACGCCGCATTATCAAGATATACTAAGGGCTTGCCATGAACGCTTGTAGACAGAATTGGGAAATCTCTCCGAATCTTCTCCACCGGAAAATCGATTCTATTTTGTTTTTCTATAGTTGAAATATTTTCCATGTTCGTTAGCTTGAAGTGTGGTTATTATTTAATCGATCGTGAATCATTTGTTCTACTTGCAGGCGAAATGGTTCAATCGTTATTCGGTTAATCACATCACTTGCAAACGCAGAAGTGAGGATGTCGCGTGCATCATTAAGACCGATACCGCGTGAACGTAAATAGAATATTTGTTCATCATCCAACTGTCCTATTGTAGCGCCGTGTGTGCACTTCACATCGTCTGCAAATATTTCCAATTGCGGTTTCGTGTTGATCGTCGCGTCATCGGACAACAACAGCGTTTTGTTCGTCTGTTTCGCATCGGTTTTCTGAGCATCTTTTCTGACGAACACTTTTCCGTTGAAAATGCCTTTGGACGCATCGTCCAAAATCGATTTGTACAATTCATGACTGCTGCAGTGCGGCTTTGCGTGATCAATGACAGTATGATTATCAACAACCTGCGTGCCTTTACCGAGCGACAATCCATTTAGTATGCATTCAGCATTTTCAGCATTGAAACAAGCAGTCAAATTATTCCGAACTATTGAACCACCTAGAGAAATCACATTCGACGTGTAACGGCTTGCTGCGTTCATCTGTAAATGTGTCGTTCCAATATGGTACGCGTTCATGCCTTCTATTTGAATCTTATCATGCTCGACAACGGAATTATCACCAAGCACTATTTCCGTAACTGTGTTCGTCAAGTATGTATTTTTAGCAAGACCAATATAAGTTTCAACAATTTTGAATTGGCTATCGATTCCCGCGATGATAATATTTCTAGGTTGAGCGATATAGACCTGTTCGCGATCGGTTGCGATGAAAAGAAGTTGAATTGGGCTTTCTAAAACAGTTCTTTGCGGTACAGAAATATAGGCGCCGTTCCATAAAAAAGATGTATTAAGTGCCGTGAAGGCATTCTCTTCTCCTATCGCCAAATGATTGATGTATGGTTGAATTATTTTCGGATGATTATTCAGTATTTCGGTGAGATTTCCAGCCTCCATACCTGTTGGAAGGGAACCGATATCTGACAACTCCGGCGAAAAAATTCCGTTAACAAACACTAACCGTACTGCATCATCCAGTATATACCTTTGAATATCTTGTTTCGTCACTCCATTCAATTCATAGCGAAGGATTGGCTGAAATTCTATCTTAGTGATTGGTAAAACATTTGTGAAACGCCACTCCTCCTGCCGTGTTGTCGGGAAGCCGAGTTCAACGAACCGGTGCATCGCATCGCGGCGAATCGCATGCACTTGCGTTGACTTTGCACCATTCAAACTCTGTTCAAATGCTTCAAACTTTGACTGATACCATTTAATATTTTGATTGATCACCTGCATTTTATTCTCAATATCTAAACAATCTTGTATATTATTTATTTTCTCCCCTCATAGGAGAG
>Ga0187861_10005339_pt1 | contig 10340 bp, 7 predicted proteins | sample June2016WEW_10_1_3_FD_132986 | JGI IMG/M metagenome (GOLD analysis project Ga0187861, IMG submission 132986) | Peatland microbial communities from SPRUCE experiment site at the Marcell Experimental Forest, Minnesota, USA - June2016WEW_10_100 | ecosystem: Environmental > Terrestrial > Soil >...
GCCTGCGCGCGCGCATCGCGTTTCGAACGGTCAGGCTGCCCATGTCCAGCACGTTTTCGATGTGCAGGAGCCGTCGGAACGAGAGCATGCCGCTTGACTGTGACTGGTCGAGGATGATCCTGATCTCCTCCTCCGAATGAGCCGCGTGGTTAGTGACCGGGGGAAGCCGGAAGATCCGCAGGATGGCATTCACCGTTGTGTTGAGCAGAAGGATCGGGAGGATGAAAATGTAGCGGAAAACAACCATGGGGAAAGCCGTGCGCAGCGCCGACTTCTCCGTGCTCCGGATTGCCACGGATTTCGGGACCAGCTCGCCAATCACGATATGGAGAAAGGACACCAGCAGATACGCGAGGGCAACGGAGATGCTGTGCGCGGTAACGCCCGCTGCAAGGCCGGACAATCCGATGCGCCTGACAAGGGGAAAAATGAGACTGGCAAATGCCGGCTCCCCGACGAACCCCAGACCGATGCTCGCCAGGGTGATGCCCACCTGGCAGACGGAGAGATACTCGTCCAGGTGCGCCTGGATGCGCTCGAGCGTCTTCGCACGCCTGTTCCCCGCCTCGGCAAGCGCCTCCACCTGCGTGGGCCTCACTTTCACCGCGGCGAACTCGGCCAACACGAAAAATGCGTTCAACAAAATGAGCAGGATGGCCAGAACGAGGTAGATCCACACCACCATGATAGTCCTCTGGGAGCTCGCTCCCGAACCCGATTCAGATTAGACTGCTTTTCCCCAGGATGTGAAAGGCGAGAATCGAGGCCGCTCGAAAGGACTCCAGACAGGATGTTTCACGTGAAACATCCTGAAACCAGCCCGCTGAGACACCGCTACTGAACCCGGTACCCCAATCCTTGACGTCGCTCCTGATGTTTCACGTGAAACATCATTCTCCCGCCGGGGTCTCTTCCCCGGAGCCTTCTGTCGCAGGTGTCTCCGTCCCCGGGGCGTCTGTCCCCACAGCTTCAGGGGTCTGCTCTTCCTTCACCACCCGGGCGACCCCGACGACGACATCGGGTTTTGTAATGTTGACGATCCGCACACCCATGGCTGTCTTCCCCAGGGTCGCCACCTCGGCGAGGCGCAGCTTGAGGGTATTGCCCTGGGAGGTGATGCAGACAAGGTCATCCTTGTCGTTCACGGACAGCACACCGATCACCTCTCCCGTCTTTTCGGTGGCCCGATAGCAGATCTGACCCCTCGTGCCCCTGCCATGAGGAGAGAAATTGTCGTATTCCGTGCGCTTGCCGTACCCGAACTGGCTCACCAGGAGCATCTGCTCGCCCTTTCGGACCATCGCGACCCCGGCCAGCTCGTCCTTGTCCGAGAGGCGGATGCCCTGGACCCCGTGAGAGGCCCGGCCCATGGCACGGACAGCTTCTTCCCTAAATCTCAGGGCATTACCCTTCCGGGTGACCAGGACGACCTCATCCTTCCCCGTGGTAAGGAGTGCGGTCACCAGGCTGTCTCCCTGGTCCAGCTTGATTGCCACGATGCCCCTGGTCCTGGCGTTGGTGAAGTCGGAGATCGCCACCTTCTTGACGACGCCCTGGCGCGTTGCCATGAGCACGAAACGCTCGTCGGTGAAATTGCGCAGGCTTACTATTGCGGTGATCTCCTCCTCGCTGCCGAGTGAGAGAAGGACCTTGATGCTCTGGCCCTTTGCCTGACGACTGCTTTCGGGGATCTCATGCACCTTCACCCAGTAGGCCTTGCCCTGGTTTGTGATGAAGAGCACGTAGTCATGGGTGGAAGCCACGAAGAACTGTTCGATGAAGTCGTCCTCTTTCAGGAGAGCCGATGAGGACCCCTTCCCCCCTCTTCCCTGCCGGCGATATGCGGTCACAGGGATCCGCTTGATGTAGCCCCGGTTGGAGATGAGGATAACCATATCCTCTTCCGCGATGAGGTCTTCTATGTTGATCTGCTCGGCTTCCTCTTCGATGATCTCGGTCCGCCTTTCGTCGCCGAACTTGTTCGAGATCTCCTCCGTTTCTTCCTTCACTACTCCCAGGATCTTCAGATCGCTTGAAAGCAGGTCCCCCAGGTGTTCGATGAGGGCACGGACCTCGGCGAGCTCATCATTGACCTTCTGCACCTCCAGGCTGGTGAGCCGCTGCAAGCGCATGTCAAGAATTGCCTGGGCCTGCCTCTCCGAGAAGGTGAAGCGCGCGATCAGGTTCAGCCGGGCCGCCTCGGTGTTCTCCGATTTTTTGATGATGGCGATCACTTCGTCGATATTCTCGAGGGCGATCTTCAGGCCCTCGAGAATGTGGGCGCGTTCCTCGGCCTTTGCGAGATCGAACCGTGTCCGCCGGGTCACCACTTCCTTGCGGTGGGCGATGAAGTACCCCAGCATCTGCTTCAGCGAGAGCGTCTTCGGAAGTCCACCCACGAGGGCGAGGTTGTTCACACCGAATGCCGTCTGGAGCTGGGTGTGGGCAAAGAGCTGGTTGAGGATGACTTTCGGGGAGATCCCCCTCCTCAGGTCGATGACGATCCTCATCCCGTGCCGATCGGACTCGTCGTTCAGATCGACGATCCCGTCGATCTTCCTCTCCTTTACCAGGTCGGCGATTCGCACGATCAATGCGGATTTGTTGACCTGGTAGGGGATCTCGGTGACGATGATCGAGTCCTTGCCCTGGCTCGAGCTCTCCACGGTCACCTTTGCCCGGACGACCACCCTGCCCCTCCCTGTCAGGTAGGCGTCACGAATCCCTTTCCGCCCCAGGATGATGCCCCCCGTGGGGAAGTCCGGGCCACGCACGAGCTTCATCACATCCTCGTCGGAGGCCTCGGGTGTGTCGATCAGCTTCACAATCGCCGCGCAGACCTCGCCCAGGTTCTGAGGAGGGATGTTCGTCGCCATCCCCACCGCAATGCCGCTGGATCCGTTGGCAAGCAGGAAAGGAAAGGCGGCCGGCAGCACAAGTGGTTCGGTCTGGGAGCCGTCATAGTTTGGGCCGAAATCGACGGTGTCCTTGTTGATGTCGCGAAGCATCGCCTCCGCGATCCAGTTCATCCGCGCTTCGGTGTACCTCACCGCCGCAGGGGGATCTCCGTCGATGGAGCCGAAGTTGCCCTGGCCGTCCACCACGGGGTAGCGCATGTTGAAGTCTTGAGCCAGGCGCACGAGTGAATCGTAGATGGCGATGTCCCCATGCGGGTGGTACTTCCCGAGAACATCGCCGGTGATGCGAGCGCACTTCTTGTACGGCCGGTCGGCGTGCAGCCCCATCTCGTTCATGCCGTAGAGGATCCGCCGATGGACGGGCTTCAGACCGTCACGCACATCCGGGAGCGCGCGGGAAACGATGACGGACATCGCGTAGTTCAGGTACGAGGTCTTCACCTCTTCCTCGATGGGAAGGGAGATGGTCCGGGATTTCACGTCAGCCACGATTGATTCTCCCTGGGCGGCAGATCACACGTCGAGGTTTGTCACAGCCAGCGCATTGTCCTCGATGAACTTTCTCCTGGGTTCCACGTTTTCTCCCATCAGCGTGGTGAAGATCTCTTCGGCCTCCACCCCGTCCTCGAGCTTCACATGGATGATGCTTCGCTTCTCCGGGTTCATCGTCGTCTCCCAGAGCTGCTCCGGGTTCATCTCGCCCAGGCCCTTGTAGCGCTGGATCGACACGTCGCTCTCGTTCTTGCCATTGCGCTTCAGCACGTCGTCCTTCTCGGTGTCGTCATACGCGTAGATCACCTGCTTGCCCATCTCGATCTTGTACAGAGGGGGCATGGCGATGTAGACGTGCCCGTGCTCGAGCAGCTCGCGCATGTAGCGGAAAAAGAACGTGAGAAGGAGAGTGCGGATGTGCGAGCCGTCCACGTCCGCATCTGCCATGATAATGATCTTCCCGTACCGCAGCTTGGAGATCTCGAATTGCGTCCCCACCCCGGTCCCGAGCGCCGAGATGATGGGAAAGAGCTTGTCGTTGGTGAGGACCTTGTCGATGCGGGTCTTCTCCACGTTCAGCATCTTTCCCCAGAGCGGGAGGATTGCCTGGAAGACCCTGTCCCTGCCCTGCTTCGCGCTGCCTCCGGCCGAGTCACCTTCCACGATGTACAGCTCGCACTTCGCCGGGTCATCCTCCGAGCAGTCGGCAAGCTTGCCGGGCAGCCCGCTGTTCTCCAGGAGCCCCTTCTTGCGGGTGAGCTCCCGTGCCTTGCGCGCCGCCTCCCTCGCCTTGGCAGCCATGATGGACTTGTCGAGAATCTTCTTGACGACGTCGGGGTTCTCGTCGAAGAAGAGGGAAAGCCGGTCATAGGTGAGACTCTCGACGATGCCCTTCACGTCGGAGTTGCCCAGCCGCGCCTTGGTCTGACCCTCGAACTGGGGCTCGGGGACCTTCACCGAGACGACGGCGGTCATCCCCTCCCGCACGTCCTCCCCGCTGAGATTCTCTTCCAGCTTCTTGGAGAGGTTGAGCTTTTTCAGGTAGTCGTTCAGGCACCGGGTGAGGGCGCTCTTGAACCCGATGAGGTGGGTCCCACCTTCGCGCGTGTTGATGTTGTTCGCGAATGTGAAAATCGTCTCATTGTACCCGTCGTTGTACTGGAGGCCGACCTCGACGCGCGTGTGGTCGCGTTCGCTGTCGAAGTACACCGGTTCCTGGTGGATAAGCTCCTTATTCTTGTTCAGGAATTCGATGAAGGACTTCACGCCGCCGTCGAAGTGGAAGATGTGGCTTTTCTGGGGCAGAACCCGATCGTCTGTCACCGCGATCTGGATACCCTTGGTGAGAAAGGCGAGCTCCCGCAGGCGGTTGGAGAGCACGTCGAAGCTGAACTCGATATCCTCGAAGATCTGCTTGTCAGGCCTGAACCGGGTCATGGTTCCGTGCCGGGCGGTATCTCCGGTGATCGTCACGGGTTTTTCCGGGACCCCGCGCACGTAGCGTTGGAAATGGACTTTCCCCTCTCGGTGAACCTCCACCTCGCACCACTCGGAGAGCGCATTCACAACCGAGGCGCCGACCCCGTGAAGCCCGCCCGAGACCTTGTACGTATTCTTGTCGAACTTCCCACCGGCATTGAGCTTGGTCATCACGACCTCGAGGGCGCTGACCTTCTCAGTCGGATGCACGTCGATGGGGATTCCGCGGCCGTCGTCCTCCACGAGGACCACGTTGCCCTTCAAAAGCTGGACGGAGATGGACGTGCAGGCGCCCACGAGCGCCTCATCGATGGAATTGTCCACGATCTCGAACACGAGCTGGTGAAGGCCGTCCAGGCTGGTCGAGCCGACGTACATGCTGGGCCGTTTTCGGACGTGCTCCAGACCCTTGAGGACTTGTATATTATGTGCGCTATAGGTTTCGTGCATGGGAAACGGTCGTGCGGCTCCTCATCACCATACGAAGAAATCAAGAAAAAATCAACAAGGCTTCGGACCCCGGAGGCATATGCATTTCCCGCGTGCATCTGGAATTGGGAGAAGACGACGCGTTGGAATCGGTTCGCAGCCACTTGCGGCTGCACTTGCCGGACGGAATGCGATGGTTTAGACTCCAGCGCAAGGTCGTGTGAATAAGCTGTGGATAGACAATGACGATTTCAGGTGAGCCGAGCGGACAGAGTGTGAGCAATCTCATTGATACTAATTGTTATACGCTCCACAAAGATCGATTTGTAATATCTTACTGCGTATTGAATTATTTCGGATACCCGAACGAAGGTGTGCAACCTCACCTGCTTTCCTCCGGGAAACCCGTGCGGCTCATCGCGGGGGCGGCACACCGAAATGTTGACAAGCTGTGGATAGATTGGCGATAAGAAGGGGAAAATCCCGTGGAGTCAGGTAAGAAGAGCTACGAGGCCTTCTGGAAGCAGGCCCTCAAGGACCTCACGGAGGACATCTCCGAGCAGGAGATTTCCACATGGTTCAGGGGAATAGAGTACACCGGCAGCGGTGATTCACAGATCACGCTTTCCGTACCCTCGTCGTTCATCAAGGATCAGATATCCCAGAGATACCTGACCAAAATAGAGGAGAAACTGGCCGAGCTCGCGGGCCATGAGCTGGCCGTGAAGTTCTCCATCCAGAAGAAAGGCTCGTCCAAGGCGGGACATGATGAGGGAGGCCGCGCACAGAAAGCCGAAGAGACCGTCACACGTAAGCGCCAGCATCCTCAGCTGAACAAAGAGTATACCTTCGAGCGATTCATCATCGGAGAGTCGAACTCTTTTGCCGCGAATGCCGCGCTCGCCATCTCTCGCAACCCCGGCACCGGCTACAATCCCTGCCTGATCTACGGGGGCGTCGGCCTTGGAAAGACCCACCTCGTGCAGGCCATCGGCAATTCGGTGTACCGCGAGTTTCCCGATCTGAAGGTCGCCTACGTGACGGTGGAGACCTTCGCCAACGAGTTCATCCTCTCCATCCAGAAAAAGACCGGGCACCAGTTCAAGAACAAGTACCGGCTCGTGGACGTCCTCCTCATCGACGACATCCAGTTTCTCGAGGGCAAGGAGGGGACCCAGGAGGAGCTGTTCCACACGTTCAACGCCTTGTACGACGCGAACAAGCAGATGGTTTTTACTTCGGACAGGCCGGTGGCGGAGATCAGGAGCCTCTCGGACAGGCTGCGAAGCCGTTTCGAGCGCGGATTGAACGTCGACCTGCAGCCCCCGAACTACGAAACCCGCATCGCAATCCTCAACCGCAAGGTGGAGGAGAAGAAGGTGAACATCCCCGACGAAATCGTCGAGGTGATCTGCCGCAACATCAACACGAACGTCCGGGATCTCGAGAAGGCCCTCACGAAGCTCATCGCCTATGCAGAGCTCGTCAACAAGCACATCACGCTGGACATCGCCCGGCAGCAGCTGAAGGATTTCTTCGCTCAGCCCAGCCAGAAGAATATCACCATCGAGCTCATCCAGAAGATCGTCTCCGATTACTTCGGTCTCTCCTACAAGGACCTGCGCGGGAAGAGGCGGACGAAGGCTGTCGCGTTTCCCCGGCAGGTGGCCATGTATCTCTCCCGTGAGCTCACCGAGTATTCCACGACCGAAGTGGGCGCGGAGTTCGGGGGAAGAGACCATACGACCGTCATGCATGCATGCCAGAAGATCGAGGACAGGATGAAGCTGGACCCGAACATCGAGCCCACCCTGCAGACACTCCTGAAACGCATCAAGGAAAGTAATGTCTAGCACTTGTGGATATCTGGTTGATAACCGTGGTCTCCGCGCACGGGATGCTGTGCGCTTCTCTGTTGACAGGATGGCGCTCATTGTGCGAAATCCCCATGAGGGAGACAGAAAAGAAGCGTTTGTGGACGACCGGGGGAAAACCGCGCGCACTTATTCCTCGGGGTATTTCCTTCTCGAGCAGAAAGTTGGTTGCTCTCTGCACAATCCAGCTGTGCTTACCGGTACTACTACTGATCTAGAATTCTCTAGAAAACAGAGAAGGAGGAGAAGATGAAGTTCACCTGCTCTCGCGATGACATCCTCAAGGAAGTCGCTGTCGCGCAGGAGGTCATATCGTCCAAGAATTCCCTCTCGGTCCTCTCGAACGTCCTGCTGACTGCAGCTAGGGGGGAGCTGAAGCTCCAGGCCACCGACCTGAAGGTGGGATTCGAGACGAGCCTGCCGGTCGAGATCACGCAGGAAGGAACGACGACGGCTTTCTGCGACAAGCTTTTGAATATCCTCCGATCGTTGCCCGAAGGCGACGTGGAGCTGGAGCAGTCCGATCCGACCATGCTGCGGATACGGCCCCTCTCCAAGAAGGTCGACTTTCAGCTGCGGTGCATTCCCTCGGACAAGTACCCCGAGCTGGCCCGGGCATCGGACAACATGTATTTCGACTTCCCGCAGAAGGACTTCAACGAAATGGTGTCCCGGACCCTTTTTGCCGTCTCGGACGACGAGACGCGCTACTTCATGAACGGCATCTTCCTGGAAAAGAGAGATGACAGCCTCATAATGGTGGCAACGGACGGACGGAGACTTTCCTTCATCTCCCGCAAGATCCCCGTGCGTATGGAAAACATGAAGGGTGTGATCCTTCCGCCGAAGATTCTCACGATCGTGCGCAAGCTCTCCTCGGGCGAAGGCTCTCTTTCTCTTGCCCTCACTGACAAGAACGTTTTCATCCGCCTGGGCGCCACCCGGCTCTCCTCCAACCTCATCGACGGGCAGTTCCCCGATTATCGCCGGGTGATTCCAGACAACCAGAAGTACAGGGCGATTGTCGAGAAGAAGGCGCTGGAGGATGCCCTGCGTCGTGTTTCCCTCCTCGTGGAGCAGAAGTCTCGCAAGGTGGTTTTCTCCCTTTCGGATGCGACGCTCACCATCATGTCCAAGGAGAGCGAGCTGGGGATCGCCACCGAAGAGCTGCACTGCGAATACGCGGGGCCCCAGATGTCCTTCGCCGTGAACTGCATGTACATGAGCGAGCCGCTGAGGGAGATCGCAAGCGAGACGGTGACCATGGAGTTCAGCGACGTGAACAAGGCCATCACGCTGAAACCGGCGCCCGATGAGGGGTACACGAACATCATCATGCCCATGCAGCTGGATTGATGGGTTTTGAGAGGCTGCGATTCTTCAATTTCCGAAATCTGAAGGACCGCGAGCTCTCTCTTGGCGCCCGGGAGATCTTTCTCGTCGGCCACAACGGCCAGGGAAAGACGAACCTCCTGGAGGCTGTGCACCTTCTCTCGGTCGGCTCCTCGTTCCGTGAAAGACGCGAGGCCGCCCTGTCACGGGACCCTTCTGAGACGATGGGGCTTTTCGCCCGCTTCGCCGCGCCCGGGGCGGGCGTGAAGACCTTCAGCCTGCAGTTCTCGGCGGACCGCAGGAAAGAGCTGCGCGTGGATGAGAAGACGCTTGCCGACAGGCGCGGGCTCCTTTCCGAGGTGCTCTGCCTGTGTTTCGTCCAGCAGGACATGGAGTTCATCGTCGGTTCTCCCGAGGACCGGCGGCGCTTCTTCGACCAGACCCTCGTGCTTTCCGATCTCTCCTTCCTCGACGCGCTTCGCGGCTACCGCCAGGTGCTGAGGTCGAGAAACCTCTGTCTCAGGGAAAACCGCGACGACCTCCTCGACGTGTACGACGCCCAACTCGCGGCCCAGGGGCTCATCCTGCAGAACCGGCGCGCAGCTCTGGTGCGGGAGTTCGACACCTTGTTCGGCGCCCTTCTTGCGGAGATCTCCGGCGCCGAGCAGGAGGTGCGGATCCGCTATCGCCCTTCCTGGGAAGGACTCTGCACGACCGATGAGGTGATGGGGCAACTCGCGCAGCGGCGAGAGCGGGACAGGCTCCTCGGTGCGACCACCTCGGGACCTCACCGGGACCTGTGCTCGTACGTGCGGGAGGGAAGGGATTACTCTCACTTCGCCTCGACCGGGCAGCTCCGGCTGTGCGCCCTCGCGCTACGTGTCGCCCAGGCGCAATATCTCTCGGGACGGACCTCTCGGAAGCCCGTGCTCCTCGTGGACGACGTGCTCCTCGAGCTCGACCCGGGAAAGAAGCGCGCATTCCTTGCACGGTTTCCCGGGTACGAGCAGGCGTTCTTCACGTTCCTCCCGGACGAGGGTTGGCGGTCCTATTGCACCCCCGACACCTTGGTCCTGGAAGTCGACGAAGGGGACTTTCGCGAATCCGGGGAACTGCTCCGATGAAGAAGGTAGGCGATCTTCTCCGGGAGTACTTGCGGGAGAAGGGGTGGCTGGCGGGAAACCCGTATGAGCCGCTCTTCGCGCAGTGGCAGAAAATCGCCGGAGGGGCGATGGCCGCGCACGCCCGACTGGTTGACGTTCGGAACGGCATCCTCATTGTCGAAGTGGATCACCCCGGCTGGCTCCAGATGATGCATCTCCGCCAGGATACTCTGCTGGAGGCTGCCCGGAAGGCGGTTCCGCTGGTGTCCGTGGAGGGAATCCGCATCCGGGTAGGCGGCCAGGGCAGCACCGACCATTGACAGAGAGGGGCATCCACTCTATATTCACAACACAATAACCCGTGACAAAAACACCTGCTCGTCAGGATAAGCAAGGAGCATTTTCCAATGAAACGGACGTATCAGCCCAGCAAGACCAAGAGGACCAGAAAGTTCGGCTTTCGCGCACGCATGGCCACCAAGGGCGGACGGCTCGTTCTGAAGCGCAGGCGCGCAAAAGGGCGGGTGAAGCTCACGGCCTCTGATGAGAAAAAGCCTTACTAGGAAGGACAGGCTCCGCAGGAACAGTGACATCAGGGAGCTGTTCTCCTCGGCCGCGAGGATCGAAGGCCGGGGGGTGAGGCTCCTGTACAGGAGCAACGGCGGCTGGGGAAACCGTTTCGCGGTGGTTGTTGCCCGGGGATGCGGTGGAGC
>Ga0187861_10005345_pt1 | contig 10335 bp, 7 predicted proteins | sample June2016WEW_10_1_3_FD_132986 | JGI IMG/M metagenome (GOLD analysis project Ga0187861, IMG submission 132986) | Peatland microbial communities from SPRUCE experiment site at the Marcell Experimental Forest, Minnesota, USA - June2016WEW_10_100 | ecosystem: Environmental > Terrestrial > Soil >...
CCCGCTGAGACCTTCGCTCGATGAAACCACAAATCGTATCCAGGTTGTAGGGCATTTCGGGAACCAGGATTACGTCGGCCCCCGAAGCCACTCCGGCGTGTAACGCGATCCACCCGGCATTGCGGCCCATCACCTCCACGATCATTGCCCGGTGGTGGCTGGCGGCGGTGGTGTGGACGCGGTCCAGGGCGTCCGAGGCCACCGAGGTGGCCGTGGCAAATCCGAAAGTAACATCGGTGCCCCACAGATCATTGTCGATGGTCTTGGGCACGCCGATGCAATTGACCCCCAATCGCACAAAACCTGAGGCCACGGTCATCGTGCCGTCGCCGCCAATGACGATCAGAGCATCCAACCCTCGCTGATCTATGTGATTCAGACAGCGGCCGGTCACGTCGCGCCATTCGATCTTGTCCCCCGTGCGGGTGGCATATTTGCGGGGGTTGCACTTGTTGTTGGTGCCCAGGATGGTGCCGCCGAGCGTCAGGATATTGGAGACCGCCGACCAATCCAATAGACGCATACGGTTCTCGATCAGGCCCTGGAATCCGTCCTCGATGCCCCACACCTCCAGACCGTGACGATGAATGGCCGCCTTGACCACGGCGCGGATAACTGCGTTGCTACCCGGACAGTCACCGCCACCGGTCAAGATTCCGATACGATGTATTCCCTTCGGCATGCCAGTACTCCTTGCGTTGCCACAGATCCCTTGTGAAAGCGAAATGCGCTGCCCCACAACCCCTTATCCCGGTTGGAGAGACAGTATCCGATCACGTTTATCCGTCAAGCGGGCAAGGGCCATCTTCGCTTCCTCCTGGTTAACACTTCAGTATGTGCCTCTGCGTAAGGCGCGTTCGCCCATGACTCCTCGCCGAAAGAATGATAGAGTATACAAGCAAGGCCGCCAAGTCTGCACAAAAACACTTGGTGCACCGGTGACCTGGAGCGCCACACGTCGCCCGCAAAATCCTCACGGCTTGATCGGGATTCCCGCCGTGATGGCCCGCTTCCGTAAGTCGCGGTTGAAAAGTGCGCCAGTGAGGTAGCGGTTGAAAATCGCGGCATCCAGAGAGGCCCTGCGTGGTTTCAACGTCGAGGGGAAGCATGTGCTCCCTATGGTACGGAGACCGAGACGGGGGTCAGAAAGGGCGTAACGCGACATGGAGCCATGTTGTTTTGAGGGAGAGGGAAATCGCGCTGGCAATAAGTCTGGGGTCCGAATCCATGCGCAGCTACATGGCCCCCCAGACGGCGCTTGGAGCTATATGTTCCTGTCTGGTTATCGGACGTTCCTGAATGACTTTCGAGTATGCCTGGGAGACAGCGGACAGGACCATCGCGTTTTTGAACCAAACGCTTTCTTCAACGCCTGCCGGGTGATATGATTTCACTCGGCCTGAGCTGGTTGATTCTGCAGTAATTGGCATATTACTTGCACATACATAAATGATAAAGTGGATGAGAGACCGGGGGATACATCATGGCAAGCAAGGGAAGTTCTGTACGCCAGACCAAGTTGGCAAGCGTTCCTTCGGATGTCACACACCGGGTCATTCTCAGATGTTTCGAGCGGTTCCAGGTCATGCTCCAGCATCTACGTCGCGACCAGCAAGTCTCAACAGAGTTGAATCGGCACGTTGCACCACTGGCATCTCGCCCGTAGTTGTGCTCTTCAAGGCAGTGATGACCACTTGATATGGCTTGTGTGAACTGAAGGTGGCAGCTTTGTGGGAGGGGTTGGTTGTGGAACAAGAATGCAGCATAACAACAGACGAGTTTCAGGCCGGTCAAGGTGGGGAGGGGCCATGCGTACTAGTCATTGAGTCGCACACACGCGCTCTGCATTCAACCGTCCTTGCCTTGGAAGAAGCTGGGATACGAGTCTGTGCCTGCTCGGCAATCTCGGCAGCAGAACAGGCGTTGCGGTGCCAGCAATTCGACGCCATTGTTGTCGGCATGATAGTGGAACATTTGTTCGTAGATGAACTGCTGACGCTCTTGCTGTGCAATGGCGCGATACGGTCATTGTCGCACGTAGCGGTCTTGAGCAACTTGGGCGAGGAGACCACTTGGAGTTGCTTGGATCCGGAAACGCTTGTTCAGAGGGTCTTGCCAGTGCCGCCGGACCAGGACCAAGTAGCAGAATGGCGCGAGAGGTTGCGCCCTGAAATGAACAGACCTGATTCGCGGGATCGTGCACATACGCCGCGTCTCAGGTCGCCCCTTGCGCTGGTGGCGCATTAAGGAGTGAGTGGCAAGGCATTTCCTCGCGGTTCTGCTTTCGCGGGTCGGTTGACGATTGGATTTGCATTGACGGCCCTGATGAGCAGTCGAAGCTGGCCAAGAGGTCCGCGCTGCACCTGGACAAAGAGAGCTTCTACGGGTTGTCTAGGCTCTAAGCCTAAGAGCGGAAATCAGCGGCCCTTGGGGCAAGGGGCCGCACGGACCAAGCGCTCATCGCTTCATCCGGCAGCGGCCTCTGCGGCAGACGGGTCAACACTCTGCGGGCCATTTAAGTCTGCCCTTCATGCGGGCGTCAAACATCCTGTCCGCGCGCTACGCGGCATAAATCCCAGCCGACATGCTCTTCCATAAGACAGACGCAGGCTTCACTGAAATAACGGGGCAGGGTAATGCCCCTGGGGATGATCGTAGCGCCCAGGGGCTTTTGTTTGGTCTCAGGTTTCAACGCTGGCTATGCGACGGACGGCTTATTAGCTCTTGCTGCCGTCCTCGGCCAGAACGAGGACCTTGTGGCCGTCCCGGTCCGCGATACTGCCCTTCAGCTTCGCGCCGCTGCTCCCCGTCTTGGCCAATTCAACCAGGTCCGCCTTGACGGCTTCGTTGCCCATAACGGCGATAGGTCCCTTGGCAACTCCAGCCAGCTTCTTCCTGGTGGCTTCGTTGCCCTTAACACCGATAATCTGCTCAGCCATGCGATTCCCCTTTGGTTCCTCTGCTAACCGCACCAGGGCTCCTCACGCGAAGAGCTCTCCCGGCGCAACGCAGCACTTAGGTAAGCTCTTCTAGCATCGGCAGGGCCAATCGTTCGTTCAGGAATCAGTTACCACGCGGATTCTCATCCGCCTGCTTTGCCGTAAGCTGGGTCTGAGCTACAGGCCTATGCCTGGCAGGGGCTTGTTTACCCCAAGCCAGGCGTCCGACGGGCACGCCTGGCCCCTTTGCCAGACAGGCGTTGAAGAAGACGCCTGGTTCAAGGACGCAATGCTCCTTTACGCTGTCTCCCAGGCATGCTCGAAAATCGTTCATGTGCCTCCGAGAATCAGAGAGGCACATTCAGATTGGAACGCCGAAAAGAGGGTTCAGCGCCGCCCGTGGAATCCGCCGCCGAAACCATGGTGTCCGAAACCGCCGAACCCAAAGCCAAATGACAGGCTGGGGTAATAGTACGGGTAGTAATATGGGTAGTAACCCGGATAATAATAGCTGCTGCCGTAGGCATACGGGTAGCCACTGTAAACATAAGTTGTCGCAGGCGCCTCGACGACGCGTTGGGGCGCTGGTTGGTACTCGACCGTGGCCTGGTTGTCGTCGCGCCTGACCCGGTACTTCGACTCCGTCTCCTGATAAGCACGTGACCCTGCAGCCACCCTGGCGGCGGCATTCCGCTGCAACATGGCGACGACCACCTTATCCGGAACTTTTGCGTCCTTGAGCTTTATTATCTCGGCAGCCGAAAGCGCAGAAGGCGCTCCGGAAGTCTCCACAAAGGCCGTCAAAACGTCCTCACCCACGCCCTTCTGGGCAAGCGAGATTACTTCGTCCACCGTCTGGGCGAAGGCGCTGCCAGTCAGCGCCACAGCGAGCAGAGCAGCGAACACAATGAGTTTACGCATGGGCAAACCTCCTCTAAAAGACCCGCACTCTTCCTTCTGGAACCTTCACTACTTGCATTATACAACAGTTTCCTTTTGCAAGCAATTTATTTTTGGTCATTTTTTGATTTTTTTTGCAGTTGACCGCCTGCGGATGCGGATAATGCTGCATCTGGGTGATTACGTCACTCTCTTGAAGTCTATGAATCCACGCTCCACATCCGTGCGGACCAGTCGCACGCGGAGTTGGTGGCCGACATCCAGGCCTTCAACACCACTTTCCAGTCTTCCTTCAACGGGGGGACGCAGAAGACGGACCCACGTGCCTTTGTCCGATGCGCCGGTGACAATGGCCTCGAATTGCTCTCCGATCCTGGATTCCAGCAGCATGGCGGCGGCGGACTTGGTGACCTGCCGTTCCACTTTTTTCGCTGCGTCCTCCTCTTCTGTACAGTGCCTGGCGAGCGCTGCCAATTCGTCGTTCGCGTAGGGCGGGCTCCCCCCTGCCAACGCCGCTTTCAGCAACCGCTGGGTAATCAAATCGGGGTAGCGGCGGTTCGGGGCGGTGGAGTGCGTATAGTCCTTGACCGCAAGACCGAAGTGCCCGGCGACACTGCTTCCTGGAAGTTCGACGACGTATTCGCCCGCGCCCAGGAGCTTGATGACGCTGAGAGAGAGGTCAACGAAGCGCAGGGGGTCAGCGGCTTTCGCCGCCGCCAGGAACCGCTCCAGTGCCTTGGAGTCTGGTTCCTTGGGCAAGGTTGTGCCCCGCTCCGCGGCCAGCGCAACGATCCGGTCCCAGCGTTTAGGTGTGCGGACCACGCGCCGCAGCGACGACATGTTCTTGGACGCGAGATACCGTGCGGTAACGCCGTTGGCCGCGATCATGAAGTCCTCAATGATGTCTTTGGCCCTGTTGCTTCTTTCGGCTTCCAAGTCCTTGAGCTCATCTCCGTCAAAGACCGGACGCGCTTCCGTGGTTTCGAGACCAAGCGCACCGTGCAGGTGCCGGAGCGCTTTCAGTTTCTGGGCCACGCGGTCCTGGAGTCGCAGGTTCTCGTCGAGACCGCTGACCCTGCCAATCCCTTGTGGCAGCGGCCCGTTACCCTCCAGCCAGCCGGCCACACTGTTGTAAGCCAGCTTGGCCCGATTCCGCACCGTCGCTTCATAGAGGTCCGAACTCTGAAGCGCTCCGTCCCCGGCGAGAACCATTTCAATAACGATGGCCAGGCGGTCTGCTTCATAGTTGAGGGAGGTAAGATCCGTGGAGAGCTTTTCCGGCAGCATCGGAAACGTCTCGGCAACCGTGTAGACCGAGGTGGTGTTTTGCCGCGCATGAGCGTCAAGCGCCGATTGCTTCTTGACGACCGCGTCCACGTCGGCAATGGCGACCAGGACTCTTGTGGCTCCGCCGGGCAGGGCTTCGGCGACGGTAAGCTGGTCCAGATCACGCGAATTATCGTTGTCAACGGAGCACCAGAGAAGGTTCCTGAGATCACGGGTGGCTTCCGCAGTGCGCGCCGCCGGCCCGTGGATGCCGTCGAGCTCGGCGAGCGCCTGAACCGGAAAATCCGGAGCAAATCCTCTTTCAAGCATCACCCGATGGGCAATGCTTCGCAGGATAGAGCGGTGTTGCCTGTCGTTTGGATCCGTCGTCATGTCATCCCCCTGGAAGGCCTTATTGTGATTTCCAGCCCAATGAATGTATGCTCCTCGCCAACGCTGTCACTCGCCAAACCTGCGAATAAACCAGGTCTTCACCACCTGTGTCAGAACCGCATAACCCAGCAGCATGATCGCCAGAAACAGCCAGTACCGCGGCGGGAGGGGGACGAAACCGAGCGTGTTCGCCAGCGGCGAAACTGTCAGCCAGGCGCCAGCCGCGACGATGACCAAGGAAGTGAGGATGAGCGGCCAACTGGCCCGGCTTTGGATGAACGGGATCTTGTTGGTGCGAATGACATGAATGATCAACGTCTGGGTGAAGAGCGACTCCACAAACCAGCCCGTCTGGAACAGAGCTGGGTTGTCCCAGCAGTTGAAAACGTGCAGCATCAAGAAGAACGTCAGGTAATCGAAGATCGAACTGATCGGCCCGATAAACAGAATAAAACGCAGGATCTTGCCAATCGTCCACTGGCGCGGCTTGGTCAGCCAGTCCGCATCCACCTCGTCGGTGGGGATGGTGGTCTGCGAGAAGTCATACAGGAGATTGTTGGTCAGCACCTGGATTGGCCGCATGGGCAGGAAAGGCAGGAACGCGCTGGCCCCCACGACACTGAACATGTTGCCGAAGTTCGAGCTGGCCGCCATCTTGATGTACTTGATAATGTTGCCGAACACCCGCCGGCCTTCCAGCACGCCCTGCTCCAGTATCAGCAGGCTGTTTTCCAGCAGGATGATATCGGACGACTCCTTGGCAATGTCCACCGCGCTGTCCACCGAAATGCCCACATCGGCGGCCTTCAAGGCCGGGGCGTCGTTGATGCCGTCGCCCATGAACCCCAGCACGTGGCCCTTGCCCTGGAGTGCATGGATGATGCGTTCCTTGTGGGCCGGGGCCAGCCTGGCAAAGACGCTGGTCGCGCTGGCGGCTGCGGCCAGTTCCGTCTCGTTCATCGCCTCGATTTGGGAGCCGAGCAAGATATGCTCTACCGGCATGCCTACTTGCTTGCAGATGTAGGCGCTGATGATCTCATTGTCGCCGGTCAGAACCTTGACGTCTACGCTCAGGCTGTGAAGCCGCTTCAGGGCCTCGTTAGCGGTGTCCTTGGGCGGGTCGAGGAAGGCCAGAAAACCCAGCAGGATCAGGTCCGACTCATCCTTGACCGCATAAACCGGCTCATCTGGAGCGCCCGGCATCTGCTTATAAGCCAAGGCGATTAGGCGGAAGCCCTGACCATTCAGGTCGTCCGCTATCTGCCGGCGTTTGGCGTCGTGCTCGGGCAGAGCTTCGATGAGTTCCCCTTTGACTTCCACCCGGGTACACAGGCTCAGCATTTCCTCCACCGCGCCTTTGCAGATCAGCGTGTTCAACCCGGTTTCATCTTCCACCACCACCGACATCCGGCGCCGCACGAAGTCGAAAGGGATCTCGTCTATTTTGCGGTACTTCTTGTCTGCCTTCAGGCGCTCTTTCAACTCCTCATGGTCGAGGATCGCCTGGTCCATCAGGTTCTTCAAGCCGGTATGGTGGAAGCTGTTCAGGTAGCCGAAGTGTAGCACCTTCTCGCTGGGATCGCCGTGCGCGTCCAGATATTTTTCGAGCACGATCTTGCCCTGGGTCAAGGTGCCGGTCTTGTCCGTGCACAGGACATCCATCGCCCCGAAGTTCTGGATGGCGTTCAGGCGTTTGACGATCACTTTCTTGCGGGCCATTGCCAGGGCACCCTTGGCCAGGTTAACGGTCACGATCATGGGCAGCATCTCGGGGGTCAGCCCGACTGCCACAGCCATGGCAAACAGGAACGCTTCCACCCAGTTGTGCTTGCTCAGCCCGTTGATGAGGAAAACAGCCGGAACCATGACGGCAATAAACCATATCATCATCCAGGTGAACTTGTTGACGCCCTTGTCGAAGCTGGTCAATTGGCGCTGCCCGACGATGCTGGCGGCCAGCGAACCAAAGTAGGTCCGGTCCCCGGTACAGATGACCACTGCCGTCGCGGCGCCGCTTTCCACGTTGGAACCCAGGAAGCAGAGGTTGGGCAGATCGAGCGGATTTTCAACGTTTGCCGGAGCCGGGTCGGCTTTCTTTTCCACAGGCAGGGCTTCGCCGGTGAGGGCCGCTTGATTCAAGAACAGGTCTTTGGCGGAAAGCACGCGCACATCTGCCGGCACCATATCGCCGGCGGCCAGCCGGATGATATCGCCAGGCACTAACAGCTTGAGTGAGACTTCCTCTTCCTTGCCGCCGCGCACCAAGGTCGCGGTGTTGCTGACCATCGCTTGGAGCCTCGCGGCCGCGTTATCGGCCCGCAGTTCCTGGAAGAAACGCAACACCACGCCCAGAACAACCATCACGAAAATGACCACCATAGCCCGCACGTCACCCGTTAGATAGGAAAGCACGCCCAGCGCCAGGAGCAGGAGGACCAACGGATTCTTGATGTTGCTCAAAAGGCGCATCAGGGCCGATTGTCGCTTCTCTCGGGCAATCTCGTTCGTCCCGACCTGCTTCAAACGAGAAGCGGCTTCCGCCTCGCCCAGGCCGCCCACTTGCGATCCCAGCTCCTTCAGGACGGTAGCGGTATCGGCACGCGCCTTTTCCAACAGTTGAACGGAATTATGCGCCCCGTTCCCGCCAGGGAGGTTGCCTGGGGCCTGAGATGCGTTCAGTGCCTTCTTTGAAAGTTCCATTCATGCCTCTGCTGTATGCTGTATCGTCTTGGCCTTGTTGAGAGGTCCACGGGTCAAGTCACCGGGGCTGCCACAGGATTAGTGAGTTTTCCAGTGGGATCGCAACGCCGACACAGTGCGGTAGGATGCGCGCCGTATAGTCCGTTGGCGGGCGGGCCACAGACACAGCCGCGCCCGGAACGTAGCCGCCTGCGCCGCGCCACGCGCGCCGGCTAGAGAACGCCAAGGCGCGGCGAACGTCATTCCTGTCCTCCCTCAGGTCGTTGAGCCGCTTTAACGTCCTCGATCGCGAACATTCCAGAACCGCGGCAGCTTATCGCGGCACCTCCAGCGTCTCGGCCCTAATGTAGACCGGCCCCTGGACTCCGACAAGACGGGAGAAGTTCCGAATGCGTTCCAGCAGCGTCTCCGACAGGAGATGGCCGGCAGAAATCAGGAGGGTGCCCTTGGCTGTCAGCACGTCGGACTGCAGAATCTGGCCCAGGTGGAGGTTTCGGACGGACACCGGCATCGGAGGCCTGCGCTGCACCAGGGCTTCAGCCTGGGACGCAAAACAGGCGTGGACGGAGGCCAGAAGGGCCGGGTCGTACCAGCCCAGCCGGCCGTCAAGCTCCTTCAGAGCCTCGGGCATGGGTACGCCGTTGTCTTCCAGTTGCACGAGGTCGGACAGCAGTTTCAAGATGCGGGCGCCCAGTGGAATGGCAGCGCCTTGCAGTTCGTCGCGGGGAAAGCCTGAACCGTCGAAATGCTTGTTCTGATAAAGAACCAGCGCGGCGACGCCTTCGAGACGGGGGACATGGGCCAGGAGGTTGCGGCCGATCTCGGGTACGCGGTCAAGCATCCGGCGTTCGACGTCCTTGAGCCGCGCGCCCTGCCGCGCCTTGACGATCACCTCCTGCGGAATGGTGACAAAGCCGATATCGGCCAGCATCGCGGCCATTTCCAGTTGCCAGGAATTGGGGATAGCCACGGTCCGTGCGAAGGTATGTAGATGGGCACAAAGCCTCTGTGCATGGTCAAACGACTGTGGTTCGACGATGGAGAGAATTTCCGTGAGAACATTGATGCTGCCGTTGAGCGTCTTTTCCAATAGCTCTCGTTCTGCGACGATCAACTGGTACTGCCGGACAGCGTCTGCAATCGCCCGGAGGAGGCTTTCGGGGGAACAGGGCTTGACCAGAAAACGGAAAATGTTGTCCTCATTGACCGCCTCCACCGCAGTGGCCAGATCGGCATGGCCAGTCAACATCACGCGGACGGCATCGGGCGCCCGTTCCTTGACCTTGGCCAGGAACTGGATGCCGTTCATGTTCGGCATGCGCATATCGGAGACCACGACGGCGAACCGCCCCTCACGGTTCAGCGTGCCCGGACCATGCTCGCCGGCCGGTGCCGGATCGAAGGAACCGTCCTTCACAGCCTGCATAGGATCGCTGTAGCCCTGCACGCTGTAGCCCGCGCCGCGCAGAATCTCCGAATTCATCTCCAAGAACTGCTCGTCGTCGTCCACGATGAGGATTGTGGTCTTGGCCCGTTCCGTCATGGTGTTTCTCCCGGTTTGCAGCCTCAGCCCAGGCGTGCAGGCCCTTTTCCTGGAGGCGGCCCTAGCGCCACGTCCAAAAGCTCGATGACCTCCCGCACATGATCCGCCTTGCGCAGCAGTTCGTCCATCTTCAGCAGGTTACTTACCCGCGCCCAGAGCAAGGCCGGGTTGACGGGTTTGAAGAGGTAGTCCGTTGCGCCCGCGGCGAAGGCCGCGTCAATCGTCTTGGCGTCCTGATACGCGGTCATGAAAAGCACCGGCAACGCGCGCGTGAAGGGCAGCGCCCGCAGACGCCGGCACACCTCCAGGCCATTCATGCCCGGCATGCCCACGTCGAGCACGCAGAGCTCGAAGCGCTGGCAGGCGGCCTGCAGCAGTGCGGCCGGCCCGTCCGCCGCCGCAACAATCTCCATGCCGTGGGGCTGCAGGACCGCCACGATGAGGTCGCGAATCTCCGGATCGTCATCCACCACCAGAATTTTGGGCCGCCGCGCCGCGCCACTCATTGCAACACCCCTTTCGCCAGGAGCGTCTTCAGTCTATTGCGGTACGCGCCATACTGCGCGTCCAGCGCCTCAAACTCACGCCGCGCCG
>Ga0187861_10005347_pt1 | contig 10331 bp, 9 predicted proteins | sample June2016WEW_10_1_3_FD_132986 | JGI IMG/M metagenome (GOLD analysis project Ga0187861, IMG submission 132986) | Peatland microbial communities from SPRUCE experiment site at the Marcell Experimental Forest, Minnesota, USA - June2016WEW_10_100 | ecosystem: Environmental > Terrestrial > Soil >...
CCCTCTCCCCATCACCTGGTCATTATCCCGCCCTTTTGCCATCTCCCGGTTCTCCTTGGTCACGTATTATCCCCCAATCCCGTGTCCAAGAAAACCGGATCCACCTCAATTTTGCAACAGTCTCAATTTCCCCCCAACTGCCTCTTGCATCAGCCGCGATAGTGATTATTCAATGCCCAAAGAGTTCGGATACCAGCCACTTATCTGGTTTAGTTTTGTTAAGGAGGACACCGTTTATGGGCTTTAAGGTTGAGGAAAAAGATTTCATTGTACCGCGGTGTACCGCTGCTTGTCCGGCTGGCGTGGACGTTCCGCGCTATATCCGGGCGGTTCGTAATGGCCAATTTGATGAGGCGGTAGCGGTATTACGGGAACGTTTGCCTCTGCCCACAATCTGTGCCGATGCCTGCTTCGCGCCATGTGAAGATGTGTGTGCATATAAGCAGTTCGGCGATCCCATCGCCATCCGGGCTATGAAGCGGGCTGCAGTGGACAATGGGGGTGACGCCTGGCTTAAAAATAAGAAAAAGGCTGCACCCTCGGGCAAAAAGGTAGCGATTATCGGAGCCGGCCCCACTGGACTGACCGCAGCCTACCATCTGGCTACCCTTGGTCATCAAGTTACGCTGCTGGATGCCTTTCCCAAGCCAGGGGGCACTTTGCGCTACGGCATTCCCAAATATCGTTTGACCGAGGAAAGACTGGACAAAGATATCAATGTCATTCTGGACCTGGGCGTGACTTTTCAAGGTAACACCGAGGTGGGCAAAGACGTGACCTTGGAACAACTCAAAAAGGATTACGACGCGGTGTTCATTGCCCCGGGAGCCAATGCTGCTGCAAAGATCCAGCTAGATGGGGCTGATAAGAATGGGGTCTACTGGGGGATGGACTTTCTGCGGGATGTGGCCCTTGGCAAGAATGTTGCGGTGGATAGCGAAGTCACCGTAGTGGGGGGTGGCAACGTGGCCATCGACGTAGCGCTCACCGCCCAAAGGCTGGGGGCCAAGAAAATCAACCTCTTCTGCCTGGAAAAACGCGAAGAGATGCCGGCCCATCCTTATGAAATCGCACTTGCCGAAGAGGAAGGCATTGTTATCAACGACCAATGGGCCCCCATGAAAATCTTGGGATCTGATAAGGTGGTAGGCCTGAAATTGAAGCGGTGCACCTCGGTATTTGACAAAGCTGGGGAATTCAACCCCGTCTATGATGACGAAACCACCGAGAAAGTAAATGCTGACATGGTCATCCTCGCCATCGGCCAGACGCCTATCCTCGATTTTGCCGAAAAAGCGCGCGTAAACATGGCAGGGAACCGGGTGGCGGTGGAAGAAAAGGACCTTTCTACCTCCGTCCCGGGGATTTTTGCCGGTGGCGATGTGGTTACCGGGCCTGCTTCCATCATCAGCGCCATTGCGCAGGGACGCAAGGCTGCGGCTGCCATCGATCAATATCTCGGCGGCCAGGGCGACATTTCAGAGACTCTCGCTGCCCCCGAAGACTCGGTGGAACTCGAGGAATTCATCCCCCTTGTCCAGCCTCGCCATGACCTCCCTCATCTTAAAGTCTGGGAGAGGGCTTTGGGTTTCGAACATGTGGAACTCCCCATGGCTGAGCAAGATATCGAGGCTGAAGGCTCCCGCTGCTTGAATTGCGACGCCCGCAAGTTCGAAGTGGTGCTCGAGAAGGAGAGTTGTAAAGAATGCGGCTACTGTACGGAAGTTTGCGGAGTGGGCACTTTTGTTCCCACTGCCGGGTTCAATGAGAAGGGCTACCGGCCGATGGAGGTCAAGTCGTCCGACCATTGCGTGGGCTGCTTCAAGTGTTTCTTTGTCTGCCCTGATTTTGCCATCGACGTCAAAGAAGTGATTAAGGACATTGCCTCCTAAAAACCAAGGAGAAATCATATGAAACGCTTTTTGGAAACAGGAAATTTTGCCATTGCCGAAGGAGCCATAATCGCCGGCTGCCGATTCTTTGCCGGATACCCGATTACCCCGGCCACTGAATTGGCTGAATCCATGAGCCTTCGCCTCCCTCAGGTGGGTGGGGTTTACCTTCAGGGCGAGGATGAGTGTGCGGCGATGCATCTCTGCATCGGCGCTTCGATGGGGGGTATGAAGGCCATGACCGCGACTTCAGGTCCGGGTTTCATTCTCTATGCCGATCCCTTTGGCTGGGCCCTGGGATGCGAGATGCCCATGGTGGTCCTGAACTCCGGCCGGGTCGGTCCGGTATCCGGGATTACCGGGGCCCCTGGCCAAGGGGAGTTTTATAATACCCGTTATCCTACCCAGGGAGGCAATTACGAGACCGTCGTCCTGGCGCCGAACTCGGCTCAGGAGGCTATGGCCATGGTAATTGAGGCCTTTTACCTCTCCGAACGGTTGCGCATGCCGGTCACGGTCCTGGCAGACCAGTTAATCACCGACGGCTGGGAGGATATTTCAATTCCTGAAACTGAAGAGGAAAGGAAAGAAATGGGGATGCGGTTTTGGCCCCGAACCTTCCACCCCGGTCCTGATTTTTACCCTGCCACTGATGCTCTTGATATACCACCGGTGCAGATGGGCAAAAACACCGGCGGACTTTGTTCCGACTGGACGCCGACTGAGCAAGGCTATGATATCGAAGAGGTGGAGGATCACCACAAGCACGCTTACCGGCTCATTTATAAGGTGCGGAATAACCGGCAACTCTTTAACCACCATTACGAGAAAAAATACATGGACGACGATCCGGATTTGATCGTCGTGTCCTACGGCACTCCCTCCCGGGTGGTGAACACCGCGGTAGGCCGGGCCCGCAGCCAGGGCATGAAAGTTGGCTCTTTGCGGCTGATTAATTTGTGGCCCTTCCCTGACGAGCACTTCACCAGAAAAGCCAAGTACCTGTCCGTGGAGCTCAATTGGGATGGGCAACTGGTGCGAGAGATCCAGCGGGCGGTCATGCATGACTCCGAAGTGCACTTCCTCGGAATCTGCGGAGATCTGCCCACTAATAAAGATCTTCTGGAAACCTTTGATAAGATCTTAAAAGACCAGCCTTTACAGCGGAGAGGCTGGGAAATGGAGGCCTGGTGATGGAATACTATTCCAGCAATTTGAAGGAAGAATATTTGCGCGCTCGGAAGATACCCAGTACCGCCTGTTCCGGTTGCGGGTTGGGAATGAACCATAAGGTGGTGATCCAGGCTTTTAAGGAGTTGGGATTACGTACGGCAGATGTTATCTGGGGCACCTCCATCGGCTGCGCCGGCCGGCAGACCTTTGCCACCTTCAAGGGCGACGGCTTCGCCGGAACCCACGGCCGGGCTTACGCTATTGCCCGGGGCCTGCGCATTGCCCTGCCCCCGGAAAAGAAGATCGTCCTGAGCGTCGGTGACGGGGACGCCTTCGGCATCGGCCTGCTGCACCTGATCCACGCCGCCCGGGTCAACGCCGATATCACGGTCATCGTGCATGACAACCTGGGATATCAGTCTACCGGCGGTCAGTTCGGCTTCACTACTCCCATGGGCGTAAAAACCGATTCCAGCCCTTACGGGATGTTTGAGCCCAACCTGATGAGCGGGAGCATGGATGTGATGTACATCTTAAAAGGAGCCGGCGCCACCTTCCTTGCCCGTCACGTGGTTTTAGCGGACGGCTTCCAGGCGGTGGAAAGTGTTAAGAAAGCCATCCTTAACCGCGGCTTCTCCCTGGTGCACATGCCGCATCCCTGTGTAACCAACTTTGCCATGAGGCACCTGGGGTCCCGGGTCCCGGTGGAAATTTTCCGGTGGTTTAAAGAACGCACTGCGCCCCTGGGGCAAGAGAAACCGAACACCATTTGGGCCACGGGGATCTGGCATGACGCCAGCAATTCCAGACCCGAATTTTCCGAAGTGGAGTGGGGTGCAACCGAAAAGATCAGGAGGACTGGAACACTATGAAAGACAGAATTGAGATAGTGGCAAGCGGCTTTGGCGGCCAGGGCGTGGTGCGGCTGGGCCAGATCCTGGGGGAAGCCGGGGTGAAGGAAGGTCTCCGGGTTACCATGCTGAAGAGCCACGGCACGGAGATGCGGGGTGGATATGTCAGGAGTCAGGTGGTGTTAGCCAAAAAAGTGGTTGATAGCCCTATGTGTGAAAGTCCCGACTATTTCATCGCCCTCACGTCAGCCGCCTACAATCGCTTTAAACATACTGTTCCTGAGGATGGTCTTATTCTCTATGACCCGGCTTTTGTTGAGGAAATCGACAACACGCTTCCATGCAAACAGAAGCCGCTGCCTGCTAAGCAACTGGCTATGGATCACTTCGGCAAAGTTATTTTTAGTAACTCTATCGCGCTGGGCGCCATGGCAAAGATACTCGAGAACTATCTGAAGAAGGAAATTGTTTTGGAGAGCATCTTGGAAATTCTCCCGAAATTCAAGCAGGAGAATGAGGCCGCCTTTAATGTTGGCTTTGATTACATCGCGTCGTTGACCAGGGCGAATTCCATGACCGCCCTCACTGGCGATGAACGCCTCGTCGTTGACTAATCAATTAGCAGTAGATTTTAAAACTCGGGCAGGGGGACCGGTCTACCTGCCAGCCGTGTCTGGCTGGGCAGCGATGATCGGCCTCAGACCCGAGGACAGCTTTCTGAGTAGCGGCATATTTACCCGCAGGTTAATATGCTCTGGAATTGGCATCTCTCGCCATGCGACCTGGAACCTGACATGAAGCCTAACTTTTTGACGCAATTGTCTAGGAGGAAGCTCATGCATTTTAGGAAACATCCCGACCTCCATAGGGCATTGTTTAATTCGACACATATTGGCTCTGTTCTGAACAGCAAATGGTGAGCGCCAGAACGGAGCAGAAAGCCAGTCTCAGAGCATCATGCTTTCTAAAACTGGTTTTTAATTTCATGGCAAGGGGATAACGGAGTCATGCAAACGGTAAGGTTTCACGTAGATAAACAAGCGGCGCTGCAGCCTGATAAGGTTTTTATAATCGCCCCGGGACCAAAGCTGGAACTCACTTATGCCCAACTAAAAGAATCTTGCATCAATCTGGGCAAACGATTTTTGAAGATGGGCTTGCGCAAGGGTGACAAGGTCTCCTTCTTCATGGGCAACGGCTATCAGACCTTGAAGATCTTTGTGGGCACCATGTATTCCGGCTTTGTCACTGCTCCGCCCAACCTTTTGGCCCAGCCTAGCCAATTAGCATATGTCCTCGGCCACTCTGACACCAAATTGGTGTTCGTGACGGAAATGAACCGGGACCGCCTGGAAGAAGCTTTGAAGGAAATATCACGAGATGTCAAGGTAATGGTCATAGATAAAGATGCGGCGGAAATCTTTCCTGATGAAGACCTCTCCGGGTATGAGTTGGCCGAGGTGACGGAAGACGATCCGGCACTCCTGCTTTATACTTCCGGTACCACCGGCCTGCCCAAGGGAGCCGTTTTGACCCATAAAAACATGGTGGCCGGCGGGCAGAACGTCACCTTGGCTCACTGTCTGACACCGGAAGACAGGGGTTTGGTATCCCTTCCTTTCTACCACATTAATGCCGAAATCGTCTCGGTGATGGGTCCGCTGGTAAGCGGATCTTCCATCGTAGTCCCGGAGCGGTTTTCCGTCAGCGCCTTTTGGCCGCTCATCTCGGAATATCGGTGCACCTGGTTCTCCGTGGTCCCCACCATCGTCTCTTATTTGGTGAGCGGCAGCGAAATCGAAGGTAAAAGTTATGATTTGAGCCAGTTTCGCTTCGGACGGTCTGCTTCTGCCCCCATGCCACCCTCCTTGCAAGAGGAGTTTGAGAAAAAATTCCGATGCCACATTGTAGAAACCATGGGGCTCACAGAGACCGCCGCCCCGGTTTTCTCCAATCCCCTGGACCCTGCCAAACAGAAAATCGGCTCTCCCGGTCAGCCCGTAGGCTGCCAGGCTAAAATCATCGACCGCCAGGGCAATGAAGCTCCCCGGGGTACCGTCGGGGAAATCATGATTAGAGGCGACTGCGTGATGAAGGAGTATTACAAGGATCCGGGCAAAACCGCAGAGGCTTTGGAGCCCGACGGTTGGTTCCATACGGGAGACCTGGGCTATATGGACGAGGATGACTTCGTCTTTGTTACCGGGCGATTGAAAGAACTTATCATCAAGGGTGGGGAAAACATCGCCCCCCGCGAGATCGATGAATGTTTCTACCAACACCCCGCCATCCAGGATGCGGCGGCCGTAGGCATACCGGATAAACACTACGGGGAAGAAATTATGGTGTGCTACACCCTGAGACCCGATTGCTCCGTTTCCGAACCGGAACTCAGAGAACATTGCCTGCGTTATTTGGGGAAATACAAGACTCCCAAGGTAATTATCCAGCTCGAAGAGTTGCCCAAGGGCCCATCCGGAAAGATTCAACGGATCAAGTTAAAAGAAATCGTCGGGATCGGGTCTTAAAAGTAAACGCAAAAGGTTGAGAGGTGTCATCCCTGACTTTACTGGCCGGGTCCGAAAAGTTAACGCTTGCAACCGCCCCTTGCACTTGCGCAATCGAGAGTCTTTGACAATAAACGACTCGTTTATTAATAGGAGACCTTCATGGCTTACAACGATACAAAAGGTAGGGGAGAGAAGGTGTCCTCTTCCTCAGCTGAGATCGTGCCGCCGGTCAAAAGGCGACGTTTGATCGGCGCGAGTGCATGGACCAGCGTTCTGCTCTGTTCCTTGTACTTCATCATGTATCTGGACCGCGTAAACATTTCCGTGGCCGCCGATTCCATGATTAAAGAATTTAACCTCACGAAACTTCAGCTTGGCCTCGCATTCTCAGCATTCTCATGGCCCTATCTTTTCGGGCAACTCGCCGGAGGATGGTTTGCTAACAAAATTGGCACCCGTCTCACCCTGACCCTTTGCGGCCTGCTGGTAGGTCTATCGACCATTGCCACTGGTTTTGTGACGGGGCTGGCCACCTTGTTTACGGTGCGGCTGCTTTTGGGTATTGGCGAGGGTCCGTCCTTTTCCGCCGCCACCCAGGCCATGAGACACTGGTTTTCAGAGAAGCGCTTCGGGTTCATTCAAGGTATAACGCACTCGGCTGCCCGCCTGGGAGGAGCGGTGGCCCCTCCCTTCGTGGCCTGGCTCCTGGTTCTAAGCGGCTGGCGTCTATCGTTTGTGATATGCGGAATTGCATCCTTGATTTGGGTCGCTCTCTGGTGGTGGTATTTCGTCGATAATCCTAGGGAGCATCGGATGATTACCGAGGCCGAAGTAGCAGACTTGGTACCCCCGTCTAAGGCGATTCGGCGGACCCGCACCCCCTGGTGGCCGCTGATCAAGCGGATATTCCCGGTGACCGCGGTGGATTTTTGCTACGGCTGGATGCTGTGGGTGTACATTTCATGGATTCCGCTGTATTTCATGACCCGTCACCACCTGAAGATAAAAGAATCAGCTCTGCTGGCAGGCCTTGCTTTCTTTGCCGGCGTGGTCGGAGATACTCTCGGGGGCACGTTTTCTGATTGGATCCTGATTAAAACCGGCAATAAGCGCCTGGCACGCAATGCTTTTATCGCCATATCGATATTGCTTGCCGGAGGGTTCTTATATGCTACGATGCTGACCCGCAATATCATGCTGGTCACCATTTATCTTGGAGCGTCTTTCTTCTTCCTTGAATTGATCGTCGGGACGATTTGGGCCGTCCCCATGGATATCACCAGGGAATATGCTGGCATCGCTAGTGGATTGATGAATTTTGGCTTTGGGACGGCAGGAATTATTTCCCCCATCCTCTTTGGCTGGGTGATTGACCGGACCGGCAGTTGGGATATACCCTTTATAATAAGTATAGCCGTCTGTGCGAGCGGGGCGGTATTGTGTCTCTTCATGCGGCCGGATCGACTTTTCATTCCGCCCCAAGAGGTTTTAGGCAGCCAGGTGGATTAAAACACAACTAAAACAGATCCAAGCAAGATTTCATGCCTGCCACAAGACAAGTTCGCCAGAAAAAGGAAACTTCCTGGGTTAAACTCGGGCAGAGAGGTGGCCAAAACCATTTTTGGACTGTGGTGGCCAAAGCTGCCGCATAATCTCGGGTCATATGGGAAATGTCGGATAGTATCTTCTCAGGGTGCTTCGCATGAAACATGCCATTTTAGGAGCTGGAGCAATCGGAGGTTTGGTCGGTACTGCACTGGCGTCGCTTGGGGAGGACGTCACATTAGTAGTTCGACCGGAGAACCTGGCGGGCTATCCCCAGAGCTTGACGCTGGAACGTCCGCAGGGCTCGATCTCGGCGCCGGCGAAAGCCGTAGCCGCGCTGACGGAACCGGTTGACGTGCTCTGGATCGCGACCAAAACCTATCAACTGCAAACTGCGCTGGGGGCTGTGCACTCGTTGCCCACCTGCGCAGTTCCGTTGCTGAACGGAGTGGATCACGTAGAGATTCTCCGTGCGCATTTTGGCCGTGATCGCGTGGTGCCTGCAGCCATCGCGGTTGAAGCGGAGAAAATTGCTCCCGGACAATTTCTCCAGCGCTCCCCGGTCGTGCGCCTCAACTTGTCAGCCAGCGGAGAGCCACTTCTGGGAGGAGTCGTCGGACGCTTGGGCGATCTTGGCTTCACCTGGCAGTTCGTTCAGAACGAGCAGACTCTGCTATGGAGCAAGCTCTGCTTCCTGGCGCCCTTGGCGCTGGTGACATCCGCATCAGGCATGAACAAGGGAGAGATTCTCGCGAACGCTGAGTGGAAACATAAATTGGCTTCTGCCATTGCCGAGGCTTGCGCCGTGGCGAGAGCAAGCGGCGCAGAAGTTGACCCGCCGAAGCCGCAGGCCATCTTCGACAGCATGCCGTCTGGTATGCGCAGTTCTATGCAGAAAGATCTTGCCGCCGGGCGCCAGCTCGAATTGGATGCCATTGCCGGCCCCATTGTGCGCGGCGGGGAACGTTACGGCATCGATGTCCCCACCACGGTCGGGCTGGTTGCTGCCATTCGGGCGAAGATTGTTGCTCATCACGCATGACTTTTCCTTCGAGCAGTTTAAAGAAGGTGTTCTGGGGTTGATCCCCAACACCCATGTAAAAAAGCAGCACCTTCGCTGCGAGGTCTAGTACTTCGGCGCCGAGAACCGTCTCCTGTGCTCCCAATCCGATCTACCAAAACTCGCCCTCAACTTCTAAACCAGGAATTGGGTGCAATAATGTCCGTTAAAAGATGATTGGGGCTGGGACTACTGGCCGGGGAAGTCAACTTTTTAACAGAATAGAAAGTATCTGCTATCTATATTCTTCACGCTACTCTCTATCAAATATGTTGATATGATTATCATAACTTGGTTCCCCAGGCCATATCTAAGAAGACCTGTTAACATCTTTACTCCCTCCTCTTCCTAAAGGTTTTCAGCGCCTCTTCCAGTTCCTCGTTCACGATAAGGGTTTAAATCCGGGTGGGGGCCAGGTCCTCGTGGCCCAGGGCCTCCTGGACCAGGCGCAGGTTTTTGGTGGCCCGGAGCAGTCCGTGGCCATGCAGTCCAGGCTGAAGGGCGGCCGGGACCGCCCCTGCCTCTCCATTATGAATGAAAAAGGCAGGCCCTTTGGCCTGCCCACTGAAAAAAACCGAAAACCGTCTCTTAAGCCGTGGCCTCTTCCCAGAGCGGCGTTTGCCACCAAGGGGGCCGTCTCTCCTGGCGGCCCGAAGGAATCCAGAGGCGCCAGTTGCTCTCCCGGCTCATGAGCAGTTGCATGAAACTGAGGTGCAGCTCGTGGCTGCCCTTGCCCACTTCCAGGTGGCCCAAGAGGGGCAGGCCCAGGAGGGCCAGGTCACCCACCGCGTCCAGGATCTTATGGCGCACGCACTCTTCCGGAAACCTTAAGCCCCCAGGGTTCAAGACTTCCCCCTCATCCAGGACTACGGCGTTATCCAGGGAGCCGCCCCGGGCCAGGCCCCGATTCTGAAGGAACCGGACCTCCTTGAGAAATCCGAAGGTGCGGGCCGGGGCGATTTCGCTCATAAAACTCTCGGAGCGCAGCGGCACGGTGTAGTGCTGCCGCCGGATGAGGGGATGCTCAAAGTCGATGGTGCAGGTGATGCGGGGCACCCCGGGCCTCACTCGCATCCACTGCTCCCCCTGGCGCAATTCCACAGTTTCCCGCACCATCAAATAAGAGCGGGGCCAGGCGAGGGAGCGGAGGCCGGCCTTGGCGATCAGCCGGGAAAAGGGGGCGGCGCTGCCGTCCATGATAGGCACCTCCGGGCCGCGCACTTCGACGCGGGCATTGTCCACCCCCAGACCTCCCAGGGCCGCCAGCAGATGCTCCACCGTGGCCAGGGTGGTGCCATTC
>Ga0187861_10005349_pt1 | contig 10328 bp, 6 predicted proteins | sample June2016WEW_10_1_3_FD_132986 | JGI IMG/M metagenome (GOLD analysis project Ga0187861, IMG submission 132986) | Peatland microbial communities from SPRUCE experiment site at the Marcell Experimental Forest, Minnesota, USA - June2016WEW_10_100 | ecosystem: Environmental > Terrestrial > Soil >...
GCATCGCCGGCTTTTTGTTTATCCTATTTTGTGTTCCCGAAACCAAGAGCAAAACGCTCGAGCAAATTGAACGTGAACTGGTGGATTAGAAATTATAATAAAGTGTAGGCGTTTTTAAGGAGAAGGGGTTATGTTGAGAGATAACAGGGGCATTACGGTTTTGATATCAATTTCCATATTGTGCCTCACTGGTTGTCAAGGCACGGCAATTAGCGGCGGCGAGCAGGTAGTTCCTCTCAATGGCACGTGGCGATTCACAGCCGACAAAAAAAATGAAGGGGCCAATGCCAAGTGGTTCGAAAAAGGGTTTAATCGTTCCTCCTGGCAGGAGGTGGAAGTTCCGCACACTTGGCAGGTAATGGACGGCCTCGATGGGTACACCGGTAATGCGTGGTATGCCAGAACCATAAAGCTCGATTGCCCGGTTCAGGATAAGGTTTTGAAACTGGAATTCGACGCGGTAAATCGTGATGCGATGGTCTGGGGCAACGGCAAACTGATTGGCGAACACAAGGGAAGCGGCTACACCCCTTTTGATTTTGTTGTCCCCATAGCAGATACCGGAAACAGCACTATGGAAATTGTCCTGCGTGTGTCCAACGGTTTTTCGAGAAAGGCCCTGCCATACGACAGGTCCTACGACTGGACCACCGACGGCGGTATCATACGTGGAGTCCGGCTGAGAATCCTGCCCAAGATTCATATCGAACGATTATTGGTGAATGCCGAGCCAACCCCCGACTTTACACAGGCAAAGGTGAGCGTTCGCGTAAATGCATACGCTGCGGAAAACAAAATCGATGGTCTGTCTCTCCAGGCAACCATACTGGACCCCTCGAACAATATCGTCGGGAGCATTTCCGCTCCGCTTAAAAAGGATAACGACGGCAATCTGACAACAGAATTGTCCTGTGTTGTTGAAAAACCGATGCTTTGGCACTTTGATAAACCGCACCTCTACCGATTCATTTGCCGGCTTATGAACAATGGTGTCCCCATTCACGAAAAAGAGGCAAGCTTCGGAATTCACAAGGTCGAGGTCAAAGACGGCTTTTATGTTCTCAACGGTGAACGAATGCGACTGATGGGCCTTGAGTGGATGCCGGGTAGCGACCCGCGATATGGTCTGGCGGAAAAACCCGAATACGTGCAGGAAATCCTCAAGGATATGAAAAATCTCAATTGCGTCCTCACTCGGTTTCACTGGCAGCAGGACGACAGCACCCTCGAATTCTTCGACCGCGAAGGTATGCTCATCCAGGAGGAAATCCCCACCTGGGGTAGCGCCACGCGTTTGGAACAATTAGGCGATATACAGCAAATGCAGATGCGGGAGATGATACTGGCCCATTATAATCATCCGTCGATATACGCATGGGGACTTTGCAACGAAATCTCCGGGCAAACTCCCGAAGGGCACAAATTTATCCAGGACGGCATCAAGATAGCAAAAGCCCTGAACCCGCAGCGGCTGCTTACCTATGCCTCAAACACCGTCCAGCAGAACCCTAAGCACGATGCTTCGCAATATGTTGATTTTATCGAATGGAACGAATACTTCGGGTCATGGATGGGTGGAAACGCCTCGGATCTTGCTTGGAACATCGGCGTCATAACCAAAGCGTGTCCCGATAAAACCATGGTGATATCGGAATATGGGCTTTGCGAATGTGCCCCGAATCACCCCGTCGGCGACGCCAACAGGATTGAGATACTAAGAACGCACACGAACGAATTTCGCAAATCAAAGTCAATAGCAGGCGCGATATTCTTCTGCTACAACGATTACAGAACACATATGGGGGACAAAGACCAGGGTGTATCTAAGCAGAGGGTACACGGCGTCGTGGATTTGCTTAATCAGCGTAAGCCCTCCTGGCAGGCCCTGCGGGAAGAGTCCTCACCCATAAAGTCGATTACAATTACCCAGCAGGAGCCGAACAGCTTTAATATCGAGATTTTGACACGGTCGCTTGAAAATGACCTCCCCGCTTACACCCTGCGGGATTACGTGCTGATATGGCGAGCTTACAATACTCAGAATCTGCCCATAGAATCAGGCCGCAGGACAATCTCGGTGCTTAAGCCGGGGACAAATTTCAGTGAATCCATAAAAGTGTCAAGAGGAGCTGTGTCGCAGATAAAAGCCGAGGTCTTCAGGCCAACCGGCTATTCGGTTTTAGACGCCCAATGGCTCGCTCCAATAAAAGAAATAGGCGGTGATTTGTTATAATAAGCGATACTTGGCCTGCCCCGGCGGCTTGGCCGGCGGTGCTTCGGCATTGAAATAGAGCCCGTAGTATATAAAAATTCGTCCGATGTTAAGTTCTTCGAACACCTGATATTACAAGCAACTTATTTTGTTGAAATTGGCCGACTTTCCTCCGGAGAGCAGATCACACGGTCTCTGTATCGTATCTCTGGATAGAAACCAGACACCGCTCATCCAGAGAGCCAGTTGACACGCCCCCGATTCCTGGTCCACCCGTAATGAGACTTTTCAGAAGCAGAGTGCCTCATCGTAATTCCTGAGGCAGAGCCGCAAGCGATACCGAAGGAATACGACATTCGGCAAACTCCGCCGCATCAGACATTCTATCCCCTGGAAACATCAAACAGATTTTTAACCTCGTAATAAGCCAAACGGATCGTCTACAGGTCCGCCTCCGTACGAAATTATCCTCTTGGGATTTTTGCTGGATCCGCCGTTTTCAAACTTATCAAAGAATGCTTTTATCTGCTTTAGGTCAATTTGTGAGAAGTTCTCAGCTTCATCAATAATCATAGCCAGGGCGTCAACAGCATCGTCATGAGCGCCATATGGGTATTGTTCCAACTGTCTGTTCAACTCGGTAAGTCTTCTGGAAAGCTTTATTTTCCCCTGTTCTATAAGTAATATCAGTTTCTGAATCCGGGACTCCTTTGGTAGAACATTGGTGACAGGCCTGATTGGTATTATTACAGGTTCTTTTTTAATTATATCACCTAACCAGGCCTGAGCGGCATTTGACTCGTAGACAAACGCTGCAAAGCGGCGTGTCTTATGATGCAGGCAGATTCTTTCGACCAGCGTATGAATATCCCATCTTCCCACATCAGCATCAACAACGTACAGGTCCTTGCTGGTATTATCCAGATACACGTTAACAATCGCGGAATAGTCGCTCTTTTTGCCCTTGCCGATAGCTGGGTCGCATGCGCCAAATACCACTTTACGGGTCTCCAGAAACGCTTGGAGCCCCTCCAACGTCTGATGCCTATCTTCCCAGAAAATGACTTTCTTCATATCAACTGACAAACCGCTCGTATCTTTAGGCTCATTCTGTTTCTCGGAATCAAAGCTTAGGCTTCCCTTCTGCTCCCTCATTACCATAAGGTCATAATAGGTCTCTTTCTCAGACCACAAGACCTCGGTGCCCTTAAGCATGTCGGCCTTATTATCATCGAAGAACTTCTTTGCTGCCCCAGGACCAGCCCCTTCCTCGTAAAGCACTTTTCCCCGGTAAATCTGCCCCCATTTATCCCAGAGGTCCTGTCTGTCCGAGAATTTAACAACCGATTTAAACATCATCTTTTCGCACCCCGGGAACTCCTCTTCTGAGATGAGTTTTGCAAGTAAAGAATCGAAGTGCAGAATTGTCCCTACTATGATGTAATTGGTGGTTTCCGAGCCCAAGTTCAGTACTACTTTCGTAAACCAGTCGTATACCTTTTCTCGCTGCTCCTGGCTGCGGATATTTTCTACGGCTTCTACATCGTCACAAATAATAAGACTGGGGCGGTTTTCCTTATGGCGAATACCCCTTATCCCGTGCTCCACGCTGGATGACACGACATTGATTTTGTTTTTGGTGATAATTTCATCGTTTCTCCATCGCGGGTTTGGCGGCTCGCAAACCTCTGGGAAATCCCTTATTAGCTCCTCGTTTGAGCCAAGTTCATCCTTGATGTGGGCAAGCAGTTTTTCGGACTGCTTGCGGGTGCTTGAGAAAATCACAATACACTGCTCATAGCCATAGCAGATACACCAGAGAACATAGATGAGACTGACAATGCTGCTTTTGGCATTTCCCCGGGGAGCAGCAATAGCAAGCTGCCTGCCTCGTTTGAACGTAATCTCATTTAGATAATCAAACAGCTCCAATTGAAACGGCGCAAAGCTGCATTTGCAGTAGTGCCCAAAATAGGTTTTTGCGAAAAATTCAATGCTTTTGCCGCCCATCTCCTTCTGTAATCCTCGTATACTGGTATTAATATCATTCTTCATCGTCTTTTTCCTTAACTTGCAGGGTTTTATGTTCTAACTGTTTTATCTCTTCCGTAATCTCCGACTGAGCGATACGTGTTTTTAATATCTCAATCTTTGCAGACACGTTACTATCCAGCAGACCCATGTCCCTGGCTGCTTCTTCAATGCCGAGAAGCATCTTGCGCATAGTTTCCGGAGAGTTGTCATCATTATCGTTTGACTGATGGTAAAAAGTCCCGACGATTTCAGTAGGTCGCGATGGCAGATATCCCAATGTCTGCAGCTTTTCGACAAGCTCCTTGAGCACCTTCCAGCCAGCAAATTCCGCCTGAATCTTTTCTGCAGATGCAGTATCTTTGGCTCGAGCCAGACGTACCAGAAAACCGTGATGGTTCATTGCCTTGTTAAACAGCTCGCCTATAAACTGCTTTGCAAATTCAATATTTGGCACCATTTCATTTCGTGCACGTATTTCCCTGACATCCCTGATAACTGTTCTTTCGCTGACTTTCAGGACCTGGCCGATTTGCGGATAGGTGTACCCTTCAGCGATAAGCAGCTCGACACACTGCTGACGGCATTGTTTGTCGAGCAGCTTAGGGTCAGTAAGCCCCGAATTAATTTCCTGAATTATCTGTAGGGCAGACCTTTCGTTATCATTTGAATTATTATGGATCATGTTATTCCTCCTTGAAATAACGCTTAAGGATATCAGTAGAAACCCTGTCCTTGCCAACGTAAGCCATATAGCGATGCACGATGGCATCACAATAACGAGGGTCGATTTCGAGGCCGTAACAGCGACGGCCAAGGCTTTCTGCTGCGATAAGTGTCGAACCAGATCCCAGGAAGGCATCCAAGACAATGTCACCCTTGATTGAACTATTTATTATTGCTCGCTGCGCCAGTGCGATTGGCTTCTGGGTCGGATGAATATACTGCTTGGTCGGGTCTCGCTTTACCTCCCAAATTGTGCTTTCGCTCGTTGAACCAAACCATCGATGGCCGCCGTTATTTTCGAGCCAGGCGTAAAGGCAAAACTCGCCCTGCTCGTGATAATCACCGAATGACATGGCAAAATTAGGTTTGGCCCAGACAATAACCGAAGCGACGTGGAAACCTAACTCCTCGAACTGGGCATGCATTGGTCCGAAGTTTTTGTGGCCATTCCAGATATAAGCAGCCGCACCACTGCCCATAAACTGCGCCATTTGGGAAAACACCTTACGAAGCAGGTCCAAATATTCTAGTTCGCCAATGTTGTCACCATGTATCTGCGCCCACTGGCAGGATTTCCTGGTACGGGCATTGGGATTGGGTCTCTCGCCCGCCACGTAGGCGACGTTGTATGGTGGATCGGTGTGTACCAATCCTGCCTTTTGGCCCTGCATAATACGCTCGATGCTCGTCTCAATAGAGCAATCATCACATAAAATTCTGTGAGGACCAAGCTCAATAAGCTCACCCTTTTGTGTCACGGGTTCAATTATGGATTCGGCTACTCCCTCAGCATCAAAGTCGTCCTCCTCCCCTGCCTCCAGATAGCGGTCGATGAGCTGGCCGATTTCAATAGGAGTAAAACCCGTTGTCCCGACATCCAGGTCGGGAATTTTTGTAAGCTCCTCGAGCAACAAGGCCAGCTTCTCTTTGTCCCAAGACCCCTGCACTTTGTTCAGTGCGATGTTGAGGGCCTTCTCCCTTTCTAGGTCCAGGTCAACAACGCTCACCTCTATTCCTTCGTAACCCTTCCGCACCAGAATCTTAAAACGTTGGTGGCCGCCAACAAGATTCCTGGTACGCCGGTTCCAGACAAGCGGCTCTACAAACCCGAAACCGTCAATGCTGGCCTCGATTTGTTTATATTCCGGATCATCCGGTTGCAAATTTTTGCGAGGGTTGTGTGGTGCAGGATTAATTTCGCTGATTGGTATTTTCTTGATTTCCATGCGGTTCTCCTTACGTCTATTTATATTGGCTATACATAAACATAAAACTGCAAAAAAACTTATCTCTTAATGACTTATCAACTTATCCACTTCATTCAAGTCAGCTGCTGTCACTTTGATTTTCCCATTCTTTTGGAGCATATTCGATTGCCTTATCACCCCTTCCATGATCTGGTGGCAGAAATCAAGTCTTTCACCAAGACTTTCCCGTTCAGCCTCTACATCCTTATCAACAGTCTTTGTCCCTCTGTTGGCAGCGTCCCTAAGTACCTTGGTCAACTTGTAATATTTATTACCCAAATTTCGCCTTTCACTGGATATGTAATCAAGATATTTAGAATCTTCAGACTCTTCGGACCACTTCATATAGTCTTTAAGTTTTATCTTGGCAATTTCAAACCAGACGATGAATCCCTCTGGCTTAAGCCGGTTATCATCTGAAAGCTCAAGCCCCCTCAAAGCATCCAACTGGAGCTTACGTTCACGCATCCTCTCCTCTATCTGCCTGAAGGTCAGATGCTTTTCGTCGTGCAAACGAATTATTTCAGCTAGAAAAGGGATGATTTTCTTAAGATAAAAAACAGCGCGTCCCCTGCGGATTATGCCGATCCCCTTGATGGTGAAACTAAAGGGAGGCTTTATTATTGGCTTATGTATAAGCTTATGGCGAGTGCGCAGAGTGTCAAAGAAGTTCTTGCCTCTCTTCTTTTCTTTCAAGAAATCTATCACCCCTTCATAAGATATCAGGTTTTCGCCAAGGACTTCCATATCTATCTCATTTTCAATTGCTACTCGATACCGAAAATTTCATCGTTCGTAATGTCTATTTATTGCCAGTATACACAAACACTACCAGTCCGTCAAGCCTTTTTTTGATTTTTTTGTTCCGTCTGCTGGGGGGTAAGGTCAAACGTATCAATGCCGAATCAGCAAGTTAGCAGAAATCTGGCGAACTGTCAACAAAAACCGCGTTATTGGCCCAAAAACCGCAATATATCTGCGAAATATCGGCCTAATCAACTTGATATAAGCCCGCATATAGAGCCCATATAGGGGGTAATATTAACCCTTTTATGGAGGCTTATTATGATAAGGGCCAACATCGAACAACGCCCGCTAAACCGGGCAGTCGGATACGTCAGGCGCTCGACTGACCGCCAGGAGCAGTCTATCCCCGACCAGAAAAAAGCCATAGAAAACTACGTCGCCGAGCACGACCTGCGCCTTACGAAGTTCTACGTGGATGATGCCATAAGCGGCACATCCACCATTGGCAGACGAGCCTTTCAGCAAATGATTGCGGATGCCCAGAAGACAAACAGTCAATTCGACAAGATAGTAGTCTACGATGTGAAACGTTTCGGCAGAATCGATAACGATGAGGCGGGCTACTATCGTCACATCCTAAGGACCAACGGAGTCGAAGTCATTTACGTCTCCGAGAATTTTAACGGAGATGTTACCGATGACCTGCTTCGACCAGTCAAGCAATGGCAGGCAAGGCAGGAATCCAAAGACCTGTCGAAGGTAACGATAAGAGGTCTTCTTTCAAAGGTCGAAGGCGGCTGGTGGATGGGAGGTACACCCCCCTACGGATATGACCTGCGTTACGAAAATGCCGAAGGAAAGTTTTTATTCATAATACGCTTTATGCCAGATGGCTCAAAACAACTTCTCGACGAACAAGGCAATGTAACCCGAACCCTAACCAGAGGTGAATCACTCAATATATCCAAGCGCGACCAGGCAAAACTTGTATTCAGCGATGACCAGCGAGTAAAGACACTCAGACAACTGTTCCAGATGTATGCAGAACAAGGCAACGGTTACAAATCACTTGCCGCCACCCTCAATCAGCAGGGTATCCCTACAGCGAGAGGACCACAATGGGCGCATATTTACAAAGGCAAATGGACCGATACGACCATAAGGGCCATACTGGTCAATCCGATCTACGCAGGAGATATGGTCTGGAACCGGCGGACCGATGCACGCTTCCACAGGATTAGCCATGGCCGGGCCGTGGACCGCGAAAATGTACACGGTGCAAGGCTAGTTCCCAATGACCAAAGCGACTGGATTGTGATTCGCGATGCCCACCCTGCCCTGATAAACAGACGTCTGTTTGAGCAAGCCAGGCAACGGCTTGAAAATCATCCCAAGGCAATTGAGCAAAAACAACATACCCATGGCAGGACGTGGAACGGCCAGCGGAGCAGGTTCATACTCTCCGGGCTTTTAAGATGTTCCCTGTGCGGCAACCGTTACCAGGGAGTAACCCGTGAGAAAGGGAAAAAACGGCTGGATGGCACAAAAGTCAAAACCTATTACTACGGTTGTGGCGGCTACATTACCAAAGGCACAACCATCTGCCAGATGAATGCCATTCCAAAAGAGGTGCTTGAATCGAAGGTCATCGAAACAGTACTTAACTTTTACAAACCATATCTTGAAAAAGATGGCCGGCAGAAACTAGCTGAGGCCGTAAAGGCCCAGACGGGAGCAGAAAAAGAGGACATCACCTCAGCACGTCAAAGGGCACAGACCGAATTAGAAAACATAACCAAAATCATAAATAACCTTTTGGACAATCTTACAGAAACCAACCGCGACCACGTAGATAAACGACTTAACGAGCTGACCACCAAAAAGCAGCAAATCGAGGCCAGATTGGAAGAACTGGAGCGGCTGTCGCTGTCCCAGGCCGAGATTGATACGATAGTCACCGATGGGATGCGGTTTTTAGCAGGGCTGGAATTTACCCTTCGTAACGGCCTGCCCGAGGAAAAACTGACCGCCCTGCGCCGATGCATCGAAAAGATTCATATCAATAAACCTGCCAAAAAAGCCACTTTGGCAATACGGTTAGTTCCGGTAGGCGGGTTTAACACAGTCCAGGAAAGAAGCATTTCTATATAGCTCGGGATTAGCGTTTCAATCTATGTCCCACGCGGGGGGCGACAGAAGATTTTCCTGCTTGGGTATGATTTATGTCTTGTTTCAATCCACGCCCCCGCGCGGGGGGCGACCCCGTTTCGGAACCGAGGATGCTTTCAGAATCACGTTTCAATCCACGCCCCCTCGCGGGGGGCGACAGGCATTGGCACTATTGCGCAAAAGCTGGGCAAGTTTCAATCCACGCCCCCGCGCGGGGGGCGACAGCAGGTCGTCATCCCACTTCGCCGGCTTCACAGTTTCAATCCACGCCCCCGCGCGGGGGGCGACGGCTTTGTTTACAAAAATATACCCATAAAAATAGGTTTCAATCCACGCCCCCGCGCGGGGGGCGACAGGTTATGCTCGCTGAGGTAGGCAATCGAAAAAGTTTCAATCCACGCCCCCGCGCGGGGGGCGACAATTATATCCCGCCTCAAGACGGAATACCCTTTTGGTTTCAATCCACGCCCCCGCGCGGGGGGCGACCGAGCTGGAGTCGGTTTTCTGCGACGTGATTATCGTTTCAATCCACGCCCCCGCGCGGGGGGCGACACCACATTTTTAATATTGGATTAGAAGTATGAAGTTTCAATCCACGCCCCCGCGCGGGGGGCGACTAAAAAACTGGGCGCGTGTGAAGAGGCGGTAAAAGTTTCAATCCACGCCCCCGCGCGGGGGGCGACACTATTGGTTGTTATCGTTCCACCAGTAATTGTTCGTTTCAATCCACGCCCCCGCGCGGGGGGCGACTGACCTTCTCGTATTCAGCCAACGCCGGGCCTTTGTTTCAATCCACGCCCCCGCGCGGGGGGCGACGCTGTTAAATATTTCGGAAAGAGCGCGTGGGATGTTTCAATCCACGCCCCCGCGCGGGGGGCGACGGCGTTGCCTGCCGGTATCAGATTCAAGGCAGACGTTTCAATCCACGCCCCCGCGCGGGGGGCGACATTAACAATCGTTTCATTATTTACCTCCCGTAACGTTTCAATCCACGCCCCCGCGCGGGGGGCGACAACTTACTCTTCGCTGCCTGGTCGATTGCGCCTTGTTTCAATCCACGCCCCCGCGCGGGGGGCGACGCGTTAATATAGGCAAAACTTTAATCCTGTCAAGAGTTTCAATCCACGCCCCCGCGCGGGGGGCGACCTTCATCGACCAGGCCGAAGAAATCACCGAGGATGTTTCAATCCACGCCC
>Ga0187861_10005350_pt1 | contig 10327 bp, 12 predicted proteins | sample June2016WEW_10_1_3_FD_132986 | JGI IMG/M metagenome (GOLD analysis project Ga0187861, IMG submission 132986) | Peatland microbial communities from SPRUCE experiment site at the Marcell Experimental Forest, Minnesota, USA - June2016WEW_10_100 | ecosystem: Environmental > Terrestrial > Soil >...
CGATACCCTCAATAGTGACTAGCAACAGTATCCCCCCCGGATCCATTCGGCCGGCACCGCGCCTTTATGGAGGGCCGTCGCAATGATGGCGCCATCAAAGCCGGCGTCCCGGATAATTTTGAGATCTGCAACGGATGCAACTCCACCGCCATAGAGCAGCCGGCCGTCATAGGCAGACCGCCATGATTCGAGGATGCCGGCCCCGGCAAGAAGCCCCGTCTCCGTCCCGACAAAACCGAGGTTGAGGAGGATGCACCCCTCAAAGTCCAGCTTACGGGCAATCCGGAGCACGGTCTCCGGTGCGGAGCCGCATGGGATCACTTTTCCGTCTTTTACGTCCACGCTCAGGTAGCCCCCATGGTACCGCGAGAGATCGTCCCCGCCCGTCTCGGTGCCGACAATGTTTTTAATGTGCGGCCCGGCAAGGTAATCACTTGGCGAGCGGATACCCCGGTCGGCATAACAGCATTCCACAAGGCTAGCACAGCTGCGGATGAGTGCATTGTGGGAACCGGTGCCTTCGATCCGGTCGAGATCTGCGATGTAGATATATTTCGGCACGATGGCTTGTGTAAAACCGACCGGTTCTGCCGTCGGAGAAAGCCCCCAGTCGAGCGGTTTGTAGGTCTCACGGAGCCCGGATTTCCCGTGAACTACCATATTGCCCCGTAAATCCATTGCAAGCACCAGTTTCATCGGCAACGCAACCACTATTTTCTGTGAGTTATCCTTGATCTAACAATATCCCTTAGATACAATCATACACTTTACTATGATCGTTGAATCCTTCTTTGATGATGTATGAATGGATTTTACAAGAACCTCGTATGTTACTGGGATATGCACTTTTATTCATTTTATCTATTCTCTTCCATCCATCAAAGGAGAACGCAGGTCCTGACTGCCAAAAGCTGGGTGCGGGGTCTTCCACATCTGGCAGCACAACAATTTATTGCCATGAACGGAATTGTAATGTATGCCAGGAAAACTGATCGCTGCTCTCTCAGTATACAGCGTCGTGCTGGTCGCATTCTTTCTAACCGGGACCCCTCCGCTGTGGGCATTTGTTTTCGGTATTCTTGCCAGCGGTTTGAGCTATACTGGCGGTCTGGAATTCCCTTTGTCGTGAGCGGTACATAACACCCACCGTCAATACTGCAGGATGACCGGACAGGCCGGAAAATTGGCAATGGATACCTGACAGATCCACTTAGTAATTTTTACAAAGCACGTTTGTGCCGATGCCCAATCTTTCTGTGGCGGGGATGGCTAAAGTGGACGTCCCGGTGTAGAATTTTCTACCGGTCCTGCCAACCCGTTTTCAGGTAGTAGTGTTTTTCAGATCCCGAAGATTGGCAGCGATGGGTTATACTGTACGATCAGGTAATTTGTGTATGCAATCAGGAACGTGAGGATAACAACGACCGTGAGGAGGAGCATGGCACCGAAAGATACCTTTACTGACTGTAACATGGTGGCAATGAGCATGGAGATGACGAATACACTGATCATAACGCCCAGGAACGGCGACTTGAGGCCGAAGAAGATGTAGCCCCACAACCCCATCAGGATGATCGTGAAGATTATGAGACCGAGGCAGAGCAACTGGTCATGCTTGGCCATACGGCTCGCATGCCAGATGAAGATGACTGAACACCCGAGGAGCAGGTACACAAAGAGGACGACCATAACAAAAGGGAACGTGTCCACAGGGAGAAAGGCTGGTTTTATAAGCCCTGCATACCATGTGGGGAGCAGGGGGAGCGCGAAAAACGCATTGAACCCTGCGGCAGCAAGGCAGAGCACAATGGGGATGATCAGATGCCCGGAAGAGAGGCGCACCTGTGTTGGCATACGTTTCAGTATTGCGAACAGAGGGCATAAATGGTTATTGGATAGAAACCAGTCCTGTGTGAATTGTCAGTACATTCTCCTCCCCCTGTCCCCTTCCTGCATTATATCTGCAGAGGCCGCTCTTGGTTTGGATTTTAATAAAACATCTTAACGCAAAAGTTCTCTGATATCAAAACTGAATCCTATTTTTTAACACGAACGTCAGAAGGAAAAGACATTAATCTCTGGCATTCATAGTATGAGAAAAAGGAGGAATGACCTTACCTAATAGTAATATGAAAGTAAACTTTCACATATCCACTATTAGGATAAAAGATCATTAAATTTTATGCAATTGTTGGTCAGCCCCAGCTCTATTTCAGAGGCTCAGTGTTCCATTGCTGCTGATATCATTGACGTCAAAAAACCATCAGAGGGCTCGCTTGGCGCCAATTTTCCCTGGGTGATCAAGGAGATCAAATCGTTTGCGAAAAAACCGGTGAGTGCAGCGATCGGGGACTTCCCGTACAAGCCGGGCGGCGCCTCCCTTGCCGCATATGGGGCTGCCTGCGCCGGGGCTGACTATATCAAGATCGGGCTTGCCTTTCCCGGGAAAGACCATGCCCGCGAAGTGATCGAGGCGGTCATCAAAGCCGTAAAAGACGAGTTTCCCAAAAAATTTGTGGTCATTGCCGGGTATTCCGATTACGAGCGGATGGGTTCCATTTCCCCGTTCGATATCTCACCCCTCGTTGCTGACTGCGGGGCTGACTTTGTGATGATCGATACCGGTATCAAGGATGGCCGGAGCACGTTCTCCTTCATGGACGAGGCAACGCTTGCACGCTTCACTGCGGAAAACAAGAACCTCGGTATCGGGACCGCCCTTGCCGGTTCGCTCAAGTTCGAGGATATCGATACCTTAAAACGCATCGATCCGGAAATTATCGGCGTCCGGGGCATGGTCTGCGGGGGCGACCGGAATGCAACCATCCGCGAAGATCTGGTAAAGACTGCATTAGCCATGATCCGGTAACATCCCGGATAAAAAAATCCGAAAAATCCCGTTACCGGGAATAGAACAGGTGACCTATGTACACAAAAAAACTGGATGTTCCCCTCTCCCTCACATTTGACGATGTGCTGCTTGAACCGCTGGAATCCTGGACCGAGCCTGCTGAAACCGATACAAAAACGCGGTTCACGAAAAACATCGGGCTTAATATTCCGCTTGTCTCGGCCGCAATGGACACGGTGACCGAATCGGCCATGGCCATCGCGCTTGCCCGCGAGGGTGGGATCGGCGTGATCCACCGGAACATGACGGCCGAACACGAGATCCAGGAAGTCACCATCGTCAAACAGGCCGAGGAACTCATCGAACGTGACGTCCTGTATGTCGAGGAAACCGCGACCGTTTCCGATGCCGAGAAACTGATGAACCAGTACAGCATCGGCGGTGTGCCTGTGGTCGGGAAGGGTAAGATCATCGGGATTGTCTCCCGGCGTGATGTGCGGGCCATTGCCTCCCGGCGAGGAGAGGAGAGCATTAAATCGATCATGACAAAAAAGCCGATCACGGCTGATGAGAAGATAACCCCCGAGAAGGCTCTTGAAGTCATGTACACGAACAAGGTCGAGCGCCTGCCGGTGGCCGACAAAAAAGGCAGACTGATCGGGATCATCACGATGCAGGATATTCTCGAAAAGCGCCAGTACCCGCGTGCGACCCGGGACAAAAAGGGCAACCTGCGGGTGGCGGCAGCGGTCGGACCGTTTGACTTCACCCGTGCGACCCTCCTTGACGAGCGTGGCGTGGATGCACTCGTTGTCGACTGCGCCCACGGCCACAACATGAATGTAGTCGGGGCGGTCAAAAACATCAAGGGCAGCGTAAACGCGGAAGTGATCGCCGGGAACATTGCGACCGGGAAAGCGGCCGAGAAACTTGTTGATGCAAACGTGGACGGTATCAAGGTAGGTATCGGCCCGGGCTCGATATGCACGACCCGGATCGTCGCAGGCACGGGTGTCCCGCAGATCACCGCGATTGCGCAGGTCGCTGATATCGCGTCAAAGGCAGACATACCGATCATTGCGGATGGCGGCGTCCGGTATTCTGGAGACATAGCAAAAGCGATCGCCGCCGGTGCCGACACCGTGATGATGGGGAGCATGTTTGCCGGCACCGATGAAGCACCAGGTAAGGTGATCACGATCAAGGGCCGGCGCTACAAGCAGTACCGGGGCATGGGCTCGCTTGGCGTTATGAGCTCGGGCCAGTCCAGCGACCGTTACTTCCAGAAGAAGGGGATCGGGAGGACGAAGTTCGTGCCCGAGGGTGTGGAAGGAGTCACCCCGTATGTCGGGCACGTGGGCGAGGTCATCTACCAGCTCGTGGGCGGCCTGAAGGCCGCGATGGGCTATACAGGTTCTGCTACGATTGCGGATATGCACAAGAAGGCCCGGTTTGTCCGGATCACCAATGCCGGCATGACCGAAAGCCACCCGCACAACATCCTGATCACGGACGAAGCGCCGAACTACCGGCTCTTTGAATAATTTTTTTAAACATCCTTTTTTACGGCGGCGACCTGCCGCCATCCAGTACCTAAAATAGGCGCATGGGGATATTACCGTGCATACACTCCGCGGAGTTGAATGTCATGGCAAACGACAAACTGTATACTCTTCCCAAGCTGCCGTATGATTATGCGGCGCTCGAACCGTACATCTCAAAAGAACAACTTACCCTGCACCACACGAAGCACCACCAGGCGTACGTGACCGGTGCAAATGCGATCTTCGAGAAACTGGATAAGGCGCGGAAGGACAAAGCCGATCTCGATATCAAGGCGACGCTCAAGGAACTTTCATTCCATGTCGGGGGCTATCGGCTCCACAACACGTTCTGGGAGAACCTTGCGCCGGCAGGAAAAGGCGGGGGCGGCGTCCCGAAAGGCGAACTCGCGAAAGCGATCGATGAGGAGTTCGGATCATTTGAGCGGTTTAAAAAAGAGTTTACACAGGCAGCGTCCAGTGTCGAGGGCTCCGGCTGGGCGGCTCTTTCTGCGAGCACAACGACGCATCACCTCCTTATCAACCAGATTGAGAAGCACAACGTGAATGTCTACCCGGGATTCCGGATCCTGCTCGTGCTCGATGTCTGGGAGCATGCGTACTACGTGGACTACAAGAATGACCGGGCAAAGTATATCGAGGCGTTCTGGAACCTCGTGAACTGGGATGGGGTGAACAAACAGTTCATTACGCACAACAAAAAATAAAAAAGTCCAGAACATCTCTTTTTTTTATGGATCCGGCTGTTTCTGCCGGTGAAAGAAACAAAAAAAGTGGTTTTGCGGGACGCGATTTATGCGACCATCTGTTTTGCCCGGAACCGGTTCCGGACCTTGTCGGAGAAGTATTTTCCGACCGCGCTTGAACTTATGAGATCCGTATAGACTTTTGAAGGGACACCCGAGTACTGGTAAACAAGTCCTGAGTGAAATTCTATCTCCAGATTTTTCATGCTATCATCATATCCTACGGAGCGCAGGATACAGGACTTAACGGACTGTCTTTTCAAAGTATCACCACTCTATTATTAGTGCGCTGGAGGGTTAATGGTTTTTATAAAATAAATAAAATCCAAATGTCGGGATCCTACGTTCTGTTTCGGGCTGCCATTCATGTCTGGTTGTACGCGGGAAGTGCCTTCCCCTTTTGTTGGCAGGTGTCTCCCCCGGGTCTTCCGACCCCCCAGTTTGAATTATTGTGTTTTCCGTACGGCCGGGCATCCTTTTACGAAGAACCCTTATCCGGTTCTGGTGCGTCTTAGTGACTTTTGGGTTTTGCACCAGCTTTGGTGCGTGACGTGACTTTAAGATATACTCTGACCAATATGAATTAGAAGAGAGATGCTGGAGAACATGCACACCTATTTTGAACGGGATCGTATCCGCATAATAAGAGATGACGTTCTCCAAACAAATGAAATCAAAGCCAACTCAATAGACCTTATTGTTACATCACCACCATATAATGTCGGTATTGATTACAATTCTACCGACGATAAAATAAGTTATGAACAATACAAAACATTCAGTAAAAATTGGATGGTGCGATGTTATGAATGGCTTAAAGAGGATGGGCGTTTTTGTTTAAACATACCTCTCGATAAAAATAAGGATGGGCACCGAAGTGTTGGTGCAGATTTAACAAGTATTGCTACACGGGATTTAAAATTTAAGTATCATACCACAATTGTTTGGAATGAAGGGAATATATCCCGCAGAACTGCTTGGGGTTCATGGAAAAGTGCTTCTGCACCCCATATAATCTGTCCTGTCGAATTAATTGTAGTCCTCTATAAAGGGGAGTGGAAAAAAACTAGCGGTTCGCAGATATCGGATATTTCAAAGGAACATTTCCTTGACTGGACTAATGGGCTTTGGACATTTAATGGAGAGAAAAAGAAGAGAATCGGTCATCCAGCACCATTCCCGAGAATGTTACCTCTACGATGTATCCAACTTTTTAGTTATATCGGTGATACTGTGCTCGATCCCTTCATGGGTAGTGGAACAACACTCGTAGAGACATACATCAACAATCGGGATGGAATTGGTATTGAGATAGATCCCCAGTATTGTGAAATTGCTGTTCAGCGATTAGTGAAAGAAGCTCATTTAGACCTTAAAAATCCTAAAAAGCCTATAACCCCCTCAGGTAAAATAAATCCACACAATAAGAGGTTTACTCAGTCGGATATAATTTTGCAACATCTCAAGGACTATCCATCGATTGAAATGAGTTATACGGATATCAGAGAGTGGCTAAACGGAGAAGTAGAGAAAGGAATTTTTGAAAATATTAAGCATCCGGAAAAATTAATGCGAACTCTCGCAAAAGAGGGAAAAATTACTCGATTAGAATCTGGTCTTTTCCGGTACTAATTGGAGAAGGGACTCATTTAATTGCTAATCCGATCATTGTCATCCAGCGATTTCCGGTCAGATCTATTTGGATACCTGCCATCTCAGCAGGGGTTAATCCACCGATTCCCTGATGGGGTCTGATATAATTATAGTAGGTCTGCATTCCTGCCGCAAATTCGATTGCGCCGATAGAATTATCGAAGGAACGGACAACTTTAGTTCTCTCGCGGAAAGTACCATTGAGTCTTTCAAGGATGTTGTTATTCGGCTTTGTCTCGAAGTCTTTCAGCCTGATGTGGGGGTTCTGGATGAACGCATGGGGATCATAAAACTCGGCTTTAATCGCCGTATTGTAAGCCTGTAATCCATCTGTTACAATCGCGTCCGGTCTAACGTTGGTGACGCTCTTTGCCTGTTTTAACGCCTTCTGCGCGTCCTTGACATACCGCTCCTCGGTAACTTGGCAGGCGAGGAGGTAGCGGGTCTTAGCGTCCATGACGTTCCAGATCCACTGATAGTATCGCTTCTCATCTTCCTTCTTGATGAACACCGTTGTCTCATCAGAATGCCAAATGTTACCGACATTTACTTTATTCTTCTCAGCGTACTTGCCGAGAAGCGCGAGATACTTCTTGATCCACCGGATAACCGTTGTGTGGACGACAGAAACCTTATGAAACTGTTTAAGGTGATCTACGATTTTTCTGTCAGATAATCCCTTGAAGTAAAGGTCAAGAGTTAAGGTAATTGCTTCCGGCGTGTGCTTCATCCGATTGAATCCAAGTTCGCGGGTAAACCTGCGCTGGCAATTTTTGCATCCATATACCTGAACGTCGCCCTTCATGTTCTTTCTTTTTCCCCTGCTTACGATGTTCTCACTCTTGCAGTATGGGCATGTGATCTTTGGCTCGGCGCGCTCAATCGCTTTTTCGGTTGCTTCTAATTCTACATCGCCCTTTAATTTCAGGGAGAATTGGACACTATAAATGTGCTTACATACGATGTTACGGGTTGTGTGATCGGGGCAGGTGCACGTCCAGTCGTGGAGGTGTTGAGCGTCACGGCCTTTCACGAACGTGCGGGTCACGCGATAGTACGCATCCTTTGATTGGGACCGTACATCCCATTCATTCTTGCTGATCTGGATGATTGTCTCGGGTTGGCTGAGGATTGCCAGGCCCCTTAATTCTCTTGGGTTAGTTAGTTGCTTCATGTTATTGACCCCTTTATTTACCAATAACATCTATGCCGTCTGACTACATAAACTTATTGGTAAATAATTTGGTAATGAAAATGGTAAGAAAAGGTATAAATATTGAGCCATCTTATTGGTAAATATGCCCAAAAATTCAAAGGCAAACGAATCGGTATTACATCTTGCAACAAAGGACGGCGGGACTCTAAGGGCAACAGTACCGTCATTTATCGTAAACCAACTGGAATTAAAACCCGGAGATAAAATCCGTTGGATACTTGATGGTAAACGGATAATTGCCGAGCCACAAAAAGGGCAAGAATAATGGCAATAATATTGGTAAACACCGAAAGATTTAAACCGGAGTGATCCCTATATTCATGTATGCCCACGCGGGGTATCGATCCCCGTTCCCACGGGTGGGAGCCCGTGTGTATTGCCAGTGTACTACGTGGGCAAAGGTGATTGTGAGGGCGGCAGGCGGGATTTGAACCCGCGATTACCGGATCCAAAGTCCGGTGCAGTGGACCAACTGTGCTACTGCCGCCACATAACTACTTCCTCATGTGGAGGTCACCTCCGTCTTTCCTATAAGATTGTTGGAGCAATGCGAACACCTCTCCGCGCGAGTTCTTTTTTTATCATTACCATCATCTGTTCGGCAAACCGATAGGTGAGTTCATCAGTAATGTCAACCCGGTGATCTCCGAATGTTATCGACATTATAACCGGGGTACTGCTGGCGTTTTGAACGTCCTCGTTTTCCACAAAGCCCTCATCCGAACATGACTGGTCGGCTTTTCTTACTCTCCCAATTAAAGGTGACACTGTGCCGTAGGGTGGCGTTTTGCTGATGCATTCGAGGTCTCCATTGTAAGCAGAATACAAGCGCGAAAGGTTTCTCTCGATTAAATCTGCGTTTGCCTTCGTGATGTCCCTGACATTAATAGAGAATTCATCCAGTGTCGGATTTTTTCCAATAGCATCAAGTAGTTTGTTCCATAACGAGATGTTTCGGATAATTTTCTCGACGATTTTCTGTCGCTCTGTGCCAGTGCTTTTAAGGAAATCGTGTCCCATCTGGGTAATTGTGAATGTCTGTGCAGTCTTTTCAAGCAGCCCAAATCTTACCATGTCAACCAATTTGTCAACAGGGCCGTGGCTTGACGGTGCCGACTTTGTAATTTTGTAAAACTGTTCCTTGTCGAATGAGGTAATAGATCTCTCATTCAGCATAATTACCGTGTCTAGGGCGGTTCTCAGCCGTATCCCGGTAATTTTGAAGTCTCCGTATTTGGTTTCCAACACCATGCCGGTTCTCACCATTACATAATGTACACCGGAATGTATTAAATGTTACTGCCGGTTATTGTATGCTGTAATGTGGTATATGGATACTATTTGGTGTTACATTATGCCATTCAGAGTAACACGGTTTTGATATTAAAAAGAAGTCGCGCGAAGCACCACGCCACGTTCTAAGCCACGAAGTCACGACAACGCACCAGAACCCCTTATCCACCTTTTTATATTCTGCAAGCACTAACATTAAGTAAATATGGAGGATCTCGCAGAGGTCGCCCGGCTCCTGGATATCCTTGGGAACCGGAACCGGCGGCGTATTATCCGGCTGTTGCGGCAGAAGCCGTGCTTTGTCACCGAAATATCGGAGACACTTATGATCTCGCCCAAGGCCGTTATCGACCATCTTCAGCTCATGGAGCGGGAGGAGATCCTATCCTGCCAGATGGACGACCGCCGACGCAAGTACTACTACCTCGCAAATGACATCCTTGTGGATGTCAGCCTCAAGAACCTGCAGGTCGTCATGACCGGGCAGGAAGACGAGACCCGGACCGCGGCGGACGAGCGGACCCGGCAGGCTGTTGTTATGCTCGCGAAGATGGTCCAGGCCCACGATCAGATGGTCGCACATCTCGAACAACTCAACCATGATATCGACACGAAAGTAGCCGATCTTGCCCGCAACCATAGTGATTTATTCAGGAGCGAGCGAGAACTATCTGTAGCAATTGCCCTTTCCCACGAACCCCTGACCCCCGCCGAACTCGCGGAGGCCACCGGGTTCCCCGAGGAGGAACTCGGGCCGATCCTAGCACAATTCGAGAAGAGAGGGATTGTCTCCAGGAAGAAAAACCGGATCCACTTAAGAGGAGTCCATGCAGACTAATCCCAACAACCCCTATGATGAAGTGTTTGGCAACCTCTCAAAGATAGTCGAAGAGATCGTGCGGAACATGCCCGAAGCCGAGCACGCCCGCATCATCGGGTACACCATCGTGACCCGGCACTCGTCCGGCGAACCCGGGATCTTCCCCGGTGGGGCGAACAGTGGCGA
>Ga0187861_10005354_pt1 | contig 10314 bp, 7 predicted proteins | sample June2016WEW_10_1_3_FD_132986 | JGI IMG/M metagenome (GOLD analysis project Ga0187861, IMG submission 132986) | Peatland microbial communities from SPRUCE experiment site at the Marcell Experimental Forest, Minnesota, USA - June2016WEW_10_100 | ecosystem: Environmental > Terrestrial > Soil >...
CGGGCACCGTGAGGCTCGTCTCGGCGATCGAGGTCGCCAGGATCACCCGGCGCGCGGCGCCGGGCTTCGGAGGTCGGATGACCCGCTGCTGCTCTTCCAGTCGCAATGTGCCGTGCAGCGACAGAACTTCCGCGCGTCGACCGAGGGCCGCCGAGAGGCGACTCCCGACCCGTCGGATTTCCCCTGCACCGGGAAGGAAGGCAAGGATGCTGCCCTCGGTCTCTTCGAAGAGCCGACCCACTCCATCGGCGAACGCCTCCTCCCATCTCGCCGAGGAGGAGATCGGGCGGTATTCCGTTCGCACAGGATCCGTCGTACCGGGACAAAGAAGCGACGGCGCCGGGCGCCCCGGCTGCCCGCCCAGCAGGTCGGAAACCCCGGCGGCATCAAGGGTGGCGGACATCGCCAGGAAGGCAAGGTCGGGCCGGGCCTTTCGGACTTGCAGGGCAAGTGCCAGCGCGAGATCGGCGTGGATCGAACGCTCGTGATACTCGTCGAAGATCACGAGCCCCACGCCCTGGAGGAGAGGATCCTCCTGGATCCGCCGGGTGAGGAGGGCCTCCGTGACGACCTCGATGCGCGTCTCCCTTCCTACACGCGCGGCGGTACGAACCCGGTAGCCTGCCCGGCGTCCCACCGGCTCTCCGAGCAGCTCTGCGATCCTGCCCGCGACGGCAACGGCGGCGAGACGGCGAGGCTCGAGCATCACGATGGACCGGCCGCTCAACCAGGGCTCGTCCATGAGAAATGGGGGCACGAGGGTGGATTTACCGGCGCCCGGTTCGGCGGTGAGCGCCAAGGCCCTCTCGTTCTCGAGGAGCTGGGAAATCCGGGGAAGGAAGGGGACAAGGGGAAGCCCCGTGGCGGAGAAGTCCATCACGCCCCGGTCGCTGCCAGCAGGTCGGACCCGGGCATGAGGATCCGCCTGCCGCGGTAGCGAACGAGCCTCGTCCCCTCCAGAGCTTCAAGGCCGGCCCCCACGTGGGAGGGCTCATGGGCATCGGACCCGGGCACGAGCGGGAGCCCTTCCTCCACCATGAGCCGCACGATCGGCCACGACGGGTAAGGCTCGCCGATGGGTTTGCGCGAGCCGGACACATTGATCTCGGCACTCATGCCCCGCTCCCGGCAGAGGCTCACGATTTTCTCGATCTCTGGACGGTGAGTGCCGATCAGGGGGTGCCCCTCCTGCTTGATGAGGTCGAAATGGGCAACGCAGTCGAAGAGCCCTGTTTCGATTCCCGCCCGGACAGCCTGCAGGTAGTCGTCGTAGATACTCTCCAGAGGCCTGTGATCAGCGGAAAGATCGAACACCCATTGATCCCCCGGCCACGCGCGGACGAAATGCACGGACATGAGCACGAGATCGAACGAATACGATGCAAGAAACTTCGACAATGATTCTTCCGTGCCTTCCACGAAGTCCGCCTCTATTCCGCTCAGGATCGTAATCCCGGGCACCTCGCGTCGCGCATGCTCCAGCTCTTCGAGGTAGCGGGGAAACTCCTCGGGGTCCATGCGCAGCCGGCCCCCGTAGAAGCCGGGCCGATAGACCGGGAATGGAATGTGGGGTGTAAAGCATATCTCGCTCAGGCCTCGCTTCAGCGCCGCGCGCGCATGCTCCTCGAGGCTGCCGGTGGCATGACGGCAGTAGTGGCAGTGGAGGTGATAGTCGTGCATTGCGGAGGAGTCTATGATTCTCCTGCCGCGATGGCAACGGGTTCCTCTTCCCGCACCACTTCTTCCTTCTCGCGCTCTTCCAGCTTCTCCGCCCGTTTCCGTTCGAAGAGGAAAAATGCCGCGGGAACCACGAAAAAGGTGAGAATCGCGGACAACATGATGCCCCCGAACATGACGATGCCCATGCGCTGTCCGTACTCGGACCCCTGCCCGCGTCCGAAGATCAGCGGGAAGCTGATCACGAGGACGGTCATTGTGGTCATCACGATGGGCCGGAACCGAAGCTTCGCCGCTTCCATGAGCGCATCCTTGAAGGGCATCTTGCCGAGCCGTTCCACGACAAAGTCGAGATACAGGATGGCGTTCTTTGCAGAAAGCCCGATGAGCATGAGCATGCCCATGAGTCCGAAGATGTCCAGCCCGCCTCCGATGAAAAACACAAGAAGCAGCGCGCCCACGAGCGCGAGCGGGACGGGGAGGAGCAGGTAGACGGGGTAGCGCCACGAGTTGAACTGTGCCGCCATGACCAGGTAGGCCAGGAACAGCGCGAGCAGGAAAATGAGGGGGCCGGTTGTGGCCAACTGCCCCGCGAGCGCGGCCTGGTTGAAACGCTGGTTCGTGGTGAGGCTCACCGCGCCGCCCAGCAGCCCCGCCGCGGTGAGCTGGGCTGTGATCATCTGCTGCATGGAGAGCGCGGGAGGCGCGTCGGGCGTGAGATTGATGGTGAAGTTTCCGGTGTACTGCCGATTGTACCGGCTGAGACTCACCGGGGCCTGGTTGAGCGTGAATGCGCCTAGCTGCCCGATCTGGAGCGTCGACTGGAGCGAAGGGGCGTAGAGGGGAAGGTTCAGGAGCGACTGCCCGCCTGAAAGTTTCGTGGGATCAGCCTGGACCTGAATGGGGTAGCTCAAGCCACCGGTGACGACGTTCGACGCCTGGGACCCCGAAGCGTAGGTCTGCAGGGCGAGGGCAAGGGCTCCCGGCGTGATTCCCGTTCCCTTGAGACGTGACGGATCCGGCACGAAATCGTTTTCCAGGGAGGTGTCGGAAAGGCTCGAATATACGTCGACGACGTAGTGGTTGGTCTGCAGGTTCTGGATGATGCGGTTATTGCGATCCGCAAGTATGTTGAAGTTGGGGGCAACCACGCTGAGCTGGAGAGAGGAGCCGAATCCCCCGAACCCTCCTCCGGCGCTCACGAAGATCTGCGCGGAGGGTTCATCACGGAAGAGGGCCACCATCCGCCCCCGGTACCTCGGTATGAGGTTGAAAATTCCCTGCCTCTTCTCGATGGGAACGAGCTGAACGACGATAGATGAGGTATTCCCCGCGGAGAAGGCAGAGCCGACTCCCGTTGAGCTTGCCCCGACTAGAGTCTGTACGGTCACGACCTCCGGTTGCTGGAACAGGAAACCTTCGATCCTTCCTGCGCCTTCATTGGTGACCGCCGGAGGTGTGCCCGCGGGATACCGAAGGTTCACCTGGAGGGTTCCCGCATCCGTCTGCGGCACGAAGCTGAAGGGGATCCGAGGGACGATCAGGATGGCGATCGCCATGAGGAACACCGCGCTGCCGGCGAGGACCCAGACACCGTTTCTCAGCACACCGCCGAGGATATGCGTGTATCCGGCGCGAACCCACTCCAGCCCGGCCTCCGTCCAGCCGTGCAGAGTCGTCGTGAGAGCCTGGAGAAGGGAGAACACGATCCGACCAAAATAGGAGAGGAGCCCCAGAATGATCGGGTAGGCGATCATGGCGGGGAGATAGAGGAAGTGGCGTGTCGCCAGCATGACCACGACGGCGACGATCGCCACGACAACCCCGAGAGTCTTTCGCCAGGCCGCGAGTCCCCACCGGATCGACTGGGGAAGCATGGTCCAGCTCTTCAGGAAGTCGCGCCAGTCCCCCGCCTTCGATTCGGGCGTAAAGGCAAGGCGCACGGTGAGGAAAAGAACCGCCTCCAGCAGGGAGAATGCGACGGCCGCCGCGAGCCCCAGGGAAAACTGCTGGATGTATCGCCCGATGAATCCGCCGATGAAGCTGACCGGGAGGAGCACGGACAGCAGCGACAAGGACGCCGCGACCACGGCGCTGAAGACCTCGCTTGCGCCGCGCAGGACGGATTCCTTCAGGTTGTACCCCATCACTCGATAGCGTTCGACGTTCTCCGCGACGACGATGGAATCGTCCACCACGATGCCGATCGCGGTGATCAGGGCGAGGAGCGAGACGAGGTTGAATGTGAATCCCGCAAGCCCGTACAGGACCGGGGCCGCGGAGAGAGCGATCGGGATTGCGAGGATGACGGAAATCGCGGTGTTCAGCTTCCCCAGGAAGAGAAGAACGATGAGTGCGACGACGAGCCCGGTGATGAACAGCTCGTGGTAGGTGGCCGCGACGGAGGCTTTCACGGGACCGGTGGTGTCGTTGCTGAACGTGAGCGTGTACCCCGTGGGAAGCGTCGTTCTTTTCAGGAGGGCGCGCACGCTGTCGGCAACCGCGATGGAATTCGAGTCCGTGGTTCGCTGGATGGACACCAGCGCCTGCGGCTTGCCGTTTACCCGGACATAGTTGTTCGACGCGGGCATGTCGCGAACGCTCCCGATATCGTCCACGGAAATGCCCCGCGTGGTGTCGACGAGCGTTTGCGCGATCTGGCCGAGATCCGCCGGGGTGTTCTGTGTGGAAAATGTCAGTGCGTTGTTGTTCTTGATGATGGTCCCGATCGGAAGATTCAAGGCGGAGTTCGTGATGGCCGTGACCACCTGCTGGGGGGTGATGTTGTAATATCCGAGGCGGTTGGGATTCAAGAGCACCTCGAACTGGCGGGAGGGCGCCCCGTCGATTGCGACATTCGCCACGCCATCGACGCGCTGCAGGTTGGGGCCGAGCGTGTTCTGCAGGTAATCATTCACGTCGGCCATGTTCGCCCCCTCCCCCGAAACTCCGAATTGGAGGATCGGGGCGGAGTTGGGATCGAAGGTCTGGATCGTCGGCGGATTGATCCCCGTGGGCAGGTTCTTCAGCGCCGCGGAGATGACCGTGGCAATCTGGTTGGCGTCACTGTTCTTGTCCGTGCTCTGATCGAAGGTCACCACGACCCTGCTTACCCCGATGGAGCTGTTGGAATTGATGTCGGTGATCTGAGCGACCGTCGACACCGTGTTCTCGATGATCTGGGTGACCTGCTGGTCGACGACGCTCGGCGTGGCCCCGGGGTAACTGGTTTTTATGACCACCGCCGGGATGTTGATTGCAGGCAGGAGATCGACGCCGAGTCCGAGCATGGACACGAATCCGAACGCTACGACCGCGACGAACAGGCCGACTGCCAGCACGTATCGCCTGACAGAGAAACTCACAAGAGGGTTGATCCTCTCGAAGACCTTCGATTCCAGGCTGCGAAGTGTTTTCATGGCTTGCTCCCTGGTGCCGCGGCCGTCCCCGGCGCGGCTGCCGTCGAAGGCGTGGCACCCGGCGTGCCCGGCGACTGGCTCTTTTGAGCGCCGCCCGCCGCAGGCGCATTCGCGTCGCTGGTGAGGCTCACTGCCTGTACCGCCGCCCCCGAGAGCAGTCCGGGCGGAGGATTCAGGACTACCTGGGTGCCTTCTTCGATCCCTGCGACCGCTGCAGTGGTCCCGGATTCGGAGAGGATGGTGATCGGGTGGGTCGCCACCTTCCCGTTGGCAATCGCGTACACGTAGTTCTGATCCTCATTGACCTGCAACGCCGCGATCGGAATCAAAGCGCCGGTGGCGAGGCTCAGCGAATAGGACACCGTGCCGACCGTCCCGTATTGAAGAGCGGCAGTGCGAGCAAGCAACGCGACCATGGGCACCACGCCATTGATCGGCGCGGATGGCGCCTGGCTGATCCGCGCGGGGTAATCCTTGCCCAGGTAGTTGAATTGAACGGTTGCCCCCACGGGCAGAGTGGACGCATCGGCGGGGGGCACGTTGAAATTGATCTCTCGCTCAGCGCTCACGAGGATGAAAACGGGCGTGCTCAAGCTGACATACATGCCGGGTGTCACATTGATCGCGGAGATCTGCCCGGCGAAGGGTGCCTTGATCGCCGCATATTGGAGGTTGAGTTGCGCGATCTGCAGCGCATTCTGCGCCTGGTCGATGGAGAGCTTCAGCTGTGCGAGAGTCTGGGTATCTGACTTTTTGTTCTGATCCAATGCGGTCTTTGCGGCCTCAAGGTTCGCCTGCGCCTGCTGGAGCTGACTGTTCGCCGTGTCCAGCTGGGCCGCAGGTATTCCACCGATATCCAACAAGGCCTTTTGAGAATCGTAGTTCTTCTGCGCGCTGGCCAGCGCCGATTGGGCGGACTGCACCTGCAATTGGAGCTTGGGATTGTCCTGGTTGGCATTGTCCTGCGCGATCTCGAAGTTGATCCGGGCAATGGCGAGATTCGACTGCGCGTTCTGGACCGCGAGCTTCAATTGCGAATCATCCAGCTGGACGACCGTCGCACCCGCCTTCACCCAGTCCCCCGCCAGTCGGGGAACGGCGGAAACCACTCCCGCCACCTGTGATGCGACCGAGCTCAGGGTGACGGGCACGACGGTGCCGGCGGTGTCGTTGCTCGTCTTCAACGGGCCGATGTGGACTGTCACGGCCTGGACCGGGATCGCGGCAACGCGGACTCCCGGCTTCTGCTGACCCGCCGCCCGCGCAGTCTGCGTGTTGCCGGCAGGCTGGCGCGAGGCAGGGTCGCCCCCGCCGCCGCATCCGACGAGAACGGCGAGCGGGAGAATGACCGCCGCGATGCCCGTGCACTTCCTCATCCATTGTCCCTTCATTCGAGTCTCCTAGTAGCCCATGTCGCTCAACAGCTGCAGGACGGCGAGCTGGGCGTTGCTTTGCGCCTGGACATAGGCGGTGTGAGCGCTTGCGGCGTTCACCGAAGCGGTGAGGAGATCCTGCGTCGAGGCTGTCCCGTTCTGGTTTTGTATCCTGTACACCTCGACGAGCAGATCGTCATTCTCCGCCGTCAGCCGCGCGACCTCGACGCGCTCGTTCTGGATCTGAACGGCTTCCCAGTCGTTCTGAATCGTCGCGGCGATGCTTTTTTGAAGCTGACGCTCCTGCAGCGCGTAGATCTCGTCCTGCTTGAGCGCGGCATCGACGAGATACTTCACCGCCCCCGCATCCAGAATCGGCATCGCCACCTTGACTCCGGCGTTGACGAGCCAGGCGGAGGTTGCGGTCCAATCGAAGATCTCGGCCACGCCGCCGGTCAGGCTGACGGTGGGGGTGCCCTGGCCTTTCGCGAGCGCGAGATCCACCGAGTTGGATTTCCTGCTCAGCTCCAGCTGCTGGAAATCGGTCCGATGGCTCAAGGCGAGAGAAATCGCCTCCGGGAGGCTCGCGGCCGGAAGCGGCAGAGAGTCCTGCTGCTCGACGCTGAACTCATCCTCGGTCGACCTTCCCATGAGGATCGCGAGCTGTATCCGTGCGATGCGAAGCGAATGATCCGCGTTCTCCACGTCGACCTGCGCGCTTCGGGCGTTGATCTGGGCGGTCTTGAGATCGACATCGCTCGCCTGCTTCAGGTTGTAGACGGTGGTGATCTGTGCCAGAAGGGCGTTCTGCTTGTCCAGGATCTGCCGGGTCACGACGGCATCCTGCTGCGCGGCGAGCATGGTGTAGTAGGCCTGCTTGACTCTGAACACGATGGTCAATCTTCCCGAGTCGGTCGCAAGCTGTTTGCCCTGAAGGGAGAGGAGGCTCTTGTCGACAACCGCCTGCGCCGGTCCGCCTGGGTAGCCATTCCAGACCGTCTGGGTCACGTTCAGAGCGACGATGCTGTCCGTGTCCCCGGAGGGGACCGTACCGAGGGGCTGAACCGGAGGAACCCACGGGGACACGCTGACCGTGGCGGCGGTGAGCGGGCCATTCACGCCGATACCGAGCAGGGTACCCTGGGCCGAGGTGGAGTAATTGGTAAGCGTGGACTCTTTGGCCACGAGCAGAGCCGAGTTTCCGCCCGGCAGGTTGTACCCGCCCGCGGCGGATCCGCCGAGTGCCCACGAGTTTTTCGAGACATTTTCCGCGTGCTGGGCCTTCCCCAGGTCGAGATTCGCCTGCAGCAGCTTGTTGTCATCACCATTGGCAAGCGCCGCAGCGATGCTCTGCTCGAGGGTCACGGCGGGCGCCGACGTCTGCGCCATGCCCGACAGAACGGGCAGCAGTCCGGCTAGAGCGATCAGCACAATACCTTTCATTGAAGCCGAATGTACACTGACCCGGCGGCAGCAGCAATAGAGCCCGGATGAAGGGGAAATAATAATCTGTTATCGCTCGGGCGCTGCGCATCCGCCGCTTCCGTCCTTGACTCCCCCGGGTGGAGCGCCTACCATTCATGAAGGAGGTGCGTCATGCCTGAAAAGACACACCACGCCGCGGACGTAAGTCCTCGGATGCAGGAGGCGCGGGAGCATGCGAAGGCGGCGCGCGCGTCCATTAAGAAGAGCTTCGAGGAGCTCATTCCGCACGGGTTCATCGAGCACCGCAGGGCCGCCCGGAAGGAGATGCTCCTCGCCATGCGGAGCCTGCTGGACGCCGCCATCGAGCGGATGGAGAAGAAGCCCGAATGACGTCCGGCGCCCCGCCCGGGGCTCCGCGCACGAGCTACCGTCCGAAGAGAATCCAGCCCAGCAGGATGAGCTCTGCCGCGCCGAGGGCCGCGGCGATCTCGAGGTGCCCGCCGAGATAGAGGTCCGTGCCCGCCACGAGGCCCGCGGCGAAAATGATGGAGCCGGCGAGCTTCCGCATGCTGTGCTCGAGCCGGGACACGTGCTGTTTCATCTCCGGCATGCGTACGTCAATCCGGCCCTGTTCGATCCGCGAGACGAGATCCTCCGCCCGCTTCGGCAGACCGAAAAGCAGCCGGGAAGCGTCCCCCAGCTCTTTCATCACGAGGCGCCAGCCGGTGCCTCCGTCCTTTTCCACGAGCTTCTGCACATGGGGCGCAAGACCCTGCCACACACTGAAATCCGGGTTCAGGCCGGTCGCCATGCCGGAGAGGATGCTCACGCACCTTCCCAGGAGGATCAGGTTCTCGGGGATCTGGAAGGGCATCTCGTACAGCAGATCGCCGAACTCCTCCGCGAAAGCGCTGAACTCGGCCGTGCTCATGCGCATCATTTCACGGGTGGATTTCCCCCAGAGGGTGTCGAAGACCCTCTTGCACGCGCGCTCGAGGAGGTCCAGGTCCGCTCCCGGGAGGAGCACCTGCAGCCTCTGGAAGGCGCGCACGAGGCGCGAGGCATCCCGGGTGCCCACGGCGAGGAGCACTTCGCGCAGCCCGCTGAAGGCCTCCGCGGAAAGTGTGCCGGTCATGCCGAAATCGACAAACACGAGCTTCCAGCCGCCGGGCCGGCCCCGGGCGGACGCGGGCAGCACGAAGAGGTTTCCGGGATGCGGGTCCGCGTGGAAGAAACCGTCCTCGAACACCTGCTTGAGGTAGACGTCGAGGAGCTTCTCGGCGACTTCCGCGCGGTCGATCCCCGCTGCGTCTATGGCCGAATAGTCGGTGATCTTGATCGCTCCCACGTCCTCGAGGGTGAGAACGCGCCTCGTGGTGTGGCTCCAGACCACCTCCGGCACCACCACGTCCTGCTGGCCGGCGAAGTTCTGCGCGAATTGTTCCGCGTTCTTCCCTTCATGCAGGTAGTCCAGCTCCTCGTAGAGGGACCTGCGGAACTCCTCGATGAGCGCGGGCACGTTCGCGTGACGCCGCACCGACCTGAAGCGTTGGAGCCAGGATCCGGCCACTCTGATGGCGGCAAGGTCCGCCTCCACGATCTGCTGAATCCGGGGACGTTGCACCTTCACGACCACGGGCGGGCAGGGCTCGCCCTCGGCCGTTGCCGCGCACAACCGCGCCCGGTGCACCTGCCCGATCGAGGCGGATGCCACCGGCACGGGATCGAATTCAAAAAACTTGCTGGAGAGCGGCCCGCCGAACTCCGCCTCCACCTCCCCGCGGATCGCCTCGAAGCTCTCCGCGCCCACCTCGTCCTGGAGTCCCGCCAGCTCCGACGTGATCTCGCGAGGCATGACGTCCAGGCGGGATGACATGAACTGGCCGACCTTGATGAGAACGCCGCCCATGTGGATCGCAAGTGTCCGGTAACGCGCGGCGATCCTGCGCATGCGCGCCTTGCGGCTCCGGCGCGAGATCGCGCCCAGCCCCGCCTTTGGAAGGAGGACATCCCACCACAGCTCGCGCGCCATGACGCCGGTGAAGAAGCGCATGATCCTGCGGTAGCGGGTTTTCCGCATGGACAGTACTATAGCCCGCGGCGAACCGGCCGCCTATCGCTGCCGGGACCACGTGCACCGGACCGCGGCCGAGCGCCCCGCAACCGCGGTTCTTGCGGCCATCCCCACGGTGCTACTCTACCTCATCTTCCAGCGCCTGGTGGCACAGGGCGTAGCCATGACCTCGGGCATCAAGCAAGGCCGGACCGACCCCCGGATCTTCGGCTCCTTCATCGAGCATGTCGGACGGGCCGTGTACGGGGCATGTTCGAACCCGGCCACCCCACGGCGGACGCCGACGGGTTTCGACGAGACCTCCTCGACCTCGTGAAGGAGCTGGGAGTTCCCTTCATCCGCTATC
>Ga0187861_10005357_pt1 | contig 10309 bp, 10 predicted proteins | sample June2016WEW_10_1_3_FD_132986 | JGI IMG/M metagenome (GOLD analysis project Ga0187861, IMG submission 132986) | Peatland microbial communities from SPRUCE experiment site at the Marcell Experimental Forest, Minnesota, USA - June2016WEW_10_100 | ecosystem: Environmental > Terrestrial > Soil >...
CTGCTGCCCACTTTTTACGTCTGGTGGGCCAGGCCCACAGACCAACTGCCGAAGCCCGAGGAGTCGAAGAACATCGATGCCGGAGACGAGGTCAGGGAGGGCGTCTAGGGGGTACCGGCTTTTGTCCGCGAGCGCCGGTTCTGCGGGCAAGGCCCGGGCAGAACAGATTGCTATTTAAAATCTTCCGCCATAGCTGTAGAATAGCCGGATATGGTTGACGACATGCAATCGGTCATGGCTGGCTGTCTTTCCGGCAATGAGACTGCCTGGAGCGCCTTTTTCACTGAGTACGCCCCTATCGCCATGAATATCCTCAACCACAGGTTGGGAGATCTTTCGCTGGACGAAAAGGAAGATATTATCCAAAATACGTTTTCAAAGCTGTTGAAGGGAGGCTTGAAGAATTTTCGCGGCTCGACCAGGTATGAGTTTCTCGCCTATTTCAGGAGGATTGTCCTGAACGAGGCACTCACTTACCTGAAATACGGAAGGGAGTGGAAAGATACCGCCTCTCTCGATCAGGAAAGAGACCGAGATCAGCCGGAATCGCCGCAATTGGAAGTTCATGACGGGAACCCGGAAGCCTATGCCGGCGCAAAGAAGCATGAACAGCTTCAAATAATCACTACGGTTCTCGAAGGGTCCCCGGTTGAGACAAAACAGGTGGTCCTCATGAAGATGGAAGGCTACAAAGACAGGGAGATTGCTGATATCCTGGGCATTTCTCCGGGCACAGTGGCATCGAAGTATTCGCGGATAAAGGAGAAGGTAAAGAAGCTACTCGGCCACACAATCTCCGGGTGAGGGGCATCCAAGAAACGGTCTATGGCCGGTCACCGACTACGGCGCAAGGGCGCGGCGGCATCATTTGCTCAACCTCCTCAGCATCTCCGCATAACCCCGGTCAAGCGTCTTCAATCCGGCATAGGCCCACAAAGCCTTCTCTTTGTTCCCCTGCGCCAAATATGCCAGCCCAAGCTGGTAATACGTGTCCGCGTCCTCTCGGTCGAGGGTGAGCACTTTTTCGTACTTTTTTATTGCTTCCTTATACTCTCCTCTCGTTTCCAGATTCGATGCCAGGCCAAAGAGGGCATCGGTATTCTCAGGGTTAACCTTCAACACCTCCTCGTATTCCCGGGCTTCCAACGCATAAAGACGCTTTTTATAGTACGCGTAGGCCAGCTCGAGACGGGCGCCTTCAAGATGGGGATTGAGCTCCACAGCCTTCTTGAGGAAGTCTATCGCTTCGTCCCACCGCTGTGCATCGCGGGCGAGGATTCCTCTCAGATAAAGGTTGAGCGCCTCGGCGGAGAACTTCACGCCTTTCAGTTCGCTCAAGGAAACGGCTTTGCCTTCTTTTGCGAGCCGCTCGGCGTCGGCAATAGGCGCCGCCAGGCTTATCCTTTTTTCCTGTGTAACGAGGATGCCTATCAGTTTTCCCTGTCCGTCGACTATCGCGCCCCGTGCAGCGTTGGTGGTGAGAGTTGCAAGCTGGATATACTGTATCGAGCCGCCTTTACGTCTGCCCGGCACCTGTTTGAAATCGCTGATGAGCCATTCCTTGAATGCTTTTGTTCCCCCGGCGGGGTCCGTGACAAGGAACACGCTTTGTCCGATGCTGATCTCACTTATATGGGCCGTCGGGATAGAAGGGAGCGAGTCGTTGTCTATTTTCATCACCGCGAGGTTCTTGTCCTCGTCCCTCCATACGCGTGAAGTCCTGTAGGTCTTTCCGTCCCGCGAGGTGATTTGAACGGCGCTGGCGCCTACCAATTGAGAGAGATTTGAAGCGACCAGCCCTTTGGAGTTCACGACGACGCCCTGCGCCTCGTTTACCACTGCTCCGCCTTCATCGAGCGCCCGCACCTTGACGAAAGAGTTCTCGTCCACGTGAGGAACAAATCCAGCCGGGGCCTCGTGTCTCACTATGAAGAGGCTGACCAGGATTGCAACACAAGCAGTCGCGAGGCTGACGGCTGAGTACTTCCATTGCTTCGCGGGAAAAACGAGCAATGCTTTAAGCTTTTCGACGAACGACTCAGCCGCGCGGTCTTTCCCACTTTTTTTTTCGGCCGCCTGATACAACGCTCTCAGCCGCCTGCTCAACTCGGGAGAAAGTTTCGCAGGATGTGTGCGGTAATGAAGCAGCTCTTTCATGTCGTTGAGCCGCTTCAGGCAATAAAGGCACGTCTGCAGATGGTCTTCCGCCTTCCGCTTCTCTTCTCCGGACAATTTGTTCTCTGCGAAGGACCCGATCAACGTCGGGTCGAGACACTCCGGCGTCCTGAACCTATCAATCTCCTTGAGTGCATTTTTTATTTCAGTTTCAAATGTGCTCATGCTTTTACCCTAAAGACCATATTCAGGACGTCTTTCTTCCCTCAGTATAAAAAAAATCTGTGTGTCCGTCAAATCCCGGCTGGAGAGGATAGACTCATTGTTTACAAAATCTCCCGCCGATATGCTCCCCTTGCACCACCCGTGCTGCCCCGGGGACTATTCCGAAATAGGGATCATGCAGGTTCCGTGCAAATTTCCTCATAAATTATGGCCGGCATTCCGCTTTTCTCTTGCCAAAACTCCTCACATCTTGTATAAACGGAGAAACGATGTGCAAATCCAACAGAAGGGAGACGATGACATGACGAAGACCGAACTGGTGGCAAAGCTGGCCGAGGTGGCCGCGATCACAAAGAAACAAGCAGATCAAGTCCTTTGCGCAGTTGTTGAGACAGTCAATGCTTCTCTCTTGAAGAACGAGAGGATAGCGTTGCCCGGTCTCGGCTCTTTCACCTGTATCACCAGGAAAGCGAGGACAGGCAGGAATCCTCGGACAGGGAAGGAGATTAAGATCCCTGAAAAGAAGGCCGTGAAGTTCTCTGCCGCAGCCGCGATCGCCAAGGGCCTCAACACACCGCCGGAAAAACCGAAGAAGGCGGCAAAGGCTGCCGCCAAAAAGACACCGGTCAAGGCAAGCAAGAAGAAGTAAGCTCCGTAGTGAGTTGTGCAAAGAAGGGGGGGGAGGGCACGAAAGAAGGCTCAGAGATGGAGCGCCCTTGTTGTTTTTGCGATCTTCCGTGCCCCTCGGTTGGGAGGAAAAATGGCTTTCACGTCTGTCTTCATCATAGCAATGACCGTGCCATTTCTTACGAACATGCCAACATACGGGAATAACGTGAGAAGCGCGTGGCGAGCCGATGGCAGGATTGCAGCCGCGAGGAGAAAATGTCGAAATATGGGCTTTGCGGCCGACAAAATTGTCGCAGATCAACCCATCGCCCTGGGCGTGTATGTGCGTTGAGCTGATCGAGCGGTATAAGGGGTAGGGACGAGGCCCTTTTTTTTGGGGGGCGGGGGGGACTGCCGGATGAGTTGGCGCGGTCAGCGTTCGAGAACGAGGTCCTCGACGCATGCAGGCCGTTTTATCCGGTGCGGGAGCATGGGAAAATCCTCTACCCCTTCAGAAGGATATTCTTTATCGCCTACGCTTCGTGAGGAACGACGCGCATCATGAGGCCGCCTTCTTCGCCTCCGCCAAAGCCCTCTCGTAGTCCGGTTCGTTCGTCATCTCCCGTACGATTTCGATGTAGCGGATGACGTCCGTCCTGTCGATGACAAAAATCGATCGGGCGAGCAGTCTCAGCTCTTTTAGCAGCACGCCATAGGAGCTGCCGAAGGATGCATCTTTGTGGTCCGACAGGGTTTTCAATCTGTCGATCCCCTCGGCAGAGCAGAACCTCGCGATGGCAAAGGGCAGGTCCATGCTGATATTGATTATCACCATATCGGGTGAGAGTGATTGCGCCTTCTCGTTGAACGTCGTTGCCTGAAGATTGCATACGGGTGTGTCGAGTGACGGCGTCACGCTTATGATCTTCACTTTCCCTGACAAATCGGAAAGGCTGACCGGGGCGAGATCCTTGTCGAGCACGGTGAAGGCCGGGGCTTTGTCGCCCACTTTCATCTCATTACCGACCAGCGTCAGGGGGTTCCCCTTGAATGTCACCAGACCTTTTCTCTCCATTTTAACTGCTCCTTTTTATGATATAAAGAAAGTATAAGGACGGGTCGGAGAGAAGGCAAGGGAAAATGCATGATCAGCACTATAATCCTGCCGATTTCTCCGGTCTCGCCTTATAAGGAAGCGGACGAGGTCAGCTTTGAGGGACGGGCCAGTAGCGACCATTCCTTTTTATTAATGAGAGCGATACCCCATAGAGTTGCTCGATGGTCCGGGGGGTAAGGATCTCCTCGGTCACCCCCTCCCCCATGACCTTTCCGTTTTTGAGGATCAAGGTCCGTGTGAAAATGGGCAGGATCTCTTCGGGATGGTGGGTGACGTAGATAAGGGCCGGGAGGCTCCTCTTTTTTCCGAGGGACAGAAGGGCCGACAAGAACGTCTCGCGGGCGCCGGGGTCCATACCGGCGCACGGCTCGTCAAGTATGAGCAGGTAGGGCGCCGCCATTAGGGCGCGACAGATCATGACCTTTTGTTGCTCTCCCTGGGATAGCGTGCCGAAGGCCCTCATGCCAAGATAGCTGCACCCCAATTCCGCCAGATAGCTCCCGGCCGCTGCAAAATCGCCGGCCCCCGGCTCTTCCTGCGAGAAACTCCAGAGACCGAGCTGCGCATACTTGCCCGAGACTACGGTATTCAGGACCACCTCCCCCCTCGGTATATCGGGAAGAAGGGTTGAGGTAACCCATCCGATGCTTCTGCGCAGCATGCTCAAATCGAGAAGGGCCTCTCCGTTTCGATACACCTCGCCTCCGCGGTTAGGCCAAAGGTCTCCGCAGACGATTTTGAGAAGGCTCGTTTTCCCGGCCCCATTCGCGCCGAGGATAGCCCAGTGCTCTTTCGGCTTCACGGTCCATGAAACACGGTCAAGGATATTTTTTCCGTTTAGCGCGTAAGTGACGTCTTTGAGTGCCAGCAGGGGGGTGTCCATGCCCCTTCTCCCTTGTCGCCGGTTATGCCCCTGAAAAACAGGATGCTCTATGAGGAGATGTATATAACACAAAGGTGCGCCGTTTTCAATGTGCCGCGCGGGCATCGGCGAAGCGTGATTTGAGCGGAAGGCATCCTTCCTCCGTGCAGTCTTCCCGGCAAAAACGCTGTCCGCCTCCTCATTTCTGCTTTATACTATCTTCACCGGAACCGGTAAGTGCTCCGGCTTTCTTATGTGTTGACTTGCCTATGTGGAGATGGTAAATGTGTGAGGAGGAATCTTATGGGGAAGCTATTCGGGACCGATGGTATAAGGGGCGAAGCTAACCGTCATCCTATGAGGTCGGAGATCGCTTTCGGGGTCGGACAGGCAGTCGCCTACCTCCTGAAGAAGGAGCACCATCGGACAAGAATCATCATAGGCAAGGATACACGCATTTCCGGTTATATGCTCGAAAGCTCGCTGGAGGCGGGCATCACCTCAATGGGCGGGCATCCTTACCTGGTCGGTGTGCTGCCTACACCGGGGATAGCCTTTATTACACAGAGTATGCGGGCCGACGCAGGCATCGTGATCTCTGCCTCTCATAACCCTTACGAGGATAATGGAATCAAGGTATTCAACGGCAACGGCTTCAAGCTGTCCGACCAGGAGGAAAAAACCATAGAAGACCTTATTCTCGGCGGAGAGCTTGAAAACCTCCTGCCGCCGGCCCGCGAGATGGGACAGGCCTTCCGGATGGAAGACGTGAACGGCCGGTACATCGTATTTCTGAAAAACACCTTCCCCCGTGATCTCTCCATGGAGGGGATGAAAATAGTTCTGGACGTCGCCAACGGCGCCACCTATAAAGTTGCACCCATTGCGTTTGCGGAGTTGGGCGCTCAGGTGGAGGTTATCCATAATGTGCCGAACGGCCTCAATATCAATGACAGATGCGGCTCCCAGCATACGGAGGACCTGAGAAAACGGGTTGTTGAGACGCAGGCGGCGCTGGGCCTTGCCTTTGATGGGGACGGAGATCGACTGATCGCCGTGGATGAAAAGGGGAACGAGGCGACAGGTGATCAGATTCTTCTGACGTGCGCCCTTGTGCTGAAGGAACAGGGTCGATTGAGGAACAACCTCCTTATAAGCACGGTCATGAGCAACCTGGGTCTAAGGGTTGCGTGCAAGAGGCACGGCCTCAGCCAGTATGCTTCCAACGTGGGAGACCGGTACGTTCTCGAAGACATGATCCGTCTGGGAGGCGTGATCGGCGGTGAACAATCGGGGCACACGATCTTCCTCGATCACCATACCACGGGTGACGGCATCATTACGGCCATGCAGGTGGTTGCATCCATGGTGAGGACGGGCAAGCGGTTGTCCGAATTGTCGGGGATGATGGACATTTTCCCGCAGAAGCTGATCAATGTCAACGTGAAAAGAAAACCGAAACTCGACAGAATGCCCGAGATCACGCAGGCGATCAAACAGGTGGAGCAGGAGCTGGGCGATGAAGGCCGTGTTCTCGTCCGCTACTCCGGCACACAAAATATGTGCCGCGTCATGGTCGAGGGACCATCCACTGCAATCACCGAGAAATATTGCAGCCAATTGGCTGAAATCGTCGAGGGCGCACTGGGTTGACGGCCCCGGGGTGCGGCCTTCCTTACCCGCTTTTTTCGCAAATTTGGCCCTATGCATGAGAAAGCGTTCTCATTTCTTGACAACGCCCAGGCCGCCACTGTACTGCACCATCGCTTTTTGTCTTGACATAAATTCTTATTGCATATAAAATCTGTTTTTATGGTTTTGTAATAATTTTCACAAAGAAAAAGAGAGGTCCTCATGAAGCTGGAAGGGAAGAACGCAGTCGTAACCGGCGGTGGGAGGGGCGTGGGACGCGCGCTCTGTATCGCTTTTGCCAAGGAGGGCGCGAACGTCGTCGTAAATTATGCGGGCAACGAGAAGGCTGCGAAGGAAGTAGTGGGAATGGTCGAGGCTCTGGGGAGAAAGGCGGTTGCCGTTCAGGGCGACGTGGCGAAATGGGAAGACGCGCAGAAAATCATCGACGCGTGCGTGCAGACGTTCGGCGCCATCCATGTGCTCATCAACAATGCCGGGATATCGAAGCCCGCTATGCTTCACAAGCTGACGGACGAGCTTTGGGACGAGGTCGTGAACGTGCAGATGAAAGGTCCGTGGCATTGCATCAAAGCCGCCTCCAAGTATTTCATGGAGCAGAAATACGGACGAATCGTCAACGTCACCTCGGTCGCAGGCATTGTAGGGACCACAGGCCAGATCCATTATGCCGCCGCAAAAGGCGGTGTGGTGACCCTCACCAAATCCGCGGCGAGGGAGCTTGCCCGTTATAATGTCACCGCGAACGTGATCTCTCTCGGCATCGTCACTACAGAAATGAGCAGCAATTTGCAGAAGGACGAGAAGCTCAAGGAGATATATCTGAGACGGATCTTGCTGAACAAGTATGCGGAGCCGGAAGACGTCGCACCCGCGTTCGTATTTTTGGCTTCCGACGACGCAAGGTATATCACCGGTCAGCTCCTGTGTGTTGACGGCGGCTACGGAATGACGTAGGAATGGGGGTGATAGGCAAAGCAGCGTTGAAATAAAACTACCTGGAGGTGTTTTATGGCTGGTGTACCAACTTCAATAAAGACATGGCAGATGGTGGCGCCGTGCTCGAAAAACAAGGAGACGGGTGAAGTCATCCCGGGCAAGCTGGAGAAGACCGAGATACCCGTACCAGAGCTTAAGGGTGGAGAGGTCCTTGTCGAAATAGCCGGTTGCGGCGTCTGCCATACCGATCTCGGCTATTTTTATGATGGCGTCCCCACTGTCAGCAAGCCTCCATTGACTCTCGGACACGAGATCAGTGGGACTGTCGTGGCGGGCGACCCGGCATGGATCGGAAAAGAGGTTATCATCCCCGCGGTCATGCCTTGCCGGCAGTGCATCCTCTGCAAAACCGGCCGCGGCAACAGGTGCCTCGCCCAGAAGATGCCGGGCAACAGCCTGGGGATTTACGGCGGCTTCTCAAGCCATATACCGGTGCCGTCCGTTGACCTCTGCCTCGTTGCCGACAAAGCGGGGTATCTGCTCGAGCAGCTTTCGGTTATCGCCGACGCGGTGACCACCCCTTATCAGGCCTCGAAAAGAGCCGACCTGCAGCCCGGCGACAATGTCATCGTCATAGGGGCCACCGGCGGAGTGGGTGTCTATATGGCGCAAACAGCGAAGGCCCTGGGGGCGAAGACGGTGATCGGCATCGCCAGGAACCCCGAGAAACTGCAGAGGGCCCTTCAGTACGGCTGCGACCACGTCATCAGTACCCTGGACAAAGTAAATAAAGACATCGTCGGAGAATGGCGAAGCTATTGCAAAAACAAGGGCCTTGCCAATACGGGATGGAAGATCTTCGAGGTGACGGGGGCTAAGGCGGGACAGGACCTCGCGCTCGATCTCCTTTCCTTTGTCGGTAAACTGGTTCTGGTGGGCTTCGGCATGGCAAAAAGCGAGTACATGATGTCCAAGCTTATGGCGTTTGATGCGGAGATCATAGGGACATGGGGCTGCCTGCCCGAATACTATCCGATTGTCCTCGATATGGTGCTGAAGAAGAAGATCGTGATAGACCCGTTCGTTGATGTGCGGCCTATGAGCACGATCGCAGCAACGTTCGACGAGATTCACAAGGCGGGATCACCGGCAAAGAGGGTTGTCCTGAAGCCGGATTTCTAAGAAAACCATAAAATATCAGGAGGAGCACTATGTCACTCAGTTGGATGCCGAGAGAACATGAAATGAAAGACCATGACAGACATGGCAAAGAGAACTGGGGCACCGAAGCCCCGTGCACGGTGTACGAAAAGAAGCCCTTGACGGACCCGAAGGGAAACGTGGTCCCCGGTCTCTACACGGCCTGGATCAGGCTGAACAACCCGGCCCAGTATAACTCCTACACCACCGAGATGGTGAAGGGCGTCATCGCCGGTTTCGAGAATTCCTCGACGGACCGCGAAGTCGTCGCAGTAGTCTTTACCGGCACCGGTCCGAACGCCTTCTGTACGGGCGGCAACACAAAAGAATATTCGGAATATTACAGTATGCGTCCGGAAGAGTACGGCGCCTACATGGAGCTCTTCAACAATATGGTTGACTCCATCCTCATGTGCAAGAAACCGGTCATCTGCCGGGTGAACGGCATGAGGGTCGCCGGCGGCCAGGAAATCGGTACGGCGTGCGACCTGACGATCACTTCCGATCTCGCGATCTTCGGCCAGGCCGGTCCGCGGCACGGCTCCGCGCCCGTGGGCGGCGCCTCCGACTTTCTCCCCCACTACCTCAGCATCGAAGATGCGATGTGGAGCTGCGTGAGCTGCGAAATGTGGACCGCGTACAAGATGGGGTGGAAGGGGCTCCTCACGAAGGTCTTGCCCGTGCTGAAGGACGACAAGGGCGGCTGGGTACGGAACCCGCAGGTCATCACCGATAAGTTTGTCGACAACGGCGAGATCGTTTACGGCGAATACAAGGCCGGAGAAGAGTTCAAACAGGCGAGGGCCTGGGTAAACGAGAAGCTGAAGAATAACCAGCATGACTTCTCTCTCCTCGATGCCGAAGTCAATCGCATCGTCTGGATCTTCGCGAACCTGTTCCCCGGCTGCCTGATGAAATCGGTCGACGGTATCAGGCAGAAGAAGAAATTCTTCTGGGACACCATGAAGAACGATCACAGATACTGGCTGGCGACCAACATGATGGGGGAGGCATTCCTCGGTTTTGGTGCCTTCAACACGAAGAAGATCACGGGCGTCGACACCATTAATTTCATCAAGAACCGCCAGCTCGTTGCCCAAGGGGCGCTGGTCGACGAGAAGTTCATGGAAGAAGTCATGGGGAAACCGCAGGCGAAGTAGAAATAATTAGACAAAAGGGGGGCTTTGGCCCCCCTTTTTTTCACGGGTCAAGGGCCTTCAGGGCCGGGGCTAAAAGCCTCTAAGTATCGATGAGATTGGTGATACGAGGCACCCCGGGGTGATGGAAAACGACTGAAAAAGCCCCTGTCCGGGGCGATAGACATAAAGAAGGGGGAATAGGCATGGCTTTTCAATTGATCAAGTATGAAAAAAAAGGCAAGGTGGCTACCGTCACACTCAATGTGCCTCCGCTCAACTGGCTTACGATCGCAATGATGAAAGAGATCAACGAAGCGCTTGTGGATGTGTTGAAGGATGTGTCGTTCCAACTCCTGGTCTTCGATCATGCGGGGGAGAAGGCCTTCTCCAGCGGCGCGGCCGTGGAGGACCACACGGAAGACAAGGTGGACGAGATGATCGGCTTGTTCCACC
>Ga0187861_10005361_pt1 | contig 10294 bp, 10 predicted proteins | sample June2016WEW_10_1_3_FD_132986 | JGI IMG/M metagenome (GOLD analysis project Ga0187861, IMG submission 132986) | Peatland microbial communities from SPRUCE experiment site at the Marcell Experimental Forest, Minnesota, USA - June2016WEW_10_100 | ecosystem: Environmental > Terrestrial > Soil >...
CTGAGAAGCAGCACCTCTCGGGGGCTTTATGGGAGGTTCGAGGTACCAGCACGCTCCACGGACCTGTGGCTGGTCCATTTGATTGGGGCTACTACATCGCCCCCACGGTAGCCGCGGGATTCCGGCTTAACCACACCTACACCATCTCGCCTACGCTCCTGAACCACATCGGATACGGATACTCTACGACCACCCCCCAGTGGTCTCACTGGAGTACGGACCCGCGCCATAGAAACCAAGTCCTGCAAATCCCTGGTATTCCTGCGGATGCCCCTGGCTACCCTGAAGTCAACTTTTCCGGCGGTGGTGTCGTTTACCCCTCCTTTGGGAACTCCGCCAACAACGGCTTCGATCCCACCTTGATGCAGCACTATAGCTGGGCTGAAGACCTGACCTGGGTTAAGGGCAGGCATCAGGTGAGGATCGGTATCCAGCCCTCCATCCGAAAGTTTGAAACCCGGGACGGACGCGCACAGGCTGGCCGGTTCTACTTCAGTGCAAACTCTACCTCGCAACCGAATGACGCGACCAACTTCGGCGCCTGGGGGAACGCCTATGCTAGTTTCCTGCTGGGCGAAGTCTATAGCGCAAACCGCCTAATAGCTCCGCCGGATCGTTATTGGACGGACCAACTGTATGCCTCGTATGTGGAGGACTCCATCAAGATAACCCCCAGGTTGACCCTCACCCTGGGTCTCCGCTACGAACTCCCGATCTACGCTACGGAAAGGAATGGTAACGTGTCTTACCTTAGTATCACCGCGCCCAATGCGGCAGCAGGCGGGATACCCGGAGCGTTGGTCTTCCTGGGCAATGGCGCGGGCCGCACGGGAACCCTTAACATGTTCGGCCACTATAACAAGAGCTTCTCGCCGCGTACGGGACTGGCTTATCAAATTGACAACAAAACCGTGCTGCGGCTGGGGTACGGTATCCTCCGGTTCGACCAAACCTATGGGAACGTGAACGAAAATGTCTATTGGGGTAATGGTTTCTCCGCCGTTCCCGGGCTCGCTACATCCGACTCCGGAATTCATCCGGCGTTCAATCTCGACACCGGGTTCCCCGCCACGAACGTCACTATACCGAATCTAGATCCGACAATTGCAAACAATATTAGGGTAGCCACCGTCAATTCGCATGCCAACGTGCCTTCTACTACCCAATCCTGGGCGGTCGGTTTCCAGCGCGAGTTGCCGTACAGCATCCTGCTTGACGCCACCTACGTTGGGTCCAACTCGACCGGACTGTGGAGTTCCATGGAGAACCTCGACCAGGTAAACCCCAAATGGCTGAGCCTGGGCAACGATCTCTATGCTGATATTAGTTGCCTAAGGGCGGGAACCTGCCCGCACGCCGCAGCCGCGGGCGTCCACTCGCCCTATCCCGGCTTCAGCGGCTCGGTAGCGCAGGCGCTGCGGCCCTATCCGCAGTACAGCTCAATCTATGACATGAACCAGCCCACCGGGTCCAACACCCACAACGCCTTGCAGATCCGCTTGCAGAAGAGATACTCCAACGGTCTTTCGTTCTTGGGCGCTTACACGTTGTCCAAGAACATCGGCGCCGTCGCAGGGATGACCTTAGGCGATCCCTACGCTGGCGGAAATTACGATTCTCTCGACACGTTCAATCGGAAAAGGGAAAAGGCTCTGATCAGCTTCGACCAGACCCACTTGTTAGTTTTCTCCTGGAGTTACGCGCTGCCCTTCGGTCAGGGGAAGAAGTATCTCTCGAAGGCGAGCGGCGTGGTCAACCAAGTGCTGGGCGGCTGGCAGATCAACTCCATCGAGACTTACGGATCGGGCAACCCCATTGCCATCTATGGCGGGCCAAATCTTCCCATATTCAACGCCTACGGCAACCGACCCAACTGGATCGGGGGAAATGGTAGGAGCGGGGTCAGCATGAGCAGCTTTGATCCTGCCGTAGACCGGTATCTTGACATTAGTGCAGATATTGTTGCGTACTCGTTATGTGCCGCGAGTGAGCCACCGTCTCAGTTTATGGCGGATACTTTCGCGCGAAAGGTGATTTTCTGGGACCGGCGGCGCTCCGGAATCGGAGTCGAGTTTTGAGTAATCATCAAATCACTGCGCCACTTGGTTATCCAGCACGATGGGACTGTTCCTCGCGTGAAAACCGGCTTTTAGCAAGACTTGTAAGTGCCTTGATGGGAGAAAGCAGCTGGGGGTGGACAGGCACTGGCGGCATATCACAACGACGGCTGAGGGAATAAACTCGTGTGAGTTACCCGGGGTCGCTACAAAGTCGGGGTTTAGACATTTTCGACATAATCCGTGCTCGCTATGGCACGTAAAGGTTTCGGCCCAGTGCTCAGTTGGCTGGGATAACGTCAGAAAAGCAGAGGGGGAAATGGGTGCGATGACTTCTCGCGAGCGAGTGAGCCTAGTGTTAGACCACAAAGAGCCGGATCGGGTCCCTGTAGATCTAGGGGGGAGTCTTGCGACGGGAATGCACGTCAGCGTTGTTTACCAACTGCGGCAGACATTGGGATTGGATAGGCCCGGGACACCCGTCAAAGTTATCGAACCCTTCCAGATGCTGGGCGAGATCAAACCTGACCTACAGGACAGGCTGGGCGTGGATGTAGTCGATTTGGGAGGGCTAAGAACTCTTTTTGGATTCAAGAACGAAGGCTGGAAGGAGTGGACGTTCTTCGACGGCACGCCGGTCCTTGTACCGCGTTATTTCAACACAAAGCCGGAACCGAACGGAGAGATACTGATGTACCCCGAGGGAGACCGATCTGCTCCGCCTAGCGGCCGGATGCCCAAGGATGGTTTTTATTTCGACGCGATCGTTCGCCAGCCCCCCGTTGACGATAGCAAGCTGAAAGTAGAAGATAACCTCGAAGAGTTCGGCTTAATCTCCGAGGAGGAGCTCGAGCATTTCAAACGGAACGCCGGGAGACTGTACGCCGAAACCGACAAAGCGATTTTAGCCGGTTTCCCTGGAACTGCATTTGGGGACATCGGTCTCGTTCCCGCTCCTTGGCTCAAGTATCCCAGAGGGATACGTGATATCGAGGAGTGGTACATGAGTACAATCACCCGCCCTGATTTTGTGTACAAGGTCTTTGAGCGTCAATGCGAGATCGCCCTCCAGAACTTGCAGAGAATTCACGAAGTCGTTGGAAGTCAGATAACGGTCGTTTGGTTGACCGGCAGTGATTTTGGCCAGCAAACAGGACCCCTCATTTCCCCGAGGACCTACTGTGACCTGTACAAACCATTCCATAAACAGCTAAACGACTGGATTCACGAGCAGACACCTTGGAAGACCCTCATCCACTCGTGCGGATCGGTCCAGGCACTGATGCCGGATTTCAACGACGCGGGATTCGACGCCCTGAACCCCGTTCAGACTTCGGCAGCACAAATGGACGCATATGAGCTCAAGAAGAATTTCGGTGACCGAATCACGTTCTGGGGAGGTGGAGTAGATACTCAACGGACGCTCCCCTTTGGGACACCGGACGACGTCCGCAAAGAGGTTCGCGACCGCATCAAGATCTTCGGTCGAGGTGGGGGGTTTGTCTTCACTCCGATCCATAACATTCAAGCCCGTACTCCGTTGGAGAACGTGTTGGCGATGTATGAAACAGTTCAGGAGTATAGCCACTACCCACTCTGATGGATGAACGCCTGAGGGGCGAGAGCGCAATCTGTACCTTCAGTAGCCAGTCGGGAAGATAAAGTATGGCGGGAAGAGGCCACCTCGCTGTGGATCGCACGAAGATCCGACGCTTGTGCGTTGTCGTTTTCTCTTTTAACGGGCTCGCGGACGTAAGGCGGCAAGCTGAAGGCGCGAGGGAATCTTGGGGTCCTGTGGTGCTGCCCTGTTGGCTGACGAAAGCTCGTCAGGGACGAGGCGCCGCCTAGTCGTGTGGCAACTGGCGGGTGACGCTCCGTATTTCATCTCTAATGCTTCCGCGATCCGAGGGCGGCTATGTCTATGGGGGAAGGCCTGACAACCGAGATGCAATATCTTCCGACAACTGTTCCTCGCCTGCGGCGGGTTCTGACCCTTTGGGATCTGATCTTTTACGGTATTGTGCTCATCCAGCCGATCGCAGCTGTCCCGATCTTTGGACTCGGTCAGAAACTCTCGAATGGTCACTTGGTCACGACCATCTTGATTGCCATGATGGCCATGATGCTTACGGCCTTCAGCTATGGCCGCATGGCCAGCCTGTATCCCTCGGCAGGGTCTGCCTACACGTACGTGGGCCGTGGTTTGAATGCTCACCTCGGTTTTTTGACTGGCTGGCTGACGCTCCTCGATTATCTCCTCATCCCGGTCACGTTAATCATTTTCGGCTCCCTTACGGTTCAGCGGCTCGTCGCGCCCTTCCTGCCTCAACTGTCGCCTAGAGCGCTGTATGCGCTTATTGCCGCCCTCATTACAGTGGCCATAACGGCATTGAACATTCGAGGTATTCAGTCCACCGCCAGGGCTAACGTGGTGCTTCTATTCATTATGTGCACGGTGATCGGCATTTTCATCATCATGGCAATTTCTTATGTCTTCCGACTGCAGGGCTGGCACGGGCTCTTTTCTTCAACGCCGTTCTACGATTATCGGACTTTTCACTTGCGGTCGATTGCGACGGCAACTTCCTTTGCGGCCGTTACGTATATTGGTTTTGATAGTGTGACGACGCTTGCCGAAGAGGTTCACAACCCTAAACGCAACGTTCTATTGGCTACGGTATCTGTCTGCTTGATTACGGGGATCTTCAGTAGCTTGCAGATTTATTTGGGCCAACTCGTATGGCCCAACTGGCGGATTTTTCCCAATCTGGAAACCGCGTTTATGGACGTGACCCGACGAGTGGGAGGGCCGCTCTTGTTTGGGGCCATGGCGTTCATCCTTATACTCTCGAGCCTGGGGTCGGGTCTGAGCGGACAAGTGGGAGCGGCACGCTTGTTGTTTGGCATGGGACGAGACAACGTGCTACCCAAAAGGGTTTTTGCCTATCTTGACCCAAAGAAGAATAGTCCTACCTATAATCTCTGCATTGTGGCTGTGCTGGCGTTCCTGGGAACTCTGGCGTTGAGCTACGAACTCGCCCTTGAGTGCTTGAACTTCGGCGCCTTTCTCGGTTTCATGGGCGTGAACCTCGCCACATTTCGGCAATTTTACCTTCAAAGAAGTGGGGAAGAACGGCAAAAGCTAATCCGCGACGGTGTACTGCCGATTGCCGGTTTCCTGTTCTGTCTAATAATTTGGTTGAGTCTTCCCTTGCCAGCAAAGATTGTGGGAGGCTCCTGGCTGCTGGTCGGTCTCGTCTACAATGCCATTCAAACACGTGGTTTTCGTAAACTGCCGACGGTGGTTGATCTCAGTGATCTGGGCGGTTCTGAGTAGAGCGCACGTTGTGACGGCTGCGCTGGTCGCTAGTTAAGCGGCTCAGTCGGTAGATGCCGTAAGGGTTCTCACGTCTTGGCGTTTATGCTGCGTCCTCAGGGTACCGGCGTTTGAGTTCCGCCAGCACGGGCCGGAGCAGCAGGTAGTCCGGGATGCAAGCAATGAGAGCAGCTTCGGCGACACGACGGACAAACACCGGCGTATTGCCGCTCTCGGATGCCCAGCGGAGCCAGTCGAGCAATTCGGGTGGAAAAGAACCGAAATCGCCCTCGATGAGTTCGATGTGGTCGCGCACTTTAGTGAGTCCCGCGTCTCCATAGAACATGACGTCGAACACCCGGACGCGATAACCCGCATCGAGAAGGGCTGGCACCAGCCTGCAACCGATATATCCTGCGCCGCCGGCCACCAAGACCAACGGTCCCTCATGATTACTCTTCATTGGGTTCTTTCCTCTCGTGCTAGTTCAGTTCTGAGGTTTCCTTACAATTGAAGTCTTCCGTCCGAGGCCTGTTTCACGGTTCTACTGATAGCGGAAGCAATCCGATGCAGGGGATTGCAACCATTGCGACAAAGACATGGCCTTTCGATCGCGCTCCGAGATATGTGGATTGGAAATCGGCCAAGGGATGGCGATATCCGGGTCATCAAATCGGATCGCCACATCGGTCTTGCCGTTGTAAATGCCAGTCGTCTTGTACTGCACCTCGGCCCAATCACTGAGGACGCAAAAGCCCCGCGCGAAACTGGCGGGAGCCCACATCATCTTCTTGTTCTCTGCCGAAAGTTCGGTGCCCCACCACTTCCCCAAGGTCGGTGACCCCTTGCGGAGATCGACTGCCACCAGGAAGGCCCGGCCGTGGGTGACTCGCATCAGTTTGCCCATGGGAGGGTCATACTGGAAGTGCAGGCCCCGCAAGACTCCCTGCGCGGAGCGAGAGTGGTTATCTTGGACGAAGTCTGTAGGCAGCCCAAGAGCTTTGAATTGATCAGCGCGATAACTCTCCATAAAGAAGCCGCGCTCGTCCTCAAATACCTCTGGGACGACGATGACGACTTCACCAAGATGCGTGGATTCTCTTTTGATCTGGCCCATGGGGAAGTTCATCTCCTTTGTCGAATATTCCCGAGAATGCGAGAACACGAAGGGCGAACTGACCGTGCATTTGGAGGGCCAAGCAGGCTGGGTCGGGCAATGCCCTGTTCGCTTCCAGCCTGGATTAACGCCGCGGTCAAAGGTTCATTCGCACCTCCGACGTTTCGGCGGCCCCACACTACAGGCAAGGAACTCCGGGATTCATTACTTCTGCAACCGGTGGACTTCAGCGATCGGACATGTTCCTTCTCCCATGGATCACTCCCAACAATCACCAGTTTCTTTTCCGTCCTAATACGCTCGAATGCTTTGATCAAGTGATGAATGTTGTTTTCAGGTACCAGTCGGCCGACAAAGAGGACATACTGGCGGCTCCCCAGACCGAAGCGTTCCAGCCACTCACGCCCTTGAGGTTTCGATTCACGCATGCCGTAGCCGATGAGAAACGAACCAACTCTGTATCTCTGGCCATAATAGCGCATCACCTCTCGCGAGTCAGCCACCAGCCCGTCGCAGAACCATGCCGGCAGCCTTTCCGATAATCTCAAGTACCACCGGGCGCTGGCCCCCATTTGCTACGCTGCCAGTCCGTGCCATCCACGGAGCAAACTGTCTTCATTCCCAGTAGCCTGGGAAGTGGCGCAAATATGCTAGTGCCGGTCGTGAAGTAGTGAACCACATCAACGGGGTGAAAGAGTACGTGCAAGGTCGACAGAAGAGCATGCACGATCGTGCTCAGGTTCTTCGATCGCAGCGTGGGTAAGCTTACGAGCCGGACACCTTCATATCGGGCAGACCCAGCATATCAAGCCAGCCCACGCTCTGGCCATAGGTCAGGAAATAATCCCGCAGGTATCCGATGAGGCTCAGAACCACGATGGCCGCGCCTCCCAAGCCGAAAAGAAGGAAGAGCGTGCTGCGCTTCTTGAGATAGTGAAAGATTAAGAACACCGTCAGGAGCTCAAAAAATGCAATTCTCATCCTGGCCGGGGAGGTCCTCCACTCTATGTGCTGCTCCCGCTGCCAGTCAACTGCTTAACTCTGTGGTCGGCCAACCTCTCACGGCGGGGCGAGACCGGCCCATCCATACTCGATGTATGTGGCAGAACAATCTAGACTTGCTGGATTTCTCCGGGACCAAACAGCGGCAGGCGCGCCATTGAACAAAGGCGGTAGCTCTGTGGACGCTGTCCACGCGCTGCCGAAAGTGAGTATAATGTCAGAATTCTTACGAAGTGAGCAATTTTGAACAGCCAATAAAGATTCCATCGGATAAATTGTCTGAATCATATGAGCGGAGGCACCCTAGTTTTGCAATTCGGACCTTTAATTCGTAAGCTACGGATGATTCTCCGCAATCCCCCTCCAATGCCGCAAGCCATAAGGTACAGTTATCAAAGCCAAATGGGCACTTCGGTTTTGGTCGAAGTGCCCTCCCCCTTTATCGGACCTTCAGAGGATGGTTGTTCACGGCTGGAATGGTCAGGCTGTAATGCAATCCGCATACACGAGAAAGAAGCGACGAGAATACCGGCGGCCGGCACAGGGATCGTTTTGGAAGTCTGTGGCCTTACACGAGCGGCAGATCGGGGTTCCGAAGTGAGGTCCCGCAGAATGAGCACTTTTGAGCAGACACGCCGCCGAAGATGCTTTAATCGTTACACAGGGCACACAAATGTAAACCCTGGGTCTACCGTCACCCACTCGGGGACCCAAAATGGAAATCCGTGCGCCGGGATAAACCGGCATGAGCGTGCAAGTTTGACAGGCCAGAGAATGGAATTATAGACTTATTATCGTCCCCTGTTCGTCCAGGAGAAGCCGCTCTTCGCGGGGCGGGCCTTTTTTGGGGGGGATCCCATTACGCTGGGAGGTTTTGTATGTTTGCGGGAGTGGATAACCCTCTTTTCCATAAGGGTACTTTGGACCAAGCCACTTCACCGGATCAAAGGCGCTTCCGGCGATTCGGCGTGAAGCTTCCTTGTCGTGTTAAACCTCGGGCATCACGCAAGAGCGCCGTACTCCCAGAACTTGAAGTTGAAACTCTGAACGTCAGTAGCGGCGGGCTATTCTTTTGGGCACCAACAGAGTGGACTGTCGGAACAGCTATCGAGTTTGAACTCGATCTCGCTGGTCATGTCGTACGAAGGCCAATAAGTATTCGATGCCGGGGCACAATCACCCGCGTCGTCCCGCAAGAAGGGGGGCGCATTGGCATTGGGGCTACCATCGATCACTACAAATTCTCCCGATTAAGGAAGGTAAGCAGGCGGTGAAAAGGACGCAAGAGATGGAGTGGTGCTTGAGGTATCGGCTAGGTGTTGTGACAGAGACCAGGAAAATAACCGGAGAGACCCAACGAGGGTGTGGCGTTGAGAGTCCCTGATAAAACTCAAATGCGGAACTGGGCGGCGACGATCGGCATCCGCAGCTTGCCTCGGAAGGCTCGATAATGAGGAACAATTGGTTGGGCTTGGTTTCGTCCCGTTCCGCCCAATTACAAGGAGTGTTGCCGATCACAGCGGAAAGCAGGAAGCGGTGGCGAATGGCTGGGCCGCGGTGCGCGTCAATCCACCGCTCAAGCGTAAACCTGATGAAGGATGTTGCATCGCATTCCGCCCTTTTCCAATCTCCGGGGACGGCAATGCCCAGCTCGACGAGAGACTTCGACAAGATCACAGCCAGGTGGTCATCGGCAACCAACCGGTGAACCAACGGGACAGCGTCGAGTCGTGCTAGTAGGAAACCCCTTCCCTGTCCCATCAACTGATGGGAGGAAGCCAGCCGGGCGGGGCGTCGAGTGGCGTGGAGTTGTGGACTCGAGCGCTCGCCTCGATTGCGGCAGCGCAGAGAGTGGCGGCACGTTGCAATTCCGGGCATCTCGCAACCCCCCCGAGGAGTGTCTGGTAAGGGGCGTGGCGGGCGTGGCGGGCGTGGCGACCCTGGCGAAGTCTTTCAAGTTCCGCCAGGGCCGCACGCTTCGTCACCTCCTTGCTTGTTGGATTTCGGCTCATCAGGGTACCCCTTCGAACCGATGGCTCGGGCGAACCGATGGTGTCCTGTCCCATTCAATTGCTGCCATGGGATACGCCGGATAAACCTCGGGAAAAGCCCCAAGACCCGCTTCGAAAAACCGCATTGTGTGCAGCACGATCTTCTCCAGGTGCAGGAGAATGGGCCGATTCACAACCGTGAACAATAAGGCGGGACAGAACAATCAGGTTGCGGATTTCCTCCGGAGAGAGCTTGGGATCTGGGTCCGGGAGCTTTTGACCATGAAATTCGAAATGGCGAGAAAGTACGTGGCTCTCCATCAGAGTGCGAGACCTCCCTTCGATTGAGGAGGACTATTCGGGGTTCAAGGTCCTCCATCGTCTCTCCGCATCTGGTAGGCAGAGTCGCAAGGGGAGCGTAATATGACGGGGGCTAGTTCGTAAATGCACGCGTACATCCCTAACCCTTCTTCTCACGATCGAAGAAACATCATGCCACTTCTTCCAGCTTAGGCATATTCACCGAACGAAAAAGACGGCAGCAAGACACGGGATGCCCAGCCCCATGAAAATCCAAACGACCCTGCCTGTACGCTGTTCAGCATCACTGGAGTGTAGAATTGCGGTCGCGAACGAGCCGGTGGAGTGTATACTGCCGTGGCTCAGGGGGCCAAGATGGAAGTCCCGGCTGTCGTAGCAAAGTGAGAAGATCCTGTTCTAGCAAAGTAGAAACTTCCGGTTGGTGTAGGTCAAGCTGGAGGGATGAGAGAACAGGAACTTTGTATGAGTCAAAAAGATCGGGATCGATTGA
>Ga0187861_10005362_pt1 | contig 10293 bp, 9 predicted proteins | sample June2016WEW_10_1_3_FD_132986 | JGI IMG/M metagenome (GOLD analysis project Ga0187861, IMG submission 132986) | Peatland microbial communities from SPRUCE experiment site at the Marcell Experimental Forest, Minnesota, USA - June2016WEW_10_100 | ecosystem: Environmental > Terrestrial > Soil >...
AAGCTGCTTCACCCGCTCCAGGACTTCTTGCTTGCTAAGCAGGCCCTTCTCGGTGAGCAGTTCCACCAGCGCATTGAGGGTCAGCATGTTCGAGTAGGCCAGTTCCTCGAAGCTGACGGTCTGGCTGTTGCGTTCGGATGCCACGTTCGCCCTCCTTCACCACGGACACCTGCTGAAGTGCGGTCCACGAAGCTGGCGAACCAAAACGGGCTTGCCAGAAGGGGAGCAGGCAGGGTGGGGGGCAACTGTTCCTGCCAGCCAGCATATTCAATCTCTACTTTCTTGCTTAGACTAAGTCCGCGATTTCCCCGTTGCCGCGCTTCGCCGCAATCCTGGGGACAGGTGCAATTTCGTTTCTCATCTATTGGTTCGCGGCGGTAATCAATTGGATGTGGAACCAGGAATTCCGGGCTAAGAAGATTGCAACTGGCGCAAGTATTTTCGGCGCGGTATGCGTCCTTGTCTTGGGATATGGCTTGTTCGTGCAGATAATCCATCCTGTTGCACCTCATGTCCTGCTAACGAGTCCAGCTTTTGCGTGGATATGTTTTGTTGGAGGCTTGATTTTAAGCGCGTGGAGTTTCATTCGGCCTGGCACACGGCGCGAGGTATGGGCAAATAAAACAGCGACAGTCGCCCTCTTGCGAAGTCCGTACACCGGAGATTCCCTGCATGTTGTCAGCGAAGACGGTCATGAAGCTTTGGTCAGCCAGGCAGGGGAACGGTTTCCGGTTCGCAACGGAATTCCCGTCTTTTTAGACCCGGAAAAGCTCACTGGGTCCAACCGCAAGTACAACCGGCTGTATGAAAGTATCGGCGGCTTCTATGATGACATCCAGAGGGTGGCGTGTGCTTTCCGGGGCATCAATCCAGACCAATACCTTTTGAGTTATCTACGCTTCCTTGAAATCAATCCTGGTGATTCAGTGCTGGAAACATCCGTGGGCACCGGTCTCAACTACAAGTACCTTCCGCGTGGTGCAAGACTATTTGGTCTTGATCTCTCGGCGGAAATGCTGACGAATTGCCAAGCCAATCTGCGCCGCTGGGAGATGGACGCCGATCTTTTTCTCGGGAATGCCGAGGACCTGCCGTTCGCCAATGACAGTTTTGATGTTGTCTTTCACGTGGGAGGCATCAACTTCTTTAATGACAGAGCAAAAGCGATCCGGGAAATGATCCGTGTTGCAAAGCCAGGGAGCCGCATCCTGATTGCCGATGAGACCGAAAAGCACGTGAAAAGCACCTATGAACGAATTCCCATTACCAGTGGATACTTCAAGAACCGCCAGGAAGCTGTCACAGCTCCTATTGATCTCGTACCCCCAGAGATGCAGGAAACACATCTTGAGATGCTGCGGGATGGGCGATTCTACGCGTTGACATTTCGTAAACCCTCCTCCGCGATGCCAAATCTCACAAACTCGCATACATTGGGCTAAATCGCGCCGCGATCTTCCCGCTGGGTGATTCGTGGCCTGTGCAATGCCACTCTCGCTCAATGTAGCCCAGGCGAAAAGCCTCAGGACAATTCTTCATAACCCAGAGTCAGTGCTCGATCGGCTAATCGGAGAAGTGCCCGTCACTGGCCACATACGGGGTTCGAGCCCTGGGGAAAAGAGCCATAAGACGGGACACTGTTGTCAGCCGCGTTTCCATGCATACTGGGCCGGCGGCGAGGGAGGCCGCCGGTATGCCAGGACGAAAAACAAAAAAGGGGAAGTCCCGTTGCACGAGAACCGTTCTTCGGATTCCAGATTTAGAACAGTCGAAGACGGCTGTTCTCAACTCACTTCCCGCCAAGACTTCTCAAGAATCCTACGCTCACGCTATCGATGAGTTTATTGCATGGTACTGCTCAGAACCGCGCCTTGCCTTCAATCGCCCCGTTGTTCTTCGATATCGAATCTATCTGGAGCAGAAGAATCTCGCTCCCTCGACCATCAACGTTCGCCTTGCTGCGGTGCGCCGTCTCGCCTATGAGGCGGCGGATACTGGACTCCTGAGTCCGGAACTTGCGGCCGGTATCCGGAGGGTGAAGGGGGCCAAACGGTTGGGGGTGCGGATTGGAAACTGGCTCACTGCGGAGCAGGGCAGAACACTGCTCCAGAGTTCGGGCTCGGACACCCTACGGGGCAAACGTGACCGGGCGATTCTCTCCGTGCTGCTGGGGTGTGGACTCCGGCGTGCAGAGCTCGTTGGTTTGAGCGTGCAAGACCTGCAGATTCGGGAAGACCACTGGGTGTTCGCGGACCTGATTGGAAAGGGCAAGCACATTCGGACTGTGCCCGTGCCAGGATGGGTAAAGACGGCCCTCGATGATTGGACCGCAAACGCGGACATCACAGGCGGAAACATTTTCCGTCGCGTGAACAAAAATGGAGTTGTATGGGGCGAGGAAATCTCGCCCAAAGCAATCTGGCACGTCGTCAGACGTGCTGCTCAACGCGCCGGAATCCAAGGCCTCGCTCCACATGACTTGCGTCGGACCTGCGCTCGTCTGTGCCATCTCGCGGGAGGAGAGTTGGAACAGATTCGGTTTCTCCTGGGTCACGTCTCCGTTGAGACGACCGAACGATACTTGGGCTGCAAGCAGAAACTCCGAGACGCTGTCAACGACCAACTTGGGTTGGAAGGGGTGTGAGCGGCCGTTTATCCGAAGGGGACTTCGGGGGCGTTTGGTGGTGGGAAGGGGATTTCACACCAGTGATCCACGGCTGCGACAAGCAACCTGCGGTAAGAGGCCCCCCTAGAGCCTCCAAACGTTTGAGTTCAGCCCCAGCCGTGGCCGCGGACGGAACGAAAGGTTAGGCGGCACCGGCCTGTGCTCGATCGCGTGCTTTATCGGGCTCAGCTATCCCAGACGGCCTTAATCCCTTAAATAGAAGCCAAAAACTCAGTGCTATATCGAAAATACCCATCGGCGTATCGAACCACCACAGGTCAACGATCTTGTCGAAGTTGGGGAAAATGTAGAAAACGAAAGTACACGCCACGCAAAATGCAGACGAGATCACGCCGAAGGCAGCCAGTGCTCGAGGGATATAGCGGGACTTGAACCATAGGTAGCCGCAGACCGTGGATGCCAATGCACCAAACAGCAGTCCAACGTAATAGTAGTCAAAACGCGTGCCGAGATAGAGCCTCGCCAAGGCCTGCAATCGCGCCGCTTCAAATGCTTGCAAGTAATCAGCGCCACTGAGGAGCCGCAGAGCATCAAAGAGATTGAGCGTCATAACAAGCCACATCAAGACCCATACGAGCCTCCAGAATGCCGCAAGCAAGGCAAGGCCCCGATTGACCGGTTTGAGAATCACGTAGAGCGCTGTGAGAAGCACGACAACGCCTGCGCAGTAAATGAGATCGCCGACGATGCCGATACGAAAGAGTCGTTCGTGCGCCAGGATATTCCGAGCGGTTTCGGCATTGTTGTCGACAATCAGACGGTCGTGGATACCAAAATTGACGTAGACCACGGTCGCGAACGTGATTAGGTATGCAAAACCCGCGACTCTTACAGCTTTGCGTTGTGACTCGTCGATGGTGTGGATCGCCATTTTTATTCCGCCTCAGCGGCATTATGCCCCAAACCACCGCCCAGTTTCACGCATAACTATTGAAAACAGCCCTTTCCACCAGCAATCAGCCACGCTGTCCCCAAATGGGATTCCGTTCCTCGAAGGGGACTTCCGGAGGATCAGGAGGTTGCACTTCAACGAATAGGCCGTAAGATCGGCATAGGGGCGGCGGTCACCCGCCGACCCCTGCCACACCACCGTGCGTACGGGTCCGTACACGGCGGTTCGAGTTGGTTACGCTAGCACCCCTCGATCAGTGTCGGAAGTCCGAGTGATTTGAAGTATGTATTGGAAAGCCCAACAGACAGGGCCTTAGCCCGCGCAAGGTACCAAGGGCCCCGCCCGCTGCCAGCGGTGTTGCTCGCCAGCCTGGGACGCACCCCCAGTTGCAACAGCGCCGCCCGGCGACGGCGTGGGGTTTTCCACTGCCGCCACAGAGCCGCCCGAAGCCGCAAGCGGACCCAGCGGGTGAGGTAAACGAGCACTTCGGGCGTTTCGCAGAAGCCGAAATAGTTGCGCCAGCCCCGCAGATACGGGGCCAACTCCGCTATCGTCGTCTCGATGCTGACGCCCTTGGCCCTTCGCGTGATCTCCCGAATTCGTTGCTTAAACCGATCCAAGGCCTTGGGCGCTATGACACGCTTGACCTCCGGGCCGGCGCTAAAGCTGAACCCGAGAAACTTTCGTTCCCGTGGTCGCGCCACCGCACTCTTCGTCTCATTTACCTTGAGCTTGAGCCTTTGCGTGATAAATCGCGTGATGCTCTCCATCACCCGTTGACCCGCCCGCTCGCTGCGAACGTAGATGTTGCAGTCGTCCGCGTAACGAACGAAACGATGTCCCCGGCGCTCCAGTTCGCGGTCGAGTTCGTCGAGCACGAGGTTGCTTAACAGGGGCGAAAGAGGTCCCCCTTGGGGAGTCCCTTCCACACTAGGGCTAACCAACCCGTTCTCCATCACCCCGGCATTCAGGAATGCCCGGATGAGTTTCAACAGCCGCTTGTCCTCGATCCGGTTCGCGATCCTGCCCATCAGTTTGTCGTGATTGACTCGATCGAAGAATTTCTCCAAATCAAGATCAACACACCAGCCGTGACCTTCGGCGATGTACTGCTGCGCCTGGGCCACCGCCTGATGAGCCGACCGTCCCGGCCGAAAACCGTAGCTGTGATCGGAAAATGTCCGGTCCCACCGCCCCTGCAGAACCTGCATTACCGCTTGCTGGATAAACCGATCCAGCACCGTCGGGATGCCAAGCTTTCGCACCCCGCCGTCCGGCTTGGGGATTTCCACCCGCCTTACCGGTTTCGGTTCGTAGGTCCCGCTCAACAGTTGTTCCCGGATGGCTGGCCAGTGCCGCTTCAGATAGTCCGACAGCGCCACGACCGTCATGCCGTCGACGCCCGAACTACCCTTGTTCGCCTTCACCTGCCGCAATGCCTCCTTCAGGTTTTCTCGCTCACATACCTCCTCCATTAATCGGTCGGTTTTAGCTGGGTTTTCGAGTCCACTTGTCGCCCCCGACGATTCAGTCTCTTCCCCTGCGACACCTCGGGCTGCACCCGTCAGCGCAGATGAGAAGTCCAGTTCCATCTGGATATTCTGCCGCTTGTCGTCGGTGAGACTCATGGCCTACTCACCGCTCTTTCTCGTTCGGGCCTTCTCCGTAGCCGGATACTATGCCCGATGCTGACTTCTGCTCCGCGGTCAGGTTGCCTTTCGGCAGCCTCAGTCGCCGAGGCGACACGAAGCAGATCTCCTGGGGTAAGCTCAGCCGCCTTCCGTGCACAATCGCCGAATCTACGCTTCGCACCTTGATGGAAGTGGACTTCGCGGTAAGTTGCCCGCTCGTCCGGTGCTGGCGCCTTATATCCGATTCTTGTCCATCGACTCGCACGTTTGATCCATGCTGCCTTCGGACCCCACCTCGCGGCGGTAGCCCTTGCATCATCACTAGGCCTTCACCTCCATCAGGTTGGCCAGAGGACTTTCACCTCCAAGCTGCTGAGCATGCCCAGCACACAACTAAGCCGCTGGCGCGGCGGACTTAGATTGGTGCGTTAGATGACGGGCCGCGTTAACTTGGGGGTTACAGAAAGGAGGTTTCTGTGACCCCACTTCGTCAACGGATGCTGGAGGAACTCCAGCGTCGCAACTATTCACCTGCCACAACGCGCGGCTACATCCTCGCGGTCAAGCAGTTCGCGCAGCACTTCGGTAAGTCTCCAGAAAAAATGGGAGCCGAGGAGATACGCCGGTTCCAACTTTACCTGCTCAATGAAAAAAAGCTCGCCCCCGGCACGGTGGAGACGCGCATGTCAGCCCTGCGCTTTCTCTACAAGAAGACCTTGAAGCGACGCGATCTTGCCTACGATGATCTGCTCTTCCCCAAGACGCCCCGAAAGCTGCCGGTCGTGCTGAGTCCGGAAGAAGTGACACGCCTCATCGAAGCGGCGCCGAACCTGATGTATCGGACGCTGCTGATGGTTCTTTACAGCACGGGCATTCGCCGCACCGAGGCCTCGCTGCTGAAAGTGAGCGACATCGATAGCGAGCGCCGGGTGATTCACATCCGCCAAGGGAAAGGCTCTCGTGACCGTGATGTTCCGCTGACTCCCAAGCTGCTGGAAGCCTTACGCGAATACTGGCGCTGGAAGCGGCCCGAGGTTTATCTGTTTCCCAGCACCCCCGGCCATCGGGGCCTGGAAGGGCCGATTTCCGACACGACGGTTTGGTATGCCTGCAAAAGAGCTGCCTCGAAGGCAGGTATCAAAAAGCGCATCGGACCGCACACCCTGCGGCATAGCTTTGCCACGCATCTGCTGGAAGCCGGCGCCGACCTGCGCACCATCCAGTTGCTGATGGGCCATGAGCGCCTAGAGCACACGACGCTCTATTTGCACCTCTCCCAGCGTCATCTGCATGCCGCCCTCAACCCCCTCGACCAGATCCAGATTCGCGGTTACGGCGAAGCGCGGTCGTCGGAGGATCAGCACACGTGACGCGGCCACCCTGGGAGGTGGCCGATGTCATCCGCAGGGCCGGAAGCAAGTTCCTGGAGCGCTATCGCCAGTCGTTGACCTGGGCGCAGGTCAAAGTGCTCACGGCGATCGTGCGCTGCCGTACGGCTGCACTGGGCGGGCACCGCGACCAATGCCTTCGCTGCGGCTATCAGGCCATCTCCTACAACTCCTGCCGTAACCGGCATTGTCCGAAGTGTCAGACCCAGGCCCGGGAGAAGTGGCTGCGCCAGCGGCAGCAGGAACTCCTGCCGGTGGGCTATTATCACCTGGTCTTTAGTGTGCCGCACGCGCTCGTGCCGCTGATCTGGCAGAATAAGAAGGTTCTTTTCACCCTCTTGTTCAAGGCCACGGCGGCCACCTTGCTGGAAGTGGCCGCCGATCCGAAACATCTCGGTGCTCAGATCGGATTCCTCAGCATCCTGCACACCTGGGGACAGACCTTGCAGCCGCATCCCCACATTCACTGTGTGGTGCCAGGAGGAGGACTGTCGCCCGATCACCAACGCTGGATCGCTTCACCCTCCCACTTCTTCTTACCAGTGAAAGTGCTCAGCCGGGTTTTTCGTGGGAAGTTCGTGGCAGGATTGCGACGCGCTTCTCTCCGCGGTCGGTTGGCCTTCCACGGAGAATGCCTGCCCTGGGCCAACCCGAAAACCTTCGCGGCGTTCTTGCGCACCCTGCTTCGAGAGGATTGGGTGGTCTACGCCAAGCCACCGTTCGGCGGGCCCGAACATGTCCTGCAGTATCTGGCTCGCTATACCCATCGCGTCGCTATTTCCAACCACCGCCTTCTCGCCGTCAGCGACTCTCACGTGACCTTCCGATGGAAGGACTACGCGCATCACAGCCGGCAACGTACCATGACCCTTACGGGCGGTGAGTTCCTGCGCCGCTTCTTACAGCACGTCTTGCCCAAGGGCTTCCCGCGCATTCGCTACTTCGGCTGGCTGGCCAACCGTCGGCGTAGCGAACTGCTTCCCCGCTGCCGCCTTCTCCTCACGCAGATGCCGCCCGCGATACCTGTGGCTCCTGCGGGCGAGCCCGCTGTCTGGCTGTGCCCTTATTGCCACGGGCCCATGCGGGTGGTCGAACGGCTGGCGGCCTTAGAGATTCCCGACGCCGAAAGCAGGAAGGTGAGCATTCATGACAGCTCCTAACGACCTGCGCACACCCGATCTCCCCGCGTGCGCTTCCCCACGCCGGGCGGAAGTGTATTCGGCCACCTGCAAGGCGTTGGGATCGCAAGCCAAATGCCTGCTCCGACAAACCACCATCCTCCCTGAGCGGCATCTTCAATGGTCCTCCTCCCTCACCTCTCGTGCATCCCATCCGCCGTTCGGCCATCCGCTACCATTGAAAACCCATAGGCTCTAGTTTGGCGGACGCCGCGCCAGCGGCTTACTTCTAACGGCTCTATCGAAAGTGCCCCGAACTCACCCCTCCGCCATCATCACAATTCACCCGTCGGGGCACTTCCGATAGAGACCTACCGTTTTACAGCCAAGTGGATAGTGTCCGAGGTCGCGTCCCAGCGCCGGGAAGGGTTGTGGCCTTGACTCGGGGGTTGAGCGGGCGTCTAATCGTGATGTCGCAACCGGCAATCAACGAAGTCGTTCCGGTCAAAGCGGTTGCCATTCGGATTCGCCGGCGGCGGTAGCATGTTGGCCGAACCGGAAAAGCCTCATCAAGATCGGACTGAACGGGACCCATATCCGCTGAGGCTTGGTGAGAATCGATCATGGGCAAAAATGAGATAGTCGATTCGTTCAGGCGACAGCTGTGCCACGTCTATGGCTATGATGAGCACGTCAAGTTCGTCGGTACCCGCAATCCTCCGCCATCGGCAATAGAGATCAAGGCGTCTTTGGAACCTCGCGACTTCCTCAATTTTGCAATCGAGGATTCCATAGCGCTTGAGAAGGAAAGAAATAGGATTAACTGTCTTGGAAACTGCAAAAGGGCGATTGATTCCCAGGTAGATCGCCTAATTGCGCGGTTAGGGTTTCGTCTACTTGCTAGAAAGCAACGCTGGAACGTTCCACGGAAGATTCAATTCATATCTGAAATTGGAGTCGTTGCTCCCAGAATTCTGCATCACGTTAACCAGCTCAGAAATCTTCTTGAGCACGAGTTTGCTCCACCTTCAAAGCAACAAGTTGAGGATGCTTTGGACGTTGCCACCCTATTCATATCCTATGCGGAGCTGGTTAAGATCCCGTCGATGAATTGGACCTTGGCCAGCAAGCTGAGTGTCCGTTACGACTACGATGAGATGGTATTTCATTTTTTCGAGGAGGACCCGTCAGATTTACCGGAAAGTGACCTCTCGCCACGGGTCTCTTTGGCGTATGGCGAGGATGGATTTCAGGATTTCTATGACTTCTTGGTGAAGATCGTTCCGTTGATGGAAAGAAAGCATCGCTTCGGTGAGCCATCTGACGAGGCGGCTGTTCGGAGCGATGGTGCAACGAATGGCGGCTCTCACGATCCGAGCAGGGTAGAACCACCGGTTGTGGCGATGAAGAAATCGATCCGAGGAAAGACCGCTAAGGAAGGGGTGTGTGAAATATCCGGTTCCAGCAGTGGTGACAACGACTCTTGAGGACTTCTCGAAGGGCGATGCGGAGCCGATGACACTCCCGGAGAAAAACTTGTGCTTGGTCGGGCGCAAATGGGTGTATCCTCTCAACCGCTGGAAGGCCAAAAAGCTAATTCCGGTTGAATTTGATAACAACATTGATAGTCCGACAGCGGAACTCCCCTGCCAGCAATTCGTTCCGATAACGGATGCCCACGACGGGTTGAGGATCGGATCATGATCATGACAAGAAAAAAGAAATGGCTGCTCGGGGTTGGGCTGTCCTTGGTCCTGGTAATGGCGGCCCTGTTCGTGGCGGCTTTTTTTCTTTCAAAGCACTTCGAACCCTATATTCGCGAACAGGCGATCGAATACCTGCGCAGGCGCTTTGATAGCGAAGTGGAACTGGCGGGCCTACACGTCAGAATGCCCGAATTTTCGCCGGTGCGTCTATTGCTCACACGCGGACGGGGTGCATGGGCGCGCGTCGACGGCGAGAATCTATTGATGCGCCATAAGGGACGGCGCGACGTGCCTGCCATGTTTGGCATAAGGAAGTTCAGTTTCCAGGTGGACCTGGGATCGCTGTTTGGTCCCCAGAAAATCGTGTCCTTTGTAAAGCTGGACGGCATGGAGATTCACGTTCCGCCAAAAGGCCAACGGCCGGACCTCAGCCGGGGAGATGAGTCGAAAGACCAATTGGCTCAGTCGAACAGCCCGCAGTCGACGGTGCTGATCGAGGAAGTGATCGTCCGGGACGCCACGTTGGTCATCCTCCCAAACGATAAGAGTAAAGTGCCGCTGCGCTTCGATATCGACCGCCTGCGTCTCGAATCCGCGGGTCTGAATGTTGCGATGAAGTATGACGCGACCTTGACAAATCCCAAACCGCCCGGCGACATTCAGAGCCAGGGTAGTTTTGGACCTTGGTCCGCCGAAGAACCCGGCGATACACCGCTCGCCGGCACCTACAGTTTTCGGAATGCCGATCTCGGCGTTTTTCCAGCGATTGCCGGCGTTCTCAATTCCACTGGCACTTTCGAGGGTACCCTTTCCACGCTCAATGCGCGCGGTGAAGCTGCCGTGCCCGACTTCCGTCTGAAGAAATCCGGCAA
>Ga0187861_10005365_pt1 | contig 10292 bp, 4 predicted proteins | sample June2016WEW_10_1_3_FD_132986 | JGI IMG/M metagenome (GOLD analysis project Ga0187861, IMG submission 132986) | Peatland microbial communities from SPRUCE experiment site at the Marcell Experimental Forest, Minnesota, USA - June2016WEW_10_100 | ecosystem: Environmental > Terrestrial > Soil >...
CACAGAAAAGTAGACATGCACCAGGCGGTTGCGCATCGCGCACATCAAAGACCACGGAATTTGCGGATACGCTTCCTCTACGCCGTCAGGGATCCGATTCGCGGCCTCGCCGATAACGATGAGATTCAACTCAACAGCCTTCAGGGTTTTAGCATCGGCGCTAAAGGAGTCAAAATTCATTCCGTGCGTGAAGGCCTGAATCTCGGCGATGGCATCCAGAATGTCCTGAACTCGTTCTCTCCAGTCTCTAGGCGACACGCACGCATTCTCCCAGAATCCGCGCGCGGATGCGCGGCTTGAGGCTGTGGGGAGTTCCCAGATCGACCTTGCAGCCAAGTTGCGATTCGAGGTAATCCTGCAAAGCGAACAAACCGAAATACCCGACGGGGCGGTCGAATTCTACCAGCAGATCCACATCGCTGGCGGGGCCGGCTTCATCGCGGGAAACCGATCCGAACAGGGCAAGCGACTTAACACCATACTTCTGGGCCAACTCAGTACGGCGCTCAGACAAAACACGGATCACTCGCTCGCGGTTCATGATTCCATTCTAATATTAGATCCTGACACATAGTACTCATTTCTGCTTTGCGCTGTCCACCCGCCCGACGTAGTACGGAAAATCCCCGACTGCCTCGGCCTCCCTTCGCGGCCACCTCCGATTGTCCCGGCGATGCCGGCCTCCCATAAGCCCTCCCATCAGCAGCCACATTTTCAGTATGCAGATTATTGCCTGCATGGGGTGGATGGGAAAATCGGAACGCTTCCCGTTTTGAGCGAAAAACGTGGACCCCCATTATTTCAATACATTATGCGCTTGGGCGATATACAGTTGCCTGCCAGGAGGTGCGGCATAATGTCCGGATTGATTGCCAAAGGCGTGGGTCCATGACTGGCGGATGAAACTTGAAAATGCGCATGGCATTGACATAGGCTAGACGCCTGAGGATCCGTGGGCGCCCAATAACTGGAGCGACCGAAATAATTTAGAGGAGTGTTGCGATGCCGAAAGCCAGATCTTGCCTGCCAGCCATCATCCTTGTCTTCATGGTCTGCATTACCGTCGGTGCTCAACAGCCGAAGATTTACTGGGCTGACGAGGTACCGAAGGGATGGAATGGCAAATGGCAGGCAAAGTTTCTGACGATTCCCGAAAAAACCGACTATGCCAGGACAACATCTACGCTCGATCTGCAGGAATTTGTGGACACGTTGAAGTGGAACAGCGAAAACATCGGCGTCATCAATGTGTTCACAAGTGCCCTGCGCAAGGTTGCTCCGGCGATCGTTCTGGCCAATCCGCGCATAACCTCGCCGCAGGAAGCCGTGAGATCAGGGAAACCGGTGATATTTATTGAGGGAAATATCCACCCTGCCGAACCCGAGGGGACAGAGGCCATTCTGATGGCGATGCGCGAGATCCTCTTCGGCAGTCATAAGCAGCTGCTCGATAACCAGATCGTCATCTTCCTGCCGATCTTCAACGTGGATGGCACGGATACCTTTACCACCCAGGATGGAACGCCGCACATCGTCGGCCAGAGAACGAATGCGGCCGGCCTGGACCTCAACCGCGATGCGGTCAAGCTGGAAAGCATCGAAGCCACGGGCCTGTACCAGAACGTTCTCAACCGCTGGGACCCGGTGCTTCTCGTCGATCTGCACCTTATGGGACGAGTCAATCACGGTTATGCAAATACCTATGCCACGTGCACCGTGCCTACGGCCCACCCGGCGCCGCGCGGTTATGTTTGGGACAAGCTCTTCCCTGCCGTGCGCGAGGCGGTGCGCAAGGATTTCGGGCTGGAGACTTTTACCCACTGCCTTTTTGATGAAAGCAGATGGCCGCCGACCGAGTGGAGTCATGACCGTGCCATCTGGAGCAATGAGGCCAAATTCATTGTCAATGACTACGGGCTGCGCAACCGGATGGCGATTATCACCGAGACACCGGGGCATCCGGCATTTGAGCGCCGGATCTATGCGCAATATGCCTACGTCCTGGCGCTCCTCGAATTCACAAATGTCCACGGGAAAGAAATGCAGAAGGTCTGCAAGGACGCCGACGACGACACCGTCGCCAGAGTGCGGGAGAAAGCTGAGTCAGGTGAACTCAGGAACTGGGTCGCCGGCAAATATGAATCCTGGGGAAAGATCGACCTGCTGGCGTATCGGACCAATGTCACGGCCTTTCTGCCGGGCACAAGCGTGCGCGCGACGGCGCCCGGCTCAGCCAGCGGGCCGCCCGAAGTCATCCATGATGTGGAGCATATGACCAAACCCGTGGGAACCAGGGACGCAACGGTGCCGCGCGGATACCTGATTCCCGCCGACCTTCAAGACCTGGCCGCCAAACTGCGCGCCCACAATATCAGGGTTCAGACCCTTGATAAGCCGATGAAGGCTGTCGGTGAAGAGTTCATCGTGGACCGGATGTCCAAACTGCGTCCGGCTAACATGACCGCCCTCGAAGGCGGATTCTTCGGCCCTACAACGCGGGATTTCGCCGCAGGAACCTATTTCGTAGATTTGGCTCAGCCGATGGCAAATGCCGCATTCTACTACCTGGAGCCGCAGGCAGCGGATGGTTTTGTCGGCTGGGGGCTCCTCGATAATTGCCTGCGTTCACTCGGCGTCGATCAACATCCGGTCGTATACCCGATTTTCAAGTTCCGCACTGAGGCAAAATAGAGCTCAGACGGGCTAATCAGGACAATGCACCAACTTCTTGCGACAGAAGAGGTGGTCGAAGTTGAATGCTTCGCATCGATACTCATAGCGAGCCTAATTAAGATGAAATGACCAGGCTGGAGGTAGGGGAGACATGAAACAGCATATTTCGTTCCTTTCCGCACTCTTAGTCACGGGGCTTTCCTTTTTCATTATCGCCAAAACTCCGCCGACAAAAATGGATTATTCGGTCGAAGCCGTTCCGCTCACCCATGTCGACATTACTGACGAATTCTGGGCTCCCAAGCAGGAGATCAACCGGACAGTGTCGATTCAGCATTGCATCCAAAGATCTGAAGAACGGGGAGGAATGACAATCGGCGGAGGCATTCTCGAGGGCGCCGGCTACATGATCGCCAAGCGGCGCGACCCGGTCTTCGAGGAGTTCATAAAAAAAAGAGTTGACGCAACGGCTGCAAGATCGACACCCGCAGGCAGTAACGCCAACCAGGCTGTGCGCGGCGCCGGGCCGTCACCCGAAGCTGCCGCTGCCTATTATGAAGCGACCAACGACCGCAGGTTGCTGGATCTCGCCCTCAACGCCGCGGATACGGCGGATGCCATATATGGCCCCGGCAAGCAGGGCTACATTTCGGGTCATGAAGGCCAAAAAATCGGCCTCATCCGCCTGTTCCGATTTAACGGCGATGAAAGGTATTGGAGGCTGGCTAAATTCTTCCTCGATATCCGGGGCCGGGACGAGTATCAGCAGCAATCTGCGAGTGAATATCCCGGCGAAAGGGAATACAACCAGAACCACAAGCCCGTGCTCGAGCAGACCGAGGCGGTCGGTCATTGCGTGCGCGCGATGTATCTTTATATTCCGCTGACCGATATTGCGGCCCTGACCGGGCAGCCGGAGTACGAGAAGGCCGACGACACACTCTGGCAGGACGTGGTTTCCAGGAAAATGTACTTGACGGGCGGGATAGGCTCCATCCGCCAGCAAGAAAAATTCGGCGCCGCATATGAACTGCCGAACGTGAGCTCCTGGCACGAAACCTGCGCTTCGTACGGGAACGTGGTCTGGAACCACAGACTGTTCCTGCTGCACCGGGATGCGAGGTATATCGACACGATGGAGCGCGTGCTCTATAACGGGTTCCTTGCCGGCGTATCCTTGAAGGGCGATCGGTTTTTTTATCAGAACGTGCTGATGTCCTATGGCAACTACGAACGCTTCGACTGGATCAACGTGCCGTGTTGTCCGCCCAATGTGGTGCGCCTGATGGCCTCGATCGGCAGCTACATCTATGCCAAGACGGCAAACGAGATTTACGTCAATCTCTTTATCGGCTCCAAAGCCGATGTCAAAATTGCCAGCACCGACGTCAAGATCACTCAGGAGACGCGCTATCCATGGGAAGGGAAGGTGAGGATGTCGATTAACCCGGAGCGCGCCGCAAAGTTTACGGTGCTGGTCCGGATGCCAGAGTGGGCGCAGAATACCCCGCTGCCAAGCGATCTTTACCGGTATCTGGACCCAACAAGGGAAACACCGACCCTAAGGGTGAACGGCAGCCCGGTTGCGATCAAATTGGAGAAGGGTTTTGTGCGGCTGGAGAGGGCGTGGAAAGCGGGAGACGTCATCGAGCTCAATTTGCCGATGCCGGTGCACAAAGTGCTGGCGCATGAGCGGGTGCAGGATGACAAGGGGCGGATTGCTTTGGAGCGCGGGCCTCTAGTCTATTGTGTGGAATGGCCCGATAACGGCGGCAGCGCCCTGAACCTGGTGATCCCGGACAACGCGGTGTTGCGGGGAGAATACCGGCCGGACTTGTTGAATGGCATGGAAGTGATCACCGGCAAGGTGCAGGCAGCCGTCCGCGGGGAGGATGGCGTATCCGCGAAGGTCGTGCCGCACAACCTGGTGGCGATTCCATATCATGCCTGGGCAAACAGGGGGATGGGCGAGATGACTGTCTGGATTGCCCGCAATTCCGAAACAGCCCGGATGAAGCCTGTGCTGCCTGATCCGGTAGTTCGCGTGAGCTCATTTGCTGGAATCGAAAAGGCATGGACGGGCTATGGCGATCAGAACGATGATCTCTGTGCGGTCTATGACGGTGTGGACCCTTTGAATTCCGCGGATGAGTCTCACCTCTATTTCCGGATGCGGCCTCCCGGGGACAAACCGGCATGGATAGAATATGATTTTAAGGCTCCCACACAGGTCTCATCATCCAAAGTTTATTTTGCGGATGACCGCCGGTTCTGCCGGTTGCCGGCTTCCTGGCGCATTCTGTACAGGGACGGAGACACATGGAAACCGGTGGCAAACACTGAACCCTTCACGGTCGACAAGGACAGGTTTAACCAGGCTACCTTTAAGCCGGTAATGACGACGGCCGTTCGCCTTGAGGTCGAGCCTCAGAACATCCTATACAGAGCCGGCGCCGCCGGACCCCCTGCGGCAATGAGAATCAGCAAGGACACCATCTGGCGCGAGCTCGGCATCATCGAGTGGCGCGTGAAGTGAACCGGGATCGCAGGGGATGCAGAGAAAGACACCACCAACGCACCTGCGGTCCCGATTCCGCCGGCTATCGGCCGCGGCGGCGTGAACGACTCTATTGTTGAGCAACCCGCACGTCGAGCAACTGGCCCGCCGAGGAGTTGGGCAAAGCCTGGAATTTCACCGTGATCTTTTGCTTGCCGCGCGTCAGCTGCTCGGGCAACTTGTATTCGTAGTCGAAAACCTCGGTCGGATGAATCTCGAGCGACTGCGTCGCGACTTTTTCACCATCCACCAATATGTCAAAACTCCGTTGGCGGCCTTCACTGCCGACAAAAGCACAAACCAGCACCAAAGGCCTGTCCGGTGACACCTGCAGGTCATAACTGAACCAACCGTTGCGCGCAGCGTCCCGAACTCCCTTCCCTTCAAAGGAGCCGCGATTCGAATTCTGCTGCTGCAGGTTGTGGTCGCGTTCACTCAGCTCATTGCTGACGATCACCGCATCGATCGTGCGGCGCTCGATCTCGCTGCGGTGCGATTCCCGGGCAACCGCGTCGGCCTTTCTCCTGGCCCACTCCTCGTTCGAGTAGACCTTCCAGTAAACCGTGTAGCGAATGTCGGAGGCCTTGTAGAACGGGACCAGGGTCACGTCCTTCGGCTGGGCCAGACCGCCGGTCTGGAAATACAGCGGCTTGCCCGCCACCGGCTTCACTTTGCCGATCACGTCCTTGACCGCGCCAACAAATGCGGGAACAACCACCGAGGGCACCCGGTTGAGCGGCGGAGCGCTGGGGCCGTAGCGCGTGTTCTGATCCAGGCCGTCCTTGCCGAGATCTCCGGCCAAGACAATAGGCCCGTAGAGCAATGCGATCACAGTCGGATCGTCCGGCATCGCTTCGATGCGCAGGCTCATGGGCAACCGGACCTGTATGGTATCACCGGTCTTCCATTCCCGCTCGACGGCAACATAGGATCCGGGCTTGGCGGCGATGGCCTCGTTCCGGCCGTTGACCGCAACTGTCATTCCCGATTGCGCCCATGCCGGGTAGCGGACTTTCAAGGCCAGCCGCACCGGCTTCTGGCACTCGATAGTCAGCTTCGTCGTGTCCTGCTCGGGAAACCTGGTTTCCTGCCGGACCACGAGCCCCTTGTCCTTCCACGTGAGCTGAGAAGCCATGAAGAGGTTTACATAAAGCGACTGTTCGTCATGGAAATAAATGGAGTCGCCATATTTCGCCGGATTCTCCATGCCCGTGCCCACACAGCACCAGAAAGACCTGTCCGGCGTTGAATATGTCTTGAAGGCGCCCGGCCGCATCGGCACGTAGTAGCACATCATCCCGGTATCGGGATCCTGCGCGGCCAGAATGTGGTTGAACAGGCCGCGTTCGTAGAAGTCCATCTTCTCGGCCGACGGATCCAGGGCGAAGACATGGCGCGTCAGCTTGAGCATGTTGTAGGTGTTGCAGGTCTCAGTGCTGGAGGGGCCCATGAATTTCGAGAACTGGTCGATGGGGAAGAAACTCTCGCCGTCAGTGTTGCCGCCGATCACAAAGGAGCGGTGCAGGGCGACACGTTCCCAAAAAAACTTGGTGATGTCGTAGTAGCGCTGCTCCCCGGTCAGTTCATATTCGCGCGCAGCGCCGATGACCTTCGGAAACTGGGTGTTCCCATGTAACCGGGTGGGTGTGTCCAGGTTGTCCACGCCCGCGGCCCACTGATCGAAATACGCCTTGTGATTGAACTTGAAAGCTATGCGCAGGTACTCAGGATTTCCCGTGACGGAATAGATATTCGCCAGCACCTCGTTCATGCCGCCGTGCTCGGTCATGAGCGCCGCCTGCTGCTACTCGTCCGTAAGACGGTCGACTCGGAACTTGACCCAGTCGGCCATCTTGGTCACGACCCCGAGAGCCTGGCGGTTGTCGCAATAGAGATACATGTCGAGCAGGCCGGCCATGATCTTATGCAGCGTGTAGTAGGGCGCCCACACCTGGATGCGCTTGTCGACGCGGTCGAAGAACTCCTCCGGATATGCGGACAGGAATCCCTGGTTGAATCCCTTTGATGGCAAGGCCTGTTGCACCTTGGCCAATTCGGCGACGATGTAGCCGGCTCGGTCCTTAAAACGTGCATCACCAGTGCTGGCATACATCATGGCGCAGGCAGACAGATAGTGTCCGACGCTGTGCCCGCGCAGCTCGCCCGTCGGTTCTTCCCAGCCCCCGAGTGGTTGGGCGGTGGAAGGGAGGCCGGCGGTCACGCGAAAATTATGAAGCAGCCGATCCGGATCCAGTTCGAGCAGGTACTTCTGGTCGCGCAGCATGGCGTCGCGGAAGGGACCGTCGAGCAGACGCACATCCTGAAGATCGAAAGGGGAGGCCTTGAGCGTTACCTTGTCCGGAACTTTTACTTTCGGTCCCGGGATGAATGAACCGGCCGAAAATGCGAGTGGAACGGCAATAAAAAGAATCACCGACCAGGCTGTCATTCTCCTCATATTTCTACCCCCTCACTTCTGGCTCCCATATCCCGCCGAGGTATGATCCGGCGGCTATCGGAAATCGGGCGTTGGCAACAGCCGAGCCTTCTGGGTCAGCTTAGTCTCGCCCACCTGGAGCGTGATTAGGTACTCACCCGGTGGCATGGCCGCGCGTGGGCCGCCGCCACGGCCGCCGCCACCGCCGAAGCCGCCACCCTCCGAGGACACGCGGTTGATGCCAGCCCTCTGCGTGCCCGGCAGCGTTCGGACAACGTTGCCGGTCTGATCCGCGATGGTGATCGAGACCGGTTGCGCGGCGTCCTGTTTCAGATAGTAATAGATGAGCAACCCGTTCGGTTCATTCGGCGTGCTCGGAAACATATCACCCAGGAGCCGGTAGTTGCCCTGCGCGCCGTCCCGCCGGATCGGCTTCGGCTTCACCGCGAACAGGTAGGCGGTCTTGTCCAGGTTCTCCTCGGTCATCTCGCGAATCGGCGCGATGTCCAGCACCCAGATGCCGCGGCCATAAGTGCCGGCCACCAGATCCTGCTCCCGCGGGTGGACAACCATGTCGGTGACCGCGGCCGGCGGCATGTTGCTCTTCAGCGCCACCCACCGCGCGCCGCCGTCAATGGAGGCATAGACGCCGATGTCGGTGCCGGCAAACAGCATCGACGCCTTTTGCAGGTCCTCGACGATCGAGTTGACGGGCCACTGCGGGAGATTGCCGGATATGCTCTTCCAGGTGGCGCCGTAATCGGTGGTCTTGAACAGGTAGGGTTTGAAAATGTCCTGTCGCCGCCCGGTCTTGGTGACGTAGGCCGTTCCCTCGGCGAAGCGCGATGCGTAGACGCGGCTGACCCAGACGTTCTCCGGGCCCCCGGCAGCCGCGATGTTTTTGGTAACATCCGTCCAGTTCGTACCGCCGTTTCGCGTTACCTGCACTTTGCCGTCGTCGGTGCCAACCCAGATGACCCCCGCGGTCAGGGGCGATTCCGAAATCGTGCTAATGTCGCAGTACACGATGGCGCTGCCGGCCGCGCTCTTGTTGATCTTGGTCGGATCGTTGTTGGTGAGATCGGGGCTGATCTCCTGCCAGTGATCGCCGCGATCCGTTGATTTGAAGAGCACCTGTGCGCCCGCGTAAATCGTCTTGGGATCGTGCGGGGAGAGGATGAAGGGAGCGATCCAGTTAATCCGCAGCGGATCGCCTTGGGCGCGCCTTGGCGCGATGAGGATCCGTTCGTGAGTTTTCTGGTCGTACCGGCCGAGCCCGCCGAACTCCTGCGTGTTGTACACCCACCGGCTGTCGGTCGGGTCCACCTGGTTGTACATGCCGTCGCCGATGCCGACCGTCACCCAGTCATCAATCCCGATGCTGCCGGCCCAGCCGTTGCTCGGCCCTTCCCAGCTCTCGTGATCCTGAAGACCGGCGTAGATGTTATAGGGCGTATCCATATCGACGCCCACGGCGTAAACCTCGCCGCCCCGGATAGTCTGGTAGTGCTCACAGGTCCGGCCGCCGTCGAAAGACTGGCAGACGCCGCCGTCCGAAGTCGCAATCATACGATCGGAATCTTCCGGATCGATCCACAGAGAACGGAAGTCGCCGAACGCGCGCCCGAATACTCTCAGCCCGCCGCGGCCGCCCCAGGTTTTGCCGCCGTCGGCCGAACCGTTGAAACTTGATCCTGTGATCCAAAACCGATCAGGATTATTCGGATCGACGACAAGCTGGTTGAACGAGTAGCCGGCCTTGCCGCTGACGTCGACCTCATCGGGATTCACCTTGCGCCAGGTGGCGCCGGCGTCATCGGTGCGATACACCTGCCCGTTGATAGTGTCGGTAGCGTTCCGCGGGTTGGGCCGCAGGTTGTGGTTGTCGTACACCGCATAGAGGACGTCGGGTCTGCTGCGGCAGATGTCGATTCCGATGCGCCCCATCGGGCCTTTCGGCAGGCCGTTGAGAAGCTCGGTCCAGGTTGCGCCGCCGTCGGTCGTCTTATAGATACCGGTACCGGGACCGCCGTCGTCGATCACCCAGGCCAGGCGCTCATGCTCGTAAGTCGCCGCATATAGAACTTCCGGATTACGCGGATCGCGCACCAGATCCACCGCGCCCGTGCGGTCGTTGACGTATAGGACCTTCTTCCAGGACTTGCCGCCATCGGTGGTCTTGAAGACTCCGCGCTCGGTGTTCTGCGTGGCTAGATGCCCGAGTGCGGCGATGTACACCGTGTCGGGCCGGGTCGGGTGGATCACGATGCGCGCGATGTGCTGCGTGTCCTTCAGTCCCATGTTCTGCCAGGTCTTGCCTCCGTCGGTCGACTTGTAGACACCGTCGCCCCAGTAGGCGCTGCGGGTCGCCGAATTGTCGCCAGTTCCCACCCAGACCAGGTTCTCATCGGACGGCGCCACGGCGATGGCGCCCATGGAGTAAATGTTCTGGCTGTCCATGATCGGTTCGAACGTCACACCGCCATTGGACGATTTCCAGACGCCGCCGGAGCGCAGCGCGGCATAGATGGTATTGCGATGCGCTTTGGCGGGCGTTTCCGGTATCGCGACCGCGACCGTCCAGGCGCCGGCGCGGTACGGCCCCAAGTTCCGGTACGTGAGCCC
>Ga0187861_10005367_pt1 | contig 10287 bp, 8 predicted proteins | sample June2016WEW_10_1_3_FD_132986 | JGI IMG/M metagenome (GOLD analysis project Ga0187861, IMG submission 132986) | Peatland microbial communities from SPRUCE experiment site at the Marcell Experimental Forest, Minnesota, USA - June2016WEW_10_100 | ecosystem: Environmental > Terrestrial > Soil >...
AAAGCCGTTCCCGTTCCTATAGCGACCAGAGTGTCCATATTGGAGGAAAAATGCAGAGCCCTTTTCCATGCGATAATGAAAAACTCCCGTCCGAATATTGCCAGTACCGGAACTGCGAGGACAAGCATGATCCAGTGGGAATATGGGATTTGGTGAAAGACCATTGAGATCAGAAATACCGGGATGGAGAAAGCCACCGACATGAGGGTATTGAACTTTAGTCGCTTTAACCTTCTGTTCTGGGAAGCCTCCTGGTCGCCGGCGCTGACAGATCTATCGGTAATAAGTTTATATCCGATCCCATCAACTACTTTTACCATGAAGGCAGGATCGATGAGTTGAGGCTCATATTCCACTACAACCTGTTCCATGGCAAGGTTCACCACTGCTGACTTTACGCCTTTCTGAGCCGAAAGTATCGTTTGTATGCTCAGGGCGCAGGAAGCGCACGACATTCCTTCAACCGGGTATATTTCTTTAACAGTTGACACCAGTGTCAATTTTTATGCAAAGTTACGACAAATCAAACCCTGTTAAATTCTTCCCTTCAAACCCATGTTATGTCGAGCTTTGAAGTGCCCGGGACAAAAGTTGATTCACGATTGGACGATCTTTGAGTTACGATTGAATTGTGAGATTGACGATCGACGAGTAAAAGATTGAAAAATCGTAAATCGTAAATTAATTATAATTCATTCTGAAATCGTAAATCGTCTAATCGTAAATATGTTTTTCTTTCCGTCCTTCAAGTTCCAGCAAATCAAAATAAGATTTCACCTTAATCCGGCACCCGTTAAGAAAAGTTGACGGATATGGCGGATTTCCAAGAACATAAGGATAAATGTGCTCTTTGACAGGGAAACTGCAGCTAGAAACAAAATTACCGGTACAAGAATCGTTTTATACTTTTCTTGGGCGTTTTTTCGAATTCCGATTCTGTAATCTCAAAACCGGCGATGTGGATGTATTTTGGCAAACGATGTTTCAGGTCATGTATATATCCTTTGAATATTTCCGGTAGTTTTTCTTTTGTAACGCCTGCTCTATCCATTGCATCAGCGTCGGGAAAAATCAATGCGATCAATGATTTATCACGTTCGATGATCAGTGATTCCATGACGAGAAACCGGTTGTTCAGGATAGATTCGATTTCTTCGGGATAGATGTTTTTACCCGAAGGGCCGAGGATCATACTTTTGTTCCGGCCCTTGATATGGATATTTCCTTTTTCATCAATCACACCCAGGTCGCCAGTGTGCAACCATCCGTTTTTTTCAAGTATGGAATGGGTTGCTTCATCATTTTTATAATATCCCAGCATTACATGATTTCCCCTGACGAGGATCTCACCTGCAATTTTCCGGGGCTCAGGCGAATCGATCCGGATATCCAGTTCATCCACTATCCGTCCCGAAGCGCCCAGTTGTGTTGTTTTCCAGGAGGCATAGGAGATCAGTGGGCCGCATTCCGTCATGCCATATCCGACGGTAAAAGGAAACCGGATCTTCCGGAAAAAACGTTCTGCCTGGCTGTTGAACGGAGCACCTCCAATGACCAGTTCCCTGAAGTTACCTCCGAATACATCCACCATTTTTCCCCGGATCTTCCGGAATATCAGTTGATTTAATAAGGGAATATGCGACAGGATCTTGATCGCAGGTTTTCGCAATACCGGGATCAGCTGCGATTTGTAGATTTTTTCAATCACTAATGGTACCGAGAGGATAAGTTCCGGCCGGATTTCCTGAAAGGCCTGCATGATGATCTTTGGAGAAGGGGTCTTCGTCAGGAATGTGATATCACACCCGAGGGTAAACGGGAAGAGGAATTCGAACGCGCATCCGTAAGTATGCGCCAAAGGAAGGAATGAAAGGATCCGGTTTTGAGGATTTAATGGCATATTCCGGTGAGCATAAAGGATGTTGCCGAGAAGACTCTTATGCTGTAACACAACACCCTTTGAGAATCCCGTGGTTCCTGAGGTATAACTGATCACAGCTATATCTTCACTCCCGCAAGCCTCGAAATTGATCATCTCAGGCGTAACCCTTTCAAGAGATCCGGTTGCGGATTTTGTAATATCTTTTTCAACAGGAGAATCTCCGCTTTTATAGAGAACCGATAGATCCTGTATCTTCAATATCTGCCGGATCAGTGGCATGGCTCCCGGGTCAAGGCTGCTGAAAAGGGAATCTTCCGCAAAGAGAAGAATGGAATCGGAATGGGTGACGATATGGTGAACGTCTGCCGGTTTGAAATCCGGCAGGATAGGTACGATCACCGCGCCATAGGTGACGGTGGAAAGGTAGATTGCTCCCCAATTGGCGGAATTCTTCCCAAACAGGGCAATTTTATCTCCTTTTTTAATCCCGGATTCCCTGAACATTTGATGGATCTTCAGGATTCTTTCGCCGACCTCTTTATAGGTAAAACTGTTTCCGCCGTAATCGGAGAGCGCTCTGAACTCCCAGTTATCCCGGATGGCATTGGCGAATAAAGAAATTAAATCGGTAGATGTGTCGTTCATACAGACTGTTATTCGTTCCTATTATATGAAAAGCAGGATATGAAAGATTCTTGTTAACCACCTGTTGTCAAACAAAGATACAAAAGTTCTGGAATTCCATTTACACTCTTTTTTTCTTATTAATTGAACTTGGTATTAATGAAAATGAAAAAAAGAAGACAGTTCTATTACGGTTTGTAAAGCATGAAAAAATAATTATCAATTTTCACTTCCCCTGATGGCCAATGGCCAATCCGATTTTGATCCCAAGATTAATCACCGGCCCGAAGAGGATCCGGTTATTTACATCAGGAGAATGATCCGGATGCTTCCACCACATTTGGTTGTCGTCATGGTATTCATAGATGCCATATAGCAGCTGATGCAGCATAATGTACTTGATTCCCCCTCCCAAATACCAATCAATCACAAATTTTCCATATCGCTTCATCAACCCAATGCGGAGACTTAATCCAAAGTCATTCCTGTACTGATCTTGAAGGGCACCAGAGCCATCCCCCTTATCCGGCCAGTCGGTACGCACACCGGTGAACCACAGATTCCGGTACATCATTACTATTCCCAGGTATCCCCCTGAATAGAAAAAATATTTCGGGTATGTTGTGACAGAAAACCCACTATAATTGTATAAAGGATAGTCGATCGTATAATAAGCATTGGCGGAGGGAATCCCCAGGATTGCGCTGAATTCGGTCTCCCAGGTAAAATTTTTACTAATCAGGCGCTCATAGGAAAGGGCCAATTCCAGGTGTGCTAATTTGATAATGTTAAATTTCAGAAAATTTTTGTAAGCCAAAGGGTCAGTTGAAGAAATGTGATCTTTTTTCTCTTGCGTGGCCAGGTTCTGCATATAAACCTTATAGGACCAGGGGCTGCTATAAGCACTTTCGGGCGGACAGATGATCTGCCAATTGTGTGAACCTGCCACATATGCAGGGGTATTTTCGTTATACTGCGGTTGATCGGGAAAAGCAAACTTAGACTGAAAAAAGAGTTTGTCAATATCAGATACTTTCACTAAAGTGTCATTGAAGAAAAGCGTGTCAGTCTTAATCAACTTTACCTGGCCCGAAATCTGTTTCCCGGAAGTGGTCCATACTAAGATGTTTGAATTTTCAGAAATCCGCAGAAACCTGGAGGTTCGAATGTCCCTGATCAGTATCACATGAGTTCCCCTCTTGAGAGGTTGAGACACTGCGGTAAAGCAGGTCACCATAAAAAACAGGGTAAAGAATCTTTTCATAGATAGTTCATTTTTCGATTCATACACAAAATTGTAAGATGTTATTCTTGGCAGGTTTATTTATTCTTAATGGTTAAATATGCTTTTATAAAATTTACTGATGGTTCCAACATCAGGTTTGTTAATTTTTCCCGTCCGAGTTTTTCATTAATCGTTTTGGCCATTTTTGCACCTACCGTATACCAAAGCCTCTTTTTATCAGATAGAATGGAAATCTTTTCCCAATCCTGATCTGTGATAGTTTTTTGGGGATTGTCTTTAAAATAAAAATAGATAGTAAAGTATTCTTTCACCTGTTCTCTCATAAGTGCCGTATCCTGCAATACGATATAATCATGGTCGGCATTCAGGGCATGTTCATTTTGCCGGATGTCAAAAGGTGCATAGGTGCCCATTCCCTCAAGGTGCGTATAATATTCGATAAGCGTTGTCATTTCTGAGTAGGTATGGATATTCAAATCAACCATTGTGTTGTTTTTAAGTTGCAGAAATCCCGCATGATGTAATTCATGAATGGAATAATATTTCAATTCCCGCCTATCCTGTAAATAATGCGGATGGGCCAGGTTGATGCTGGCGTTACCCGCAATTGTTACACCAAGATCGTATCCGAACGTGAAAAACAGATGCGTTAAACCGTTATATTCAAAACCCTTTGGCAACAGTTTAAGACACACTGTCTGTGCTAAATCAGTTCCGGCAATACTATCTTTGGCATATTGCAAATTTCTTTTAAACCCGGGCAGGATTTTCCTTTTTTCTTCAACCGGTGTAAGTAAATATTTTACCAATGCTAATGTTGAACCTTTGGGAACATCATAATTAAACTTGTTTGCATGATTAAATATATGCCTAGCAGCATCGGTTTCTGCAATTTTAAATAAGTAACCTGAATCTCCTGTTTCAAGGTATTGAATTGCCAGTTCAGCAAAAGTAAAATCGTAGGTCACATAGCCTTTTTTTATTGAGGATGATTGTCCGAAAGCCAATACTGACAAGGATTGAATGGTAAATAAAATAATTGTGAATCTTAAAAATTTCTGCATCTTTTCTTATTTTTTACTTAATAAACTAACGGCCGCGCCTATGCTAAGTGTGGCATTAAGTTTCTGTATCAAAAGTAATTTTTTTCTTTCATCTCAAATTTGACTCCTTAAGATTTTTTCATGAACTTCAAATCAAATAATATAAAAATCGTTCTTGCTGATTCACGCAGAAGACCTTATAATTTGTCAATCCAAATGGTGTTATTTAAACTTGGATTGTAATTTTTTTTGCGGAAACAGTCTACCGGCAGACAGGTTTGCGGTTTTATCTTTAGGTTCTTTGCGTGAAATAAAAATAGTTGTTAGAAGGGTTCACGCAAAGTGTGCAGGGTTTCACGCAAAGTGTGCAAAGAAAATCCAAAATCGTAAATTCAATCTAAAATCCCAAATCGTATCTCGTAAATAGAATTGATGAACCCATTATCGCGACCAATCTATTACTTTCTCCTCGGTTTTCTCCAAAACTTAAAAGCTACAAATCCCGCGGCGAATAATACAAACAGCCACCAGATCCGGAAGAGGAAAATAATAAAGTATTCGAAAATAATCCAACCATCAACCAGCGCATTCAGGATCCTGGCAAAGAGGTTGGGCCTGTTTGAATCGGGATTGGGGAGAACCTGGATTTCCTTATAATAGATTGGTTTTTGATAGATGAAGATGGTCAACCTGCAGTATTTGACCTGGTCGGCAAGCGCAAGGTTTTCAACCTCCAGCTGATCCGCCTGGTTCTGGCGGTTTAGAACGTTTTCTTCGGCGTTGGTGGTTTCTTTTAATTTACTTGCTTTTGTATCGATATGCCTTTTCTGCCGGACATCATAATTCTTTAATCTTTCCGATGCCTTCTGGTTGGCTAAAAGGTTAAAAGTGATCTCATCCATTTTGACAATGCGGTAGTCGAGGAACAGGATCAATTTATTAAGTTCCCTTACCAAGCTATCGAGGCTTTCATTCGGAATGCGAAGTTCTATCTGGTTTTCGACAATGATTTGTTTTGATATCAGAACAGAATCCCGGCTTAGTTCCATTCGCGATTGATCGCTTTCCCGGTTTTGCAGGTGAGAATAGATAAGATAACCCGAATATTTTGCAGCCAGGTCTTCGATTTTTTCGGAAGCCTTGCGAACATTGCCGACAAGGAATTTCGTTTCAGCTGTTTTGATAAATTTTTTCTCAGCCGGCGTTTTGGTGGCCAGGTTCAAGTCATTCATAGACTTTTGGACCCCTGCAAGAGAATCGGCTACCCTTGTTGAATCGGCTATTCTTTTTTCTTCATGCTCTTTGGCACTTGGGCCACAAGCTGAGAGCAGGATTGCGAGAAGGATGGTTTTAGAGATAATGAATTGGGAGGTGGGCATATGTTTGTTTTTTAATTATTAATGGATTATAACGCCCCGCAGCCGTAGGCCGGGTTTTATTTGACTTTATATTTGCGATCCGTTTTTATGTTTAGTGACCGGGATACCTTTCCTTTCCAACTGCTCCTGCCTGCGGTCGAAGGCTTGTTAGCGGCGGCCACAATTTATTCACTTCCTTAGATAACTTTGAACCCATTTTTGTTTCAACGAACTTGTTATTATTATTTGAAATACTTCAAGGTTATTATCGTCAATTTTTGATATTGTTCTATTGTTAAAAGGGAGAATATTATCGGATAGATTTATTTTTAGATTATTACCAGTAAGTGTGTAGGTGCATATTTTATTTGTATCAGACATAGTGTTAGTGAACATAAATAATCTATTGTCCTGGGTATATTGCTCAAGGAGTGTAGCAGGATTGCCATATTCATCTGTATAAATTGCGGTGTCAATTTTAATTATATTATTCAAACTGCCTAATGTTGATATTGTTAGCAGTTTTACTTCCCATAAACCAATAATAGATGCCTGATAAATAGATGATCCTGAGTTTTGTTTATCCTTTTTACAACCAAAAATTAGTATGAAACATACTGCTAAAAAGGTGAAGTGGAATTTCAGTTTCATATTTTGTTTGAATTAAATTGTGATTGCCACTAATTTGTTTATACCCACAACTCTTCTGCTCATATCCTTCTCCAAATGAACAATAAGGAGAAATTCATTGGTATTTCTTAAAAAATTATCATCAATAATTCCCAACTTTTCTATCAATTTCCTAACAAATATAATTAATTTGGCTCTTTATAATTTCAAGTGGGTAACATTATACGGATTGACTTTACTAAAATCAAGTTTACCAGCCACCTGGTCAAACTGAATTTTATTAACAAAACATGGTTTCTCTATCAATAGTGCCTTGGCAAATAAATATTCTTGGGTTAATATATATTTTACTTGACTTTCTGATTTTTTCGTAAATTTACCTACTTACTCTTACAATAAAGCACGTTTTTACATTCACAACCCTCCTTTAACCTAATTGTTATCACAATGAAGAAATTTTATCTTTTCCCGTTCCTTGTTCTTTCAATCCTTATGAATTCGAGAACTCCTGTTTCTGCTGGTTGCTTTCCGGCATGGTTTATTGCAACTACACCTGCTGCGGGAGCTTTCCTTTATAATAAGACAATTTCTTTTACTTTCAGGGGCAATGGGGGATCACAGGCAGTGGTTGGCGGTTACATCCGGGTCTACAAAAAATCGACCAATACCGTTGTTGACTCTATCAAAATTACCGATTATTATCCGGTAGGGAATTACGGTTCTTCGAATGGAACATTCGAATTCCCCATAACCAGCATGCTTGAGTGCAATACTGAGTTTTATATTCTTATTGATTATCACTCATTCACTTGCATTGATCAAATGTGGTTTGATTATATCCGTGACAGCAATGGAAATATATTTGAATGGAATTTTATCACCGCTCCGACTCCTATAACTTTCACTAAAGGGTTGCCTGCTTATTTTTGTGGCGGAGGTATTTCTACCCTAACGGCGAATGAAGCTCATTCTTATCTTTGGTCAACCGGGGATACATCGCGGACGATTACAGTAACTAGTCCCAATTATTACTCAGTTACAGTAACTTACATAAATGGATGTTCTGTAACCGACTCTGCTTCCATTCTCTCTCTTCCACCCGATAATGTTCCTATCTGCATGGTAACTGTTGATTCACTTTCAATATTCAACCAGGTGATCTGGACAAAACCCTACGAACCTTCGATAGACAGTTTTATTGTATACCGTGAGATAACGACAAATTCATACAAGCGTATAGGAGCCGTGCCATACCAGGGTGCTCTCAGCATTTTCGTTGACACCGTACGGACAAAATATTTCCCAAATACCGGTGACCCTAATGCAGGCACGTACCGTTACAAGTTGCAAATACTCGATACATGCGGAAGCTACAGTGACCTGAGCCCTTTTCATAATACGATCTTTATTTCCAACAACAACGGAACTTTCACATGGCCCCAGCTTTACACCATTGAGAACGGTAGTAATCCTGTCAATAGTTATGTGCTGATGCGTGACGACAGCAGTTCCGGTCACTGGCATGCAATCAACAGCGTGTCAGGTACGCAGTACACAGTTACTGATCCTGCCTATCTTGTTTATAAGAATATTGCAAAATGGAGGGTTGAAACCTTGTGGAACATCATTTGTATTCCTTCAAGTGATAAAACTACGAGCGTATATACCACATCATTGTCAAATAAGGCTTCTAAAGAAACATCCGGGGTTGCTGACATGCAATTTTATGATCTTTTTTCGCTTTACCCGAATCCAAGCTCAGGAAAGATAACCCTGAAGGTGAAAAAACTGAATAATCCCGAATATAAGGTCAGAATATTTAAGTACACTGGAGAGCTAATGCTTGAACAACAAACCTCGAACCCAATCTCATCCTTTGATCTTTCAGACAGAGCTTCAGGAATTTACTATTTGCAGGTCGATATTGGCGGAATATCTTATTCTACAAAAGTGGTTTTAGTCAAAAAATAATGCAATGGATCCTTTCACCTTTTATTCTGGCTCTTTATAATTTCGAGTGGGTAACATAATACGGATTGACTTTACTAAAATCAAGTTTACCAGCAACCTGGTCAAACTGAACTTTATCAACAAACCATGGTTTCTCAGCCAATAGTGCCTTGGCAAATAAATTTTCTTGGGTTAACATATATTTTACTTGACTTTCTAATTTTTTCGTAAACTTACCCACTTACTCTTACGAAGAACCATTAATTTTCATATATGCAGGAGGTTTACTATATTATTATTGTTGATTTTACCGGGATGTTGTTGAAAGGTTGAAAAGCGGACAAATTTAGCTGGTGAGCTCATCAACTATCCATTGCCTAATGGGGTTGGGGAAACATCCTGTCTAAAAGATAATCCCGGAGTTTGCGGGGTAAAATCTTACTCACGATCGCAAGCAATTTCACATCAGATGCAGGAAGTATGAGGAATTTCATCTTCCCTTTGCATTGACTTAATATTTTTCTCCCTTCCTGTTCTGCAGATTGGGTTTTCCGGGGGCTTCCTGTTTTCATCCAATCGGGTGAAGTTCGTATTTCTTCCTGGAATTGAGGAGTATCCATATCGCCCGGGCAGGATACATAAACATTGATGCCTTTACAAAGCAATTCGCGGCGTAAGGCTTCACCGAAATTAATCAAACCTGCTTTTGTTGCGCAATACAAGGTATACCCGGCGGCTCCCATTAATCCAAAACCGGATGATGTGATAAGGATTTTTGACCCTTTTTGCAATAAGGGCAAAAATTGCCAGGCTGTCAGGATCGTACCATAGAGATTTGTGTCGAGCTGTTTACGAACGATTGAAGTCTGCGTAAAATCTGAAAGCAACTGGGGTATAACTATCCCTGCATTCAGAATTAAAAAATCAATTTTGGTTTCTCCTGATTTTACTGAGTCAAAGGCATTTTTCAGTTGATTTTCATCGGATATATCGCAGGAAATACCTGTCGCTGTAATTCCTTTTTCCTTCAGAGAGGCTATTGCATGATCAATTTTTACCGGATCACGCGCCAGTATTATAACGTTGTACCCTTGTTTCCCTAATTCCTGGGCAAATACAAAACCAAGACCGGACGATCCACCGGTGATCAAAGCTGTTTTTTTCATTTTTGGTTGGGTATTAGGTATTGGGTATTAGGTTCTGGGTACTGGGTACTAGATTCCAGGTTTCAGGTTCCAGATAAGTTGGTACAAAAGTAATAATTATACCATTGAATGATAAAAGAGGTGGGAATTGGGGAGTAAAATATATTGCTTAGTCGTTTAGTTGTTTAGTTGAAAATCACTTTGTGACTTTGAAACTTTCAATTATCAATTTCTCTGATGCCTAATTTTTAAAGGCGAGCTGACTAATAATGAGTAATGAGTAATTACAGAGATATTGAAGTAAAAAATCACTCATTACTCATTATGAAATACCAAAATGGAGAAGTGGTAACCTACTTTACGGGTTCCTTCTTTTTGTCAGCATCAAGTTTGAATTTGATCGGGAGGT
>Ga0187861_10005368_pt1 | contig 10287 bp, 6 predicted proteins | sample June2016WEW_10_1_3_FD_132986 | JGI IMG/M metagenome (GOLD analysis project Ga0187861, IMG submission 132986) | Peatland microbial communities from SPRUCE experiment site at the Marcell Experimental Forest, Minnesota, USA - June2016WEW_10_100 | ecosystem: Environmental > Terrestrial > Soil >...
CATTCAACCAGCAGCGCGGTCCCATAGAACTGATTCTTGCATTTCTTCCGGCCCTAGCAAGCCAACAAACCAATGATTCGCCGCCTCGCTCGTTTGCTGTTCTGTTGACCTGTTGTTCTGTTGACCTGTTGACCTGTTGACCTGTTGACTTACTGTTCTGCTGTTCTGTTGACCTGTTGACTTGTTGAACTGATGAACGTGGTGTCGCCTGACGAAAAGCCGCCCTCCGGTCTCCCGCCTCCTGCCAGCGGCTTGGGTCCAGCCCAGCCGGCTGGCGACCTCGGTCTCCAAACAGGCGGTTCACGGAAAGCCAGTTTGAAGGAACTGGCGCAGCTTTTCCTGCGCCTGGGGTGCACTTCGTTCGGGGGGCCGGCAGCACACAACGCCCTGATGGAGGACGAAGTGGTCGCGCGGCGCCAGTGGCTGAGCCGGCAGCAGTTTCTCGACCTGATGGGTGCAGCCAGCCTCATCCCTGGCCCCACTTCCAGCGAACTGGCAATATACATCGGCCAGCGCCAGGCCGGTTGGCCCGGGTTGGTCCTGGCCGGGCTGTGCTTCATCCTTCCGGCCGCTGTGCTGAGCGGCGCCATTGCCTGGGCGTACTTACAATACGGGACGCTGCCGGCAATGGCGGGCATCCTTTACGGCATCAAGCCCATCGTCATTGCCATAGTTATCCAGGCCTTGTGGCGGTTGGGCCGCTCCGCAGCCAAGAACGTGTACCTGGGCGCGCTCGCCATTGCTGCCGTGGCTGCAAATCTGCTGGGGGCGGAGCCAATCCTGGTGTTGCTGGCCGCTGCCGGGATCGGTGTCTTGCCGGCCCTCGCGCGGCGCGGACGTCCGCCATTGATGTTCTGTATGCCGGCTCTAGCTGGCGCGGCAGCGAGCGCCGGCACTACTCTAAGCCTGTGGGCGCTGTTCCTGGTGTTCCTCAAGGTGGGCGCGATAGTCTTCGGCAGCGGGTATGTGCTCTTGGCGTTTTTGCGGGCGGACCTGGTCGAGCGGCTGCATTGGCTGACCGAGAATCAACTGCTCGATGCCGTTGCGGTCGGCCAGGTAACGCCGGGACCTGTCTTCTCGACCGCCACGTTCATCGGTTATCTACTGGCGGGCACGCCAGGAGCGATTGTTGCCACTGTCGGCATTTTCCTGCCTGCCTTCCTGCTGGTCAGCGTCAGCGGGCCGTTCATCCCGCTGCTTCGGAAGTCAGCCACCGCCGCCGGTGTTTTGGATGCGGTGAATGCAGCGTCGCTGGCCATCATGGCGGTGGTAAGCTGGCAATTGGGACGGCTGGCCATCGTGGACTGGCCTACAGCCGGATTGGCGCTGCTCAGTGGGATTCTGCTGTTCAGGTTCAGATTGAATTCCGTTTGGCTGGTGTTGATCGGGGGTGGCGCGGGATTCCTGTTGTCGCGATGAGATTTCGAGATTTGAGCAGGTCCGGCGGTGCAATCGAGAATCGAAAGTCAAAAATCGAAAATTTTCTCCCGTGGTTGACTTGCGCCGCCGTTGCCGTAGATTGGGGCCTGTTAAGCGGGGCGGCTATGCATGCCGCCTTTTCTATTGGGGAGGTGGACAGTCATGGCAAAACGGCGGCGGCGGGCCGCGGTCGTGGGCGCGACCGGAGTGGCGGGGCAGCAGTTCCTTGTGAGTCTGGGCCAGCACCCGTGGTTTGAGGTCAAGCGTCTGGCGGCTTCCGAGCGCAGCGCGGGAAAGAAGTACAAGGACGCCATCAGCGACCCTGCCTCCGGCGCCACCCGCTGGTTCTGCGACGAACCTTGCCCCAAGGCCGTCTGGGACATCGTCGTTGAGGACGCGCAGAAACTGGCGCTCGACGACGTAGACATCGTCTTCACCGCCATCGAGAGCGACGCCGCCAAGGTGGTCGAGCCGCTGTACGCGAAGCGTGTGCCCGTCATCTCCACCGCCAGCGCCTTCCGCTACGAGGCGGACGTGCCGGTCCTCGTGCCCGGCGTGAACATTGACCACGCCGCGCTGCTTGCCGTGCAGCAGAAGAACCGCGGCTGGAAGGGGTTCATCGCTCCCGGTCCCAACTGCACGACTGTGGGCCTGGCCATCAGTCTCAAGCCGCTCCACGACCGCTTCGGCATCCGCAGCGTAATCATGACCAGCCTCCAGGCGGTCAGCGGCGCGGGCCGCAGTCCGGGTGTGCTGAGCTACGACATTTTGGACAACGTGGTCCCGTACATTCCCAAAGAGGAAGAGAAAGTCCAGACCGAGGCGCAGAAGATTCTGGGGCTCCTGTCCGGCAAGGCCATTGTCCCCGCGCCTTTCAACGTTTCCTGCACCTGTACGCGCGTGAACGTGATTGACGGCCACACCGAGGCCGTCTTCGTCGGGCTGCAAAAGCAGGCCTCCCTTGAGGAAGTGCAGGCGGCCTGGCGCGAGGTCTACAAGGAGTTCCTGGCCCTGGGGTTGCCAAGCGCGCCGCCGGAACTGGTGCATTACACTGCCGAGCCGTTCCGCCCGCAGCCGCGGCTGGACCGCGGGCTTCACGACGGCATGGCCACGGTCATCGGCCGCCTGCGCCACGACAACGTGCTGCCCCACGGCATCAAGTACGTGCTCCTCAGCCACAACACGAAGATGGGCGCGGGCAAAGGCGCGGTGCTCACGGCCGAATACCTGATCCAGCGCGGCCTAATAAAGTAGTACTACAACGACTTTTTGCCACAGAGGATGAATTTTTGATTTTCGATTTTCGATTCTCGCACATTCGGCGGCGCAATCGAAAATCGAAAATCCAAGGCCTCACAGGTTCTTCGTCTTGCGGTGCTCGCGCAGACCCGCGAGATGTTCGGCCATCAGGTGCGGCTTGTGTTTGTTCAGCGCGCGCTCGATGTTATAGCCGTCCACACTGTGCGCGGTCTGCTTGATGGCGTTGGCCGCCGTCTGAATTTTGGCCGCAGCCTTGACGAGTTCCTCCCAGCCTTCCTCCGCCAGTTGGTAAGAGGGAACTGCGGGATCCTTGGCCTCGCTCGGGGCCTCCTGGGCGTTGGGAGGTGGGCTTGCGGACGAGGCGCCCGCCGGTTGTAGCGTCGGCGTCTCGCCGGCAACAAGCGCGTTGGGAAGCTGGCCAGCGGGCGAGGCGCCCGCCGGGGTCTCTGCATTGCCCGTTGCACTCTGCACTGGCTCTGTGTTACTCATCCTGGCAGGCTACTCCGCATTCTTTCACCACTCATTCAATGTAGAGGACGCAGCGCGGTTTCAAGAATTCCCTCTGCGTTGAGAAACCCGTGCTACGGTCTGGGCGGCACATCCTTGTATCGGTTTTTCAGCCCGAAGATGCGCCGGCCGTGCTCGCCACTGAAAGGTGCATCCGCGGGTCCGCGCGCCAAGTCCAAGCCCAAGGGGAAGAACAGCGGGCCGAACTGCGGCGCTTGACTGGCCAAGGGGATGCCGGTGCCGTATAAGCCGGTGGCGCTCAGCACCCGTGTCTCCAGCCTGCCCACGAAACGTGTGGTGTTCAGTTTGAAGCTCTTCACGTACGAGATGGAATCGCCTGTGAAACTGAGGGAGCTTGCGGCCGAGACCAACTGTGCAGAGACCAGCGCTTGCTGGAAGCTGGCGCCGATCCGCACCGTGGCCCCGGTGAAGTCGTCAAAGCCCTGCCTGCGGCCCAGCGGATCTTTCACCGCCAGACGCGGGGCAGCCAGGAAGTTGACGAGCCACGAGTCGCCGGCCAAACCGCTGAGGGAGGTCCCGTCTCGCCCTAGCACCCTCGTTATCTGGAATATGCCCGCTGGATTGGAGCCCTTGCTGCCGAAGCTGTAGTTGAGCACATAGCGCGTGCCGTACCCTTGGACGGTGAGGTCGAGAACCTCGCTGCCCGCCACGATATCGCCGATGGTCACCTCGACCGGCTCGCGCAGCGTGATTCCGCTCAGGGTGGCGGAGTTGAGGACAGAGGAGAAGGATCCATTCCTGATCGAGATGTTCACGAGCCCATTCACCGTGTCTACTTTAACCTTGGCGATGGCGATCCCGTCGGGAAGGAAACCTGCAAACCGGCCCTTGTTGTCCAGGCGTCCGGCAACGACCAGGCCGCCGAAGCGGAATGAGAAGTCGGAGTTCAGGAGACTGGCGGCGCTCTGGCCCAGCATATTCACGAGGGCCGTGTATTGCAGCCCATCGTGGCCCGCTTGGGAGTAGTCGCCGTGCACCATAAACTTGAGCGTGGCCACATCGCTGGACGTCACCGGTTGGTCGCGCACTGCAAGTATGAACACCTGATCCTGTGCAAGCCCATTGCGGCTTTGTGCAATCAGCCGCCGGCTGTCAATGCAGCGCACCTTGAGCGCGAACACGCCGGCCATAAGCGGGCGTCCGGAAATGGCGCCGTCCGCCGACAGATATAGACCCAGATTGTCCACGGTGAGAGGAGCGCCTGTGACGGTGTTAGAAATAGACAGCACGCTGAAAGTCAAGCCGCCCCGGCCGCCCACCACGTCCAGGTTGGCCAGGTAGCCGGCCCCCAGATGTGCGTCGGGCACGCTGTCCATGGCGAAACGGAACGGCTCCAGCAAGGTATCCACCAAATGCAGGTTGAAGAACCCTGTCGTAGCGGCCCCGACGGCACTCCCAATTCCTCCTTTGGAGTCCCGCACCACCACCTGGAAGCGGAAACCCTGGGAGCCCGTGACGATCGTGGAAGGAAAAGGCAGTGGCACCCTGTTGGTGCCGAGCAACTGCGCAGGCAGGAGGCCCGAGAGCACTCCGGAGAGCCCCATTTGCAGCGTAGTGGTGTAGCCTGCAATGACATTGGGCAGCCCCAGCGGGCCATCCGATGTAAAGCGATACGGCCTCAAGCCGCCATCGGCCGTGATGTAGCGCGTGACGGTGGAACCGAAGCCGGCGTCGCCCAGATCAAATTCAGCAGGCGCGACAGCTACGGGCGGGTTGGTGAAGCGCAACGTGGTCGAGCCCACGCTGCGCGGAGCAACTTCCGGCCCGCTCTCAACGCGGTTACCGACTGCCAGACAAAAAGCTGCCGCTGCAAAAATAAGGGCCGTTGCAAGGGCGCGTGATTTCGACACTGCGGCGCACATGGTGCCTCCAACCTCTAGCCGACCTCCAACCACCAACCACCTTGTGGCGTGCTTCTACTCTAACAGGAAGCAGCCCGGCTGTACAGAGCGCAAAAAGGGTCTTCCACACAGGTTAGGTACGGAATGCCAATCAGGGTTTATCTCAATTCGCCGTAAACTACGTGGGCCTTTGTTTGCCCGCGGCCCCAAAAACTTCACAAGCCTGCTTCACGTCCTGGTCGCGATCGAGTCTGCAAACGAGAACATCGCCGCCGCTGGCCACGACCGCGAGCCCTTCCACGCCCACCAACGCCACCCGCTTCCCTGGCGCAAAGACGACGTTGCCGCGCGCGCCTGCGGAGAAGAGCTCCGCCCCCGGGGCGCAGGCGTTGCCACTGCCGCGTTCCAGGTGTTCCCCGACGGCGCTCCAGGAGCCGATGTCGTCCCACTCGAAATCCGCAACCACCGCCGCGATGTTCTGCGCGTGCTCCATGATGCCGAAATCAATGGAAATCTTCTGCAACGCGGGGAACAGAGCGCGGAGCAGGCCGGCCCATTTTCTTCCGCCCGGCGCAACGCCGTTGAAGGCCCCGATCAGGGCCCTGTGGCCTGGGAGTTGCCGCGCGAACTCCGCCAGCAAGGCCTCCAGAGTCCAGAGGAAGATGCCGCCATTCCAGTAGTACTTGCCTGAGGCCACGTAGCCTGCCGCCGTCTGCAAGTCGGGTTTCTCGCGGAAGCCCAGCGCCTGGAATACCCGGGGCAGATTGGCGCTTTCCGGTTTCCGGTCTTCGATTTCGGTCCCGCAGTGGATGTAGCCATACCCGGTGGCCGGCTTGCGCGGTACGATGCCGAAAGTGACGAACGCGTTCCGTTGCGCGGCAGTCAGGGCCCCGGCCGCAACGCACTCCCGAAAACGTGACAGCGGGCGGATGATGTGGTCGCCGGGCAAAACCAGCATGATGTTCTTGGGGCCGCCGGTTTTGGGGTGCGGCGCCTTGGCGCCGCTTTGAAGTTCCTGATTTCCCAGCGTGCCGAGGATGGCTGCGGCAGACAGTGCGATGGCGCCCGCCGTGTCGCGAGGGAGGGGTTCGACGAGCAGATTGCACTTGGGCAACTCGGGCAGGGAACGGCGCACGAGCGCAGCCTGGGCAATGCCGGCGACGACAAAACAATCCAGCGCCGGCGCCACCGCGCGCGCGCGTTCCCAAGCCTGCTCCAGCAGGCTCTGCCCGCCAAACAGCCGCAGATCCCACTTCGGCCTCTTGCGGTTGGATGCGGGCCACAGGCGCGAGGAGGCCCCGCCGGCCAGGATCACGGGAAAGATGCGCACGTGTTCGCTCAACTCCATCAGTGCCCGGTAGTCTCAGGCTCCAAGCCTTAAAGTCAAAGGCTAACTTGAGTTTAATGCAAACTCGTGTATACTATACAAGCTGAGCATTGTTGTTGGAGGCCGGTGACTGGCGCCACTGGTTCCTGTGTTCTCGTATGGGGGATGAGAGCCCTATGACATCTGAAACAACGGACGGAGGTCCGATCCAGGACTGTCTCTTCGGCTCCTTGGCCGTGGGTTACCATTTTGTCCAGGAGCGGCAGGTTGAAGAAGCCCTGCTGATCCAAAGGGAGTTGTACCAGTCGGGGAAACCCGTTCCGCGCCTCGGCGAGGTCCTGGCCCAGCGCGGCTACATCACCGCTGAGCAGGTGCAGGCCGTCCTGAAGGGCCAGGTGGCGGCCGTGCCCCAGCTCTTCGGCGAGCTGGCCATCGTCATGCAGTTCTGTTCGCGGGTCGAAGTGGAAACCGCGCTTAAGGTGCAGAAACAGATGCAGGCCGAGGGGCGCCAGCAGCGCCTGGGCGAAATCCTGGTGGCGCGCGGCGCCTTGTTCCCCCGCCAGGTCCATGCGGTCTTGCGCCAGCAGGGCAAGGTCCTTGTCGCCTGCTCCAATTGCGGCGCCAGGCTTAACGTCAGCGGCATCCTCGCCGGAGACGCGGTGAATTGTCCGCGCTGCCACACCGCCTTCCGCATGCCCTCCTCTTCCGGAGCGGAGGAAAACGTGCGGGTTGATATCAGCGGCACCGCCCCGATCGTCGGCCCCCCCGTGGCGCAGGAGAACCTCGGCAGTGCTCCCGCAACCCTCATCGGCCAGTATCAGCTCGGAGCCCAACTGGGCCGCGACAGCTCCGGGGTCCTCTACAAGGCGCTTGCGCCGCAGACTGGCACTCAGGTCGCCTTGCGCATACTCAGGCCCGCCATCACACGCAGCAGCGAGACCAAGGAACAATGGCTCTCTGCGGGCGAAGCCGCCAGCGAATTGGTCCATCCCAATCTCCAGCGCATACTGGAGATCAATGAGGACCACGGCCGCATCTATCTCGCCATGGAATTTGTGGACGGCGAATCGCTGCGCCGCAGCATGGCCAAGCGCGGCAAGTTCCCCGTCTCGGAAACGCTCGGCATCCTCCACCAGATGGCCGAGGCGCTGGCCTATGGCCACGCCCAAGGTTTCCTGCACGGCGATCTCCGTCCCGCGCATGTGCTGCTGGGCAACGACGGCATCGTGCGCATTTCCGGGCTGGGAACGCCCAAAAATATTTCTCAGAATCTGCAACTTTTGCTGAGGCAGGAGGGCGACGAAGAAGCCCTGCCGCTCTACACGCCGCCGGAACTGTTCATAAGCGAGGCCCACGCGGACCAGCGCTCGGACATCTTCAGCCTTGGGGCCATCGGCTACCATTTGCTCAGCGGCCTGCCGCCGCACCAAGGCACGAACGTGCTCCAGATTGGCCTGAAGATGGCCTCTGAACTCGTGCGTCCGCCGCGCGAGCTTGAGCCTGCGGTGCCCCCTTATGTGGACCGGCTTATCTGCAAGTGCCTCGAACCCGAGCCTGACGACAGATACCAAGCCGTGGACGGGCTGCTGGCGGACCTGGGCAAAGCGCGCCAGGCGCTGCTGGCGGAGGCGGCGGATGAGCCTGCCATCGTCCCGCCGCGACAGGCGCGCCCGCTGCGGGTCGCCCCTGCACGCGCGCGCGAAAGGAGCGCCGCAGCAGGCTACGCCAGAAGCCCGCTCCGCACTCACCAGCCTCGTGGCAGGCCGGGCGCGGGCGCTCCAGGACAGCGCAAACAGGCCAAACTGGGGCCGGGCCTCACGATCGCGATGGTGCTGGCCGGCATTTGTGCCATACTGCTGCTGGGTGCGGTGCTCTACTACCCTCTCTCGCGCTCTTCGACACCCAGCAACCCGTTCTTGCCCAAAGACGCCGCCCCGCCTGACAACACGGCCAAGCCCAAGGGCGAACCAGCCCGGCCCGCCGAACCAGCCAAGCCGAAAAGCGGACCTGCCGCGCCTGGCGAACCAGCCAAGGCCAGAAGCGAATCCGATGCCCCTGTGGACCCCCCCAAGCCCAAGAGCGAACTGGCCACGCCGCCACCCAAGCAGGCCTCTGATCCAGCGGCCGGCCAGGAGTGGCGCAACCTTCAGACGTTCATCGCGGAGAATGGCCAGGACCACTTGGGCATTGTCCAGCGCCTGGAGGACTTCAAGCGCAAGTTCGCGGATGCGCCCGGCGCCGCCGCCCAGATGCGCGAGGCCCAGCAGTTGCTTGAAAAGCACAGCGGATTGGGTGCGAACGTCTCCTTGCCGGCGCTGCGGGCCGCCGTGGAGAAGCTGCTCGAAGCGGACAAGTTCGCTGACGCCGACAAGAAGGTGGAGCGCTGGCAGCAGCAATGGCGCCACGAAGGCGCCACCGCGCAGACAGCCAAGGCGCTGCTGGCGGAGAACGCGGCCAAACAGAAACAGCGCGCCGAGGACTGCATGGCCAAGGCGCTGGCCCTGCGCAAAGAGAAGAAGTGGGACGAAGCGCAAGCGCTCTACAAAAGCCTCCTCGAGAACTTCGCCCCGGAATTCACCAAGGCGGCGCGCCAGGCCCAGGCTGATGCGCTGGCAGAAGCCAAGGCCGCGCCTGAAGCCAAGACGGCTGAAGCCAAGACCGCGCCTGAAGCCAAGACCGCGCCTGAAGCAGCCCCCCTGGGGCGCCTTCAGCAATTGAGCGCTCAAGTGGATGCTGCGCTGAAAAAGTTCGACCTGGAGAAGTGCAAGAAGGTGTTGGACGCCGGCGCTCCGCGGCTGCCCGATACGCCGCCGGAGGCGCAGCTTCAGGAACTGAATGGGGATCTCAACCGGCTCCTCGAGTTGCGGGACCGGATTCTCAAAGGCAGCAAGGACAGCAAGTTCTCGCTCCCGCGGGTAAGATACCATGGCCAGGCCTATACGGCGCTGGGATTGGCTGAAAAGGGCCCTATCATCGAAGCGGGTGGCGGCAAGGCCCCCTTAGCCTGGTCCGATGTTGACCCGGACGACGTAGGGGAAATCGCGCGCCGGGCCAGCAACCCCGAGAGCGGCCCCGAGATGCTTGCCCTCGGCATGCTCTACTTCCATCTCGAGAAATACTACGAATCCAAACAGGCGCTCACGGCGGCGGAGAAGCTGGGCAACGCCTCAGCCCGCTACATGCAAAGGGTCGAGGCCAAACTCAAAGAAATTGCGGCTAAAGCCCAGGAAGCAGCCGCGGCTGCCGCGGCCGCCAAAGAAGCAGCTCAGGACCCCAAGGAGGCCGTTCCAGACGCCAAGCCGGCGGCGGCAGGGACTTCTGGTGCCGGCACCGACCCCGAAACGGCAAAGTCCCTGGCCGCCAAGGGCCTCGAAATCCAACATGGCATTTGGAAACTGACCCCGGACGGCATTATGCAGGGCACTCTCAACCCGGCGGAACAGAAAGAACAGAACCTCAGCCTGATGAGTTTGAAACACGCAATCCAGAAGAATTTCAAAAGCATTGCCGTTGAAGTCCGGGGCGCCGGCGAAGTGGCGGGGCTCAGTTTTGGCGGCGTGGGACGGCGCTTCGGGATTGAGCCGCAGGCAGACTGGCGCAAGATCCTGTTGGAACGCGGCAACAAAATCGTCTTCAAGGTGAATGGCGAAGTCCGCGAGCCGGTGGAGGCCCTGGGCAACGAAGTCAACCCCGACAACCTCGTCACCGAAGGCTGCTTCTACCTGCGTTTCAAAGGCACGAAGGCCGAGTTCAGGAATCTCGTCATCACCGAGGAATGAGCGGTGGTGAAAAATCCGGATTAGTCCGTGCACAACACGCGTGCAGGCATGTTACCTGCCACAGGTCGCTTGTCACGCGCCACGCTGCACGCCTCACGCTCCACGCTTTAGAATTCTTTCGGCGCTCTCGGGG
>Ga0187861_10005371_pt1 | contig 10283 bp, 9 predicted proteins | sample June2016WEW_10_1_3_FD_132986 | JGI IMG/M metagenome (GOLD analysis project Ga0187861, IMG submission 132986) | Peatland microbial communities from SPRUCE experiment site at the Marcell Experimental Forest, Minnesota, USA - June2016WEW_10_100 | ecosystem: Environmental > Terrestrial > Soil >...
CACTACGGGGACTGCAAGGCCCCCTGCACCCTCACCTGTCCTTCGAACATCGACATCCAGGGCTACCTCGGCCTGGTGGCCAACGGGAAGACCGCCGAAGCGGTGGAGCTCATCCGGCGGGACAATCCGATGCCGGCCGTCATCGGGCGCATCTGCCCGCGCCCCTGCGAGCAGGAATGCCGGAGACGCCTGGTGGAGGAGCCGATCAACATCAACGGCATCAAGAGGTTCGTGGCGGACCTCGAGGCGGCCTCGGGAGGCATGCCCCCGCGGCCCCAGCCCGCGCGCACTGGAAAAAAGGCCGCGGTTGTGGGCGCGGGCCCTGCGGGTCTTTCCGCCGCGTGGTACCTGTCGGAAAAGGGGGTGGACGTCACGCTCTATGAGGCGATGGAAAAGGCCGGGGGAATGCTCCGCTACGGCATACCCGACTACCGGCTCCCGCCTGAAGTGCTGGACAGGGCGATCGCGGAAACGACGAGCATGGGCGCGACGCTGCGCACCGGCGTGCGGCTCGGCCGGGACACGACCCTGGAGAAGCTGCGCGCGGAAAATGATGCGGTTGTGCTTGCCATAGGCGCGTGGAAGGGCCGCACCCTCCGCATCCCGGGTGAGGATCACCCGGCCGTGCTTTCGGGCATCGATTTCCTGCGGGACGTGAACGCCGGCACGCCGGTGCGCGTGGGCAAGATCGTTGCAGTGATCGGCGGCGGCAACACTGCGCTGGACGCCGCGCGCTGCTCGCTGCGGCGCGGAGCGGCGAAGGTCACCCTATACTATCGGCGCACACGGGAAGAGATGCCTGCCTCTGATGCGGAGATCGAGGAGACACTCGAGGAAGGCATAGACATCCAATACCTCGTCGCGCCCGTCTCGATCCAGGCGGAAGGGGACACCTTGAATACGCTCACCCTTCTCCGCATGGAGCTGGGCGAGCCTGACGCCTCGGGCCGCAGGCGGCCCGTGCCCGTGGACGGCTCGGAGTTCTCCGTACCGCTCAACACCATAATCTCGGCGGTCGGACAGTACGCGGACACGCGTCTGCTCTCGGGTGTCGCCGGTCTGACTGATGACAAGGGCAATCTGAACGCGGACCTGGCAACGGGCCGCACGGAAGTCCCCGGGGTGTTCGCCGCCGGAGATTTGCTTACAGGCACCGACATCGCCATCCGTGCCATTGCCGGCGGCAAGCACGCGGCGCGCGCGGCGCTGGCCTGGATGGACGGCCGGACCTACCAGCAGCCGAAAGAGTTCCTCAGCAAGAAAGCCGACTTCAAGGAGCCCACGGCTGCGGACTTCGCCGAAACGCCGCGCGCGCCGCGCGCCCGGCCGGCCGTCCTGGCGCCCGCGCCCCGTGCCAAAAACTTTGCCGAGATCGAGTCGGTCCTGCCCGCCGCGCAGGCGGCGCAGGAAGCGGCCCGATGCCTGGAGTGCGGGTGCCAGGACGTCAAGGACTGCGCCTTGAAGCAGCACGCAACCGAGTATGATGCCGTGGCCAAACGCTTCCTCGGCGAGGTGACGGTCCACCCCGTGGACGACTCTCACCCCTTCATCAGCCGGGATCCCTCCAAGTGCATCCTCTGCGGCAGGTGCATCAGGATCTGCCTCGAGGTGCAGGGCATCGGCGTATTCGGCTACATGTACCGGGGGTTCTCCTCGGTAGTGGCCCCGTCCTTCGGCATCCCATTCGGTGAGGACGCAACCTGCATCTCCTGCGGCCAATGCGTCTCCGCCTGCCCCGTGGGCGCGCTCACCGAGAAGCTGCCGGCACGGAAGAACGTGCCCCTGCCTGAGAAAATCGTGGAAGGCACCTGCGCGCGCTGCTCGGTGGGCTGCGGCATCGACTACCACTGGCACGGGAGTCTCTTCACCCGGGTGACCGAGCGCTACGACGTTCCGAACAACGGCAAGCTCTGCAAGAAGGGGAAGTTCGGCCACGAGTTCCTCAATGACGCGGAGGTGACCGCGGCCATAGACCTGGTGAAGACGCGCACACAAGTCGCGGGGCTATTGAAGAAGGCGAAGAGCCCGGTGATGAGGATCTCCCCTTACCTGTGCGGTGAAGCGATCGACGCGTTCCTCGAAGCGGCGGGCCGCAAGGGGATCCCGGTGCGTGCGGCGGGCCTGGAACGGCTGGACCCGCGGTGGGCGGAGCTCGCTGCGCGCGCAGCCGCGGGCTGCGGCGACGAAAAGAAGAAGCTGATCCTGCTCATCGGCGACATTGCCGCGTCGAACAACGTTGCCTTTACCGAGGCGTACAGGAAGCGCCGCCTGGGCATTGCGGAGCTGTGGATCGCCGGTCATGACGATGAGACCGCGCAACGCGCAGCCACTCGCGTGATTCCTGACGTGCAGGCCGCGCTTGCGGAGGCCCTTGCATCGGGGTCAGCAGTCGAGGTCTGGGTGAACCCCGAAGAATCGGGGAACGGCGCGCTGGAGAGCCTGCTCGCCGTACAGGACAAGGTGCAGATCCAGCTCCTGTGGAACTCGAGGAACGCGGGCTATCTCTTCCTGCGCCAGAGCAAAACAGCGCACACGGCCGATCTTCTGCTCGACGTGGGCGTGGAAGAATCAACGAACGGCACGAAGCGGATTGCATGGGGCAAAAAGGCAGGCACGCAGGAACTCTTCATCCCGCTGCCTCGGGAGTGGTGGTTCCAGGGGCGCTCCCACCCCACGGGCATGCCGCCTGTCCAGAGCGGGACCATTCAGAGCGACGCGCTGAAGGCGGTGCTTATCTTCGATTGAGTTGCGGGAAACCAGTCCGTGATCGTTTCGATCATGGACTGCAGCCACGCCCTCCTGGCAGCGGTGTCGGTCCGGCGCATGTCCCGGATCACATGGCATTCCGCCTTCATGCCGCACCTGCCCAGGATGACATCGGTCCAGAGGGTCTCGAGGGTTCGGGGCACCTCCTCATCACGCGCGTCGGAAGTGCAAAAAACCAGGCCTTTCTTGCCCTTCAAAAGGGGCGCCCAGTCCTTCTCTTCTGCGTCGCCATCAAGATCATACGCAACGCCCTGCCTGAACACCCTATCAAGCCATCCCTTGAGAACAGCCGGTGGTTGTCCCCACCAATCAGGGTGGAAAATCAGAAGACCATCGCACGCTGCCAGCTCCTGACAGTGCGCCTGGACCAAACCGTCGAGGCTGTAGCTCCTGGCAAGCTCGGGCGCCCCAAGCACGGGATCGAACCCCTCCTTGTACAAGTCATGCACGAAGACTTCGTGCCCGAGCGATCGCAGCGCCTCCTGCGCTGTCTCGGCCAGCGCAAGATTGAAGCTTTCGGGGCGCGGATGGCAGAGCACCTGCACAATCTTCATTGCTTTAAACTTGACTAATTTAGTCAGGTTTGTCAATTTATATGTGAGTGAAGGAAGGATTGAAGTGGTATCCCGAGAAGAAATCCTGGACGTGCTCAGGAACGTTGAAGATCCCGAGCTGGCGATCAGCATCGTCGAGCTCGGGCTCGTCTACAGGGTCGAAGCGCGCGAAAACTCGATCGAAGTTGATTTCACTCTCACGTATCCCGGTTGTCCGGCAGGGGACATTATTCAACGGGACATAATCGAAACGCTGCACGATGCCTTCGGCATCGTCGATGTGAAGGCCACCACGGTGTGGACCCCGATGTGGGGACCCGAGCGGATGAGCGAGGAAGCGCGCGTCGGGCTCGGCTATCCCATCTGACAATTCGACAAAGGAAAAATCATGGCAAACCATCTGCAGGTAAGAGATCTCCAGGCGGGAATCGCGGGCAAGCCGATCCTTGCGGGCCTGGACCTGGACATTCACGCGGGAGAGATCCACGCGCTCATGGGCCCCAACGGCTCCGGCAAGAGCACTCTTGCGAACGTGCTCATGGGCCACCCCTCCTATGCGGTGACCGGAGGGAGCGTGCTCCTCGACGGAGAAGACTACCTTGCCCTCAAGCCGAGTGAGCGCGCGCTGCGCGGGGTTTTTCTCGCGTTCCAGTACCCGGTGGAAATCGGCGGGGTGACGGTGGGCAAGTTTCTCAAGAGGGCCATCGAGCTCCGTGGGAACGGAAAGGGCATGAACGTCACCGCATACATCAAGGAGCTGCGGGAGGCCATGGACTTCATGGAGATGGACCAGGTCTTCATCAACCGGTACCTCAACCAGGGCTTCTCCGGCGGGGAGAAAAAACGCATGGAAGTGCTCCAGATGCTGATGCTGAAGCCGTCCCTGGCCATCCTTGATGAGACGGACTCCGGACTGGACATCGACGCATTGAAGGTCGTGGCACGCGGCGTGAACCGCATGCGGGGCCCCGGATTCAGCGCTCTCATTATCACTCATTACCAGCGCATCCTGACACAGATCGTTCCCGACTACGTCCACATCATGTACAAGGGCAGGATCGTGACGTCGGGCGGGAAAGACCTGGTGGAGATCCTTGAAAACAGGGGATACGACTGGATCAAAGAACAGTACGGGATCGAGGAGGAAGCAAGTGAGCGAGCAGTCCCAAGCCGTTGAAATTGGCGAATACCAGCACGGGTATCATTTTCCCGACGAGTCTGTTTTCAAGACCCGCAAGGGACTGAACGAAGATATCGTCAACGCCATATCGCACCGGAAGGGGGAGCCCGAGTGGATGCGGCAGTTCCGGCTGCGCTCGCTGGCCGCTTTCCGCAAGAAGGCCATGCCCAACTGGGGCGCGGACCTCTCCGACATTGATTTCGACTCTCTCTATTATTACGCGGCGCCTCAGGAGCAGCAGTCGCGGCGCTGGGAGGACGTGCCGGCCAATATCAAGGAGACATTCGAACGCATCGGGATCCCGGAGGCCGAGAGGAAGTTCCTCGCCGGCGTGGGGGCGCAGTACGACTCGGAAATGGTCTATCACAGCATCAAGGAAGACTTGAGCCGCCAGGGGGTGATCTTCACGGACCCCGAGACCGCGGTGCGCGAGCATCCCGACCTGGTGAAGCAGTATTTCGGCACGGTGATCCCCTACCTGGACAACAAGTTCGCGGCCTTGAACAGCGCCGTCTGGTCCGGAGGGAGCTTTGTATACGTGCCCAAGGGCGTGAAAGTGGACGTGCCGCTCCAGGCCTACTTCCGCATCAACGCCAGGAGCTTCGGCCAGTTCGAGCGCACTCTCATCATCGCGGACGAGGGGAGCTTCGTCCACTACATCGAAGGGTGCACCGCCCCCATCTACGCCACCGAATCGCTGCACAGCGCCGTGGTGGAGATAATCGCCCTGCCGGGCTCTCGGGTGCGCTACACCACGATCCAGAACTGGTCCAGCGACGTGTACAACCTGGTCACCAAGCGCGCGGTGGCGCACAAGGACGCCATCGTCGAATGGGTGGACGGCAATCTCGGATCCAAGCGCACCATGAAGTACCCTTCGATTTATCTGGTAGGGGAAGGGGCGCACGGCGAGGTCCTGTCCATCGCGTTCGCGGGAAAAGGCCAGGAGCAGGACACCGGCGGCAAGGCCGTGCACGCGGCAAGCCACACCTCTTCGGTGATCACGGCAAAGTCCATCAGCAAGGACGGCGGGGTGGCCAGCTACCGGGGTCTTCTGAAAGTGAACGAGGGCCTTCACGATGTGCGCTCGCGGGTGGTCTGTGACGCGCTGATCCTCGACGAGAAGTCCCGCAGCAATACGTACCCGTACATGGAGATCAACTCCGACCACGTCTCCATCGAGCACGAGGCCCGTGTGAGCAGGATCAGCGAGGAGCAACTCTTCTACCTCATGAGCAGGGGAATGAGCGAGCAGGAGGCCTCCCTCATGATCGTCAGCGGCTTCCTCGATCCGCTGGTCAAGCAGCTTCCCATGGAGTACGCGGTGGAGCTCAATCGCCTGATCGAGCTGGAGATGACGGGGACGGTGGGATGATGGCAGAACGCGTCGAACCCGCATGGATGCGGACCCTGCGCTCCCAGGCCCGGGAGCGCTTCGATGCCATGCAGTGGCCGAGCCCGGCCGAGGAAGAGTGGCGGCGCACCGACGTGAGCCGGCTCGGGCTGGACTCATATGCGCCAGCGCCTGCACCGAAGGCGGCCTGCCCGCGGGAGGCTGACCCGGGCGTGGCGGCAGGATCCATACGATTTGACGCGGGACAGTGTACCGAAGTTGCCCTGGACGCACGGTGGCAGGAAAAGGGTGTGCGTCTCCTGCCCCTCGACCTCGCCCTGGAGGAGTTTGAGATTCCGCTTTTCAAGCTGTTCCATGACTCCATCAAGGATGCCGACAACCGGTTCCTGGCCTGGCACTACGGCACGTGGAGTCATGGCGCGTTCCTCTGGGTGCCTCCCGGCCTGGAAATAGCCGAGCCGTTCTTCATGGAGTTTGCGGAGCGCGGCGAAGGCCTTTTCAGCGCGCCTCACGTGGCCGTGGTTCTCGGGGAGGGAGCGCGCGCAGCCGTGGTGCAGCACATTCGCGGCGCAGAATCCGCGGAGTACCGCGGCGCAGAATCTGCGGAGGGACCCACCGGGCTCCTCTGCAATGCCGCGGTGGACATGCAGCTGGCAGACGCGTCCGCACTCAGGTTCTGCGAAATGCAGGAGCTGGGCCCCCGCTCACTGTACTTCCGCCATGCGCGGGCGGACGTGGGCCGGGACGGCTCGCTCAGACACATCGACGCGGCGTTCGGCGGCCGGCTCACCAAGACCCGCATCGAATGCTCGCTATCCGGAATGGGCGCGGAAGCGTATCTTGATGGTGTGTACTATTGCCGTGGAGACCAGCACATGGACATTCGCACGGTGCAGCATCATCGCGCGCCCAAAGGAACCAGCAGGGCGTACTACAAGGGTGCCGTTGAGAGTGGGCGCACGGTCTTCCAGGGGCTGATCGAGGTGGCCACCGGCGCATCCGGCACGGACGCGTATCTCACCAATCGGAACCTCATCCTCGGAGAGACGGCGCGATCGGATTCCATCCCGACATTGAAGATCGGAAACAATGACGTGAAGTGCAGTCACGGGTCCACCACGGGACGACTCAGCGAAGATGAAGTCTTCTACCTGGAGAGCCGCGGCCTCTCCGCGGTCGACGCCCGCGAGATGCTCGTGATCGGGTACTTCGAAGATCTGCTGGCATCCGCCCCCGAAAGGTACCGCGACGATGCCCTTGCCCGGATCCGCGAAAAACTCCGTCTCCCGAATGCGAATGCCGCCTGATGGCGGCAGGCCTGACGGCGGCAGGCCGACTGACGCGGGCCCCAGGGCCGGAGCGGATGTCTGGGTCCGGGTGGCCTCGTAGGAGGACCTCGTGACGAGCATGAGCGTGAGCGTCGAAGGCCACCCCGTGGCGCTTTTCCGCACCGAAGAGGGCATCTTCGCCCTGGACGACATCTGCTCGCACGAATACTCCCGGCTGTCAGAAGGGGAGATCTGGGCGGGCGAGGTCTATTGCCAGAAACACGGTTCGCGGTTCAACCTGCGCACCGGCGCGGTCACCGGGCTCCCGGCCACCCAGCCGGTGCGCACGTGGAACGCAAAAATCGAGAACGGAGGGATCTGGGTAGCATGGCGGCCGGCAGAGTCCAAATGATGGGACCGCGTACCGTGGAAGACGTGCGCAGGGACTTCCCTCTCCTGACCCGGCGCATCGGAGGCGAGGCCCTTGCGTATCTCGACAACGCCGCGACATCCCAGAAGCCTCGCGAGGTCCTTGACGCGATAAGGGTCTACTATGAGCTCTCCAACGCCAACGTGCACCGGGCCCTGCACACCCTTGGGGAGGAGGCCACGGCCGCGTTCGAGGAGGCGCGAAAGAAAGTCCAGAGATTCCTGAACGCGGAGAAGCCGGCCGAGATCGTATTCACCCGCGGCACCACCGAGGCCATCAACCTCGTGGCATCGGCGTGGGGCGCGCAGGGGCTGAAGGAAGGCGATGTCGTGCTGCTCACCGAGATGGAGCACCACAGCAACCTCGTTCCCTGGCAGCTCGCATGCGCGCGCAGCGGAAGCCGGCTGCGGTTCATCCCCGTGGAGGCGAACGGCACCCTGGATCTTCCGAAACTCGAACGCTCCTGGGACCCGCGAACGCGTCTTGTGGCCGTCACGCACATGTCGAACGTCCTGGGCACCATTAATGACGTGAAGGCGATTGCAGGGCTTGCGCACCGGCGCGACGCCCTTGTCCTCGTGGACGGCGCGCAGTCCGTGCCGCATTTCCCGGTGGACGTGCAGGACATCGACTGCGATTTTTTCGCCTTCTCCAGCCACAAGATGTGCGGTCCCATGGGCATGGGCGCCCTGTACGGCAAGGAGCGCCTCCTGGATGCCATGCCGCCGTGGATGGGCGGAGGGGAGATGATCCGCGCGGTCTGGCCGGAGAAGTCCACGTGGAACGACCTGCCGTGGAAGTTCGAGGCCGGCACTCCGAATGTCGAGGGCGCCGTGGGCCTTGGTGCGGCCATCGACTATCTTCACGGCCTGGAGTTCCGCACCATTGCCGCATGGGAGGAAGAGCTCTCCCGCCACGCCCTGCAGAGTCTCGGCGCGGCGAACGGAGTCACGCTCTACGGCGACTCTCCCCGGCGCGGCCCGGTGTTTTCCTTCACCCTCGGGTCCCTGCACGCCCACGACGTGGCGCAGTTTCTCGACCGGGAGGGAATCGCGGTCAGGGCGGGGCACCACTGCGCGCAGCCGCTCATGCGGAAGCTGGGCGTGCCGGCCACGGTGCGCGCCAGCCTCTCCTTCTACAACACATTCTCTGAAATCGATCGCCTGGTGGCGGCGCTGGATGGCGCGCTGAGGTTCTACGCATGAGCGCCTTCGACGAGCTGTACCAGGAAATCATCATGGACCACTACCGCACGCCCCGCAACACCGCACGCCTGGACCACATCCCGCAGACCCTGGCGCATGAAAACCCCACCTGCGGAGACTCCCTGAAGCTGGAGGTCGTGATGGGAGACGGAGAGAAACTGGAGCGGGTGCGCTTCGAGGGCAAGGGCTGCGCCATCAGCACGGCGTCCGCCTCCCTGATGACGGAGCAGGTGCGGGGGCTTTCCGTTGCCGAGGCGAGGAAGCTTGCGGGCAGCTTCATCCGCGCGCTGCGCGGCGAAGAACCCGTTGACGTTCTGGATGGGATGGGCGATCTTGTGGCTTTCAAGGGCCTCTCGAGTTTTCCCGTCCGGGTAAAGTGCGCGACACTCGCCTGGCACGCTCTTCTTGTGACTCTGCCGGGCAACTGAGGAGGCAGGATGTTCGAAAGTTACGATCCCCGGGAGGGTCGTCTCTTTTCCCTCCTGGATGTGGAGGGAAAGCTTGCCCCGCCCCCGGCGGGATTCCCCCTGATGAGCGACGAACAGGCACTCGCGGCGTACCGGACCATGGTCATGTCCCGGCAGGGCGACGAGTGGGCGGTCAGCCTCAACCGGCAAGGGCGGCTGCCCACCTACGCTCTGAACAAGGGTCAGGAGGCCAATTCCGTGGGCGCTCTCATGGCGGTGCGCCCCGACGACTGGTTCGTGCCGGCGTTCCGGGAGTTCGGCGGTATGCTCGTGCGCGGGGTGAGCCTGCAGCAGTACTACCTGTACTGGTACGGAAACGAGGCGGCGAACCATCTTCCCCTTGAAAAATTCCACATGATGCCGATCTCCGTTCCCGTCGGCAGTCAGATGCTGCACGCCGTGGGCCTCGCATGGGCGGAGCGTTACAAAGGCTCCGACCGTATTGCGCTCACATTCATGGGAGAAGGGGCGAGCTCCGAAGGAGACTTCCACGAGGCGTGCAACCTCGCCGGGGTCTGGAAGGCCGGAGTCATCATCTACGCGCAGAACAACCACTGGTCGATTTCCCTGCCCTGGTCGAAGCAGAGCGCAAGCGCGACGCTTGCGGAAAAAGCGTTCGCCTACGGGTTCGAGGGTGTGCGCGTGGATGGGAACGATATCTTTGCCGTCTACGCCGCCGTGCAGATGGCAGCGGAGCGCGCGCGGGAAGGAGGCGGGCCCACCCTGATTGAAGGCCTCACGTACCGGCTTGGAGCGCACACCACGTCGGATGACCCGACCAAATACAGATCGGATGAAGAAGTGCAACAGTGGGAGACGCGCGATCCCATTCTCCGGCTGGAGCGTTATCTGCTGAAAAAGCGTCTGCTCTCCGACGCCGATATCGTGAAGATACGGGAACAGTCCCTGGACTGCGCGCGGTCGAGCTTCGAGGAAGTCGAACAGGCGGCGGACACGACGAGGGAGGACACCTTTCAATACCTGTACCGCGAGATGCCGGACATGCTCGCCGCGCAGATGCAGCGGAGGAAGACATGAAAGTGCTCACTCTCCTGGAGG
>Ga0187861_10005378_pt1 | contig 10279 bp, 13 predicted proteins | sample June2016WEW_10_1_3_FD_132986 | JGI IMG/M metagenome (GOLD analysis project Ga0187861, IMG submission 132986) | Peatland microbial communities from SPRUCE experiment site at the Marcell Experimental Forest, Minnesota, USA - June2016WEW_10_100 | ecosystem: Environmental > Terrestrial > Soil >...
CCTTTCGGTCTTATTTTTTTCTGTCCCAGCAGTTCTTGGAATAGTTTTCACAATTCCAGAATCAGAAACTGCCACATTTTCACCCATCGCTCGCCGTAGTTTGATGTTATAGGTTCGCAACTCAACAAGTTTTTCCATCAAACTCGTCATTCGCTGATTCAGTGAAATTAATTCTTTGCCATATTTATTCTCAAGCCCTGGGTTTGATAATGGGAAGACCTGACCTACTGGAGTATAAATGAGAATAAGCAGTACGAACCCAACTGCGACTATCGCAAATATTATTAATCCCGTTACAAGCTGCCAAAGAGCTAACCTAAAGTTTTTTGCTTTACTGGCATCTTCATCCGGCACTAAAACTATGGTGAAACGGTTTTTTTTTGAACTATGGTGCTGACTCTCTGCTGCCAAAAGCTTCAACCTTTACTTCAAATATGGTTCATTTAATCATAAAGTATAGCAAAAAAAGGCCGAAAGTCAAAATTTCCTGCGGCTTGACATACCCGTCAATTTTGTGTACCTTATTAAAGCAGTTGGCATACTCCTGTATCATTCATGCTGAAATAGCCAATCTGAAACAGTCCCCAAGAGGATTTTATAGGGAATTAATATGGCAAAAACAAAATACATTATGCATCAATGTGCATACTGCCGGCGAGAAACAAAAATGGAATTTGTGGGCGATCAACCGAATGTAAATAACGACGCTGAGACCGTAAAAATGTGGTACAGATGCGGCAAGTGCAAACACACATCTTTGTTAACCCTTTCTCTTGCCAGTCAGGCGAAGAAGAAGGTCCAAGCCGTCGCTATTATTCGTGAACAATGCACTCCATACTCCAAAAATAAGATATTTACTATCGGCGAGCAGATTTATCACTCGGATTTGGATGATATGGGAAGAGTTATTAGAAAAGATAAAATGTCGAATGGAGTCCATTCTATCGTTGTCGTGTTCGAGAAACTTGGTGAGCGGAAATTATTGGAAAATATAATAGAAGAAGTAGTTGAAAACGAAGCTGTATAAAAAATGTAATCTTGAGCGAAGGAGGTGATTTCTTGGTCGGCATTATTATTGGTGAGAATGAGCCTATAGATCGTGCATTACGTCGGTTTAAAAAGAAATACGAACGATCGGGCATTCTAAAGGAAGTGAAGAAACGTGCATTTTTCACGAAGCCTTCGGTCAAGAAGCGTATGAAGCAGGCAAAAGCAATTCGCCGGACTATACGTGCAGCGTCAGAAGAACTTTAAACCTCTGCACACATTTTACTACAAAGCCCCTTCAGTTAGATATTGGAGGGGCTTTACTTTTTTAGATCAATTTTTATATTCTGATTCATTTAATCCTATTTATTCCACTGTTCAATAGCACTTAGTGTCGTTGTGCCACATTCATTAGCTGCTGAATCGTCTGAAAATCAGCAGAACGGTGCGAATGCACAACTATCCAACGATTCTCACGACGCTCAAAAACATATGTCGTTGGCAGATATTCATCCATGAGAACCCCATTTAGCGTGTACGTCTGACGCAAGATAAAAAAGGCATATGCTCCATCGCCATAGACTTTAACGCTCACACTTTCTATCCGGTTATCATAATCTTTGATTACGGGCAACGCATGGCTTAGACGCGATTTTGTCGAATCGATTGGCTCGGTCATCCCCCAGTAAGTCACATAATAGACATCCTTCCCAAAGAAATTATCCATCAAACTGTCTGTGTTAATTGAAGCACCGTTATATGCTCGTTTGAGTGCTTGGTGAAAATCAGTAATCTCATGCTCAATCACTGCAACGTCTTCAGTTGCCGCAACAGTTGTCTTCTTTTTATCCGAGACACAGGAGACTAATATCAACAATAGGAACAATGGGAAGATTTTCATTGCCGATTCCATTTTTTGTATTAAGAAATAGTGAGCGGTTTTCTTTCATTAAGTTTTTATGCAACTCCAGGAACCACATAGATTATCCTTGATAAAAATCTCGTTCCCATTTATGATTACGCAATTCAGCAACGAGAGATTCGCTTAATTTTCTTCCATCAGAAAGCAGGCAGTTCGCTTCAACATTAGAAATGCTGCGCATTCCAGGGATAACCGTCGAAACTGCAGGATGGTACAGACAAAACCTCAGAGCAAGTTCGGGCAATTTTGCAGCTTCTTTACCGAGAAGTTTTTTGAGTGCATCTGCATGCTCGGCAACTTGTTGTTTCCGATTGTCTCGAAAATAATTGTTACGAAAATCGCCTTCTGGAAATTTTGTATCCGCAGTAATATTTCCAGACAATCCGCCTTCATCCAACGGCACGCGCACAATAATACCGATACTATTCTTCTGGCATAGTGGAAAGAGATTGTTCTCCGGTGTCTGATCATAAATATTATAGATAACCTGAAATGAATCAACTAATCCGGTTGCAGCAACCTTCAGAGCATTGTCCGGCTCATGATTATTAAGAGACATTCCGAAGAAACGTATTTTTCCTTGTTCTTTCAACTTAGCAATTGCATCCTGCCATTCGTTATCTGTTGCCCATGAATCATCCCACACATGGAATTGCTGAACGTCAATCGTATCAACGCCGAGGTTTTTCAAACTCATTTCCGTGCATTTGAAGATATGATCAAAAGGAAATGCGTCTCGCAGAGCCGTTCCTGGTAATGCAGGCCATTTGAGGTTCTTCGGCGGGATTTTCGACGTCACGAATAACCTCTCTTTACGTTCTTTGATCACCTTTCCAACCAAATTCTCGGAATGCCCGTTGCCATATACTAATGCCGTATCGATAAAATTCAAACCGAGATCAATTGCGCGATGCAACGCACGAAGTGATTCATCATCTTTCGAGCCTTGCCACATGGCACCGCCAATTCCCCATGCCCCATAGCCGATTTCTGATATCTTGATTCCTGTTTTTCCTAACATTCTGTATTGCATGTTTTATTTATCTTTCTAATTATTTTCCATCTGTCAGTTTATTCCAAATATCTTCGAGATCTTGTCTTGAGTGCTTAGGAAAAAATTTTACGTGTAGCTGTTTCAACTTAGTCATCGTGAGCGAATCAAGTTCTTCATCGTCACGGTCCCGTTTTACCATCATCTCAAACGCCCGCCTCTCATCCCCACTCATCTTCATCACAACTGACTTCAGTTTCTGAATCATCTTATGTTGTTCCACCGATGTCATATATGTCCCTCGAAGATTAAAAACTACTTTGCCCACTTTCTTAAGAAGTTAAATACTTTTTTCTTATCGTGCCCTTTAATAGGATAATTTTTGGGATGCTCTAATTCCCCCGTATCCTGTGAATGCAGCAATTTACCGTTTCTATCCAATACAAAGAGGTGTGGATACCCAGCTACCTTAGGATACTTAGATAGAATTTCCTTATTCATATTCTCTTTGCTCACATTAATCTTAACGACAACATAATGCTTGTTCAAATACTCTGCAAGGTCTTTGTTTTGAAGAAATAAACTATCAAGGCGGTGGCACCAGATGCACCATTCACCACCAACATCAAGAAGTATGCGTTTGTGAGATTTTTGCGCCTTACTAATGGCAGCTTGAATATCTTTCTTTGCATCGCGTGCGGGATCAAACTTCTGGTTTTGTTCAGAAGTTGGTCTCGTGGAATCAGCAGGTTGTTTTGCATATGATAAATCGAAAAGTAGTGTTAGTACAAGTATAAAAAGAAAAGATGTTTTCATAGATATTCCCTTCGATGATTGGAGTAATATAAAGGAAGGAATAAATGAATGATATGATTAAATAATGTAAGCAGGTGTGACATTTGATGTTTGTAACTTGTGCCGAGAGCGGGACTCGAACCCGCACGCCCTTTGCAGGACACAGGATTTTAAGTGATTCCTGCAGGCGTTTTTAAATTGAAATCGAAATTAATAATCCAAAAAACACCGACTTTTTTATTCCATAGGAACATAAATAGGAACACTTGCAGTCGTTAATTAATAATGAAGTTAACGAACGAAAGATTATCCTGCAAGAGGAAAACAATCGCTAAAAACATCCAAACCATCCTCCGGATTAACGGATGTGTGCGGTATCACTACAAAATAAAAATCCCCCGCAGCTTTCACCACGGGGGGATCAACAATAAATCATTAAGCTGCCTGCATCGCAGGTGTCTCATCACTATCATCAGATTTCAATGCATACCATCCGAATTTCGGTTGGTGGAGAATACCATCATTTCCCGATGCTGCATTGAGACATCGATCAATAGTTCTATCTCCAAACCCAAGTTTCGTACAACGTTCAACAATCGTTTTTCGTTTCAGTTCCATATCGCTGCCGAAAATTGCGGAAAAGTTTATTTGATCTTCAGTGGATGATCGACCTTTTTCTCCTTGCGCCAAGATATGATCATCTTCATTCACTTCACCTAAATCTTCGAACCACAGATCTCCCGGATTCAAAGCCAATAAGTGGGCTGTACGCATGCTATCTTCACCATCGCGTACCTTCCCAAGTTTGAAGAGTCGTTTGCTCTCATCTATTCCCGACCGTCGGAACAAAATGTTCGTGTCGGCACTTGCACTGAAAACTTGCGATCCTCTAATGTTATCATTATGCATCGTTTCATAACGCACACCCTTTTTTGTATGGTGAACTACTATGACTGCAACCCCGTGTTGATCACGAAGCGAGAGAAGCTGTCGCATGACCTGTTTCATTTCCGAAGAATCATTCTCTTTTTTATCGTGAGCAAAATAGAGACAATCTAACACCACAAGAACTGGTTGATGTTGATGAATGATTTTCACAATGTCATCCATCGATTCTGTCAATGGCTTGATAATTTCCGGTGTCAGAAAATTACCGAGATGCACTGACTGCTGTGCATAAAACCTTGTCCTCATCTTCTTGAACCTCTGAAGGAACACAGCAAAAGGAAGCTCATTGTTCAGGTAGAGAACTTTACCGTGTTTTTTTATTTTATATCCAAGAAATTGCTGAGCACCCGTTGCTATTGCCAGCCCAAGGTTCATTGCAAGTAAACTCTTGCCCGCCCCTTCTTCTCCAGCTAGAAAATTAAAGGATTTCTCACCGATGACTCCATCAACAATATCATTCAGAACTGGCATTGGCATTAAGTTCATTTCCATACCGTCTCGCAATACAATATCTGAAGACGGCATACTGAATATCGAAGTCACTGTTGTCTCAACTTCATCTATTGAAAGAGGTTGACCGATTCTTGAATTCCAAAGTTTCAGCCATTCAAGCGCTTCACTATACTCCAGTCCTCGTTTACGAAGATGACCCGCCATTGATGCAATTGTATCATTGCGTTTTCCTTCCACGACGCCGTTCAAGATTATATCGGTATAATCTGTTTTCCTATATTTCGGTTTATCTTTCTGCGGATCATCGATCTTAACAAAGGCAACCGCTTCAAATACTGCAATGATCGCTTCAATGCTTACAAGGTCTGGTTCCAAGGTTGGAGTCCCATTAATCCATTCATAATTCTTTCCGCTCAAGTGCAGCGAAGGAGGAACCAATGTTTGGCAATCCTTCCATCTTATTTCGATATGGTCAAACGAATCATCTTTGCTATTGCCGAATATAACACCCTTTGCGAATGGGAGTGGTTCAGAAATGCGGATCCATATATGGAACCCCAGACCACTACCACTACGAACTTGCCACTGGTAATTATCACTAAGATTGAGTTCACGAAGGATTGTCGATATGACGGTATTGTTTTTTATTTTATCTATATCTATACATACATATCCACCGGGGCCGGAGATAATGCCGAGTCCCGGGCAAAGGGTCCAATCATAGGATTGCAATTCCTCCAACGATTGTTTTTCATTTTGGAGATGATCCCATTCAATTGCCGGAACCTTTCCATTCCTTATCGGCAGAACATTCGCACTCATCGAGTGGAATTGTTCTGCGTTTTCTTTTAACAACATTATTTTGTTTTTGGTTTTCTATAATATTCTCTCTCAATAACTATGGGGTATAGCCATCTGGCAAATACCCCATTTCTTTTTCCTATAGCGTTCAGTACCTGTTCAATCTTCTTATATTTTCTTATCCTCCTATAAATAAAAAACCCCACAATGACAGGGAGCTCGATAACCCTGTTCATTGGGGGCACCAAAAACAACTAAATGCTTGTTATTTCTTTCGAGCTTTTTCTCTTTCTACTTTAAGAATTAAATATTAACATTTAATACATCTACAACTATTATAATAAATAAAAATGACAAGTACAAGCACAAAATAAAATATTTTTCAAGGAGAACTATGAATAAACAATCAGAATTCCAGATCGAGGCCTCCCCCCTGATTAAGGCAGTCAGGAAGGCCGTGGACGATAATCATATGAGCCTGAGCGATATTGCAAATCGGGCAGGCCTGAGCGTTCCAACCATAGGCCGCCTTTATTCAGAAAAAGTTGAGTATGTTCAGGCAAAGACAGCCCGAAGGATGGGAGAAGCCCTAGGATATGAGGTTGAAATATCCAAAAAAGGCGTACTTAAACTGTTGGAAATGGCCAATAAACTGAACTCAGGCAAGCTCACATCAGCGCAGAAAGCTAAGCTGCTTCGTGCCTTTCAAAGGCTGCTGGACGAACTTTGACATTGCCAGTTTGCCATGTTCCTATAGAGATTATGGAATGGCAAAGTCTAAGTGAAGTTTGCCAGTTAGTCAGTTTGCCACAATTGTGTCTAAATGGCAAAATGTCAAAGTAAGGAAGTTCGCCACTTTGCCACGGTGTATAGGGAATTGGCGAAGTGGCAAAGTCGTACTTTCAAGTATTGATTCTATAGATCTTCTGGATTACTTAATCGATCACCAATGGTGTAGTCTTTCAATCCCTTAGAAGCTCCGAGTCTATCATTCAACAATTATTGTTTTAAAGATATACATTCATCATCCATATTTCAATCCCCAAAACAGGTATAAGATGGTATGGATTGGAATACCAACTACAAAATCACTAATTTTAAACACTAACCTTATCATCGGATAATTGCACTTGTCTAATCATTCTTTCCTCATCGAAGAATTAATCATGTCTCTGATTTTTCTCATAAATACCAATAAGATATTTTTTGATCTTACACAAAATCGCTATCATCAGTAAAGTTTATTTTAAATATGGGGTTTGGTTATATTCATCTATTATTGTATAACCAAATCCACCTTCACGAGTCAGAATATCTAAAGGTTTATTTTCTCTTAATAAATTCCATTGATTTAAAGACATCAGAACAGAATGGTTTTCACCTTTATAGTTTATCGTAATTGAATAGCTTGTTCCAAAATTGCGACGATTGCTCTTTCTTACCATTTCAACAAGGAATGCTTTCTCTTTATTCGCCTGATCATCGGATAAAAGACGATTCAAAAAACATCCGAAATAGCTTAAGCTCACAAAAATAATTAAAAAAGCGATTAAATAGCCACCGTATTTGCTATTATTATAGAGATTAATTATCTCTAAATTATTAAATTTTTCGTAGCCGAATATTATTGCAATAGGAAATAAAACTAACGTACCAATCAAACCTGATAAACCCCAAAGCTCATCTCCATCAATAATGTCTTTCTCTAGACCATTTGCATACAGGACAAGCAATACAAACAATATTAAACTTACTAAGACAACAATAATAATTTTAACATTGGAACTCATTTATCATACCTCCTAAAGATAAATGTTGAGGTTAAAATAACATTTTCTAAGCCCTTGTGCTCTGTGCTACAAGTTTACGCTACCAACTGAATTATTAAACACAAATACTTTGTACGCAATGTTAAATTGCACTCACGCTCATTCTGTCAGCTTGAGCGCCTGGTTAGGCGTTACGATTACAATAGTGAACAATATCATAACACTGTATCCTTAGAAACATATCCGACACGCTTCGCGAGTTCGACTTCGACACGACCGACAAGCGGATGACGCTGGAAAGCACTTACAAGCATGTCAACAGGAAACGAAATAAAGCCGGCAATAATTGGCCAAAACAGTGCTACCAAACTTAATACATATTGCTGATGAAGCAAAAAGTAGATTGTTGCACCAATAGCACTTGGCCATTTAAGAAAAACGGTAAACAATGCGCCGATATCTACTAAATCAGGACTGACAAATGAATAGCGTATGAATCTCCAAAAGAAATCGGCAATGAACAAAGCAATGACTACCGATAACAATGGAAAATAAATTAATAGTATAGGAATAATCGGCTGCGTGACAAAAGCTGGCCAACCTGTCCATTCGATAGCTCGTATATGGAGCCAACGCTGAATCTCTGCTTCGCTATATGTATTTAGATTAGTGATCATTGAACAGATAAATTAAGTAACGCCCCACGATTTTGGCGCTCAGCTGCGACACTGCAAACGTTCAAAATGTAGATAACGAACCAAGTATCAATTTGATAGATTCTAACATATACAGAATCCCTCTAGTAGCGGTTGTTCAAACTTAAATAAGCGGAATGCCATTGTCAAAGAGCGAAATTGAAGAGGAAATGAATTCAGATTAAAGCATTGAAGGCAAGAAAGTATCTACGAATTAATAATCTATTTGCACATCTTTGAACTTTTCAATAGGCAGATTTTCTGCTACTGGTTTTACAGATAGTCCTTCCGTTACATACACATCTACCAAAGTCGGTTCAACTTTTTCTATACAGCTACTGCATTTCATAATTAATGGCTGAAAGTTCCGTTTCAGCTTATTAAAACTCTCAATATCCTTTACTCTATAGTCAGAGAGAGATATTAGTTTATTACAAGTGGAATGCGTTGTTTTGTAAATAACGAAAACAAGTTGAGAGGTCTTCATTGAGACAAAGGTAGGTGGAATGTATAAAATAAGCAACTTCGTTTAAATTAATGAAGCTCTGACGTTCACCAGACGCCAGAGCTTCGGGGTATTAAAGCATCGCAACTTTAGGGAGTAATAAGTGTGCGATACTTTAAATTATTTTATGATTTCTTATGCTTCAATTTCTCACTTGCAATGAAACTGTTCCATCAACTTGAGCGGCGGATTAAGCGGCTTATTCCATTTCTTTTGTGTACTTTTCTGTTAAAATAGAATTTCTTATCCAACCCATTGTAAGTTCAATTAGAATCTTTAAATCTGTAATATCTTTTTCTTCCCATTGACGGACATAATGAGTTTCATCGTTTCCTAACCAAGTAGCACGTTTTGCGCAGACCTTTATATTTGTATCCGTGACATGGTCTTCTATGCACTTCGCTAAGAACTTAGATTTGATATCTTCAGATAGTTGAGGGTTTATGGATATACAATAGTCTTTAATTAAAAACTCTATTGCTTTTCTATAACCAGCTCCAGCAACCTGGTCTAATTTAAATTTCTCTGCTGTTGTGGCTTGGGTATATATTTTCAAAAACAATTTTGATACTGACTTTATTTCATCTGGAACATTTGGTGGCTCAACATTATACGGAGCAAGAGATTGCAAAAAATACCGACCATTCTGAAAATTGCTATAAATGGATTGCCAATAACTAGCAATAAAAGCGTTTTGACATTCTTTACGAGGGCACCGCAAAATAATTTGTAGGCGACCCCCTTCCATTGAAGTTGCATCTGCAATATAATTTCCAATAAGAATTCTTGGTTCTATACCACTATGGCAAAGAGGGCAAGTATCGGGTAATTTGTCATATTCATAAGACGTTTTACTAATTTCAATTTCCATTATTTTTCTTTCAATATGAGCAAGCCGTCTTGATAACTACTTTTGACATGCTTTTAAAATCAGTTCACCTAAAAACGCTGCAATTCCAATTGATAGTAAGACCACCCACCATTTAAGTATCATTCTAGTCGTTCGCCAGTAACTTAAGACAAATGCCCAAAGAAAAAATCCCATTATTCCGGTTAGAAATTCATTTAAGAATGTCTCTATATGTAATAATGAGCTCTCTAAAACAGCAATAAAGGATAACAATATCGTTATCCTGAAAACAAAATATTTTTGCCAATTGTCTCCAAGCTTAATTTTAAGAAGGAGATTATCAATTGACTGCAGGAATTTTGGAGTCTGTAGTTCATTCGTATCACTATTCATAAAATACTCTCCAATCAGAACGAACCGTTAGTTGGAATACACTCATTTGATGTCATTAAAGAAGATTGTTACAATGTACTACTTTATAGTTCTCTTCTTTTTATTTTTTTTAATTCAGAATTTTTGCGGGCTACTGCTATTGGCCGCTTTTGAATTTCTACATTCCTTTC